>ERZ834433.4-NODE-4-length-315714-cov-8.006444_pt1 | contig 315714 bp, 302 predicted proteins | sample MGYA00519948_ERZ834433 | MGnify/ENA primary metagenome ERZ834433 (study PRJEB31850, sample SAMEA3708752) | human gut metagenome | biome: human gut; feature: human-associated habitat; material: faeces | place: China | collected 2014 ...
GTCGAATTTAATAGACCTAAAGAAAATATAGTCAATTATGATGTTTACATTGATGATAATAAATTAAGCGATGTTACATTCGTTAACCCAGTATCAATGTTTTTCTATAACGGAAGATTAAGTAGTATTCTCATAGAATTTAATCACAACGAATATTATCAAGATGTTCTTGATAAATACAAGGACTTATCCCCTAAACTATTATCATTTTTTGGTACTCCACAAACTTCTACAGAAAAAAATGATAATTTAATGTCTTATAGAGTTTTTCAAGTATGGGCTGGTAATATAACCACAATCGCCTTAGATTTGGAAATAGGACGACAATTTACTCAAGAAAAATATAATGGTAATTTATATCTAAACTTATTTTCTACTGCCATAAATAAAGAAATAACTGCCTCGGATGCTGAAAGGTTAGCACAAACAGCTAAAAAAGGTTGGTAATTATTCACTTATAAGATCTTGTCTATGTTTCATAGTATTAAGGAGGTGCTTTATATGAAAAAATTAACTGTTCTATTTTTAGTTTTTACATTAGCTTTGGCTACTACTGCTTTTGCACATCCCGGCCGCACTGATTCTAACGGAGGACATTGGGATAGAAGTACAGGAACTTACCACAGGCATTAATTTATTTATTGCCTGCTTTTATAAGAAAGAAGGAGAATCATGAAAGATAAAATTTCAGAGGTTTTGCACTCAAAATCTAAAATATTAATTTTATTTTTAACTTTAATTGTTATATTAGAGATCTATCAAATAGGGATATTAAAATCACAAATTAACAATTTACAATGGCATTGTGCAAATCTAGAATCCAAAATAGATACTATTAATGAAAACAATGATACTTTACGAGTAGATTCTATCGAGGACAGAATAGATACTGTTGAATCTAAAATCAATGATATTGAAGTTAGGGAAACTGATTTAGAACACCGAATAGAAGAATCAGAAACTGAAAGATTGAATAACTCTATTTCTATCAACGAATTAGAATACAGGATAAAAAAATTGGAATTTAATATTTCTATGTTAAATTTACAAATGTATTAAAAGGAGTGCTTAGGTTTTGAAAAAAGTATTATTTATTATGTTCACAATATTATTTATATCTTCCAATTGCTTCGCTGAAAAACAAGAATGGCATGATAAAAACTTTGATTTTAAGAAAGCCAGTAAAGTTTTGATAGAATTTTATTTTTTACCTCCAAGAAATGGAATTTCAGAAAATGAAACCGAAGATATATTTTTTGAAAAAATGTCAGATATTTATAAAGACTTAAAACAGCAAAATTATAAATTTTATGTTGCTTATAATATAGCTGATATGATAAAAGAAAAACACAATATTGATATCATCGAACTATATAAAACAAACCCAAGTAATGCAGATGAATTATATCGTTCTTTTGTGAAGGATAACATGGATTTAGTTATTAGAACTGAAGTTATGGCCTATGATATTGGTTCTCAATACTATGAAGGATATTATTTAACCCTTCCTTCTGTTGATACATCTTTTGTCACTACACCATATGGTAGCGGTACTGTTACAACATATGGAACTAAACAACAATATATCAGAGGTGGTAATGTGCCAGTTTCTTATTGCTCCGTACGATTTACAAATTACGAAATGAAAACTGGCAATGCAGTCTGGTCTCTCATTGATGATAGAGCCAAAGCTAATCAAACAATATTCGATAACACCAAACCCAAAGATCTATATAAAAGAATTATTAGCAATTTCGTTAATAAATTAAAAGAAAAACTTGATAGAACCCAAACATAAAATTTAAGACAATCTAAAGTAAAACCCCCCTCGAATTCGAGGGGGGTTTCTTTTATTCATCACGTTCTCTTTTGGGTCTGCGTCGGAACAGATCCTCGGTTCTCGGTGTCATATCACCGTATAAAATATCCCAAGCATTAAAGAACCATTTGCTAAGTTGGCTCGGCAACCCTTTATAGAGAAGAGCTAAATTAACAACCGGCTCAACAATCTCTTCGTTTTCTTTTTCACCTCTAACCACTTCACCAATAGTCGAAGTAGAAGTAAATACTGTATTCAACGAAGACTCTATCGGAGAGATGCGATATGGGAAAGTCTGCATATCAAACATTCTCCTTACTCCAAAATTTACTCCCTGCCCTATTGGCCCTCCTAATGTAAACGGATAAGAAAACAGTTCTGACAGGAAATCATTGTAATCGTCATCGTCTTCATCAACAAATGGATTTTCTCCAGCAAGAAGAAGTGAAAACAACGTAAATGTAACCCATTTCCCAAAGACAAAACTAGTTATTTCTTTCGCCATCTTTTTATATGCCTTGTCTGAAAAGTTTATTTCCTGACGTTTAAATGTGGCATACCATTGGTTGAATTGTGTGTTGAAAAAAGTTTGAAACATGAAAAATATTTTTGTAGCTCCTTTAGTTCTTACCATAGAAGAAACATCTGTCGCTCTTGTAGAACCCATTGTTTTTCTAATAATGCTATCCGCATAGTCTATGGCTTCCTGTTGAGTTTTTCCTCTATTCATCTGTCGTGTATATGCGCCGTACCATATTGGCATTGCTGTCAAACCATCTGTAAATGCCATTGACATATTAGACCATTCCAATACTTTTTTTGTCATGCCATCCAATTTATTGTTTTCCATCAGCTCCCTTGTTGTAAAATCAGTGCCTTTGAATCTTTCAGCCATCATTGGCGACAGTTCCTGTACAGTCTTCCACATTTCTCTTGCTGCTCGTGGCGAGTTGCAGCCTAACATAATTCCATTAGTAATAAAGTCCTGTAACGCCTCTATATGGCCATATCCTTCAACCGTGTTACCATAAAGCGCTATATTAGCAAGATTCTGCGTATTTATCTTAAGGCTCATACCAATCATATAAGGAATAACCTTACCACGCAGTTTATCTGCTACATCTCCTATAAATGTTTCAGCTGCCGAAGTATTATACATACCTTCAGGCCTAGCAGTCACATCTATTTGCTCTTTTAGTGCTTTAAAAGTTGCTGTGCCCAGCTTAGCTCTCATAAGACCTGTTATATCTTTATCATTAAATATACGGTTAGCACCCTGAATAACTTTTCTAAAATGCAAGTCATGGATGGACGCATTAATCTCTCTTATCCCTGCATCCAATGTAAGATCAACAGGGTATTTTGCTCCTACTGTTCTTGCTTTCATGCTTCCGGTATTAGTATGCATACCATATTTTAACTGAGGTTCATTTGTTTCAGTAAACGGCGTATTGCCTGCTGGAGTACTTCCTCCCCTTATATCTCTAACGAGCGGGAAATATCCTCCTCTAAATATCACAATATTACCGTCTGCAAGAATAAGTTCCCTAGGTGTCGCTTCCTGTTTTTTAGGAGTAAAGCCTTTAGTCTGTCGTTCATTCTCCGCTTTTTCCGACCATTTATATTCTGCGATATTTATTAACTCTTGTGCCATAACTACATCCTGGCTTGTTAAGTTATTGCTAAGAAATCTAAGAATATTTTCTGCAGTAGTTTTCCTTGCAACTTCATCAGATACAGTCTCAGACGCCCTTACCCATAATGGCGAATTTTCAAGCCCAATCGGTGGAGTATCACACAATCTCCTAAAACTCTCCTGAGTCCCTGAATACACAAGCATTTTGACAAGATTCGTTCTGTCAATCTTTAATGGTTCACCATCTATATCTGTGCCTAATTCTGAATAACTTACCTTTGCATAGACATCACCAACAGCTTCTTTCCAACGTTTAGACGCAATTTCAAACTTATTTGCTAAATAAGCCAAGTCAACGCTTTCAAGGTCAAGCTTATGCTTTAGCGGAAGATAAAGCATATTGTAAAAGAATCCTTGCTTCCCTTTGTCGAGAATTTCATATATGCTGTCGGATGTTAACCCTTGAGCTATTCCTTTTTCAATCAGGTTTACTTTTGCGTTTTCTCCTGGAACAAGCTTTTCAGTTGTTTTCAGTTTTTGAAGGTGCAATAACGTTTCTTCCTTGAATTCATTAAAATCCTTTTTAGTTTCTAATAGGCCTACGCCTTTTTCCTGTTTTGCCAGAGCCCGGATATTTTTTATAGCGTCAACCACATCAAAGTATTGATTGCGCGTTAATGCAGTAGGATTAGAAATGTCAACAGTTTCATCGAATAGCCACTCAGCAATATCAGCGTTTCCTAAAAACTTATTCATAGCATTAACGTATTGTTCAAGCGTCATTTTTTTATTAGCCGGATCGTATCCTTTTAACTTTATACCCATTCTTGCAAACAATGCTCCTGCTTGAGACAGATGGTCATCATTAACCCAAGTTTCTTTTTTTGCGTTCTTAGCCCTTTTTAAAGCTCTTCCCGCCTTATCTACAGCAAGTCTAGTTTTCATACTTTCCATAACTAGAGCATGGTTTAATGCCTGTAAACGTTTCTGAGTTAAGGCTGTTTCCATATCTCCATCTCTTACAGCAACAGCAGCTTTAGCTGCGGCGTTACGCTCTGCAACAATAAATTTTTGCACTCTTACTGAATCTTTTATTGACATATTATCAATCATTTCAACTGCAGCATTAATAGCTTGTTGCCTACGTGCTTTAGCTAGTTTCATTTTAGTTTCTGTGCTACGCTGTTTGGCGAGAATGCCAGCCGCAGCATCTTCGATGATTTGCTGTTCAACCCCTAGAACCAATCCACTTTCATCACTATAGAAAGCTTCCTTAGTCGCAAGTTCAGCTACCTGTCTTTCAAACACTATGTCAGGGTACTTCTCATTAACAACTTTATCAACAGCATTTTTTATAGCCTGTGCTTCCGTAGGATTTACAAGAACAGATTTTGCAAAGTCTTCTCCACTAGCATATTCATTTTGCTCTGCCACTGCAGAAAACAATAACATATATTCCTGTTCTTTATCGGTCAGTACTTCTTCGGAGTTCTTTGCTCTACCAATTAGCTCTTGATATTTTCGCGCAGCTGTAGCAGCACTTTTTTCTCCTAATGTTTCGATCATTTGTCTTTCCGCTAAATAAAGTTTTTGACCTTGAACATTTTCTTTAATCGAAGGAGTAACTTTATCTCTGTATGCCTTTATTTCCGCACTACGTTCTTTAGTAAAATTTTTAAGGCTCTCTTTCGTCAAGCTTTCAACAGCTTTGTCATAGGCATTTTCTATTGTTTTAGCAAGTTGTATTTTAGACTTCTCGGAAAGGGCATCTATAATAGTAGCAGGAAGCTTGGCAAAATATCCGTCTAGCTTTTGTTGCTCTATGATAGCCTCCTCACTTGCAAGCGCTCTGTCAAATACTGCTCTTACCTCCGGAGTAATCTCCTTTGCATATTCTTTATTAGCATCAACAAAATCTTTGATCGATTTATAAATACCAAGCAGCCACTTTTTCCAGTTTGCAAATATCCGTCGCAAGTCTTTACTTGGTGCAATACCCAACATAAAATACTGTTCCGCCCCAGTTGCCCAACGTTCATAAATTGCTGTTTTGCGGTCAAACTGCTCTTTGGTAAGATCACCATCATATTTATCAAGTTCAGCCCATTCTTCTTCACTGCTTTCTGCATATTCAAGGAGTGTCTGCCTATCTTTACGCATCTGTTCTGTTGCGGTAGGAAGCTTACTGCGCCTCATAATATTCACTGACAAATAGTGTCCCAACGCCTCGTGAATAACAGTACTAGCATTGGCCCCTTCAAACAGGCTGATAATTGCTTTGCCTTCTTCGTCCCAGGTGATAGCGCCTTTAATTTTCCCTTCGGTCTGGTAGTATCCCTGCATTTCTTCTCGTCTCTTGCGGAGTGCATTTTCATCTGGTATACTATTATTAAGAAGACTGCCAAGGTTGTTGCCTTTGCTAGCGGAATCGCTGCTAGGAGATTGTAACAACTTGTCAGTCTTAACAAAACCGCTATCTGTTGAAAACGGCATGAGCCATTCGGGCTTCTCGTTTTCAATCAGTTTAGCGGTTTTTTCTTTATTGATGTATCTTAATTTTCCGTTTTCAATTTGCTTAGCAAACCATTCATAGCGTGGTTCGCCTGTCTTATTGTCAGTCTTACCATATGCGCTTATAATTTCGTTCATAACATACTTATTGCTTTTATTATCTACTTCGAGTTCGAAAGGCACTACAATAGTTGCTCCATTTTTAGATTTTAAATCCAGAGCAACTATTTTTCTTTTTGCACCATTCTTACCATCATAGGTATCAAATATCATTAAGGGATCAGTTAATGCCCTAGGTATCTGCTTCATTATATCAGCAGACATATCACTTTTATGTTTTCCATTTAAAACCTTATCAAGATTTTCAACAGACATATCTACCGGCAATATTTTAGCACCAGCAACTTCTAACGCAAGAGGTGTCTGCATTACTCTAATAGTTTTATCTACCAATTTTCCTGATATAAACTTATCAATATTAGCAGCGAAGTTATTTTCATCCTCAAGCAATTTTTCGTTAGCGCTTTTAGTTTGCATATATCGGCCCTTAGGCGTACTGACAAAACGCTTGAAGCTTACAGGGTTATCCCTAAAATACTGCATAGGGTCATCAGGATATTGAGTTCTTGCGGCACTTTCCAACAACACCATCGCTTGTAATGCTTCTTGTTTTGTTGCCCCAATCTGTCGAAGTTCGTTTACCTTTTCGGTTTTCCAATTTTCAAATTCATCTAAATTATATTTTGCTTTCTGATATTCCTTAGCTATCTCTTTTTGCAGACGCTCATTATTCACTGAATAACCATCATCTTCAAATGTTATACCATCTTTGACAGCATTCATAAAATCTGCATTCTTTGCTACCATTGCTTCAAAGTTTCCTACTAAAATATCTATGGTCTGTCCCGACTTTGCTGCTTGGACAATATCTTCTTGTTCTAATCCAAGCGTTTCTGCGACATTATTAATATTTTGTGTCTGAGCATACTGATACAAAGTCTCGCCGTCCACCTGAACAAATTCGCCTTGCAAATTGGCATTTACTACAGACGCTGCATAAGCAGGCTCCGCTCCGCTTTTTTTTATTCGCTCGGCGCCTTCTTCAATCATACTAAGTTGCTCTCTATGTATTTCTTTATCAATACGTTTATTAGTACGATCACTAAAAACTTTCAATCCACCAAAACCAACACCAAATACACCACCAACTAGACCAGAGTAAATAGCATCTTTAGACATTTCGGGGAAAGCTTTAATTATTTTATCAGTAAGTTCCCCAATTCTGGCATTTGGATTCTTCGCTATAATATCGCTTACTCCTTCGGGGAACTCCTGCAACGCTTCTGTAAACCCTTCCTCTACGCCGCGTTTAATTATCTCGGTAAATTTTTGAATGTACCCTTTTCCGCCAGGAACTTTAGCAAGGATTTTTTCCATACCTGTTTTTTCTAATATGCCTTGAACTACAACATTTGTAATTAAAGGCAATTTCATATCTTCAAATTTTACGCCTTCTGCATTTAACCGTTCATACTGACTACCAGCTATTTGTGATCCCATAAAGGTTGTAGCTACAACAGGTGCACCAGCTAACGCAAGACCAAATTGAGCAATAGTTGATGGTGCAGCTTCCGCCACAACAAGTCCAAACTGCCCAAGCGCAGTATCACCTTTAACAGGCGTTCTTTGTAACAAAGGAGATTTTGCAACTTCTTCTAAAGACACAGCTTTCTCTCTACCAGTACTGCCAAGTACATTTCCTGCAGTATATAACGCTCTGAATGCTAACGGCATATTAATTCCTAAGGTTTGTTCGTCTTGTGCTGCACTCTCATTAAATTTCCCTAGTGCAATTCCATAATTAGCAATATTTCGCGCTGCCCCTTTAACACCATTCCATAATGAGGTAGCCGTTTTCCATTCCTCGGAATACTTTGTATCGTCTTGCAAAAAAGCATAGTTATAGTCATCTTTTGTACGGACATACTCACCAACATCATTGCGTTGATAAATATTGAGATTTACTCTATTTTTTATTTCTGATGTGACCCTATTTAACTCTTCTTCATTAAATGGCATCTTATTCACCTACTATCTCTTTTAATTCATCAGGATCAACTACTTTTATCTCTCCATTTTTCATAACAACTCTGAAATAATAATCATCAGCCTGCTGAATCTCTTTAATCCCTGCCATCGCCAAAGTCGCAGGCGCATAGTTAACTTCAGTACGCCAACCTAACCACGAATCTTTATCAACAATACTGCCTAGTGGCTGTTTAACCATAAACTCTTTCCCCTTTTCTATTATTTCATATGGCGCCGGCTCACGTCCTCTCCGTTCTGTTTCCTCGGTAATCCAGCTTTGTAATAGCATCTCTACACCTGTCCACATAGATTTTTTTGCCTTTGAATTTTCCTTGCCTACAATGCCGTCTTTAATATAGTTGTTTAAATCATGCTTATAAATTCCTTTGTTATTTTTATATTTAGAGTATTCCTCCTGCATGATATATTTTTGATCTGCCGATAAATGCAATTCATTGCATGTCTGCATTAAAGATTCGTAATCAGGAAATGTTCCTGCTGCAAGTCTAGATTTTAAAATACTCATTTCGACATCACTTGCTTTTCTATCATTAGAATCATAAAAATAATCCGCTGCGGTTATCATTTTCTTTCCAGCTTCAACATTTGCGCCAGCAGTGGTTTTTACCCATTCAATTACCGATTCATAAGGCACACCTTGTTGATGCATAGTATAGATTTTTTCATTAACGTTTTTATAGAATAAATCATTCTGCGCTTTGATCCGATTCTCACTATCGGCTTTCATATTTTTATACGTTTTAAATATCGATTCTCTATCCTCAAAGGATATTATTCTCCTACTGTTGTCACCGTCTTTGTAGTCAGTAAAGTCTAAATCTAAATGCCCTGCCGTAGATTTTGCAGAAGGGTTACTATATTCATCAATTACGTGAATTCCTTTGCTTTCAGCATACTGTATAAATTTAGCTCGATTTTCGGGATTCTCCAACCAATCACTTGCAACATCGACTTTCCATCCTCCACCGTGGCTACGCTCGCCTTGAACATGTAAATTTCCACTGTCGGTGCCACTTGTTACTAATAAAGGTTCACCAGTTATTTTTTTGTAATATTCCCCTAAATCAGCAATACCATTACGAGTTACATATTGTGTTCCTTCTAGAGAAACTCCATTCTTTTTGATCCACGTAGATCCCTCTGCTGACCACATAACATCAGCAGAAGATTTCCCCATATTATCAATAAATGCCCTGGCACCTTCTTCATCGCTGCCAAACTGTTCAAGAAGCTGCTTCGCCATTATATAGTTGTCTTCGAGTTGCTCTTTCTGATTAATTATATAATTGAAAGAATTACGCTGATCAGGTGTCAAAACATCATTAAAATATCGCACAAGTCTTTTGCTTTCTGTGTAGTCCTGGTTAACTATAGCCTGTTTAATTACTGCTGTACCCAGTCTACCAAGCGCTTTGTTAGTTTCCAATTCAACACGTTCTTCACCATATGTTCCAAATATATCTTCAACACTAAAGATTGTTTTGTTAACAGCATCTTTCAACGCTTGAGGATCATTTGGATTTTGCATTAGCGTTGTCGTAATCTGATTTTGATTGTTTTCATAAGTAGTATTCTGCCAGGCTTCAAACTGCTGCGCTCTGTATTGCCCCAAAACCCTGCGATTAGCATTATCAGTTTGCTGGGTGCTGTAATCAAATAACATAGCACCTTTGCCGTACTTTACGCTTTGAGGACTTTGAGCCATAAGTTCGCTGCGGATCTTTCTTTCACCAGCTTCATACTCACCGACAATGTCAAGAGCGCCTTTTTCTTTTTTCTGCATCAACTGCATTCTTAAATCGTTAGTACGTTTTACATACTCATTATTAGCCTGCAGAACGTCGGTTCTTATGATCTGCTCTCTTACCTGCTCAACACCGGTCTGAATAATTCTACCGGTCTGGGATGATTCTCTTGCAACAGCCTGCTGCCCACTGTTATCATAGCGGACATTAGATACTTTACTTGCCGGCGCTCCTAACTGCGCACCTACTTGGAAAATGTCGATTGCCATATTCTAGCCTCCTTTTGGGTATAGAAAAAGCGCTTTAACAAATTGTTAAGCGCTTAAAGGTGTGTTATAATGTTGTCCGAGATAGTTTAACTATGTTGGCTTATCAGTCCGTAACTGATTGGTGGTGATCCTATGAGCATATATCAAGCATTATCCCTAATGATAGCGTTTGGTATTCTCGTGGCTACCATTATTCTTGCCGTAAAATAGCAAGAAAATAAGCCCAACGTAAGGTCGCGGGCTCGTTTTCAATCACATTCTTGTTACGAGATGAGCTAACGCTACCACACGTTAAACTATCTCTTTTCACATTTTACAATTATGAGGGAGAGCCAGCGTGCGACCACTGACTATCTCTTTTCGTTTATTATATAATACATTTCGTACTAATGCAAGTACAGTCCGTATTACTTAACTATGCTCTCTTCATCAACTCACTTTAGAAGTAAGTTTTCGGCTTCATCGGGAAATAACTGTAATTGCCTTGTCTATAGCCAGTTCCACTACTGTTGAATTGATATGTAGCACCTGTTGTTACACTAGGAGTTGAAGAACTGGAGGAAGCACCTTGCTTTCCTGCGCTCTTAGGACTGTATAAACTACCTGCAAGGGATAACCCACTCATAAGCATATTATTCATAAGTGCACGCTTACCGGCTTTACGGTAATTGCGTGCATTTTGATTATAGATATCACGTTGATTAACAAGGTCAGTAGACTGCTGAAAAATATTCTCAACGCCTTGCCTTGAATTATAGCGTTCGATAGCAAGCTCTGTTTCCATATTATACGCACTGTCAGCTAAAGCGTTTGCCGCACTGCCTGAAGCTGTTATACCGGAAGCACCTATATTAGCCCTCTGCTGGCTTAACATAGCGTTCATACGACGGCGTTTGTTTTCTTCGTTGATAGTATTTGACTTAGACTGTTCTTCAGCCTGCGCCTGCAGTTTATCTGCGTTCTGATTCGCTATCTGAGCATTTACCTCTGCCTGTTGAGCGGCAGCGTTATATTGCTGCTGCTGCGCTCTGCCCGAAATAAAGCCACCCAAAAGAGTGGCTCCTATTGTTGCCGCTACGCCCATTATTCATCATCCTTTCTAAACTCAAAAAAGTGATGCGGCAGATTATAAACTCCATGCGGCGCTGGTTCATGTATTTCTGCGCCAAGCCATTTAAGCCAACGCATTATATTATCATTTCCAACGTTGACCCAGTTATATAACCTGTCATATCTCTTTAAAAGCCCTCTTACAGCCTTTTTAGTCTGCCTTCCGACAAATACCTTATGGTTCTCCGTTTCCTTCGTCATAAGCAGCCATACGCGCCCCTCGTCGCTCATTATCGAAGCTTTTCTCACTCCATATACAGCAGCGGGTACGCCGTTGATATGCAGGCAGCCGATTTCATCACTGTGCTTCAATCCATCTAAAATATCATTAAGAGCGTTAGGGCCAATAGCACAAAATAGTTCACGGTAATTATCTGTCTTAAGATTAGCCGCTATATACTCAGCATCTGCCCTTGTGGGCTTTACAAATTCATACTTTGCCATAATACACCTTACCCTTCTATTTCCGGAATCAAAGATAATACAGTCATTGGCAGCGGATCAGGCTGTTTAATTATTATCTGCTGAGTTTCATCATAAGTAGCAGACTTGATCGTTACTTTAAACTTACCTGTTTGTAAACCAATCGGTTCCCCATAGGCTTCATTACTGCGCCATTTAAATTCATCTAACTCATTCTCCTTCATTCCAAATAATCCACCGCGACTATCTTTAAGTAATAATGTAACTGTAGCAATTCGTTTCTTCCGACTTAAATATGTGCCATCTTGAGCGGTAAAATCTATAGGCAGTGTTTTTATTTCCGCATCTATAGGCAGCCCTACATGGACCTTCTTGTATTTATTTCCAAGAAGAACCTTGCCGTTTTCTACAGTTTGCTGAGGAAGTACATTTCCATCTGCCAATATAGCCACAGTATAACCTTCTAAATGCTCAAGACCTGATATTTCATCGGTCGGCTCTCCTTCATAGGTTATACCACTGTCTACGAAAAACTGATCCTCTACGTTAGTACTTTTATCACGGCTTTCCATTATTTCCACATAATACTGCCCGCCACGCTCAATTACTGCATATAACTTATCTTCTGTTGACCCTCCGATATTACATACACTAACAAACTTCCCGCCTGCCGTGGTATGCTGGTGCCATGCGTAGATATCCTGTTCCTTGATGTAGGTAAGCCCTAACAGCAAACCATCATCACGCACACACCAAACAATACTGTTAGGTATCTGTTGATAGGTCATAGATATTATTTTATGCCCTTCAAACAAGTGTGAAGCCAATAAATTTAAATCATCACCGGTATATTTATCAACATCATAGCTGTAAGCAAGGTCACGTATGATATTGCCCTGGTGCTGCACATAAATAATCCTGCTGCCGATAGTGACAGGATTAACATCTGACACACCCCTATATTCCTGCGGTTGACTTAAAACATTACTTCCTGTAATGGCTTTACCGCCGCCGCTTACTTTAAATTCTCCACCGGCTGTTAACAGCAGCATTTCACCAAAAGCTATAATTGCCTTAATGCCATTCATTTGTCCACCGTTTAAAGTAGCCGTAATTCCATCATCATCGGCAGATGGTATGCTTGTTCCAAAGTTATAATAGTCTCCTGTTTTACTTGTCCAGAATGTCTGCGGAAATCCTTTACTTCCCGCAAAGACTAACCGGTCTTCATAAAAGCCTGTTGCAGAAGGATACCCTTTTTCACCATTCCAAGCAGCAAAAGCAAAATCACGGGTTTCATCTGTAGAAGCCAACTGTTTTTTTACAGTCCCTTTCACTACTGTAGGACTGACATATTCAGTGATCAATACATGGCCCGTATAATCTCCGCCGATGCTTTGAATGGTTATATAGCCTCTCTGCTTCTCATTTTCACCGCTCCAAACGCCTGTATTAAATTCAGTAGAAGTAACTCTGTAACTAGCAATACTTTCAGACGTGTTCTCCTCAGTCAAGCTATAATTCTGGCTTCTGTTCCCACTCTGTGTTCTTACATTTACCCATTGCAAAGAAACAGGATCATATTTTTCCAAACTAAAATTACCATCCCAAAAACCAAAACTTTCTACATAGACATTGGATTTCGGTAATACGCTAACCTGCAGATTTCCGCCTGTACTGCTTGGTGTCCCTTTTTTGTAATCTGTTTCTAAAAAGTGAGTTAGAGCAAAAAGACTTCCTTCATCACTTTTAGCAAAAATATCATCAGAAGCCGTCAAGGTTATATCACCATATACATCAGATGCTTTTACTGTTGTGTTATCACCAATAGACGCACTATATAAAATTTCTACCCAACCATTACCACCGCTGCCTGCTGTTCCGCTCCAGCCAGTACCATTACCACCTGCACCGCCTACACCATAGGAAGTACCATTGGCACCATTGTGACCACCACTATAATAACCATCACTATCAATAGTATCAGGAGTAGCTTTTTCCCCGCCGCCGCCTCCTCGGGCTACTATTAATTTTCCAAAAGATGATGCCTCACCATCTTCGCCCGAAGTATGATTTAAGGAATTTTTACTGCCTCTCCCACCAGCGCCTCCAGAACCTACTATAACTTGATAATCACTATCACTAGTTACATTCAAACTTCCTATAAGTAACTCTCCATTGCCGCCATTACCACCATATAAATAAGAGCCAGTACTAAAATAATTTCCTCCGCCACCGCCACCGCCTGCACCAGCAATTTTATATTCTATAGAATCTATTCCTGCTGGAATATGAACAGTGTATGTTCCCGGAGTAGTCCATTGCTGCGTTTTTGTAACGATATAAGCACTATTAAAATTAGAAGCATCAAAAGGTCCACCTGTAATATCCATTGCCTCAAAGCGCCAATCTAAACTTCCATATCTTGTAAGTGTCATTGGTGCATGTGCAGGATGAACAATGAAAAGCACGTCAGCACTCTGTGTATATTTTATTTTTGCAGCATCTTCTAAATCTTTATCAGTAAAAAAGTTTTCTATGCTATATGGTGTGCCATCTTCTTTTACAACAATACCACCATCTGTATAAAACTGGCATCTGCCAGCAGTAATTTCAACAATATAATTTTGATCTGTGCTGTACATAAATGGTATTAGCACAGCCTTTTTATTATTATAAGTCTGCGCTATGAACTTAAAGCCTGGTCTATTAGCAGCGCCACCATAACGCAGAACGAAAAAATTTCTTAAAACAGCAGCTCCGCTGTCATATTTAGCAATATCAGTACGTCCATACATAGACGGCGACAATTCACCGCCGGCAAAACTTGATTTTAATTGATAGAGTGCCATAATTATGCCCCCGTAAATCTTGCTGCCGCTAATCTGTCAATGTGCGGATCCAGCAAATGTTCTTCATCAGCGTCAGTAGAACTGGCTTCTGCAAAATAAGCGTTATAAGCCTGAATACACATCTGCGTTAAATCCAATTTGCCAGTCAACGCATAAGCAATTTCTGCAGCGAGCTTCCATCCAAATGCCTCTACAAATTGAGCATCATATAAATCTGCGTCGGTAACATCTACAGTGTATTCAATCCAGGCATTGCCGATATTAGTATAAATAGCTTTCCCCTGTTTATCCGAAACGATTTTATATTGGTTATCCCTCGGCAGACCACAAAAATGCTCGTTATACATCATTCTCAGGCATACTGCATCAGCAGGATAACGATATGCATACTTCCAGTTAGGAGGCACATCTTGAAGAGCAGCTAACTGTACACTTCTTGTAGCAAATGTCCAGGGGAATTTCCTTAACACGGCCTGTCTAACATAGTCATAGCAGCGACGGCATACTCGTGCCGGCTCGCTGGCTTCGTCAAGTCGTTCTATTGTAGCTACGCCTATATGATTAAGTGCAATATTACAAATCTCAACCTTATCCATAATTTCACCTCTGTTATAAAGAAAGCCGGGGACATATGCCCCCGGCTGATTTAATCTTGCGCCAGTGCCACTAATTCATTAATAATAGCTTCCCTGGATTTCTGACTTGTTTTTATTCCCTGTTCTTTGGCCAATTCTTTTAAATCATTAAAGTTCATTGCTTCATATTGGAGATAACGCGGATCGTCATTACCGGAAGATACTGCTGCTGGTCTATTAAGTTTCACAAAATGTTCAGGAACCTTAATATTATCTGCAAGCGTTACAATATCATCACGTCTATACATACGACCCAAAGTAAAACAATTACGCTTTACTTTGTAAGTAGCCATTATAAAGTTACCTGAATGCCGTCAGTCATATAAGCAAAGACCTTGCCGCCCACAGCCTCACTAGCTGTGTAAACCAATCTAATATAACGATTACCATATTTGATTGGAGAAAAGAATTGTGCCACAGTACAAGCCCTCGTTTGAATCAGAGAATCAGGTACACTTACCTCAACCTCATCAGCAGGACTATCAAACCCCTCAGTTGCAGCAGATTGTACTTTAACCTTAGTAATCTTGCCGGAAGTCATTGGTGTGGTCAGTTTTACGTCAAAGTACAGCGGATGCATAAACCCGCCTGTACTTCCTAAATCAATAACATTGCTGTTTGCGCTTGCGTCGGTAACGGCCTGATTCTCAGACAGCAATAATTGAGCATCAATACGTGCCATTTTATATTCCTCCTTTTTAAACAAGCTGAGATTCAGTATTCAGAATAGCTGCGCAACGCTGGAACGGAACGCCCCAGAAATTAACAACAGGTTTTCCTTCAACTGTATCAATAGCCAGCATAGTATTTTTGTCATTACGTGCAGCCTTAGCCATAAAAGCCTCAAACTGCTTATTGCAGAAGATCTGCAAATTGACATTATCAGGATTTTCAATCTGATAATAACCCTCGATCAATTTGTCGAAGATTGTAGTAGTAGCAGGATCTTTTAAATCAACATTGGCCAAACGCACAACATAACGAGGATCTTTAACTGCAAGGCCCATGGACCAATTATATTTATTGGTATGAGCAAAGAATACCTCACCTTTATCATTTGTTACTTTTTGTTTCCCCAAATATTCATGAGTAAAGCCTGCGGTGTCGCCTTCTGGGAACAAGCCGTATACCTGCTGCTCTCCAAAGCCTACAAACCATACAGAAGTCAGATTATCACCCTTGCCACCACAATCAATGATTTGGTCTGCCCAAATATCTTCCTGATTGGTCTTACTGTAAAAATAAGCGCCTAAACCAGTGAATCTTGCAGGGTTGATCTTCTCATCGCCATAGAAAAGCGTAGTCGCCATTTCTTGGTTCATTGCTTCAAGAAAAGCAGCATTCTCACTCATCATCCAAGAAGCCTGCATATTATTCTTTCGTGCAAGCTTTTCGTCGATTTCAGCCAGCGCTTCCATCTCGCCACAAGTAAAAGATACTTGCTTAGTTTTAGACTTGCTCGGCTTAGTCCCGCGGTTAATCATTCTCCACGCTACTTCCGGCAGAGAATAACGCAATGTAGCTTCCTCATAGTCCTTAGAGTTACACATTTTGAACGGCATAATTTTTAAAATCTTATTTGTTTTGCTTTGCAGTTCAATAATTCTTTGATACTTTTTGTCGAACCCTTGACGAGACGCAAAGTCTTGAAGGGTTGCGAAACCTGTCAAATCTGGCATTATTTACCACTCCTTAATATTTTTATTTGAACCCGCCGCCGGGGAAAAACAGCTCGGCGTCGCCCAGTTCCTTAGATTTAGGTGCTTGCCCATCAGGCGGTTGGTCTTCCATAAGCAAGCCTCCAATGTTTTGCAGCATTTTTTGTATTGCCGGATGATTGGCTACACCTGTATTTACAAGTACCTGCATAGCCTCACCACCGCCAAAAGTATTAACAGCTAATTTAGCAGCAGCAATGTTCTCACGAGAAATAAGCCCCTGCTTTTGACATTCAGCAGTCCAACCGTCTACAATTTCCTCCTGCTTATGCATAACGTCTAAAACTACTTTGCTATGCAAATCAATCAGCTTAGTAGCCTGCTCCTGAGTAAGCTTTGCGTCTTTAGCAATCGCTGTAAAATCAGCTTCCAGTTCAGGCGAAAGTTCCAGCCCTTCCTGTAGGTTGAACTCATATTTATCAGGAACAGCAGGCTCTTGCACAGGATCATCAAATACATTTTTAGGTGTAGTTACAGGATCACCGTCACCTGTAGGCGTTGACTCTCCACTCGGCTCACCTTCAGGAGCAGGTTCTGTTACAAACGGGTCACCGGAAGGAGCAGGTTCACCGCCTCCACCAGCACCATCTGCTTCAAAAAACATTTGTGTAAACTTATTCATGTCTTACCTCCGCTATGTCGTTATCTACTTTAAAAAGGTCATCATCTTCTAAATCAGGAGGGTGTCTAGCACTCTCTGCTTCATTACGCATCAGCATTTCCAAAGAATGTCCATCGTTCAGCATCCGGATATTCTTTAACAAATCAACGCCTACAGCACGTTTACCTGATAAGAAGGCATTGAAGTATGGCTCAGATGAAAAAACCGCTGTTTCGACCTCTGTGCTTTCCAAAATGGCATAAATAAAACGCCGTCCGTTCTCGGTCCGCATAATAACGTCCAAGTCGTCCAGCGCTTGTTGTGCAAGCATATTCATTTTTTTGTTTTTCATTAAATCCCGCCTCCCAGAAGTTGATCTAATGCATTGCCACCATTAGCAGGGGTTTCACTCATCAACCTAGCCGCATCAGCATAATCCCTAACAGCAGGCGCAGCAGCAGCCATCTGTTCAGCTTGCATTTGTTCCTGCTGTGCCTGAGCACGTTGTTTGCGAAGTTCAGCTACTTCGTTTTCATCACGCACTATCTTTTCTTTGACGCCAGTAGATTCTGCGAAACCTCGTACAGCTTCATCAAGATTGATGATATCAAGCACTTCAGGCTGAGCAGCAGCAAGATTACCAACAAATCCAACTGTACGCTCAATAGCAGGTATTTCAACCATTTTCTGGGCTTGAGCCAAGATAGAAATGAAGGATACTTTTAATTCGCTTTTGTCAATCTCCTCCGGCATAGGCGGAAACAACCCATGTCTCAAACAAATATCAAAAGTGCGAAGCGTCATAGGTTCTAAAACCTCATTGTGCATTTGCTCAAGTACCGGGGACAACATCAGGAGCTTTTCTTCATGCCGCTCTGCAATCTCACGCGCAGTCATTTGAGGTCCGTCCTGAGATGTAATCATCATAAACAAATCATTATAGAACGTTTCAGATATCGACTGCCGTTTCTCCAGAGACAATGCTCCTATGCCTTCATAGGCCTTTGCTCTTGGGTCTACAAGTGGATAAGCCTGCTGTACAGTTCCATCAGGATAAAAATTTAGTCCTCCTGGCATTCTGTCAAGCTTCTTCATTGAAGCAGGAAATGCCATCGCCGGATCTGCAGCATTATCAATAGCCCTAAGTTTATTCTTCTCAATCTTCTGCAGCTGCATACAATCGCCCAAAGCATTATGTCCAGGTCCAGAGCCATATACACCATTTGCAATCAAGGTCCAGCGTGGCATGAGGAACGGGCATTCCCTAAAACCTGATATCTTCAGGAATTTGTCATTAGCACCTTTTTCATAGTGATATGAGCGCCAGGGGAAATTGCCTAAAGCCAATTTGTTAGGATCATAATCATCATTACGCTCTATAAGCATTTCAATATCAAAGTATGTTGTGATATTTCCGTTCTTATAAGCAGATTTCACGCTTTCCGATACGTTATCAATACCATATTCTTTAACGATTTGGTCTGCGCTTAACCTGAAGCGTCTAGCGAACATATAAACTCTTCCCCTTGCATCTACACCGCCAGCATATTCACCGCAGGTGTACGGCCGCATCCATATGCCATAATTGTAGTCTTCCAGCATCAGAGAAGCCCCTGTACCAAATTGAGCCATTTCAGCCTCAATCTGCTGCAGCATATTATAAGCATTACTCTTAGAATAAATGCTGCTCATAATCTCCTGGCAATCATCTAACCACATCCTTACAGCGTGGTAATTAGCTTTTTCTTCATCTTGCAGACCAAGCTCAAACCAAGGCCTTGACGGCGATGTCAACCCGCTGTGGATACCAGCTGCACATTTACCAACTGCTTTTTGGGGATGCGGGTCTATAAGGTATTCATCACGTCTATGCCCTTCTGTGCTTTGGATATCTTCTTCAAACCTGCCCCTTGTCGGATTTATATACCGACTAAGCATCCTCCACGTTGGCTCATATTGGCTGCGCAATGTATAAAGCTGGGAGATAGTATGTTGTTTTCGTGTTAATTTATCGCTGTCACGCAGCATATCTTTGATATCCATAATCATTCTCCCAACAACATTTTCTTTACACTATCAGAGGTAAGCTGCCCACCAGTCTTATTGGTAAAGCTTCTGCCACGAGCTTTAGAGAGTTTTTCAAGCAGGCTTTGTTTCTCTCCCTCTGTCGCACTATCAATAGTGGCCGCTGCTGTACTGCCAGGTGCGCTTTGTTTTATAGGCTCAACACTGCCACCTCCACCGCCACCACCGTGTAACTGCATCATAATCTTATGCATAGTCTCACCTCCCTTCACATACCGGCAAACGGATCATAAACCCTTTGTCTATTATCAAATTGTGCTTCTGTTATCGCCTGTTCCCTGCTTACAACAGATTGAGCAAAAGTTAAAGCTAGTGCGTCTGCTCTATTAGGAGAGGGAACACCTCGCTTTTTCATAGCTTCTTTACTTTCAAGTTGTATTAACCCGCTAGTATTAGGTACTGTTTCAGGACCCATTAAATCATCCGCTAAAGTCTGGTCATCTTCTGGTATAACCCCGCCTTCTTTCAACCAATCTTTCATATTAGCCCACATCTCAGCACGTTTATTTTTGCAGTCTTGCCTGTTTGACTTCCCGCCAAAAGCAATCAGTGTCCACGATCTGCCCCATGCGTCACCAGCGCTCTTGATTCCTGTACCATATCCTAGATCAATAAACACCGCATCAGCCTTGTATTCGTCCTCGAATCTGGCTAATATGCCTGCTATTTCAATGTCGTTATCGTTCTTAGTAGTCGCAAACAGCTTTTTCGTGAATAGCCCTTGCCTAAGATAAATAACTGTTTCGTCTCCTCCTGTCCATGCAGGATCACAGGCTATAATCACAGGAGCAAATCTAAATTGCTTTTCTTGTAACGTCCTACGTCTTGCTTCATCAACTAAGGCGGTACTAATAAATTGTTTCTCACTAGCAGAAGGGAATTCGCCCTTCACGCGAATTTTAAAGAAGTCACTATCCTCGCCGTATTGCACCCGCCAACCCTCAAGTTCAGCCTTGTTACTTATCTTAACAGTTCGGCTATCAATTTGTTTACGGTTCCATAAACTTCTGTTTTTATGAAAGCAAGCATGAAAACGTCCACTACTCTGAGTAGGATTTCCAAACACACACCAAATGATTTCCGTATCAGCATCTGTCATTGCACCTTCAGCTACTTCCCAAATGATATCCGATATCTCAGAAGCTTCATCGAATATAACCAGAGTTCGCTTGCCTTGGTTATGTAAGCCCGCAAACGCTGCAGGATTACTATCATTCCATGGTATTGCATCTATACGCCATGTCTTTTCATGACCTTCTTGGTTAGAATAAATGCTTGTTGCTGAATAAGTGAATAAATCTCTTGCTACAAACAAGTAATACCATTTAGCTAACTCTGCCCAGGTTTTTGTTTTGAGTTGTGTATCTGTATTCGCCGTAACAACGCCCTTTGTATCTTCATGTGTCGATATAGCCCACAGAATAATCCATGCCACCATAGCAGACTTACCAATGCCATGTCCGGATGCAACGGCTTCACGGATAACCTGATCTGGCGTTTTTAATCCTTCTTTGATATCGTTCAGCAGTTCTATCTGCCATTCATCAGGTCCTTCTTTGTCTTCAAGTTGAGTATTCGGTTCTCCCCACGGGAATGCAAGCCGTACGAACTCCAAAGGATCTTTACTGACACTTCCAAGAAAGTCTGTTAATGCCTTTATATCCTTTTCTGATAAAGCAACTCTAGGCATCGCTATCACCCTTCTTACGACGACTAGCAATTAAACCAGCAATATCGCCTTCAAGATTTACATCTAGTTGTTCTTTAAACAGCATATAGCGCTTACCCAATAGTTCTGCTGCCTTAGTCCTATCACTTAGTCCAGCATCTAATCCAAACTGATCCTTTTCTTCTCCACGCATTACTCTTGTTAAATATTCAAGAACATCTTCAGCTGTAGCAATCTTATCACTATCAACTGCTGCCATTCGTGCATCTAAATATTGCTTCACCTTGTTATTCCTTAGCAGTTTACTAGCACTGGCCGCCGCTGAATTATCAGTCTTACACGTTGGATACGCTTTTTTGTATGCTTCAGTTTGATTACCGGTTTCTATAAAGTAATCAACAAAATTCTTCTGTGCTTGACTAATTTCATCCACTGTTATCACCTGCCTTTAACACATTCACCAAATAATACAGGATATCTATTTCTCTAAACGACCTTGCTACTTCTACTCTAACATTGGCACCTTTATTTCTCTTTCGTTCAGCTTTATCAGGATATTTCTCTTTATATTCATCCCAGGGCATTAGATGATCTAGTTTATACATAGTACAGACTTTAGAAAGTTTCTCGCTGTATACCTGTTCTCTTGAATATAGATAAATCATTCCTTTTAGCTCTAATGCCTTTGCTATCTTCTTTATCTTGCCGGTCAGATTTATCCTCATCTCTCCTCACCACCTTTGCAAATAAAAAAGCACCTAACCGAAGTTAAGTGCCTTTATATTAAGTTTTATGCTAAACTTTGATGTATATTACCGTTTTTTATCGGTTTTTTAACGCCGAATTATTTATGTAGATTAAATTGGCGGAAGGCACAGGACTTGAACCTGCAAGCCGATTGCTCGACTGACGCCTTAGCAGGGCGCTGCGTTACCGATTACGCCAACCTTCCGTATGGCGGAGCAGGTAGGATTCGAACCCACACAGCGTATCCCTACGCCCTATCAGTTTTCAAGACTGCTCTCTTAGCCGTTTGAGTACTGCTCCATTATTGCCGCTGTATTACCCCAACGGCAGGGCAGTGTCCAAGCGCTAAGCTTGAACGTTTCACCAAGCTTGTTGTAAGCCTACTTACTTATAATACTATTTTAACTCATCAGAACAGGTAATTTGTCGGATACATTTTTAATTCTCAATAATTTTTTTTCGAGTGCTAAAATGACAGCATCGTTTAAAAACTCGTTGCGAAGCTCGTAGTAAGTATCTCTATTCATACCTTTTAGTCCAGCAATTACTCCTGGCGACTTATTATATTCATAACGCTGGAACATAGCATCTCCTGCTGCTTGTTTCTCATGAACCTTATATGTCTCAGCTATTACTTCAAGCCATGCTTCAGGATTTATTACTATAGTTTGATAAGGACCTTGTCCCCACGAAATCATCTTGATCGGTTCAATATTCTTTAGTGCAGATGTTTCTGTTGGATTACTGATAAAAGCATGACCTCCACCCACAGTATGCCCTTTCTTTGCAGTACGCTGCTCTCTTTCATCATCAACAGCTTTCTGAATATATTTCCTATTCAAAAAATACCACTCTGTATGCTTTCGTAACAGTTCTATTAGCATATCAGTCTCCTTCTAGCTTTTCTTTATAAAGTTCGATAGATTTATTGTAAAAATACTAAACCTTCTTAAAACTAATATAAACAAAAACGTTAATATCCAATGTTCATATACAAATTCAAATATCCATTTTATTAGATCAGGATAATTCATGTCTTCACTCCTTAATCATCACATATAGCTTTACCGTCCATAATAGCCCCACAGTTATAACAATAATGCTGTTCAGTAATATCCAACCCGCCGCCAAATACATCTGTTGCGGCATATGCGTTGCAATTAGAACAGTAGTAAGCACCGCCCCCGTCCCAACATCCTTGCTTACGTTCCTCTACTGCAGGAAAGGTCATTACAACACCAACGACTTTCATTAAACCTGCTTTCTGTCCTATAAAATATTCGTCATTGCCTGCATATATTTCATTTCCCATTCCCTCTAAATATTTCACCAAAGCATTTTTATCTATCAATTCCATATTATTCACCGTCCATTTTTGCGCCGCAGTTCGGGCAGTATTTTTTGACATCGCAAATAAATTCTAAAACATGATGGCACTCGGAACACTCAACATGCCATGCTTTTTTAGTAAGCCAATGCCCATGCTTACGTTCTTCTACAACTGGCATTGTATCAAGCCTATCAGCAGCACGCTGTTTCTTCCCAATGGTTTAAGTCTGTCTCAGAAATGAATTTACTGAATTCTGCACCAAATTTCATGTAAATATCGTTGTCAGATTTCAAATAAATCGTTATAGTATATGGCATTGTTCTTCACGCTCCTTACAGCAATACGCTTTCATCTACTCCACCGCCTTAGTCGCAGACATATTTTTTATTAACATACGCTTTGATATCTGCAGGATCAAATGCTCTGTCACATTTTGGGCAGCAGGGCAACATAGCATTATTACCCCGACCCATATTCTTTTCCATTTCTTTAAGTGCTACTCTGTATGGTTTATAGCTGTGGGCTATTTTCCAAAACCGTCTAGCACTTTCCATGTATCTACCCCATTCACGGTTTTGCCGTTCTTCAAAAATTGCGACCATGAGCATTGCTGCAAACGGATCTATAACTGCACCGCATCGGTCGCAAAATATGAGATGACTTTCTTCATCTATGCAAAGTTGTGGTTTGACATAATCAACACCATATTTATTATTTTCATAACATTTACAGGCCGAAAAAAACTTCTTTTTTGATACCATACCTACAAGACTTCTAATTTTCTCCACTACTCCACCGCCTTAAACTTCTCTAAAATCAATATCCGGGTACTTATAAAGCAGCATCTTCTTTTTGATCATATACACCTGTGTCCTCATGCCCTTGGTGTCAACATAATAAACGTGGCCGCTGGCTTCCGTAACTTTGAAATCAGCCTTGTAAATAATCGGCCTTATCTTTTTACCTGCGACCTCGTAACCAGGCTGTAAAACAAATTCAGGCTGTAATTCAATGCTTTTTACTGCACCGGTACGTTGCTGCCAAAGTAGGTCCTCATAATATTTTGCTTCTTTCCTACTATCAAAGCGAATCCCGTCAATCTCAGTTATTGCATTACCATATTTCAGCGCAGGTACAGCCCCAGGTAAATTCGCCGGCGCCGTTACGCTATCAGAACGAACTTTACTTACAAGGTGTGCCGGCAGTTCATTCCACTTCGTCATTTATTACTACAGCCGATAACATAATTTCTAGAGCTTTCTTCTCTCTCCGATACCGAGCCACTTTCCCGCCGAGCTGACTGTTTTTTCGGCGCAGTTGTTTGAGTTCCGTTAAAGCCTGCATAAGTACTGGCTTTAATACCGGTATATATTTATCCTCTGGCTCATCCTCAATCATTGCTAACATAGCTTTTATATCTAATGGTTTCACATTTTACCACTCCAAACTTATATTAAAAGGCCGCCCCCTACGGGCTAATCACCTCCGCAGGGGTATACTTCCCTTTATGCTTGTATATAGTTAGTATGCGCGGCCGTTTTAACTAAAATAAATTTGTCGGTCTCTCGGCTTCTGCTGCTATACCTTGCATAACATATAGTGCATTAGGTAGAGCTATTCCATTGCCCCACATCTTGTACTCTGCACTGTCCGTATGTAATTTGTTATACCAGGTAAGTATTTGTGCTTTTGTGTAGTCTTTAACGGCTTTGTTGTTGATTTTTGCGTAGGTATTACGTACTTCAAGCCAAAATTTATATTCTTCATCAGTGAAACTTTCTTTTTTGTCCAGATGTCCCCACAAATCAGGAAAGCCTTGAAGTCTTGCACATTCTGTAGGTGTTAAGCGGCGTACTATATAATGCACAGGCACCGCCACGGTTTTTTCTTTGCCGACAACGAACATATCTGTATAGGCATCTTGTCCGGTATAGCTACCAGGGTGACTGTTTGCCATGAGCGGACCAGTCGCTTTTTGATATGGGCATGGTTCTACAATAAGCCTTCCTTCTCCGACTTGTTGCTGTTGAACCCATTTATAGTCTGTTGCACAAAGACTCCCGACAACTTTTTGATAACATACAGCCGGCCGGTCTATAGTATTCAGTGTGTAGTACTCATTTTCTCGCCAGCCTTTGCCGTTACAGCCTGCCGTATCTGCTCGATCTATACCATTTCCTTGCAGACAGCAGACAATATAATTCCTGCTATCAGTACTAATAGTGTGGCAAGGATCTCCTGCTTGTGGATTTGTTTTGTTGAGCGGACTTGTTATATTTGCACCATCGTAAACAACTGCCTCACAACATAGAGCTGTATAATTCGTAATGCGGTTATTGTGGTCACCTGTTATCGTTGGTACAGTTTCACCGGCGCCGTTGCCTCTTGTATCGTAAACAAGAGTTTTTTTATTAATAACGTAAGGCGCATTTCCGTGCGCTTCGGCCCTTAAAGTAGGGCTTTTACCATCAGTGCAGACGCTGATTTGCTGACCGCCTTGGTCGTCTAAAATAATTTTCTCTACGATAGCAATACCGCCTTGATTTTTCGACGGGTCAGGATACCCTGTATCTAAAGTTTTAGCGATTTCAACAGCACGGCAACCGCTATGCGGATTTTTGCTTTTCATACTATTCGAGGACAAGCTATCAAAACTATATGCAGTTAAACATTTTCCCGCTCTATCGATGCCGTTTCCTTGATGGCAATATACGGCTACTGGTGCTAACACTGTCGGTATACAATCTCCGCCGCCAGAAGCCCGCAAAGTTTGTGCAAGTCCCGACAAAAACGATTGATTATACCTATCTACTCCGCCGATTGCTGTTCCAACGCTGTTTTTAGCACATCTGGCAGTTTCTTGCCCATGCGTTCCGCTCTGCGCAGAATTCCTTCGCAAGCCTTCTGGCTTAAGTAGTATTTCTCCGGCACGTTGTCCTCTAAAATCTGCGACAAGGTAGATTCGACGGCGACGCTGGGGTACTCCCCAGTATTGTGCATCAAAAACTCTGTACGCAAGGCTCCATCCGTTGCCACTGTAACAGTCTGCGTAAGGCCAGCCTGCTTTCGGAACGTCAGGCATAACGGCGTCCTTTTCTTTGACTCTAATAAATTCTTCAAGGACGGTTCTAAAATCTTCTCCTCGGTTACTGCTAAAGGCTCCGGGAACGTTTTCCCAAATAGCGTATCTTGGATAAACTCCATTTGTTGCTTCCCTCATTTCTTTGATAATTCTGATTGCTTCTAAGAATAAACCGCTTCTTGTTGTTTCATCATCGCCCATATCAGCGTGTTTCAACCCTGCTCTTTTTCCCGCTATCGACATATCTTGGCAAGGACTGCCGAATGTGATTATATCTACAGGCTCTATTTCTCCGCCCTTAACTTTGCTAACATCTCCCAAATGTTTCATTTTTGGGAAACGATTTTTAGTAACAGCTATCGGGTATGGCTCAACCTCTGCCGCATAAACAGGCTCTATCCCGCACAAGCTTGCTGCTAAAGGAAATCCTCCACTGCCATCAAATAAGCTCATTAGTTTCATATCAATCTCCTAAAATCCATTGTCCTCGCTACTTATGCTAACGCATTCCTTGTCCTTCAATCTTTTAAAGTTATTAAATATCTCCCGTGCTGTAACAGCCCGCATATCATCTGACCACATCAAGCAGTTCGGGCAAATATGCACCTCAAAATATCGACCTCTGGTTACATGACTACCCGCCGTTGTATCCTTATGGCATATATCGCAATTCATGATCTCACCTCAAAATGGTTCTGACTTATTAGTGTTCAGCTTGTCAATATCTTCTGGCGTAGAGTAGTACCCTCTTGCAAAATTTTTATTTATGACTTCTCGCTTAGCTTTGGCATAAGCCAAAAACGCCAAAGCATGCTTCTTCCGCAGCTGGTAAACAAACGTGTTACAACAAGCCTTAACGTCGATAATCTCCGTCATCAACGCTACCAGCTTATCTTCTGTCGGCACTTTTTTAAACTCTGTGTAAGCAGCTTCTACCTCAGCCAATTCTTCTTTGATTTTTGCAATCTGTTCTTCCGGTATTGCGTCCCTGAATTTATAACATGGTGTTGTTGCTTTAATTTTCATAGTTATCACTGCTCCTATAATCAAACTTTAAGTAAATCACCTTGACGACGTGCTGACCGTTTTGGTACTACATCAGGCACTAACGGATGATATTTATAACACCGCTCACGATCAGCAACCACATAAGTAAATCCGCTTTCTTTGTCTACTCTCAAAAACGGTTGATGTCCGCTGTATGGGCAATCAACAGTGTTAATACATTCAGCGCATTTTCGTTCGACGTCTGCGATAAAGCTGATATCGTTGTAATTACGCTTTATAAAGCTATCGTCAGCATCAGGAAAAATCCTCTTTGCTGCAGCTCTAACTTTCTCGCTTATTGGCTGCCGTAGTTCGCCAAATGTTTTACCGGCAGCAAGATCAGCAAACAACTTTTTAACAAACTCATTTGCCGCTTTAGAATTACGCTCAATAGCCTTCTTCTCTGCGCCGATTTTATTTTGTCGTAGGATTGATAAAGTATTATTAATATCTGCCCATGTTGGCCAATATTTATTATTATCAGCGATATAATCAACAGTATCGCCCCACATCTCAATGTCTGTGTATTTATAACGCTCCAGGGTTTGCCTTTCGATAGTTTTTTTTGCATCTTCGCTTCCCCAGTTTGGCTTTAATCCCGCCGCCTGCCACACTTCATAAGCTGCCGTTATCTCTCTAAGTTCCAACATATGGCATATCCCTCACTTCCTCCCAGTCCAGCCCCATAAAACAAGCCAGTCTGTATTTTCTTTTCTCTGGAGGTATCGCTGCCCAGCGCTCCTTATTTTTTGCAATCCATTCGTCTTTCTCCTGTGCTTCCCTGTCAGCAGCTTGCACTGCTTCAGACAATTTGATTTCATCCGTCCAGCGTTCATCCTGCAAAAAAGTATCAGGATCAGGTATGTACCTTCCGTTCTCCTCCTGCCACTGATTAGTTTTTTTGTATCGCTCAACAGCAGCATTAATCAATGCATACTGTTCTTCAGAGTGTACACGCATATTCATCCATGCTATTCTTGCAACAGGCTTTTTCCTTTTCGACGGATATAATTCCCAAAATCGCTCAAAGCCTTTTTCTTTATCTTCTTTAAGTTCTTTATATTCTTTACCTTCTTCTTTTATGTGTCGGTTATCTGTCGGTTGTCTGTCGGTTATCTCTTTGTTATTCTGTCGGTTATTCTGTCGGTTATCTTCTTCTTCGTTAGACTGATAAATCCGCCAGTTTACTATGGTTATAAGCTTTCCGCTCTTTGTTGACTTGCCTGTTAAGCTGACGGTTAAAAAATCGAGTTTTTCAAACCGCTCTAAAGCAGTCCTAATTTTCATTATTGTAATTTCAGACGAATTACATCTTTCTTTTATGGCTGGCGCACTTGCAATAAATTGACCAGGATTGAGCTTGATTTTTTCACCATAGTAATCCCATTCAGTCTCTTTCCAGTTCGCCATAGCCAGCAAGGTTATTAATATAACCCTCTGCTCATTTGAGCTGTTCAGCCATATTGGTTTATTTAATAGCTCCCTATAAAGCTTGAAATATCCACTCATGCCGTCATTCTCCGTTGTATTTTTTAGCTAGGTACGCTTTTACCCTTTTCCCCATCTTGACACCCTCAGCGGAATTGTGGCGCAGATAATGGCATTTATTACAAAGCATTGCCATATCTTCCAATCTATCCTGTCCGCCTTGTGACTTTAGCGGCTCATGGTGTGGCTTAACTCCAGGCTCAACAAAGCTGCTGCAGTTTACACACAAACAATCATCACGCCGGTATACTTCCTCGCAGAGTTTTTTAAGCGCTTTACCCTTAAGTCTTATCCTCTTTATTTTTGGAATCATCTTTAACGCCCCACTCCTTGATCAGCTCATCTAATTCTTCCTGCGGCCTTGTTTCTACACCAATATCTTTTGCCATAGATACCAAACAATCTATAAAACGGCTCATCTCTTTCGTGTCATAAGCACTGCTACCGTAATATACCCTTACATTGCTATAGCCTTTAATGTTCTGACATTCACTAACCAATTCAGCTATCCAGCCAACACCATTACTTTGCCAAATTTCAATAGTTCTGTTTACAGCGTCAGTTGGCACTGGCCATATTCTGCCGTAACCACATTCCCTGATTGCCTTCCTGTAAACATCTTCCTTGCTGTGAAAGCTCTCTTCTGACAGCTTTTCTGCTATCCTTTGGCATAATACCCAAGCGTATTTATTAGCGTCGTTAGAACGCCCTTTGCGCCATTGCTTGACCTCTACAACATACTGCTTTTCAGGATCGATTTTATTGATTTCTTCTTCCTCTGATAAAGGGACAGGTACTACTAAATTTATGTATCCCAACCCTTTTAATGTCTGTAACCCTTTAACTGTTAGCTTCATTTTGCTGCTGCCGCCTTAGCGTTTATCGCAGCTCTTATGGCCTCATGAGCATTCACATATTTATCGTCGTTTAAGAGTTTTTCAAGTACTTCAATTTTCAAAAACTCAACATCATGCCAATCACCATTTTTATCCTGGATTTGACACTGTACTCCGTTGATAAACCTTACCGATCCATTCTCACTAACTGATGTAATGTTAATCGGACTTTCTACAGGTTTTTTATCCTTTTTTTCTTGCCTTGCCATTGCTTTTTCTCCGTCATCATCTTCCTGCGCCAGACCAACCATCGCGGCAAGAGCATATCTTCTGCCGTAAGTAATTGCGCTGCCAATGGCTTGCGGATCTAATTTAGTGACAGTCATTGTTAGAGTGCTGGATATATACTGCCCGCTTGAATGTGCAAGCATCGTTGTAATGTTCAGTCTGCCGTTCTCATTGATTTCTTCCGGCATCTGGATAACTGATATTTCATTTGCAGTTAATGCTTCTCTGCACGTGTTCCAACATTCAGCCAGATCTGCATATTTACTTTTGAAAAACGGATTACTGCTGCTTTTCTTTGCCCCTTCGAGCTGCCCTTGTGCCTTTGCCAAAGCGGCAGCAAGTTCATTTACTTGCTCGCTCTTCAACATTGTTCTGACCTCCAATCTTCTATTCTATTTTCTATAGTATTGGCACTGTTATGAATCCATTTCAGCAATGTACTAACTTTGGCTTCATCACCGTCCAGATCATCCATTTCCTTCAGATTCTCTAAAATAACCTCTGCTTCATACCGAAGCGAATATACTAAATCATCAAAATTATCCATGCTTGCAATCCTCCAATTCTTTTGCTAAAATGAAGGTGGACGCTAAACTTCGTAAAATTTACAGTCCACCTGAGCTATCGAAGCTGCAACTTCGGTAGCTCTTTTCTTTTGCAATACAAATAATCTTCAGTAGGAACGTATTTAGACAAGACGATAACCGGAACTCCATTTTTATCACAAATATGATCACCTTCGCCAATAGGCAGACAATGATCACAATATTCACATTCTAACTTCTCATCTTCGCAGCTCATCTCAACACCCCTACTGTCACTACAGCAGCCATAATAGCAATGTATGTTCCGACAAATATTGCAGTAGTTGCTACGGTAAAATCTCTAATCATAAGCCTGCCACCTGCCCCATAGCGTAGCCTATGTCATATATCAGCTTAACTACTGTTGCTATAGCCAAAGCAGTTAAAGACCATACACAAGGCTGTTCCTTAATACTCTCTTTCATTACTACTGCTGTTCCTGCTACTTTTATTAATGCTTTCATCTGCTCTGCCTCATTTCTACTATTTCAGTTTCTTTTTTCATCTGCCTAACTATCTTTTGAACAGCGTCAGCTGTTACTCCTGACACTTTCAACAGACATTCTTGCAGTTCTGCTATTTCAGCGTTAGCGTTATCTAAGGCTTTTTGTAGCTGCATTACCTCTAATCGCTCTCGATTAGAAAGTTTCGGCTTACCGTACTGATCGGCATATCTCGTAACATCTGATATACGATACCGACCACGTACTACTGTTTTAATACCTGCACTAGCAAGCCATTCTTTTACTGTCCTAGCACTAACGCCCCACGCTTCAGACAGCTCTCTTATTCCAACGTGCGGACATTCTACAATCATTTAACAGCGCTCCTTTTTATTTACTTTTCTAAACTTTTATGGTAAAAAAATAGCGAGATATTTGCGATTCGCTTAGTCTCAAAAGTTTCATTGCTTTTGTTATTTCTGTATGTTTAAACTGTGTTCTACCAGTAAGTTTACTGTATAGCGAAGTCCTCGACATGCCTAGCTTCTCAGCAAATCTCTCTTTTGAATAAAATTTGTCTTTTATTTTTTCTTCCAAAAGCGAATAATCATAAACCATTTTATCACCGCCTTTCGTTTAGGTTTCTAAACTCATTATAACGAACTCCTAAAAGCTTGTCAATAGTTTTCTAAACAAAATTTGTTGCATTTTCTTAACTCAAATGTTATTATTGTACTTGGGGAAGGAGTTGAAGATATGGCAGAGTTTAAAGATAGATTGTTAGAAGCAATAAAAAGTTCTAATCTTAAACAAGCTGATATAGTAGAACGTACAGGAATTAATAAAGGATCTTTAAGCAGTTACTTAAGCGGAAAGTACAAACCCAAGCAAGATAATACTTATCGATTAGCCAAAATATTAGATGTCAACGAAGCATGGCTCATGGGGTTCGATGTAGATAAGGAACGTTGTAGTACTATTTATATCGATCAGGAAGATAACTATGTATTATCTGATCAGGAAAAAATTCTTATAGATAAGTTCCGCAAAATTGAAGATAATGATAGATATATTGTTATTGGCTTTATTGATGGACTGCTAACTGCAGAAACATCAAAAAATAAAAATGCAGTTTAGGAGCGTGATACTTTGTTATCCAGAACAATCAAGCTTATCGAATGCAACATGAAAGATTTTTCGCCTGGTGAGCTAAATCAAGTGATTGGTTATGTTTTAGGAATCAAGGAGCATCACATTATTACCCAGTGTCCCCGAAGAAAGGGGACGGACAAGATAATTCTATAAGGATCTTATCTTTCCCCGAGGCTAAATGAAATAAAAAAAGACCGCTACCAAACGCCCGGTAGCAGCCATAACAAAAATAAAATATTTACAACGGCAATGTTAGTATAATATAATCTAATTTCTTAAACAATAAATTTATTTTCATACTTAACACTTTAAAAACTTAAAATATAGGAGGTGAAAAAATGGAGTATAATTTCACTTTTAGAGAAAAAGATAAAGGATTTCAAGTAATATTATCCTATAAAGATAATCGTGGTTGTTGGAAGCAAAAATCAAAACAAGGATTTAAAACCAAAAGAGAAGCAAAAATAGCAGGCGATAAGTTACTAGAAGAAGTTAAAGCAAATGCGCCAATATATATGGACAATAGCACTGCAAGAATAACCTTTGGTGAATTTTCCGCAATGTATCTTAATGATATAAGAAGGAGCATAGCATACAACACTCTACTCGGATACCAGCACGCTATCAAAGCCTTTTCAGAACTAAAAGATATGCATCTGGTAGACATAACGCATAGCGACATACAATCAATATTTAACTCTTTACCAGTGAAAGCAAACACCGCCAATTTGTATCTCGTAAAACTAAAAACTATTTTTAAAAGAGCGGTATCTCCATACGAACTTATAACTAAAGATCCTACGATAGGGATACATCCGTTAAAAATAAAAGGCCAAAGAAAAATAAACGCCCTTTCCAAAGAACGTTTAGAAGCTGTTCTAGCACGTTTAAAATCCAAGAACTATACTTTATATACAGCGTGTTGTATCGCCGCTTTCGCAGGGCTTAGGGTTGGCGAGATAACAGGTTTGAAATGGTCTGATATTGATTTTAATGCAGGCACATTAAAAGTAGAGCGACAAATGGTTGCTACAAATAGAAATATTATGACCCTACAAGAATTAAAAAGCAATAACTCTTATCGAACTGTACCTATACCTATGCGATTACAAACGGTTTTAATTGAATACAAGAATAAATATCCTCGTCACATCAGCGATATGGTATTTTGGAATGTGACATATCACTCTATAAAAAGAGTTTCTCTTTACACAAAAGATAACACAAGTATTCATGACTTCAGACATACTTATGCTACAACATTACTTAGCAGTGGCTTTGATATTAAAACGGTCGCAGCATTGTTGGGAGATACAGTTGAAACAGTTTTAAAGGCATATGTACACTACACTGATGAAATGAGAGAAAATGCACAGAAGCGTCTCTCAAATTTTTTTTAGAAAATTTTTGACGAATTTTTGACGAATTTGTATAAATCCCGCTTTACAAGTCGTTCTTTGGCAATTATAATATTATATCATATAGTATACACTATTTAAATGATAATCGCTAGTATAAACATTATAAATGAGGGAGAATATGAATGAGCAAAGCAATAGGAATCGTAGCAGAATATAATCCTTTCCACAACGGCCACGCCCATCATCTGCGCGAAGCAAAGCGGATAGCCGGCAACAGGCCTGTCATTGCCGCTATGAGCGGCAGCCTTGTACAGCGCGGCTTGCCTGCCCTGACTGACAAATGGACCCGTGCCAGAATGGCAGTTTTAGGCGGCGTTGACCTTGTTTTAGAGCTGCCGACAGTTTTCACCTGCCGCAGTGCGGAATTTTTTGCTGCAGGAGCTGTAAAATTACTGGCTGCTACCGGGATGGTATCGCATCTTGCTTTTGGTGCGGAAGCAGCCAATTCGCAGCAGCTGATGCTGACCGCAGAATTTTTGAACGAACCTGTTTTTCAGGATGCACTGCATCATTATCTGGATGAAGGGCACAGTTATGCCAAGTCTTTAGAGCTTACGCTGGCGGAAGACCCTTCCATGCTGACGATTGCTGAACATCCTAACAATATCCTGGCTTTAGAATATTGCCGCCAGCTTCTGCACGGCGGTTACGAGATCGAACCTGTCGTCGTTAAACGCCGCGGCAGCGGCTATAAAGATAAAACCATCAACGGGCCTATTGCCGGCGCAACAGCCATTCGTGAGCATTATCGCGGCTATGGCATCGATGAAGCGCTGCTCAGCACAGTTCCGGCAACTACAGCCCAGCTGCTGCGTGAGGCAGATCTTCAGCACCGAATGGATATCAGTGATAAAATTCTGAACCATCTGCTTTTATACAAGCTGCGTTCTTTGACACCGGCCCAAATAGCCGCAGCCTGCCAATGCAGCGAAGGATTGGAAAACCGTCTGGCAGAAGCCGCTTCCTGCACTACATTCCAAGACGTAGTCAGCGCCACAGTTACCAAACGTTATCCCGCTTCACGTGTCAGAAGACTGCTGATGCAGCTTTTACTGCAGCAGTATCGCGCTATGTTCGATAATGCCAAAGACCCAGCTTACATCCGTGTTCTGGCCTTTAACGACCGCGGCCGCGAACTGTTGAAAGAAATGCAGGATTCTGCTCAGCTGCCTGTAATTATCAAACTGGGCCGCAACGTCTTGGAAAAATACGGAGAGAAAGTCGAGCAGCAGCTTTCCGTTGATATTGCGGCTACTAATCTGCTGACACTTTTGCAAAAGAACCACCAACCACAATACAACAACGATTATACTGTCTCTCCGATCTATATTCAAAAATAATAAAGCAACAAAACAAAAAGCCTTCCGCTTGAGCGGAAGGCTTACTTTTTTTCAAAAGCTTATTCTTCGTCTTCTTCCTCTTCCATCGCCAGAAGTTCCATATCACGCTGAGGGCGTGAAGACATAACGCTTTCACGTTCAGCATTAACGGAAGCGCGGTTATCGTTTACAGCCTGTAAAGCGGACTGCAGACTACCGCTCAAATAGCCAAGCATATCATCGGCATATTGCAGCACATCGTGTTTTACACGCTCAACATAAGCATCAGCTTCGTCTTTCATTTCCTGCTGATTACGCAAAGCAGTACTCTTTACATCTTCAGCAAAGGCTTCTGCCTGTTTGGAAATTTCCTCCTGACGCATTAGTCTTTCAGATTCGGATTTTGCCAATTCTAAAATACGGTCAGCTTCGGTTTTAGCCTGCAAAACAATATTGTCAGCTTCTTCATGAGCTTTGGTGACGATTGCTTTTTGTTCTTCAAGCAGTCTGGTAGCGCTTTTGACTTCTTTGGGAATCGCTTCCTTCAAATCATCCAGGATACCCGCCAAATCGCTCTCTTCGATAATGATCTTATCAGTAAGAGGTATACGGTTAGCCTCAGAAATAAGGTTATACATTTCATCAAAAATTCTGTCCAAAGTCGCACTTGTACTTCTATCAATCATCATCAAACTCAACCTCTTTCTAATATTATTCTTTGCTTATAACAAGGCTTTTGATCCGATCTTCCACACATTCAGGAACAAGACCATGGATACAACCGCCAAAGGTTGCCAATTCTCTTATTCCAGAGGAACTTAGGAAGGAGTAATTAGCATTAGTCATAATAAAGACTGTTTCTAAGTTATTGTCTATTTTTTTTATGAGCAGAGCGCGCTGAAATTCATATTCAAAATCAGAAAACGCACGTAAGCCCCTTACAATAAAAGGAGCTTTTTCCTGCCTGCAGAATTCATTTAAAAGACCGGAAAAACAGGTTACTCTGGCATTAGGGATATGTTTTGTCGCATCCCTGAGCATTTCTACCCTTTCCTCCATGGTGAACATTGCTTTATCTTTACCCGGATTATGAAAAACGCTGATAATGATCTCGTCAAACATTTGGCTCGCCCGTTCAAAAATATCGAGGTGGCCATTAGTAACCGGGTCAAAACTACCCGGACAGATCGCTCTACGCACTGTTTAACCTCCTAGAAGCTGCAACGCAGTCTGGTCATAAATTCAATTATCTTGTTCCTTATTCGACGTACGTTTCTGTATTCCTGCTATTTTTTTACAAATTTATTTTATTATTTTACAACATTTTATTATACTTTGGCAAATCTTATAAACGAAAGTAAAGTTTCACCATAGTGTTCCTGACGCACAAGCTCAAAGCACGCTGCCAGTACGCCTATTTCATCGTGCTTCGAATGTTCGATGATCAGATAGCCTCCGTCTTCAAGTACTTGAAAGTGTTCCATTTTCTGCAGAACTTTCTGAACCCAGCCTTTATTATAGGGAGGATCGCAGAATGCAAAATCAAATTTTAATCCCTGATGATGCAGATGTTCGATAATATTTACCGCGCTGCCTTTGAGAACCTGAACATCAGCCTCCGCCCGGCATTTAACGATGTTGCTTTGTACCAGGCGCAGCGATTCCCGGCTTTCATCGACAAAAGTAACCGCAGCAGCGCCGCGGCTCCACGACTCCAACCCCAGATTACCTGTTCCGGCAAACATATCCAACACACGTGCGCCAATAATTTTAGTGCCAATAATATTAAACAGAGATTCTTTGACCCTGTCAGCCGTGGGACGTACGTCCATATTCTTTGGCACAGTCAATTTCAGCCCCCGTGCCTTTCCCGTAATTATCCGCATTCAAAAAACTCCGTATCTGTAATATAATAAATATAACAAGAACGGCAAAGGAGACAGCCTATGAACAAGAAAAAATTTATTCTGCTCGCATTACTGCTGCTCTGCGCCTATTTTTATGAATTATTCGGCGGTATGCCTGCAACTGTCCCATTTGCGCCTCAGCCTGTAAAAGCCGATACTTCGCTGCTGCTGGCTCCGTTAGACAGCCGCCCTCCCTGCAGCGCTATGGTCAGAAAACTGGGAGCACTGGCTTCTATCAACGTAATTACACCGCCGCAAGAACTTCTTGACAATTATAACACACCTGCTGATAAAGAAAAACTGTTTGCCTGGCTGAAAAATGAAATGCCGCAGCATCCAGCCGCAATTTTATCAGCTGATCTTTTAGTACACGGCAGTCTGCTGGGCTCACGCGTACCTTTAGGAACAATTAACGATGAAGAAAAGTTTTTGACTTTCGTAAACAAACAGCATGCTCTCAACCCACAAATCGATATGGCGTTTTTTTCCGTCATTCCAAGATTGCTGGTCAGCGATCAGCTTATACCGGACAGCTGGTATCAATGGCATCTGATGCGTTATGCAACATTAAAGGATATGGCAGAAACATTCGGCGATCCTTACTTTACCAGGCAGCTGCTGGCGATCGATGCACGCATACCGGATGATGTTAAAACGAAGTACAGCAGTCTGTATGCCGATAACGACAGTTTTAACAAAAAACTGGTCCAGCTGGCACGCGCAGACGGTCTGACTTTGGCTATAGGGCAGGACGACGCCCAGCCATTCGGGCTTCCTAATCGTAATGCTAATCATGCGCTGGCATATATGAAACATGCAGATTTAGGTTCCAGCGGGCTTATTACAAGTGGAGCTGATGAAATATCAGTTTTACTGCTGACCAGATATTATAATAAACTGTATAATTACAAGCCACGCATTTTTGTAGAGTATTCCTCGCCTAAAGTCGCAGCTAAAATCATGCCCTATATGCCCTGTTCTGTTGACGCAAGCATCCGGGACAAAATAAATTTTATCGGCGGTCAGCTTACAGATGATGCTGCTGTCGCCGACTTTATTTTATTCGTACACTGCGGCGACGATGACAATCAGCCTAATAAAGCTATGCTGCAAAAACTTAAATCCCTGCTTATATCAGACCGCCACATTGCGCTGGTTGATCTTACGGCCAACTATACTGAAAACGAACTTTTAATACCTAAGCTTTTGGAGGCTAAAGTACCGCTCAGCAGGCTGGCAGCTTTTTCAGGCTGGAATACTTTAAGTAATTCACTGGGAACCGCGCTTAGTCAAGCAACATTATTTACCGGCCAGCTGCACCGATTACCGCAATCAGAACATCCGTCACTGTATGCCCAAAATCTGAACTTCACAGTTGAACGTTTACTTGATGATTATGCCTATCAGAAATTAATGCATGCACAGTTAACTACATTACTGAAACTGAAAGGCTATAAGCCAACTGATTTGGGAGACAACAAGTTTTTTGCAGAAACGCTTATTCGTGGCTTTTTACAGCGTCAAAAGATTCAGCTTCTATATGGAGACCTTGGCCGTACACCTTTTTATCGCAATAACGACAGCAATTATTATTTAACAGGTATCGACATCAATGTAAACCTGCCCTGGGCACGTATTTTCGAAATCAATCTTGATACAAACTGCAGTTTTGGGGAAAACCACAGACAGTGAAACAGCTTTGCCAACATTTAGTAAATAAATAAAAACAGAATGTCGGCTTTTTTCTTTGACAAGAGCATGATATCATAATTGATAAACAAGAAGTCACCATTAATAGCTACAACAATATAGCTTAACTTTTGAAATAAAGAAGGGTTTATTTTATGATTTCTCTTTCAAGACTGATCATTTATGTTTTTATATTATGGTTTTGTTATATGGCGTATCTGGTAAAATTCAGATAGCTATTTGAAAAGAAACACTATGGGAAATTTTTTCACTGCTCCAGCAAAAATCACTTTAAATACTTCCTTTAAAACAAAATAAAAAAGCCGCAGATACGCTCTGCGGCTAACTTTTTAAGTGGTCGGGGCGGCGAGATTCGAACTCACGGCCTCTTGTACCCGAAACAAGCGCGCTACCAAACTGCGCCACGCCCCGACTTAAGTTACATCACTTACTGCAACGTGAATATTATATAAAATAACAAATAGTTTGTCAATGATATTTTTTATATTTTTAAAATAAAAAGCTTCCCTGCTGCCAGAGAAGCTTTTCAGACATCAGCCTTGTGTAACTACACGAATATTAGTAACGTTGAATGCTTCTGCGATAGCAGGCAGACATTCGCGTTCGATATTAGTACGGTGCAGCTCATTATCGGCGACCAGCATGATCCTCGGTCCGCTCAAATTGATATTATGCACATTACTGATCAAGCGTTTGAAACTGTCTTCTCCCAAGCTCTCTTTCAATTTGGCAAGGCCTTCCATCAGATACGGCTTTTCTTTAGCCATACGCTGTTCCAGCGGAGTAAACGGCACTGTAACTACACGCGCATCTTTAGCCAGTACAAAATTTTCCTCATGCTCGCCTGGTACTACTAAGTCATCTCTCATGGTTTTCCCTCCTTCACTGCCTAATTGTTACAGAATTATTATAAATTATTGACGATTTGCAGTCAAGCAGGCAGGATTATTATAACTTAAAGCGAATATATATAAAATATTTTGAATTTATGAATGGGAGTTGTTAATATGTCTTTTTTTGAAGAGTTTAAAAAATTTGCTATGCGCGGAAATGTTATCGATCTGGCAGTCGGCGTTGTTATCGGCGGCGCCTTCGGCAAAATAACATCGTCTTTAGTAGATAATATTATTATGCCCCCTTTGAGTCTCTTATTTGGCAAAGTGGATTTTTCCGGACTATTCATCAGCCTGAACGGACAGCATTACGATACTTTAAAGGCTGCTCAGGATGCACATGCCCCTATTTTAGCCTACGGTCTTTTTATAAATACTATCGTTAATTTCCTGATCATTGCTTTTGCTATTTTTGTACTGATCAAACAAATCAACAGGCTTACGCCTCCGCCGGCTCCGGCTCCAGAACCGCGTTTATGCCCCTTCTGCAAAACTGCAATCGCTGACGATGCGACCCGTTGCCCGCACTGTACTTCGCAATTATAAAAACAATTCATTTTTGTGCATCAAAGGCGCTTCTTTCAGGAAGCGTCTTTTCTTATTTGCGAAACCAGCCCATTCGTTGTATAATGTTTAGAAGATTTGCTTCTTCACTTTATCACGAGGAAGTTTCCAGTAATATTAGGAGGTTATTTCATGTCCGTTTATGACGTATTAAAGGAACGTGGTTTTTTAAAGCAACTCTCCCACGAAGATGAGATCAAAGAGCTGCTGGAAAAGGAAAAAATCACTTTTTATATTGGTTTCGACCCCACAGCCGACAGCCTGCATGTAGGTCATTTTATTGCTTTGATGGTTATGAGCCATATGCAGCGTGCCGGACATCGTCCAATCTGTCTTTTAGGAGGCGGGACCGGTATGGTTGGCGACCCCAGCGGCAAAGACGATATGCGTAAAATGCTGACTCCTGAATTTATCTCTCATAACATAGCCTGCTTTAAAAAACAGATGGCACGCTTTATCGATTTTTCTGAAGGCCAGGCTATTATGGTCAACAACGCCGACTGGCTGCTTGAACTGAATTATATCGAACTGCTGCGCGATGTCGGTGTACATTTCTCAGTAAACCGTATGCTGACAGCGGAATGCTTTAAAAAACGTTTGGAAAAAGGCCTGTCTTTCTTCGAATTCAACTATATGATCATGCAGTCTTATGACTTCCTGCAGCTGTTTAAAAAACACGGCTGTATCATGCAGCTCGGCGGTGATGACCAATGGTCCAATATGCTGGCCGGCGTTGAACTGATTCGCCGCAAAGAACAGAAACCAGCATACTGCATGACCTGTAAATTACTTACAACCAGCGATGGACGCAAAATGGGCAAAACAGAAAAAGGAGCCCTGTGGCTCGATCCAGAAAAGACTTCACCATATGATTTCTACCAATACTGGCGTAATATCGACGACAGCGACGTTGAAAACTGCCTGTCACTGCTTACCTTCCTGCCTATGGAAGAAGTACGCCGCTTAAGCTCCCTGCAGGATGCTGAAATCAACGAAGCAAAAAAAGTTCTGGCTTATGAGGTAACAAAGCTGGTACACGGAGAAGCTGAAGCTGAAAAAGCACAACAGGCTGCTGAAGCACTGTTTGGAGGAGGCGGCGCACTTACCGATGTCCCGACTATTGAAATCACTGCTGCTGATGCAGAAGGTAAAATAATTGATGTTTTGACCGCAGGTAAAATATTCAGCAGTAAACGTGAAGCCCGGCAAATGATCCAGCAAGGCGGACTTTATATTGGCGAAAATACAGTGTCCGATCCTGAGGCAAGCTTTGCGCCTTCAATGTTTGATGCAGAAAAAAGCCTGCTTATCCGTAAGGGTAAAAAGAAGTATTTCCGCCTCATCATCCAGTAATTTAAAGGCTGCCTGAGGGCAGCCTTTACTTAATAGTAGAATTATCAGAATTTTATATCTATTCACGATGGGAGACTTTTTATGAAACAGAACCTGACGTTTTGGGAAATCTTACCAGTAGGGTTGATGCTCTTTTCGTCCTTTTTCGGTGCCGGTAATCTAATCTTTCCACCGGCATTAGGCCAAGCCGCAGGCGACCATTTCTGGTCAGCTGCGATTGGCTTCTGCGTTACCGGCGTAGGTATGCCGCTTTTGGGTATTATTGCTATGGCACTAACTAAAAACGATAACCCCAATGCCCTGGCAGATCCTGTTCATCCGAACTTTGCCAAAATCATAGTTATGCTGGCAGTACTGACGATCGGCCCGTTGTTCGCGATTCCTCGTACAGGTGCGGTGTCTTATGACGTCGGTATCAGACCTTTTGTCCCTGAAGACTACTATACCGCAGGTTTGGCTATTTATTCGCTTTTCTTTTTCATCGTAACCTATGTCTTATCTATAAATCCATCTAAACTGGTAGACTGGCTTGGAAAAGTTTTAACGCCAATGCTGCTATTAAGTCTGGCTGTACTTATCATCAACGTTCTGCTTGCTCCAATGGGTCCTATGCAGCCGGCAACAGGCAGTTATATAAACCTTCCTTTTCTCAGCGGCTTTCAGGATGGTTATAACACAATGGATCTTCTGGCGACGCTTCTCTTCGGCGCAACCGTCATCAATGCCATTAAACTCAAGGGTATCACCGATGACCGTCTGCTGACAAAAATCTGTGTCTACTCCGGTTTGATCGCAGCATTTTTCCTAGCTCTTATTTATGTAGCATTGGCTTATACCGGCGCTACCAGCGTCAGCATTCTGGGAATTTCTCCTAACGGCGGTGTAGCTTTAGCTGATATCGCCAACTATTATCTTGGTGCGGCCGGCAATGTTGTTTTATGTCTAATGATCTTTTTTGCCTGTCTGACCACAAGTATTGGCCTGACAGCTTCTGCAGCCTCTTATTTTACCAAAGTAACACACGAACAGGTCCAATACCAGAGGTTTGTAGTGGCAATCTGTGTTTTCAGCTTTGCTGTTTCCAACGTTGGTCTGACTAATATCATCTCTTTTTCGATACCTATTCTCTGCGCCCTTTATCCGATTATTATTGCTTTAGTTCTGCTGGGAGTAACCTCTAAGCTTTTCCATGGCGATAAGCGAGTTTATCGCTGCTGCCTGTTCTTTACAACTATTTTTGCCCTGCTGGATGGACTAAAGGCAGCAGGTATCAAACTTTCAGCCTTAGAAACCATACTTGGCAACACAATCCCCCTTTATGCCGACGGCTTCGGCTGGATCGTACCTTCAGTCTGTGGCGCTTTATTAGGATTGCTTTGGAAACTTCTGGTTCCAGCACAAACTAAATAATCCATTTTCAAATTTATGCGCAGTTTTTTTAACTGCGCATTTTTATTTCACAAATAAAACAGCATCTATCAAGCAGGAAAAGAGTTATAATAAAGAAAAGGAGTGTGATATTATGACACAGACGAACGGCTTTTTTACTACCTCAGACCAGGCGCATCTTTATTATGAAGTTCATGGTAAAGGTCAGCCACTTTTTCTTGTACATGGCTGGCAGTGTTCTTCCAGATTTTGGCAGCACAATATTCCAGAACTTTCCAAGCACTTTCAGGTAATAGTTATGGATAACCGCGGGCACGGCAAATCCTCCAAAGGTCTGCAGGGCCAAATCGTTGCCCGTTACGCACAGGATATCCGCGAACTTTCTGAATTTCTGGGTCTGAAAAATTTTATCCTCATGGGCTGGTCTTTAGGCGGACCTACAGTGCTTTCCTATTGGCAGCAATATAAAACCGACAGCAATCTGATCGGTCTGGGGCTGATAGATATGACGCCATTCCCTTTCAGTCCTGAAGAATGGAACAGTCAGGGTTTGCGCAACTACAATATGGAAGGGTTCAATGCACAGGTAAACCGATTGGTCAACGAACGGGAAGAATATTTTGAATTTTTTGCAAACGCAATTTTTAAAGACGGCAAACGACCAGCCGGCACAGACTGGGTAATTGAAGAATTCCGCAAGCTGCCGCCCTGGCTCTCAGCAGCCATCTACAGCGACTATATTGCAACAGATTTCACTAACGTTCTGCCAACAATAACTGTTCCCACGCTGGTCGTCAACGCCGACGGACCTGTTTTTGCCTGGGGAATCAAGCAGGGCACTTACCTGACGTCTCTAATCCCCAATGGTAAATTTGTAGCTTTTACAGAAAGCGGTCATATGCTCTTTTATGAAGAAGCAGAAAAATTCAATCAAACAGTCAGTGATTTTATCAAAGACTGTCTGCCCCAGAATGTTTAACTAAAAAAACAAAAGGCTCCCGAAAATTCGGGAGCCTTTAACTTTTTAAAATCGGCGCAAGTGCTTCAGCAATGCTGCGCATCCCGCTTTGATCTCCGCATACGTAATTTCAAAATCACCAGTATACCAGGGATCAGCAATGTCACGCGGCAACTCGGTAAAATCCAGCAGACGATGCACCTTTTCCTGCGGGTCACTGCCTATGATCCGCAGAATATTACTGATATTGGCACGATCCATACCCAAAATAAGATCATATTTTTCATAATCTTCTTTGGTAAGCTGCACAGCATATTTACCCGCCGCACTGATATGATCCTGCGCCAGTTTTTTACGTGTTCCCTGATGCACAGGATTACCTATTTCTTCCCTGCTTGTACCTGCCGATGCAATCACAAACCTGTCCGCAATCCCTTCTTTTTTGATCATGTCCTTCAGCAAAAATTCTGCCATTGGCGAACGACAGATATTACCGTGACAAACAAACATGATACGATGAGTTCGTTCCATAAAACCTCCTCAAGTTCTGCAAAACAATGTAATAAGAACAATATTTTAACGCTGTCATATCAATAGTTTTTGATATGCAAAATTAATGATTATCTGCTTAGTAATCTGGCTGCTTTTATTATACTAAAGGCTGATAAAATTAGAAAGAAAAAACTTTATGTTTTATTTATTCTCTCCCCCATGCTCCGTCCCAAACGATACGACGATAATTTTCTTTATCAGTATCGCCTTCGGTATTGAAGCACAACACCACCGAGTTTTCGTCCAGCTGCAAGGCCTGTTTCAGATCACTTAAGCGCTCGTCGCGCATGGCTTCTGCCACCAGTCCCACGGTCGCCGCACCGCTTTCACCTGCACTGACTTTCGTATCACCCGCCAGCGGATTTCCCAAAATACGCATTCCCTGAGCAGCGGTATAATCAGGACAGCTGATAAAACCATCGCTCAAATTTCCAAGTATTTCCCAAGCAATACTGTTTGGCTCTCCACAGGCCAGTCCAGCCATAATCGTCTCAAGACGGCCTGTTACACTATGCAAGCTGCCGTCATTTGCCGCGGCTGTCTGATAAAGGCAATCGGCCCCTTTGGGTTCAACTATAAAAGTCAGCGGGCAGGAACTGCCATAAATATCAGCAAAAAATCCCTGTACAGAACCTGCCAAAGAGCCGACCCCGGCCTGCAAAAAGATATGCGTAGGCTTGACCGGCAGCTGCTCATACGCTTCCAAAGCCATTGTCATATAGCCCTGCATGATCCACAGAGGTATCCTTGTATACCCATCCCAAGCTGTATCCTGTACAATGATCCAGCCGTTTTTCTGTGCCAGCTCACTGGTATATCGTACTGTATCGTCATAGTTCATATCTGTGATTTCGGCCTGCGCACCTTCGGCACGAATATTGGCCAGACGTTCTGCCGCAGAGCCCTGAGGCATATAAACTATAGCCTGCTGCTTCAATCTGTTGGCTGTCCAGGCAACACCACGCCCATGATTACCGTCAGTAGTTGTAATAAATGTTTTGCTCCCCAACAAACTGCGCACCTCATCTGAGACCAGACGCATATAAGGTAAATCATCTATATCTTCACCTAATTCATTAGCGATATAACTACCAATAGCAAAACTGCCGCCCAGAACTTTAAAAGCATTGAGTTCAAAGCGATAGGATTCATCTTTGACAAAAAGGTTTTTGATACCCAAATGCTGCGCCAGACTGGTAAGTTCTATCAGCGGTGTTGGACTATACTCTTTGAAACTGCTGTGAAAACTCCGCACTCGACGTGCCTGCTGCTCAGTAAAAACTTCCGTTTTCGCTGCAATTTTCCGGTTGCGCTCACGCAGCACCCACTTAAACCTTGCTTTTTCCATAGTTTCCTCCCTGCACATCAGTTAACATTATAAAAAATGCCGCGACAGAAGTTACCATCACGACATTCTCATCATTTAACCAATATCAAATTCTGCCGCTCCGGCAGCCTATAATATGCAAACACAAATAGCAGTATTTATTCACCAAAAAGCCTTTATAATTATGTCGACTTCCTCCGGAAAATTCTGCATTCCTGTTCACCGCAGCACCTTCAGCTTGCAGCAAACGATACCTGATCTAGAACATTATGTCGCCGGGTTCATAATCAACGGTCGTTTTGACAAAGGCCAATTCGTTGCAATACGGATATTGCGGGCAATATACACATTCTTTCCAAACCTTCTGCGGGAGCTTTTCTTTCGCCGTTTCGATATAATCACATTTTGCAAAAAATCCCGGCTGATAAGTAAGGGTAAAGAACATCTTCACTCCGCGTTCAATGCCTTCAGCTTCCAGCAGTTCAACCATTTTTCGTCCAATCCCCTGTGTTTTACGTTCAGGATCAACAGCTAAAGAACGAATCTCAGCCAGACGATCCCAAACAAAGTGCAGTGCGCCGCAGCCAATCACATGATTGTTCTCAACGGCCACCACGTAATCGCGCAGATTTTCATAGATGGAATTACGCGAACGCGGCAGCATCAGGCCTTCGGCAGCATAATCATTGAGCAGTTTATGAAGCTTCTCTACATCATCAAAAGTAGCAGAGCGATAAATAACCATGGGCGCACTCCTTTCATTTTGTATTTTCTCAATATTACCATTATTGAGCCGTAAACACAATATATTTTTATAAGCGTTTTTTTAGCAAGTCGGCAGCCGCTGTCAAAGCAATAAGCATAGCCGACGGTCTTGGCGGACAGCCTGGCACAGCTATGTCTACCGGCAATACTTTATCCAATGCACCGACAATAGCATAGGTAGACCCATACGTTCCTCCGCTGGCAGCACAGGCACCACAGGCCATTACCAGCTTCGGTTCTTCCATTGCTTCATAAGTCATTTGCACTGCCTGCGCCAAATTACGTGTTACCACGCCTGTAACCATTATCATATCAGCATGTCGCGGTGAAGCCACAAAAGCAATACCAAAACGATGCAGATCATACAGCGGATTACTCAAAGCACCCATTTCAAAATCGCAGGCATTACAGCTGCCGGCATCCAAATGCCGTACATGCAGTGAACGCCCCAGCTTGGCCCTGATCTCTCGTTCTATGGTCATCTGTACATCTGTCAATATCTCCGGCAAAGTATCAATATCAGTATGCAGCAGCGCACCTGCAGCACACGCTTCTACACATTTACCGCAAAAAAGGCAGCGTTTATAATCCAATACTGGTTTGCCATCACACAGCGCAACAGCACCAGTCGGGCAAACAGCCGCACATTTTGCACAGCCATTACAGTCAGTTCCACAAGTCAGTTGTCCCCGCATTCTTGGAGCACCGCTGGTCGTTACATCTTCTGTTGTTATATTATTGGCCAAAATCCCCTGTAACAATTTAAGCATTATTGTTCCTCCCTAACGATCCAGACAGGCATAGCATAATTCAAAGCTTTTATTGATCAGCGGAAAATCCGGAATAATATCTCCCTGCACAGCTATGGTAAGCGCCGGCCAGTTAGGATAGGAAGCTGAACGGATAAATAATCTTTCGATACATCCGTCTGCATCCAGCATCAGCCAATGCAGATTACTGCCACGTGCTGATTCGCTGATCCCCCAGCTGCCAGTCAGAGTTTTATACGCCAGTTCACCGCAATGCAGCTGCGAATCGTCTTGCTGCAACAGCTTCAATGCTTTTCTAATCAAAGTGATCGATTCGGCAACCTCACCCATCCGTACCTGCAGTCTGGCATAGACATCGCCGTCGGTTTTCGTAATTACATTAAAAGGCAATTCGGCATATAAACCATATGGCAGATCCCTGCGGCAATCACAGTCCACACCCGAAGCTCTGGCTCCAACTCCGACCAGCGCCAGGTCAAGCGCTACATTTTTACTGATAATACCAGTAGTTTTAGCACGATTCAAAAATCCGTCCTGCTCGGCAATGATCTGCACAATATCGTTGTATTCATTTTCAACTTTAGTTAAAGCAACTGTTAGTTCAGTGCATAAAGACTCAGTTAAATCATATTTTACACCGCCCGGAACTATCAGGCCACGCAGAAAACGATTGCCGGCTATCGCCTCATTACAGCGCAGCAGTATTTCCTTCAAGCGGCTGCCCATACTGATAACAGGCGCAAATCCGACTCCGGCACACATATTACCTGTATCGCCGATGTGATTATAAAGACGTTCCAACTCTGCAGCTATTGTACGGATAAGCCAGGCTCGTCTGGGTACATTCTGACCGGACAGCTTTTCCAGTGCCTGACAATACGACAAGGTATTGGCCACAGAACAGGCACCGCAAATCCGTTCTACAATCAGCAGTGCTTCCTCTGGAGTTTTACCTTCTACTGCTTTTTCGATTCCCCGATGAGTAAAAAACAACTTGGCATCTAACTGCAGAATAGCTTCACCGGCCTGGCTGAATCGAAAATGCCCCGGTTCAATGATACCTGCATGAATAGGACCGACAGGTACTTCGAACAGCCCCTCTCCGTGCGAAACAGCCATTTCATACTTTCGCTCTCCACGCACATCGGCATCAATATCAACACATTTGCGCAGCGGATGAAAATCTTCAGGATAAGTTTCATGCAAAACCAACGGCCGCAGATCCGGATGATCATCCGGTATAAACCCGAACATATCATGCAGTTCACGTTCATACCAGGCAGCAGCCGGTAAAACAGGTGTTAATGCTGGATAATGAAGATCACTGCCTGCATCAAATTCAGCCTTTAAGATATCTATATCATGCTTTTCTTTATTTTCAAACAGACAGTAAACAGCATACCCGCCGCCGAAGCTGGTTTCATCGGCCCCGAACATTGCTGTCAGCGGATGCCTGCCACCGCGTGAACAAATATTAGCAGCCCCCCGCAGGCCTTCTGGTTTAACCTTCATCAAAATTGACCGCCTCCTACTATCCGTACCGCCTGAGCCAGCAGTTTTTCCAAATAAGGTATTTCACCGATTCCGGCACCTATAATGACGCTGCCTAAAAGCAGCGCTGCCAGAAACGGCGTATCCGCATGCTCAAGCAAGTCTCCGACAGGCTTTCGTTTAGCTTTATCACACAGCATTCGTAAGGCATGGTACAAAATACCGATCAGTATCCCGGCAAGCAGAACAATGATCACTATACCCAACAGATAGTGCCCGCTTAAAAACAAACTGTATAAAATATAAAATTTACTAAAAAACAAACCCAACGGCGGCATACCTAAAATTCCAATAATACCCAGAAGCCAAAACGTCGCAGTATGAGGTACATCACCGATCATTCCATGAATACGCATCATATTTTTAGTCTGATATTCCTGCACTATAGTACCAGCTATATAGAACAATACAAATTTGATCAGTGCATGATTAAACATATGCACTAAGGTCGCGCCAATAGAAAGCTGACTGAAAACACCGATACCCGCTATCATCAGACCTATATTTTCCATTGAGGAATAAGCCAGCATACGCTTGATGTCGCGCTGCACTACTACAAACGGTACAGCTACAGCAATGGTCAGTGCCGCAAATGCCAGGCACAGCGTACTGATAAATTCTACACCTACAGTCGGTATCACAACTACTATGTTACGCAGCAATACATAAATAGCGCAGGTACATAAAGCTCCGGATAAAAGGCCGCTGGTCAGAGACGGAGCTTCTGAATAAGCATCAGGCAGCCATGTATGCATCGGAGCCATACCGATTTTAGTACCATAACCAATAAAAATAAATAAAAAAGCCAGCTTTGTCAGCGACGGGTTAAGAAGTTCTGCATGTTCGGTCAGCCACAGCCAGCTCAAAGCCTTTTCAGCCCCAAGTGCCGAAATCTGCGCATAATACAGGATCATTGTTCCCAAAAGTGCCAGACAAATACCAACAGTACAAACCATCACATATTTCCAGGTCGCTTCCAGAGCACTGCGGGTAAATTTAAATGATACCAGAAAAGCAGACACCAACGTTGTCGCCTCGATAGCGACCCACATCAATCCCAGATTTTTTACCATCAGTACCAGAAACATAGTCCAAACAAACATCTGGAACAAAGCATAATAACGGCCAATCAAACCAGGCGTACGGCTAAGATAGCCACGGCTGTGCTCGCGCAGCAGATATGACTTGGAAACCCATGCTGCCGCTACATATAAAGCTGTAATGATCAGTATTACCCAGACATTAAGCGCGTCCAGATAAACATATTCACTGTTAAAAGGCTGTGTTGGCGTAAAACTCTGTGCTAAAAGAATAACTGCAACGCCTACAGCAGCAGCAGTCAAGCGATTAAGCCAGTGCAGCAAACTGCCGCTGCCTAAAACGCCGCTGATAGCTAAAGCCGCACAAACCACCGGCAAAGCAAAAATTATATAAATCAGCTCCAGCATCCCGTCACCCCTTCAGCTTTCTCAACACATTGGTATCTGTCGTCATAAACGACAAACGCAGCCGGTTAGTCAGTATTACCAGTACCATGACAGCAATCAGCACGTCCAAAAAGATACCCATTTCTATAACCAGAGGCAGACCTTCCGTCATCGCCATCCCTAAAAGGTAAATACCATTTTCCATTGTTATCAAGCCTACCATCTGCATAATAGCTCGGCTGCGCATAACGATCAACGTCAGACCAGTCAAAATCATTACGATGGAAAGCGCCAGAATATCGCGACCTTCTACTCCGGGCAGCATTTTATCAACAATAAGATAACTCAGAACCAGAAAAACTGCACTTGCGGCAGTTGAATAATTAACATTGATCTCTGAAATGAGCTCACGCTCATCAGCCAGCTTACTGACAAGCCGCAGCATTGCATAAGGCACTAAAAGGACTTTTACGATAATTGTCAGCAGTCCCGGAGCATAAATATGAATACCCTCGCCATGCGCAATACCGGAAATAAAGCAGGCAAGAGCAATAACAGCCGATTGAACACTAAGGCAGATGATTGCCCGGCGCAGGTCCATAATACGGGTCTGCAAAAAGACAACGAACAATAAGACGATTACCAAAAAATTCATCATACCCCTCCTTACTGCGCTACAATTGCCAGCAGCAGTAAAATACCGGCTGCGGCCAGATATACGCGAACTTTGAACAGACGCATTTTATTCTTCAGAGTTTCCATAACACTTACCGCTGTCGCTGCCAAGAGCACTTTCACTGCCAGCGGCAGTGAAAGCGGCAGATACAACAACGAAAACAAGACCAAAAATACTAATGTTTTCAGCATGCTTGCCCAATGGATCACTGCCAGCAACCGTCCGGAATATTCAAGGAGCATACACTCGTGAATCATTGTCAGTTCCAAATGCGTATCAGGATTATCGACAGGAATTCTTCCATTCTCAGCCAGCAGCAGGCAAAAGAAAGCAATACATGTCAGCACGCTGGCTACGCTTAAATAAACCGCCTGAAAATCAAGCGCCATTCCCGCTAAAGTTGTGCTGCCACTGCGCAGCGCATTCACCAGTACAGCCAGCAAAATTACAGGTTCTGCTAAAACAGAAATATAAATTTCACGGGATCCGCCCATGCCGCCAAACGCCGTAGCCGTATCCAGAGACGATAAAGTCATAAAAAAGCGCCCCAGCGTTAGAACACCAATAAAAACAAAAACATCTCCAAAACTGAATTGAATTCCAAAAAAGTTAGGCAGCATCGCCGCTGCCACTACTACACTGGCAAAATATACCAGCGGCGCAATAATAAAAACCAGACTGGTATAAGGCGTAAGTATTGTAGGCTTCTGCCACCATTTATAAAGATCGAAATATTCCTGGAAAATACTGGAACCGATACGATTCTGCAGCAAGGATTTCACTTTTTTTATGATACCGGCAACTAAAGGAGCGCTGCACAAAAGCAGCAACACTTGTGCCAACATCCAGCCCAAATCATAAATATGCATAGCCATTTACATCGCCCCCCAAATCAAAACCAAAAGCATAGCCACCATTACATAACTGATATACAGACGTACGCTGCCCTGCTGAATACGACGCAGAAAAGAAGCAGACCAGACCATATAGTGCTGAATCGGTACATATAGCTTTTCTGTAAACTGATCCGGGATCGATAATTTATATTCCAGCTGCCGCCCAAAATACGGATTGCCCTTTTTCAGATAGGTTGCCGTTCGCTTGGGCTTCAGCAAAAAATCAAAAGCCCGGCGGAGCGGCTTGGAAAAACCAGTAGCTGAATATTGCTGGCGCGCTGTAGGATAAGTACCGCAGTTCCAAGTAACTTCACGATGAACAAAGCTTTTATCGCCGCAGGTCATAAGGGCCACAGCCAGTAAAACAACCGACAGTACTGTCAATAGCAGTAACGGTGCATAAACTGCATAACTTCCGCTGCCAAACCACCAAACCTTCTGCATATCTGCAAAACTGCGCCAAAGAGTTTGCTGGTTCTGCACTGCCGTTTGCAGCACAGCGACTACCGGCCCCGGGACAATACCAAGCAGCAATACCAATATTGCCGCCAACCCCATTCCCAAACGCATCGACCAATCGCTTTCGTGAGCACGTTCTACGAGCCTGCTTCGATTCCGTCCCAAAAAAACTACTCCATAAAGACGCACAAAGCAACCAACTGCTAAAGCACTTGCTAAACCGAACAGAACAAAAGCCAGTGCTCCTAAAAGCCGCAGCCCCTGTCCTTCACTGCTGCCGGCCAAAGTAACAAAACTCTGCAGTGCGAGCCACTCCCCCACAAAACCACCTGTCAGAGGCAGGGCAGACAAGCCCATCGAACCTACCAGTGTAAAAACCGCAGTCCATGGCATCAATTTACCCAAGCCACCCATTTTTTCAATATCCTTACTATCGGTAGCATGCATTACAGCCCCTGCCGACATAAACAACAGTGATTTCATCACCGAGTGGTTCAAGGAATGTACAACAGCGGCCAAAAAACCAATTAATGCATAGTCATGCCGTGGCGTTGTCATAAGTACCATCCCACAACCAAAAGCTCCGAAAATAATCCCCATATTTTCTACAGATGAATATGCTAAGATCCTTTTGATGTCTTTTTCCATCTGTGCATATAAAGCACCCAAAACTGCTGATAGCAGACCTACCACCAGCACAAAAGCCCCCCACCAGAATTCTGTCGGGCCAAGAAACTGAAAAACAAAACGTCCGAAACCATATAAGGCTATTTTCAGCATAACGCCGCTCATCAGCGCCGAAACATGACTTGGTGCAGCAGGATGCGCATTAGGCAGCCACACATGCAGCGGCAATAACCCCGCTTTTAATGCAAAACCGGCAAAAGCAGTGATAAACGCCGCATTACGAACATTATCACTCAACACTCCCTGACCGAGCACAGCAAAATCTAAAGACCCTGCCTGACTGCCTATCATCAAAAAAGCAATCATGATTGCCGCTGTTCCGATATGGGTCATAACCAAATATTGATACGCTGCATTATGTGCAGCTTTTTTTTCAGCTTCGTGGTTGACCAGCAGAAAGCTTACTACGGCCATCAGCTCCCAAGCCAGTAAAAAACTGAAAACATCAGCAGCCAGTAAAACCAGCACCATAGAAAGCAAAAATGCATTCCAGAGTCCTCCCAAAAGTCTCAGCCTTTTACCCAGATAGCTTTTCGCATAACCCCAAGCATAAATGCTCGTCACTGTTCCTGCCAAGCCCGTAATCAATAAAAAAACTGCACTCCACCGATCAGCATTGAAAGTAAAAAATGCCCAGCTGCCGCTCAGCAGGCTCCCACTTCCCTGCATCAGATAAGCCGCAGACTGATACAGCAGAGCTCCGCTGCCAAATACTGCTGCCAAAACCGCACAGTAATGTGCCGCCATCTCCATTTTTTTAGGAAACAGTGCCGTAGCGGCACCCATACCATACACAGCAAGCGTTATATATATAAGTTCCATTCCCATCTACCTCACATTCAAAACTCAAAAAAGCTCATAAAAAAACGTATATATTATACCACATTCTTCATGATTTAGCACTCATAAATATTAACAAACCCTTGTAAAATCTACGTTAATACAAAAAAATCCTATTTGCATACGCAAATAGGATTTTTGTAGATTTTATAAAATTTTCTGTATACGACTATAAACCCGCAAAGCATTGCTGTAAAAAAATGCTTCCTGATGTTCTTCCGGGATCAGTTGACGCATTATCGCTATATAATCAGGAATATTGATTAACGGCCAATCACTGCCATACATCAATTTGTCCCAGCGGTTCATATAACGCAGCCACATACCCAAATAATCAAAATAACCCTGATTCTGCCTATAAAAATGCGGCCCCGGTATTCCTTCCAGTAAACCGGACAGATCTACAGCTACATTATCATTTTTCGTAGCCACCTCAGTTGCGTCAAGCAGCCATGGATTTCCGCAGTGGCAAATAACAAACTGCACGTCCGGGAAATCAGCAGCTACCTCATCCACCGTCAACGGGTGGGCATAACGCAGTTTAGCAGCAGGCGTTGCTGTATCGCCTGTATGCACTGCCACAGGCACATTATAATGCCGGGCCAATTCAAACAGCGGATAATGACGTTCATCATAAATAAATACAGGCCGGTAACCTGGATAAAACTTTATGCCCAGACAATGAGGATCACTCAGATAGTGCTCAAATTCCTGAGCTGTTTTTTCAGCATTTGCCAGTGTAATATCTTCACTTTTGACGCCTAAACAATACCCCATTGAAAGAGGCTGGTTATAATTTTTCTCATCAAAAGGACCACTTAGATTAATCAGTCTCGGTGTACTGCCGCCGTAACGACTGGGCGCATCTTCAGAATTACCCATCGCCACAGCAAAAACAATATTATTCTCTTGGCATATCTGCTGCCAACAAGCCGCAGTATTTTCATGTCCTGCATTTTCTGCGACCTCATAAAACTTGTCTATATCATAATAATGCATATGCGCGTCAATGATTTTCATAAAATGCACCTTCTTTCATACAATTCCATTATAACACCTTTGACGATAGCCGATGCAGTTTTATTATTTACGAAAAAACAGCCCTTATTTATAAAGGGCTGTTAAAAAATCATTTATCAGGCTCTTAATTTAGCTTTATATTCTTCTCCTACTTTATCAACTACATTTTTAATTACCGTATCTATCTCCGTATCAGTCAAGGTACGATCACCGGCCTGGAAAGTAAGATTAAAGGCCATGGATTTACAGCCGTCTGCTACCTGCTTACCGGTATACACATCAAACACCTTTGCATCAGTCAAAAGCTCGCCTGCATTAGCGCGAATCACGCCTTCAAGCTCGCGCATACTTACTTCCAACGGTACAACGACAGCTATATCACGCGAAGTACCGGGGAATTTAGGCAGATGTTTATATTTAGGCACCTTAACAGCAGCAGCGACCAAAGGTTCAATTGCCAGCTCCAGAACATAGGTTTCACTGCTCAGTTCAAAGTTAGCAGCAACCGTGGGATGCACTTCACCGAAATAACCAATCAGCTCTCCCTGATATTCGATTGCGCAGCTCTTTCCCGGATGCAGATATGGCTGTGTTGCCAGTATCAGCTTGTAATCAGTGACCTGTAATTTGCTCAAAAGCCCTTCTACGACACCTTTCATATCATAAAAGTCTACATTATCTTTTCCCTCAGTCCAGTTTAACACATTACGTTTACCGCTCATTGCAGCGCACAATACACGCTTTTCAACCGGGAACTCTGTCAAAGGCAGCGCTTTCGGCAGATAAGTGCGCCCGACTTCAAAAATTTTGACACTTTCACTTTGACGTGCCAAATTATAAGCAACTGTACTTAAAATACTTGGTACTAAAGTAGTGCGCATAACTTTGAATTCATCGCTGATCGGATTCATTACTTCAATAAACCGACGGCGTTCATCATCTGCAGGTAATTCCAGCTTGTCAAAAGAACATGGATGGATAAAACTGTAAGTCATAACCTCACTCAGTCCGACCGAAGCCAAATAATCCTCCACACTGTCGCGTACGTCCTCAATCACATCCTGACGCCCCTGTACCAAAGGCAGAGCAGGCATATGTGAGGCAATCTTGTCATACGAATGCATACGCGCGATCTCTTCACTGATATCAGCATCACAGGTCACATCATAACGCCAGCTGGGCGCTGTAACGATCAGATATTCTCCTTCCTCATGTACTTCGAACTGAAGCTTCTGCAGAATAGAAATCATTTCCCCTGTCTCTATCTCTACACCAATGCGGGTATTGATAGCAGACGGATTAACTTTAACAACAGCCGGCTGCGCCTCAGTCGGATAAGCTTCTACGATACCGCAGACAGTCTCGCAGGCACCCATCTGTTCCAGCAAATGTGCTGCACGATTAAGCGCATTATGAGTCAGCACGGTATCAACACCCCGCTCGAAGCGCCCTGACGCTTCGCTGCGTAATCCCAATGCTTTCGAAGTACGGCGAATCGAAGGTCCGTTAAAAGTAGCGGCTTCTAACATAACATTTACGGTATCGGCAGTAACTTCTGTTTCCAAACCACCCATAACACCGCCCAGGCCTACCGCATGTTCAGTATCAGCAATAGTGATCATGCTGGAATCAAGACTCCGCTCCTGATTATCCAGCGTCACCAGCTTCTCACCTTCAGCAGCACGCCGAACGATCAGCGTATGTCCACTGACCCTGTCATAATCATAGGCATGCATCGGTTGCCCTAATTCAAGCATTACATAGTTAGTCACGTCGACAACATTACTGATGGGACGCATACCGCAGGCACGCAGATGTTTCTGCATCCACTCCGGCGACTGACCGATTTTAATATTTTTCAATATCCGCACAGCAAAACGACTGCACAGATCCGCCGCCTGCACATCTACTTTCGCCATTTCGGCAGCATTGCCGCCGGCAGTTTCCTGTACGCTCATATCTGGCATTCTGAATTCCGTACCCAAAACAGCAGCAGCTTCACGTGCCAGACCAATGATATTTGTACAATCACCGCGGTTGGCGGTCAGGTCAATATCCAACACCACGTCATCCAGTCCCAAAACCTTTTTTATATCTACGCCAATCGGTGTATCCGGCGGCAGGATGAAAATACCATTGCGCTGTTCCGGCAGCAAAAGCTTAGCATCAATGCCCAGCTCTTCAGCGCTGCACAACATTCCAAAAGAATCAAGTCCGCGCATTTTTGCTTTTTTAAGCTTCATCCCACTGGGAAGCTGCGACCCAACAACTGCAACCGGTACGATATCGTCTTGATGGACATTTTGCGCACCAGTCAGAATCTGTACGATCTCACCGCTGCCGTAATCCATCATACAAATCCACAAATGATCAGAATTAGGATGCCGCTCAATCTGTGTTACTTTGCCGGTAACAACGCCTTCCAACCCCGCTCCCAGATAGTTCACACTTTCAACTTCCAAACCTACGCGTGTCAGTTTTTCAGCCAACTCTTCAGGAGTGACATTAATATCAACATATTTTTTTAACCAGTCAATAGATGCTAACATAATCTTCCTCCTTATTTGAACTGGCGGATAAACCGCAAATCATTTTCAAAGAATAAGCGCAGATCGTCAATGCCGTATTTAAGCATAGCGATGCGTTCAACACCCATTCCAAAAGCATAACCATTAATTTTATCCGGATCGTAACCGCTCATCCGCAGCACATTGGGATGAACCATACCTGAACCCAAAATCTCGAGCCAGCCTGAATTCTTGCAGACGCGGCAGCCTTTGCCGCCACAGATAACGCAGGAAATATCTACTTCGGCACTTGGTTCCGTAAAGGGGAAATAACTGGGACGCAAGCGTATCTCCACACTGCCGCCGAACATCTCTTTACAAAAGGTTTCCAGCGTCCCCTTTAAATCAGCAAGGCTGATATTTTCACCAAGTACCAAACCTTCTACCTGATGAAACATCGGAGAATGAGTAGCATCATAATCGTTGCGGTAAACTGTTCCAGGGGCGATCATCCTGATCGGTGTGTCAGGCTCACAGGCCTGCATTGTACGAGCCTGCACAGGTGAAGTCTGGGTACGCAGCAAAAATTTTTCAGTAATATAAAATGTATCCTGCATATCCCGTGCCGGATGATCCTGCGGCAGGTTCAAAGCTTCAAAGTTATAATAATCGCTTTCTATCTCAGGGCCTTCCATGACATCAAACCCCATCCGCATAAAAATCTTTTTGATCTCGCGCAGTGTCAGTGTCACCGGATGCAGATGCCCGCAGTTTTGTGTGCGTCCAGGCAAAGTAATGTCCACTTTTTCATTTGCCAGCCTTGCTTTTAAGGACTCTGCTTCTAAAACCTCGGTTTTGGCATTGATAGCCGTTTCCAAGGCGCTTTTTACTTCGTTGACGATTTGTCCGATTTTCGGTCTTTCCTCTGCCGGCAGTGCGCCCATACCGCGCAGAATTTCTGTCATCGGGCCTTTTTTACCCAAATATTTGATGCGCAAATCTTTGAGTTCGTCTGGAGTCGTTACTGCTCCCAGCTCTGCCAGCGCTTGTTCCTTAAGTGCCTGCAATTCTTCTCTCATATTCTTCCTCCTATAAAAAAATAAAACTCCCGCCCCTGGTAAGGGGCGAAAGTTATGCTTCCGCGGTACCACCCTAATTTGTACTCTGCTGTCTTAACGCGACTGACGTTGCGCCTACAAACCAAAGCCTTCAGCGCAAACACTCACGAGTGAACTTCCGCTTTAGTGTATCGCAAGGCTTGCAGCCGTGGCCTCGCTCTCTGTATCGCACGTCTGGCGTACTCTCTCGGTCATAGTGTCGAAAAAATGGGGCGTATTCAATTAACGTTACTTATTTTATCACAACTTGCCTTTACCTGCAAGCCGTTGCCGCAGACATTCAAACATAACGATTCCAGCTGCCACAGCAGCATTCAACGATTCGGCCTGCCCTTCCATCGGGATAAAAACTTTTTTTACGGCTGCTTCCAGCAAGCCGTCTGAAACACCCTCTGCTTCGCTGCCGACAACAACTGCTACCGGGCCCTGTAAATCTGTTTGATATAAACTGTCTGCATTTTCCAGGCAAGTTACCGTTATTTCATAACCGTTCTTACGTGCCCAGCTGATAAAGTCTGCTTCGCATATACCTTCAGCTACCGGTATATGCAGCAGTGATCCCATTGTAGAACGTACTGCTTTCGGTGCAAAAATATCAGTACAGCCAGCCAGTAGTACTATGCCGCTGATACCTGCCGCATCAGCAGTACGAATCATCGTTCCCAGATTACCAGGATCGCCGATGCGGTCTAATACGAGCACAATACCACCGGCTGCAGCCAGTTCCTCTAAGGCCGCACTTTGTCTGGCAACAACGGCAGTCAGAGCCTGCGGCGTTTCTGTGTCGGCAATTTTTTTCATTACAGGTTCGGTAACCTCATACAATTCAACTCCTTCTGCCGCAGCCGCTGCTATAATAGCGGCCTGCCTTGCCGAAGCAGTTTTAGTTCCTTTAAGCACAAAAAGCTGTTTCACTATACCACAGTTTACAGCTTCCTCCACCGATCGCATTCCCTCCACTAAAAAAGCCTGCTGTTCTGTCCGATATTTTTTTTGTTTCAGCTCTGCGGCAGCTTTAACGATTGGATTACTTACGCTGCTCAATTCTTTCATCAGACCACTTCCTCCAGTGCTTTAATATTACTATGCTCACCGATAATGATCATTTCATCGCCGAGGTTAAGTACCATTTTGGGATCGGGATTGACCAGAGTTTCACTGCCGTGCTTGATCGCCACGATATTGACATTATAGCGGCTGCGCAGATTGGATTCGATCAGGTTTTTCCCTGCCAGACTTGGCGGCACAGTGATACTCATCAAGCTGATGGTATCAGACAGTTCGATATAATCGACGATGCTGTTGGAAATAAGGTTATGCGCTACACGCTGTCCCATATCACGTTCCGAATAAACGATCTTATCAGCGCCGATTTTTTTGAGCATTTTTCCATGAACCTGATTGATAGCTTTAACGACAACCACAGGAACACCAATTTCCTTAAGCAGTAAGGTCGTCAGCATATTCGCTTCCAAATCCCCGATCGCCACGACTGCCACATCAAAATTCTGAGCGCCCAAAGAACGCAGCGTACGTTCATCAGAAGAATCTGCCGTTACAACATGAGTCAGCTCATGTGCCAGACGCTGAACATTATCTTCATCAGTATCAACACCCATGACCTGATAACCAAGTTCGTTAAGTGTCAATGCTACACTCGTACCAAAACGCCCTAACCCGAAAACAGCATATTGTTTTTCACGTTGTTTTTTAATCATTATCGTTACCGCCTTTAACCAATCATAATATTTTCCGAAGGATATCTGATCTTATCATCTTTAGAATGAAGGAAGGATAAAACAAAGGTCAGCACGCCGATACGTCCGGCATACATAGTCAAAACCAGAATCAGTTTGCCCCAGTCGTTCCAGTCTGGCGTAATCCCAACTCCCAGACCAACAGTCGCAAATGCAGAAACCACTTCAAATAAAACGTAATCCGCCCGATGCAGCCCACCATCGCAGATCAGGAGCAGAAAATACGCTCCAAGCATCCACAACAGGCAAACTGTAAAAACATTATAAGCTTTATCGACTGTTTCCGAAGCTATCCTCCTGTCAAACAGCACCGTATCACGCTTGCCATGCAGAAGTCCCCACGTCGATACCAGCAGAACGAGCACAGTTGTCGTTTTCATACCACCGCCAGTAGACGTCGGCGAAGCACCGATACCCATTAAAAGAACCATAAAAAACAGAGAACTGGCCCGCATATCAGTCAAATCGATCGTATTAAACCCGGCAGTGCGGCAGGTAACCGCCTGAAAAGCAGCCGCCATCCATTTGTCCAATTCGTTGGGCATGCCGCCAAGAGTAGCCGGATTCGTATATTCCAAAGCCAAGATCACCAGAGTACCGCCAAAAGTCAGGATCGCGCTGGCCGTCAGCACTATTTTACTGTGCAAACGCAGCTTCTTCCATTTCCGGTTACGACGCAGATCATCCAAAACCGTAAAACCAATACCACCGATGGTTATCAGCGCCATAATACACAAATTCAGAGTTATATCGTTATAATGCCCTGTCAGACTGGCATAATCTCCAAACAAGTCAAACCCGGCATTGCAAAAAGCCGATATAGCATGCCAGTAACCCCAGGCAATACCTGTAAGCCCCATGTCCAAAGCAGAATAAAAATGCCAGGCCAGAATAGTCCCAAAAATAAATTCGATCGTCAAAGCGTATTTAACAACATTTAACGACAACCGTACTACCCCGGAAGGTTCATTCAGATTAAGCGATTCCTGAATAAACAGCCTTTCTCTCAGATTGATCCTTTTACCAACCGCCACGCTCAGTAAGGTGGTCAGAGTCATAATGCCCAATCCACCGATCTGGATGAGAACGATCATCACTAATTTTCCAAACCAGGAAAAATAATGCCCTGTATCTACAACAACAAGTCCTGTTACGCATGAAGTAGAGGTCGCTGTAAACAAAGCGTCGATAAAACGCATACTGCTGCCGTCAGCACTGGCCATTGGCAGCATCAACAGCAGTGAACCGCATAAGATAAGCATGGCAAAAGTAAACGCCACCATCTGGCTGCCATTCAAACTGCGATTAAGCAGCTTTAACCATTTGTGCAATAAATTGATCAAAAACAACAAATTTTTCACCATCCTGACAAAAGCCGCTAAATATTACTTATTGAATATAAATCAAGTTTACTCTCATTACTTTATGCTTGTCAATTTTACTTGCTTACTAAAAGACCGCTTTATTTAATTACAAATCAAATGTGCAGAAATGTAAAAAACAGCGTCATCAAAATAATACTGAGCACAATAGTTATGGAATTAGCAAAACCGGCCAGTTCCACATTACCGCCCATTCTGGCAATAAAGATCGGGCCGATAGCCGTAGAAGGCGCCAAAAAAACCAGCGTCAGTACTTCCTTGACCTCTGCACTCAGCGGCACATGATAAAAACACAGCCATGCCAGGGCAATTCCAAAAACATAACGGTACAGCACTACCTCTCGCACTTGCTTCAGCTTATCTAAATCCAACGTCATTTCAAACATCATTCCGATCATCAGCATCGATAAAAAAGTATTGGCACCGCCGATAAGACCAGTAAGAGTATAAACAGGCTGAGGTAAATGCAGCTGTAGTACCGCACAGACCAACATCATCATATAAACAACAAAAGGCACAGATCCAAGAAGTTTAGCAGCTATACTGCGCAGATTCACAGGCTCGTATTTTTCACCTGTATGCACCAGCCCACTGGTCAGAGCATAAGTTCCGCCAGTACACATAATCGAATTACCCACATCAAACATACAAGTAGCTACTACAGCGAAAGGGCCCAAAAAGCTTTGTGCAAACGGTAAAGTAAAACAGCCGATATTATAACCGGCCAGATTAAATACGTAAAAAATCTTTGCCGCATTCGTCTGATAACGCGTCAATATAAATCCCCAGGCAATCATCAGCAAATTTCCACAAAAACCGATCAGAGTCAATATAAACAGCGTATAATCCATTTTAAAAGCTGCAAAGCTGGTAATAACGGCACATGGCAGCGTAATATTTAAGACTATTTTGGCAATAAGTTCATAGTCATGCGGTTTAAAAAAGCCGCGCTTCTTTAAGAAATAACCTAAGGCAATAACGGCTACAAACGCCAGTGCCTTAGTTAAAACCTGTTCCATATGGTTCCCTCATTTTCATCAAAAGAAATCTTGTCTTTATCTACTGCTTCATAAAAAACTTACCTTAAATTATACTGCTGACGTAAAAATTAAGCAAAATTCTTTTTATCTTAAAAATATTCCTTAAACAAAACTTTGCTTTTACCATTTTGTTTGCTATAATAGTTCACAGAATATACACAAAGGGGGATATCAATGTTTAAAAAATCTAAAATAATAGTAGGTGCGGCTCTTTTAGCCGTATCAGTACTGAGCTTTACTCTGCCACAGCAGGCTGAAGCCATCAACCTTGGCAGTATTGCCGGCAAAGCCGTAGGCGCCGCCAAGGAACAGCAGGAAATCAACAAGGCACTGAATTATTATGATAACGAAGGCCGCCATGAGCTGTTCGAAGCCCTGAAACAGGAAGACGGCGTCAACAGCGATTATAATGCCAATGCCATGCTTGGCCGCATTATGCAGCGTATGACCCCGGCCATCGCCAAAAGCGACGCAACCATCAATAGTAAACCATATAATTATTTCGTTAATAATCAGGAATTTTTCAATGCTTACTGTGCATTAGGGCACAATATGTCCGTAAATATCGGCGCTTTCTGGTTCCTGGACTACAATGAAGATAAACTGGCGGCCGTTATCGCCCATGAGCTTGTACACGGTCAGAAAGAACATCCAATCAAAGGCGCAAAGAAAAAGATGTCCGTTGACTTCGTGATGAAAACTGTAGGCTCTGAAATCGGCGGTGCTAACGGTCTGGCAGCACAAGTAGTAGCAGTCCATGCCAAAAACACCGGCGTTACCAAACCCAACGAATGGGAAGCTGACAATATCGCCTTCACTTATATGGCTGATGCCGGTTATAATGTAGGCGCTCCTGCAGCTGTTTGGCAGGCAGTTATCGAAAGCTCCAGCGACAGCTCTAAAAAAGATGTTCTCAGCGACATACTCAACCCGTCTACTCATCCGAAAGACAGCGACCGCCGCAATAATTATTCCAAAAAGCTTACCGAATACAGTAACGGCAAAGTTACTGTTGACGCTAACAGCGGCGAAGTGAAAATTAACGGAAAGACCTTTATGACACCGGCTGCTGCAGGCAATATGAGCGGTATGCAGCGTTCTTACTTCGTAGCAGGCAATCTTGCAGCGATCTATCATGCAGGTCAGAATACTCAAAATGCCTATGCTGAGGGCGGCACTGTAAAAATCGCAGGCAAAGGTATTATTACTCCTGTTGCCGGTGATATCAGCGCTGGTGAATTAGTTACTATCCTTAATAACATTAAATAACAACTTAAAATAAAACAGTGTAAGTCCTAAGACTTACACTGTTTTTTATTGCCGCAGCAGCAATTCAATTCATTTGTACTGTAAGCAGTAATTCTTACAGAGCAGCTTTAGCAGCTTCTACCAGTTTGGTGAAAGCAGCTGCATCATAAATAGCCATATCAGCCAAAACTTTACGGTTCATTTCAATACCAGCTTTAGCCAGACCATTCATGAAACGGCTGTAGCTCATGCCGTTAGCACGGGTAGCAGCGTTGATACGAGCGATCCACAAACGACGGAATTCGCGTTTTTTAGCACGACGGTCACGACGAGCATAGCTCAAAGCTTTCATAACAGTTTCATTAGCTTTTTTGAACAGCAAATGTTTAGAACCGCGATAGCCTTTAGCCAGTTTTAAGATTTTTTTATGACGACGATGAGCAGTAACGCCCACTTTAATTCTTGCCATTATAGTCAGCCTCCCTTATCTATTATGCGTACGGCAGCATTTTTGCTACGCGTTCATGATCAGTTTTGTGAACAAGTGCAGCCTTACGCAAGTTTCTCTTGCGGGAAGGAGATTTATGTTCAAGAATATGGCTTTTAAAAGCTTTAGCACGTTTGAATTCACCGGTACCAGTCTTTTTAAAACGTTTAGCAGCAGCTCTGCGGGTTTTCATTTTAGGCATTGTTAAGTCCTCCTTATTTGGTAGCTTTAGGCGCAACAATCATAATCATGTTTCTGCCTTCTAATTTAGGTGCACGCTCAATGACAGCCATGTCTTTGAGCTGTTCAGCCATTTTTTTGAGCAACACTTCGCCAAGCTCAGGATGCGATAATTCGCGGCCACGGAACATGATGGTGACTTTTACTTTGTCGCCGTCTTCCAGGAATCGCACTGCATTTTTGAATTTGACGCCGAAGTCATGATCCTCAATACCGGGGCGCAATTTGACTTCTTTGATATCAAAGGTCTTTTGCTTTTTACGAGCTTCTTTATCTCGTTTTTGCTGCTCGTAACGATACTTGCCGTAATCCATAATCCGGCACACCGGAGGTTTCGCTGTAGGAGCGATCTCCACTAAATCAAGATGTCTTTCCTGCGCCAGCTGCAAAGCATCACGACCGGACATAATACCCAGCTGTTCGCCTTCACCGGCAATAACGCGCACTTCCCGTGCCCGAATTTCTTCATTGATACGCAAGCTTTCTTTGCTAATAACCGTTCACCTCCAAAATTAAATAAAAAACGCGAGCAGATAATACTGCCCGCGCTGAAAATCATATCCGACCCTGTCGAGCTTTTGCTGCAAGGTGAGAAGCGAGCGGCTTCTGCTTTGTTACTTGGATATAATATCATAATGTTAACTTTGTGTCAACATATTTATTAACCTTTTCTTGCTCCCAGCTGTCCGTCAAGATAAAACAATCCGGAAATATTATCGCCGATCATTTCCAGCTTTTCAACAATCTCAGAAGCATTGGCTTCTTCTTCTACCTGCTCATCGATAAACCATTTAAGACAACTTTGAGCCGCGTAATCTTTTTCTTTCAAAGCTACTTCATACATATCATAAATACGGGAAGTAACATATTTTTCATGCTCTAAAACTTTTTTGAACAAATTCAGAGGGGTACTGTAATCAGCCGCCGGCATATCAATCTGCAGAAGCTGAGGCTGCACACCGCAGTCCTGCATAAATTTTACAAAGCGCAAAGCGTGTTCACGTTCTTCTTCATATTGCAGATAAAGCCATTTAGCCATACCTTTATAATTTTTAGCTTCCATATCCAGGCTCATCGCAAGATACATATATGCAGAATACAATTCAGCCTGGACTTGTTCATTAAAAACCTTATAAACTTTTTTATTCATGATAACATCCTCCTTAACAGCTTAAAATGCCGTTTTTACTGGGTATATTATAACACTTTTCATTCGTTTTTTCAATAATTATTATCTATTTCCGTTGCCACTTATCTAGCACGACATTCATATCTGATTATTTTTTATCGGCAATTTCTTCTTGCAGCATGGCAATAAAATCTTCCTGCTTCATAGCTCCGATATCTCCTTCGCCGCGGCGGCGCACAGCAACTGTACCGTCTTCAACTTCTTTATCACCGATAACAAGCATATACGGAACTTTCTGCAGCTGTGCTTCACGAATCTTATAACCGATTTTTTCGTTACGATCGTCAAGATAAACGCGCAGCCCCAATTTAAACATTTCATCACTCAATTTTTTAGCATACTCATAATGCTTGTCGGTAATCGGCATTACACGCACCTGGCAGGGAGCAAGCCAGGCAGGAAAAGCACCGGCATAGTTCTCAATCAGGATACCGATAAAACGCTCTATAGAACCATAAACCACACGATGGATCATAACTGGACGATGCTTCAAACCATCTTCGCCGGTATAGGTCAAATCAAATTTTTCTGGCAGCAGCATATCCAGCTGAATAGTGCCGCACTGCCATGTACGACCGATAGAATCTGTCAGATGAAAGTCGATCTTAGGGCCATAGAAAGCTCCGTCGCCTTCATTGATCACATATTCAAGTCCAAAATCTTCCATTGCGCTCTTCAAAGCATTAGTTGTAGTTTCCCAGGTTTCGGCATCACCCATTGAATCTTCCGGGCGGGTCGAAAGCTCGGCATGATATTTCAGCCCAAAGGTTGCATAAACCTCGTCAAATAAACGAATAACATTTTGGATCTCGTCTTTGATCTGGCTCGGCATCATAAAAATATGAGCATCATCCTGCGTAAAGCAGCGCACACGGAACAAGCCATGCAAAGCACCGGACAATTCATGACGATGTACCAGTCCAAGCTCGCCGGCACGGATCGGTAATTCCCTGTAGCTATGCGGATGAGTTTTATAGACCAGCATACCACCGGGGCAATTCATGGGTTTGATAGCGTAATCTTCGTTGTCGATCTCAGTAACATACATATTTTCACGGTAATGGTCCCAGTGTCCAGAAGTCTCCCATAACTTACGGGACAAGATCATCGGAGTTTTGATTTCCTGATAACCATAACGTCTGTGCACTTCACGCCAATAATTGATCAGCTCGTTGCGGATTACCATGCCATTGGGATGGAAAAACGGGAACCCAGGACCTTCTTCCATGATACTGAACAGATCCAGCTCTTTGCCAAGTTTTCGATGATCACGTCTGGCAGCTTCTTCAAGCATATGCAGATAAGCGTCCAGTTCTTCCTTACTAGGAAAAGCGGTGCCGTAGATACGCTGCAGCATTTTATTTTTTTCATCACCACGCCAGTAAGCGCCGGCAATACTTTGCAGTTTAAAAGCTTTTACCCTGCCGGTCGACGGACAATGCGGCCCTGCGCATAAGTCTGTGAAATCCCCCTGCGTATAAGTGCTGATAACTGCATCTTCAGGCAGATCATTGATCAGTTCGACCTTATATTTTTCATCTTTGTCTGCAAACATTTTCAACGCTTCACTGCGCGGCAATTCACTGCGTACAAGCGGAAGATTGGCTTTAACGATCTTAGCCATTTCTTTTTCAATAGCAATCAGATCTTCCGGGACAAAAACATGCTCGCTGTCTAAATCATAATAAAAACCATTAGCAATAGCAGGTCCGATAGCAAATTTAGTATCGGGGAACAAGTGCTGAATTGCCTGGGCCATGATATGTGCCGCCGTATGGCGAATCGCATGCAGTCCTTCAGAGCTTTCAGGAACAACAAATTCAACTGACGCATCATGCTCCAATTTATCTGTCAAATCTTTATTCACACCGTCTACCACAGCCAAAAGCGCCTGTTTGCCAAGTTTCTGCGACAAACCTTTTGCTACTTCCAGCAATGTCGTTCCGGCAGCAACTTCTTTTACACTGCCATCTTTTAAGGTTACTTTAACATTTGCCATTTTACTAGCCTCCTAAAAATAAATAAACTCCGTTCCCTGGAAAGGGACGGAGTTGACCGCGGTTCCACCCTAATTGACCTGCCGCTGGCAAGTCCACTCGGTACCGTTAACGCCGGCATACGACACTGCATACTAACTGCCAGAGCAGAGGTTCCGCAATGTGGTTTGAAGGTGGTAAGGTCTATCATTTTTCCAAAGCGCTTACAGCCAGGGCGCCTCTCTCTGCAGGAAAGATATGTTAGCCTCTTCCTTCGCATAACCGATTGATTATGTGACTATGTTTAATTATAAACTTAACAATAATTATTGTCAATAATTTTGATTTGTAAAATTCTTGTAGCCAAATTTATATCGTTACCTTATAATTATATTAAGATTAGTAATAGTTTTAGGAGATGCCCCGATGAAGATCTGGAATAATCCATTCAGAAAAATACTGCTGTTTTCCCTGCTGCTTCTATCTTTTAGTTCGGCTCAGGCAGAGGAAAACCAAAAAGAAACTCTGTTGTTTTTACCTTTGGATAACCGTCCTGTCTGTTCCTCTTATGTTGCCAAAACAATGGAAGCAGCGGGCTACAAAGTGCTGCTTCCGCCTGATAAATATCTGGCTTCATATAATCGAAACGGCAGTCCTGATGAATTATGGAAATGGCTCGTCAGCCGTGCGCCTCAGGCAGACGCTGCCGTCATTTCCACAGACAGTCTGATCTACGGCGGTCTGGTTGCATCACGTACTCATCACGAACCGCAGGCAGTTTTAGAGCAGCGTCTGCAGCGACTCGAAACACTGCGTGATCAGTTCCCAGTACGGCTTTATGCTTTCTCTACCTTGATGAGAACTCCGCGCGCCAGTTTTGGCGCTGTTGAGCCTCCATATTATTCGAAAATCGGTCCGGCTATTTTTCGTTATTCCGAGCTTTGTGACTCCGAAGATTTGATTGGACTCAGCCTCAAAGATGCTTTAACGAAAAAAACTTTGTCTACCAACCTGCCTAAAGCAGATTTGCAGGACTGGCTGGAACGCCGCCAAAAAAATCTCAATATCAACAGCAAGCTGACGGAAATGACCCGCAGCAACCGTTTTCACTTTCTCGCAATCGGCAAGGACGATAATGCTCCGTTATCGCATACCCATATGGAAGCACGCAAGCTCACTCAGGAAACCTATGATCTTACGCAGCGAACTTTTCAGATAATCCCCGGTGTCGACCAGCTCGGGCTGCTGCTGCTGACCAGAGCCGGAAACGAACTGAAGCGTTATCAGCCACGTGTTTACGCCTATTATGCAGATGGCTGGGGACCGCGAACGCTGCCGCAATATTCTGATATGACCTTGGGTCAATCAGTGCCACAGCAGATTTTAGCAGTAGACGGACGTACTGCTACCAGTGCCGCTAACGCAGACGTTGTTTTGGCACTAAATACGCCCTTTGACGGCATAATGATGGATTCTACCGCTCCTTCCAATCAGTTTTTCTCTTCACCGCAAAACCGTACCTATATCAAACAGCTCAAGCAGCTTATGGATAACGGCTACCGGGTATCTTTGGCCGACGTAGCTTATTCTAACGGAGCTGATAATGGCTTTATGAACGAACTGGCCAAACAGGGGCAATTGGAACGGCTGACAGCCTATAATGGCTGGAATACTGCGGACAATACCGTTGGATTTGCCATTTGTCAGGGTATACTGACTCCGCAGATGTCAAAACCGGATGCTGAAAAACTGATGCGTATCAGAGTTATAGACGACTGGTATTATCAGGCCAATGCCCGACGCAGTGCTACTGCATTTTTGGAAAGCAAAAATCAAAAAAATGCAGTTTACCTTCTCGGCCCTTATCAGAAACCAGTTCACGATCTGGCTTTAGGCGTTTGCCGAGATTTATCAGGACGTTATAAATTTACAGAAAAAAGTAATTTTGATATTTCTTTCCCCTGGAACAGACTTTTTGAAATTGATGTAGAACTGAAAAAAGATAAAAATAAATAACTGTCTTAAAATACCGTTGAACAACTTAGTCCAACGGTATTTTTTTATATTATCTGCCTATTTACTTAAATATTTATCGTTTTTCAATAAATTATTTACTTTTAATAAAGAATTGCTATATTATTTACTTAAGGAGGTTTTTATGGACAATATTGATACTGCAATTCTAGACTGTTTAAAGGAAAATGGGCGCGTCACCGCTTCTGAGATAAGTAAAAAAGTAAAACTATCAATTCCTGCTGTTGCCGAAAGAATACGTAAACTCGAACAAAATTCGATTATTCAAAAGTATACAATCAAGCTCGACCGCCGGCAGACCGGGCAAAAACTTTTAGCTTTTATTTTTGTAAATATTGATAAAACCGAGCATATCAATGCTTTCCGCAGTCAGATAACCGTTCTTCCGGGTGTACTTGAATGTCATCATCTTGCCGGAGCTTACGACTATTTGCTTAAAGTAAGCGTCAGCGATACCGATGCTCTGGAAAGCTTTCTTACTAATAAGCTAAAAAAAATCACCGGCGTCAGCAGTTCTAATACCTTTATTACTCTGGCAACGCTAAAGGAAGAGTTAAATTGCTGAACTCTTTTATACGCGGTCTGCGCCTTGGTATAATTTTACAGCTGTCAATCGGTCCGGTTTGTCTTTTTATTCTGCAAACAGCTATTGCCCGGGGAATAACCGAAGCGTTGAAAGCCGTACTGGCAGTAGTTTTGGTTGACGCTTTCTATATCCTGCTGGCATTATATGGTTTAGGAACTTGCCTGAAAAATTATCCGGGCATACAAAAAAACTACGTTATTGCGGTGCTGCCGTGCTTCTCTACTTTGCAGTTACTGCTTTAGCTGATGTTTTTCATCCACAGATTTCAACTGCCACTATTATGCTGCCACAAATCAGCAGTTTTTACGCTGCAGGACTGCTTACGCTCAGCAATCCCCTGACGATTATTTTCTGGTTAGGTATGCTTTCAGCACAAGTTTCCCAGTACCGGCTCAACAGACAGCAGCTTCTTTCTTTCACTTGTGACTGTATAAGTGCAACGTTCTTATTTCTCTGTCTGCTTGCTTTTTTAGGTAACAGCAGCGCACCTCTATTGTCACCTTCACTACAGCAATTAATCAACATCTGCATCGGATGTCTTCTGATTTTTTTTGCATACCGATCAGCAACTTGTAGATAAACATTTAATAAATTTAATCTAAACATCTCTCTTTCTTTAACTTTGAGCTGAGCACCAGAATTCCACAATACAGAAAAGCCATCTGCAAATACACAGATGGCTTTTGCTGTTTTCCTGAAGCATTAAAAACTGTAGTTTATACCAATTTGATAGTTACGCCCAGGTTCGGCATACCACTCATCAAATCCAAGAAATCCGCCGCTTTCATTGTCCCAATTGGAATAAAACTGATTAAAAATATTATTGACCTTGACATAAAGCCTGGTATTTTTCTGCAGTTTATAGTTCAATGAAGCATTCCATACCCAGTAATTATTATTGGCAAAACGATTTTCACCACGGCCGTTAGCCTGATCAAAAACTCCGCGCCCCTGCAGCAGCACACTATACTTATCATATTCGTACATCAAATCAAGCAACAGTTCACCGTGAGGTATCATCGTACTTACAGGGCTTGAGTTTTTACGTTCCGTATCCACTTTCGTCTGTGTATAAGCCACCAGAGAACGCCACTTTTCTGAAAACAGTTTCGATGCGGAAACAGTAAATCCTGTTGCTTTCTCATGCGCAATATTGGCATATCGACGAAGATATTTTGGTAAACTTATATCTACTGCAATGACATCAGTTGCATCACGATGAAAAACATTCATTTTTAATGACGAAGACTCATCCGGTATATAAGTTAATCCCGCTTCATAAACCCTACCTTCTTCTGGCTTCAGCGCCTCGTCACCATAATCAGGAGAAAATATCTGCAGCTGCTTGGGCGGCGCAAAATATTCTGTATAGGCCAAAGTATATAATACCTTTTCAGAGGGCTGATATTCCAACGACAAAGCAGGAGAAAGCTTGCTCCCTGCATAAGAATTCCAATCCTGACGCAGACTGCCGACAGCTTTGACGCTGTCAGCCAGCTGCCAGGAATCCTGCAGATGAACAGCTTTGCTGATCACAGTTCCGTCACTATATTTTGCTGCCAGATCCTGATAATCAAGGACCTGATCCTTGTAATATTCCACACCGCCGGTCAAAGTATGTTTTGGGTGCCACTGTTTACTGTAACGGTCAAAAAAACCTTCCGTCCGTAAATCAAGCAGCCATGGTCGTTCAACATTTAAACTTCTATCATAGGCGGCATTGCTGCTGCGTCTGTAAATACCCACAATATTATTTTCTGTATCCGAAAATTTACGCTCATATTCCAGAGTTAGATTATCTTCTGTCTTGCGGGCATCGGTCATAAAAATATTTTTAAATAACTTTGGCGGCTTAGTTTCATCAGGTTCCGTATTCTTATAATTGAAGATCTTTGATTTATACCTGCCGCTGAAAACGCTGTAGCTTAAAGTCAGATCAGCAGTTTCACCCCAGGCTTTGGTCAATTTGATACCAGCATTTTCAACATTTTCGTATGAAGGTATACTCTGCCTTGCACTACTGTAATCGCCCATAATACTTTTTCGGGCATAAACCGACCAGCTCCATTCACCGCTTTTGCCTAAATGTAAAATATTCTCTTGCTCACGTCCATAACTGCCCGTTTCCAGATTGATACTGGTTTTAACACCTTCAACAGCTTTTTTTGTAGTTATCCTGATCACACCGCCTTTAGCAGCATTACCGTAAACGCTTCCGGCTGCTGACGGCAAAACCTCTACACTTTCCAGCATTCCCGCCGGCAGTACACCGAAATCAAAATCATTATAACTGCTGCCGTTCCAGTTAGAACGCACACCGTCAATAATTACCAAATAACGGTCAGAACCATTCAGCAAAATCTTACTATAGGCATTCATACCACCGCTGGCGCCCCTTGCCATCAAAGTAACACCCGGCAGTTGCTTAATCACATCCAAAGCATTATCATAATTGCCGTTTTCCAGCTTCTTTTCATCAACTTTATAGTAACCTGGTTTACCTGCACTATTGTCATAACGCGCGGCCGTAACTATCATCGGCTCTAAATAAAATTCCGCTTCACCCGCTGCAGCCGCGGTTTTCATTGAAAAAAGCACCAGGTAAAATATAGCCAAGAAACACAAATATTTTTGCTGCAAAGCAACCTCTCCTTGATAAAAGTTTCTTTTGTTATGACTTCAGCAAATACTATCAGCTAATGCAGAAACTTTTCAATACTTTTATACAATTGTTCCACATCGAACGGCTTGGGAATAAAAGCATTCATTCCCGCAGCCAGCGCTTTCTCACGATCTTCCTGCAGCGTATTGGCGGTCATAGCGATAACTGGTATTTCCTGTGCGTCGTCCCTGCTCAAAGACCTGATCTCTGCAGCAGCTTCAAGCCCGCCCTTTACCGGCATCTGCAGATCCATTAAAATCAGGTCATAAGTGCCTGGCAAAGTTTCCTGAAACCTGTCTACAGCCTGCTGTCCGTTTACAACGCGTTCAACGTGTACCCCCTGCATTTCCAACATCGTTACGGCAATCTCGGCATTAAGATCATTATCTTCTGCCAACAAAATATTTTTACCCGCTAAATAACTATGTATTCTGACTTCGTTATTATTCTCCAGGATTTCATCAAACTGTTTTTCGTAAACAGGCAGCTTGATAGTAAAGAAAAATTCAGAACCTTTTTCAACCTCACTGCGTACACTTAAAATACCGCCCATCAATTCTACCAAATTGCGGCTGATAGCCAGCCCCAACCCAGTTCCCTGCTGATTGCTGCGGCTTTTTCGGAAGACCTGCTCAAACGATCCAAAAATACGTTCCAGATCTGTTTCAGGAATACCAATGCCTGTATCACAAACACTGAAACGCAGCTCAGAAACCCCTTCTTCAGCAGCACTTTCCAGAACCGTTACCGTTATCTCGCCATTGTTTTCTGTAAATTTATGGGCATTGGAGAGCAAATTAATAAGAACCTGCTTTAAACGCAGCTCATCTCCAACAAAATTTTTATGTGTAAAACAGCATTTAAACTGTAATTTGATTTTCCTCTCTTCCGCCATCACCAGAAAAATATTGCTCAGCTGCCGCAGCAGATTATCCATAGAAAAAGGTCTGCTTTCGATCTGGATCTTGCCGCTTTCTATTTTTGACATATCAAGGATATCATTGACGATCGATAATAAAAATTTAGCAGAAGAATCAATTTTGGAAATATTTTTCTGCGTCACAGGATCCCCTTCACCGGAAAGCCGCATCAGATTAGCCAATCCGATGATTGCATTCAAAGGAGTTCTTATTTCATGTGACATCCTGGAAAGGAACTCTGAACGCACCTTGCTGATGTTTTCTACTTTTTTCATTTTAAAATAAATGACCTGATTTTTCATTTTAAACCAAAAATACATAAAAACAATCGTTACCACAAGTAAAATAAACCCAATTATGATCAGAGAAAATATGACCGGATTAGAATAAACCAAAGCCTTGAAAGACATTTCTTTCTTGCCAGACATCAAGGTATTATTGGATAAAACCTGCGCAGTCTGCTCATTGGTCAGGTTGACCAGACTTTTATTCAAAATAGAATACAGCTGTATATCATTACTGCTGCTGACCCCCAAAGACAAATATATCTCAGGACTCTCTATAACAGGAATGATATTAGTATAATAATCACTCATATACAGATCTTCCAAAACAACGACAGGTATTCTGCTATAAGAAGCTTCTCCCGAATCTACTGCATTCAGACATTCTTCATATGTATCAAAATGCGCAACGTCTGTATGTTTGATATTACGCGATGCACAGCTGCCGTTTATGACTGCAGCAATATTTTTATCATTTGGGAAAGGTGTATACTTATTACGCATGATGATAGAATTAAGCATCATATAATTTTTGGTGATATTTAAACCATCAGGATTAAAGGCGTCATTTTCATTGATATAATAACCAAGGATATCTGCCTGACCGCTTTTGACCAATTCCAAAGTCTGCCCATAGGAAGCAGCCGTTATATACTCAAACTCCGCTCCGATCTGAGCAGCAATCAATGCAAAAATTTCAGGAACGATACCTTTAGGTTCACCATCCTTAATATAATAAAAAGGATAATTGTTTTTTACTACAGCTACCTTAAATGGGCCATTTTTATGTATAAACGTACTTTCCTGTTCTGTGAATACAGCAGTGTTACTGTAATTGACAGGAAAATATTTTTGAAACAGGGCTTCGCCAAAATTCGGATTGACTGCATAAATCTTTTTTATAGCTTCATTCAGCTGCGCACTTGTTTCCGGATCGTCCTTCCTGGCAACGATATAACAAGGTTCAGAATTAAAACGCAATGCGACATTATAATCAGCCAGCTTGTTAAAAAGATCGCTTACTAAAAGCAGATCCACTTCACCATTATCCAAAGAACTTTCAAATTCATCAGAAGTACCGTAATATTTGATATCGCTTTTTATATCATTGAATTCTAAAACATTATTTAAGCGCTTTATTTTATCAGTAGCCTTGGCAAAAACACCAATCGTTTTCCCTTCCAGACTTTTGATATCAAATCCCTTGATATTCTGGTCATTTTTGTTATAAATCAGCAAACTGTAGCTATAACCCATCAGATGTTCAGGATAATACAGGTTTTCACCAAATCCAGGTGACTTTAACACAGCACCCATAAGATCATATTTATTATGTTCCATATTTTTTATTGACTGGCTAATGGAATCTCCAATAAACTCATATTCCCAACCTGTATATTTAGCGATTTCAACTAACCATTCATAGACGACACCGCCACGTGTGCCATCTGCGTATGTCTCACATATACCGCGTGTTTCAGGGAATGCCACCTTTAAAACTTTTTTAGCCTGTGTTTCTGCAGCATTCGCAGTCACACAGGCACAAATAGACATTATTATCGCTAACCAAACAAAAGTACTTTTAAGAAGCTTCATATGAAAATTGCTACCTTATCTTTTCTGTCAATCAAGCTTGTTTATTATATTTTAATATTTATATTCATTTTAACAAAATTATATCTTTTGAGCAATTAAATATAATTTTTATTATTAATTTTAGAACAAAAACAAAACACCCTCCATCAAATAATTATTGGTGGAGGGTGTTTAAATTATTTCCGCGGCAAAAAGATTTTTATAGTAGTCCCTTTGTCCAGTTCACTTTCCAGCTCAATGCGACCTTTATGGAACATCACCCCATGCTTGACTATGGAAAGTCCCAAACCTGTGCCGCCGGTTTCTTTAAAGTGACTTTTATCAACCCTGTAAAAGCGTTCAAAAACCCGCTCTTTATCAGCACTGCCGATACCGCAGCCGGTATCCTTAAATGTCAGTACTGCTTCACCGGGAATTACGGCTACTGTAATCTCAACGCTGCCGTTTTCACGATTATACTTGATCCCGTTGTCAATAAGGTTATAAATAACCTCGCTCAAAACTGCAGGTACTCCTTCTACCTCAGCTTCACAGCCACTGACGCTTATTGCGACATTTTTTCCGGCAGCCTGTTCCTGCAGACGCTGAACTGTACCTTCAGCCAGCTTTTTCAATTCGATAATTTCCAGGTTGTTCATATTATTCGCCGACTCGTCTAAACGCGAAAGTTTCATAATATTATCGATAAGCACAATCAGATGCCCGGCCTCACTGTAGATTTTTTCCAGAAAGCGCTGCTTATCTCCTTCCTGAACTAACCCGTTTTTCATAATCTCAGCATAACCCAAAATCGACTGCAGCGGTGTTTTCAGTTCATGCGAAACATTTGCAGAAAACTCACGCCGCAGTGTTTCTGCTGCACGCTTTTCAGTAACATCAAAAATCAGCAATACGCTGCCTTTACCGCCAACACTGCTGCCGCATAGCTGATAAAAGCGCCCGTCCTTCTGATACAGACTTTCACCGCTGCCGCCCACAGCTACCTTCTGCAGCAGCTCCTGCACTTCCTGGCCTCGCTCCAAAGTCAGAATATTTTTACCAACTACTTCATGATCCTGCAAACCAAATAATTTGGCGGCACTGTCGTTGATCGATAAAATATTCTGCCGGTCATTCAAAAGGATCAGACCCTCATTCATACTCTGAGTAATAGCCGCCAGTTCATTCTGCTTCTGCCGCAGCTGCTTTAAGCCTTCTGAAACCTGCCTCTGCTGCTGGGCGATCCGTGTTAAAAACGGTGCCAGTTCATCATAAGTATCATTTTCCAGTGGGTTTTCCAGATCCACCTGATCCAGCGGTAAAACCATTTTATCAGTAATCCGCCGTGCCAGAAGCATAGCCACCAAAGCCACCACCAGCACTACCGCGATCATATAGGGAATACTGCCGGCCACCGTCGCAAAAACAGAGTCTGTCGTTCTTGCAACACGCAGTATATCACCATTATCCAGCCGCAGCGCAAAATAAAAAGTTTTTTCTGACAGAGTATCGCTCATACGCTCGGCCAAACCAATTCCACTTGCTAACGCTTCCTGTACTTCCTCACGATCTTTATGATTGAGCATTTTTTCGGCTGCCACATGATTGTCATAGATGACCCTGCCGTCAGGAGCAATCAGAGTAACACGAGTCAGCTTACCGCTTTCCATCGTCAATGCCTGCAGATAGCTTTTCCCGCTCTGTTCCAGACCCATTTTTATAAAAGTTGCTTCCTGTCTCAAATCACGCTGCATTGTGGTCATCGACCCCTGGTACATAATAACCGCAATCAGCACGGAAGCAATGATAACAGCCGCCGTTGACAAAAACAGCAGACCGCTGAAAATTTTATTTCTCATAGCCAGCTCCTATACGATAACCGACGCCGCGTACAGTTTCTACCAATGCTCCTGCTTCGCCCAGTTTCAGCCGCAGCGTACGCACATGAACATCGACAGTACGTGTCTCGCCGGCAAAATCATAACCCCAGATATCAGTTAAAAGCTGTTCGCGCGTAAAAACCTGTCCCGGCCGCTCTAACAGCTTATGTAAAAGCTCAAATTCCTTAAATGTCAGAACTACCTCCTGACCACTGGCCATCACGCGGTGTTTATCGATCTCCATTATCAACTCGCCGGCAGTAAGCCTGCTCTGCTTATCCTCCTGCTTATAACGCCGCAGTACGGCTTTGACCCGCGACACCATTTCCATCATGCCGAAAGGTTTGGCTATATAATCATCAGCCCCATTATCAAGACCATGAACTTTGTCGAATTCTGAGCCTTTGGCTGTTGCCATGATCACCGGCACCTGTGCGGTCCGTTTATCGCTGCGCAGCCGCTTCAGCAGACTAAGGCCATCTTCACCCGGGAGCATGATGTCCAGCAGAATCAGAGTCGGCTTGCCGCATTCCAGCGCTTTGAACAACTCATCACCGCTGCCTACGCCCAGAGCTTTAAAACCAACTGACTGCAATGTATAAACTTCTAATTCACGAATATTAGGATCGTCCTCCACGCAAAAGATCATGCACAGTATCCTCCTCATGTGCTCCTGTAATCATAAACAGCACCCATTGGGAAATGTTTACCGCATGGTCGCCGATTTTTTCAAAATACTTGGCGATCATCAGGTAATCAATAGCCTGCTCTCCGCTATCCTGCGTGCTGCGTATGACCTGGATCAATTCTTTTTTTGCCCTGCTGAACAATTCGTCAACGACATCATCGTCACGCTCTACCTGCTGAGCCAGGCGCAGATCGCCCTTCACAAAAGCGTCCAGACTGGTACTGACCATCTTTTTCGCCGCTGTCGCCATTTGCTGCAAAAGCGTTGTATCGTAATCCCTGCCAAATTCAGCCTTGCCTAAAATCTCAGCAATATTGCCCGCCTGTTCGCCGATACGGCTCAAATCCGTAATCATTTTCAGCGCCGCTGAAATCTGACGCAAATCAGAAGCGACAGGCTGCTGCTTCAAAAGCAGATTTATACAAATATTCTCTACTTCCCGCTCTTTTTCCTCTGTGCGTTTGCCTAAAATAATAATTTCTCTGTTCAAAGCATCATTATCTTCCTGCAAAGCCTGCATCACATGCTCCAAAGCATTCTCGCACAAAGTGCCCATTACGATCAGTTCTGTGTTCAAAAGCTCCATCTGAGCCGCAAATCTGCTCCTTACCATCAGCCAAACCTCCCTGTAATATAATCTTCAGTCTTTTTCTCCTGCGGGTTCGAGAACAAACTATCAGTATCGTTGAACTCTACCACTTCACCCAAAAGAAAAAAGGCTGTTTTATCAGAAATACGCACCGCCTGCTGCATATTATGCGTTACAATCACGATAGTATAATTTTGCTTCAATTCCAATGCTAAATCTTCTATTTTCAGGGTCGAAATCGGGTCCAGTGCCGAAGTAGGCTCGTCCATTAACAAAACCTCCGGCTGTACCGCCAGCGCGCGGGCAATGCAGAGTCGCTGCTGCTGACCACCAGAAAAACTCAAAGCGCTTTTATCAAGCCTGTCCTTGACTTCATCCCAGATTGCCGCCTTACGCAAAGCCTCCTCCACCATATCATCCAGCTTAGCTTTGCCTTTGACGCCATGTGTTCGAGGTCCGAAAGCAATATTATCATACACACTCATCGGAAAAGGATTCGGCTTTTGAAAAACCATGCCCACACGTTTACGCAGCAAATTAACATCGTCATTGGCATAAATGTCATCATTGTCCAGCAAAACCCTGCCTGTAATACGGCAGCCTTCGATAAGATCGTTCATTCTATTCAAAGATTTCAGCAGTGTTGATTTGCCACAGCCAGAAGGACCTATAAATGCAGTAATCTCTTTTTCCGGTATCCGCATATTGATATTTTTTAGCGCATGGAATTCACTGTAATATAAATCCAAAGTTTCAATAGCTATTTTCGTATCCATATTATTTTCCCTTCATCAATTGTTTTGCCAGTCTGCTCGACAGAGCGTTGATAGCAACAACGATCACAACTAAAATTACAGCCGTCGCATAAGCCTGTTTCATGTACAAACCCTCGCTGGCCAGCACATACATATGTACTGCCAGAGTTCGTCCTGACGACAGCACCCCATCAGGAAGTGCCGCCACCGTACCGGCTGTATAAATAAGCGCTGCCGTTTCGCCTACGATCCTGCCAATGGAAAGAATAACGCCCGCCAGAATACCGGGAACCGCTGAAGGCAGAACTACGGCAAAAACGGTCCGCAGCTTGCCTGCCCCTAAGCCATAACTGCCTTCACGGTAGCTGTCAGGGATCGCTTTTAATGCTTCTTCTGTCGTGCGCATGATAAGAGGTAAAATCATGATCGCAACAGTACAGGCGCCGGCAAGTAAGGAATAGCCCCATTTCAAATAAGTAACGAAGAACAGCATACCAAACAAACCATATACAATCGAAGGGATACCGGCAAGAGTATCAGCAGTTACACGTACCAAGCTTACCAGCCTGTTGCCGCGGCTGGCATATTCGACCAGATAGACCGCCGCAAATATACCAAGCGGAGTCGCAATAGCCAGCGCCATTATTACCATCAGCACTGTATCAACCAAAGCAGGAAACAGAGAAACATTTTCTGAATTATACTGCAAAGCAAACAAACCTGTTTCTATATTTGGCAGCCCCTGCCACAAAATATACCCCAGTAAAAAACTCAACACCATGAAAGTAATCAGCGCTGCAGCAATCACACAGCCCAGTAAAAACAACGACAGCGGATCACGTCCGCATTCATGCAGCTTACGGTTAAGCTGCGCTTTTAAACCCATCATTGCTGCACCACCTTACCTTTCAGGTACGAAAAAGTCAAATTAATAATCAGGATAAATACAAACAGAACAACAGCCGTTGCAATCAACGCATCTCGGTGCAGATCCGCAGCATATCCCATTTCAATGACAATATTTGTTGTCATCGTGCGCACGCCTTCTAAAATACCTATAGGCATTCTGGCCTGATTGCCTGCGACCATAATTACAGCCATCGTCTCGCCGACGGCCCGTCCCATTCCCAGAATGATCGCCGCCATAATCCCCGACTTGGCAGCCGGCACGACTGTAAAAAATACACTGCGGACATGCCCTGCTCCTAAAGCCAGAGCCCCTTCATAATAACTGTCAGGCACCGCACGCAACGCGGCTTCAGCGACGCTGATCAGTGTCGGCAAAATCATCATGCCTAAAAGCAGTGAAGCCGTAAGCATACTGCTGCCGGTACCGCCGATATGTTCACGGATAAACGGGACCATCACTACCAGTCCGAAAAAACCATAGACAACTGAAGGAATACCAGCCAGCAATTCTACAGAAGGCTTCAGCACATTGTATATTTTCTCAGGACAGAAACGCGCCATAAAGACAGCCGTCAAAATCCCGACCGGAACTCCAACGACGATTGCTCCCAGCGTAACGTACAAGCTGCCCAGGATCATCGGCAGAATGCCGTAGACATCGTTGGCAGGACGCCATCTTTCTCCTAAAAAAAAATCTGCAGCGCCGATCTTACTGATAGTCGGCAGCCCGTTGGCAAACAAAAACAGACAAATCATAGCTACTGTAGCGATAGAGGCACACGCCGCCAGCAGAAAAACAAACTTCATTATTTCTTCTTTACGCTTCTCCATACTCCCTCACATTATACAGGCGGCTGCCCCTAGAGGCAGCCGTTAGTTTACAGTATTCAGTTTTATCTGCTTACAGTTTATTCCACTCAGTAATCTTGCCGGTAAAGATCGCTTCGACCTGTTCTTTTTTCAGATCGCCGACTTTATTATCTTTATTTACGATTACCGCAATACCGTCAGTAGCGATAACAGTTGCTTTTAAGCCCTGTTCCAGCTCGCTCTTCTTCAAGTCGCGTGAAGCCATACCAATGTCACATATACCGCTGACAGCAGATTTAACGCCGGTAGTGGAATCACTGCTCTGGATCTCGATATTAGCAGCCGGATTGATTTTCATATACGCTTCTTTCAGTTTCTCCATTGCCGGAGTTATGGAAGACGAACCTGCTACGACTACTTTACCTGCCGGTTTGGTTCCTTTATAAGGCGCAGCTTTGTCATCGCCGATGCAGCCGGCCTTAGCTACTACCTCCTGGCCTTCTTTTGACATAATGAAAGCAACGAAATCCTGGGCAACTTCGCTCAAACCATCTTTCGTACAGATATTGAACGGACGGGCGATTTTATAAGCACCGCTTTTTACATTGGCTGCACTTGCTTCTGCACCATCGATTTTCAGCGCTTTTACTGTATCATTTAAAGAGCCCAGTGAAATGTAGCCGATAGCGTCTTTATTACCGGCGACAGTAGTCATCATGACCGAAGTATTATTGGTAATGGCAGCATTATCGGTAGTATGATCGATCTTTTTGCCGTCAGCCTCCTTTTTCTCGATACCGAACAATTCTATAAAAGCACCGCGTGTACCGCTTCCATCCTCACGGGAGATAACAACGATCTTGCTTCCTGCTGCCGCATTATCAGCCTTCTTTTCCGGTTCACTGCTGCCGCAGCCGGTAAAAATCATCGTGCTCATTGCTGCTAATAAAATACCTGCTGCTTTTTTGTTCATTTTCATCACTATAGCCTCCAAAATTTTTATGATTTGTTTTTAGTTTTCTGACTATGGCTATAGCATATCCCAGCAAAGTAAAATCCGTTAGCGCAGTTTTGTAAAATCAATGTAAAGTTTGTAAAGTGAGCTGTTTTACAAAAAACAGCCTCCAACAAGTACTAAAACTTGTTGGAGGCTGTTAAAGATTATTTTTAAAGCGGAAGCTTGACTGAGATCGCTTCACCGGCTCTGAACAGTATGGCATCTAACGCCTTCTGTGCAACTGATCCGCTGCCGATAAAGAAATAGTCAGTAGAATCTTCGGCTTTCATCACATATTTTTTATTATAAAGCTCTTTATCATTCTTTAAATCCACGATCCGCAAAACCAGCCCGGTTTCCACATTTTTATCAAAATATATAAAATTAAAATGTGTTTCTTTTGTAATGGGCTGCAGCTCGGTATAAACAAAATAATCTGCTCCGCAGCCATCAACCTGCGCCGTCAATTCTGCAAACGGGGCTTTCTCAAATGACTTTTCTTTGAAATTTTCGCCATAAGGTTCAGCATCAACTTCAAGATAGATTCCTTCGATTTTCTTCTGCAGCTTTTCCAATGCTATCTGGGTAAGCTTTTCATCATAACGTGTTCCGGCGATATTGTTAAATACCAAAAGCACGCTGCTTTTCTGCCGCAGGCTTTTAGCAGCTTCAGCTTCGCAGGACGCAGTAAAAAATACACATATCATTAAAAAGGCCCAAACAAGCCTTTTATCAAAATATTTTTTCATTATAGAACCTATTTTTTATCAGCAGCTACCGCAACAGGTTTTTCTTCCGGCAATCTGACAGTTAAAACAGAAGTGATCTGTTCGTTGATCTTATTCAGGGCTTTCATGGCAACCGATTTATTACCTATGCCGCCGATCATTGTGCTGTCGGAAGCTTTCTCAGTAAACTTGCCATTATATAAATATTTACCATTTACCAAATCAATGATTTTCAACGGTACAGTAGTCGTTATATCTTTACCAACTGTAAAGAACGTCACTTTGTCTCTGGCAACAAACGGCTGTACTTCAATAAAAACGACATAATCCACATCTTCACCTTCAAAAGCATCGACTATATCAGCTCTTTCAGCAGTAGTAATATCAACAATACCAACTTTATTTAACTTTTCAACATATGGTTCACCATTGATATAAATATATTTATCATCATTGATGCATTTTTCCAAATTGCCTAAAACCACTCCATCTACTTCGTCATTATAAGTAGTCTCGGCATTATTTACATAAAGAACGGCTACTTTAGGCATATTTTCCATTCTTTTGGCTTTTTCTGCCCGATATACAGGATCGCTCTCCACCCTGATTTTTTCCATTCTTTCACGCATAGACACCGGAGCGTCAGCAGGTTCTGCGGCCAGCACCGTAGCAGCACTGAGTGCAAAAACCATTGTTAATAAATACAAAATTACTTTCTTCACCATTATCCCACCATTCTTATTTTTATGAACTTCTATAAAACCTGTACTTTATCTGATAATTTATCACCTCTTGCTTCTGCAGATAAAAATTCACATAGCTATTATTCATACAGCCAAAATACTATGCAAATACACTTTAAAGTTTTTCTTGTTTTTTATAAATAAATCATAACACATATACATATATCCAGCAATGCTGTTAAAATAAAATTGTATAAAATAATTTTATTACATATTTTTAAAACACAGCTATTTATGTTATAAAATCACAAAGCGGCAACACATTTAGTGTGTTGCCGCTTTTGCAGACAAACCTGAATACCTGTTTAAAATTATTAATCTTCCTTTTGAAGTTCTTCATGTACATAATTAGGCAAAGCAAAAGCACCGAGATGTACTCCGGGATTATAATAACGATTTTGCAGCCCAAATTCAGACCAGCGTTTAAAGTCAGCATCTTTCACTGGATCAAGACCTTTCGAAGCAAACCCGAACAACCAGTGTCCAGAAGAATAGGTAGGCATATAAAATTGATAAACTGTTGCTATGGAAAATACCGAAGCAAGTTTTTTATGCGCCCGGCGCATTTCATACGCATATTCTTTATAGTAAGGTGATTCGTGCTGATTGATCAAGATACCCTTATCATTCAGCGCCCGGTAGCAATTGCGGTAAAACTCGGTCGTAAAAAGACCTTCGCCAGGTCCAAGCGGATCTGTAGAATCGACGAGTATCAAATCATATGCACCCTCAGGCGCGTCTTGTACGAATTTTAACCCGTCGCCAAAAATCAGATTGATCCGCGGATCATTATCCAGCGCACAAGCAGTCTGTGGAAAATATTTCTGGCACAGACGTACGACACGTTCATCGATTTCGACCATATCTACCTGCTCTACTGTTTTAAAGCGGCAGACCTCACGTGCAGTACCACCGTCACCGCCGCCAATGATCAAGACCTTTTTGATGTCCGGATTAACTGCCATCGGCACATTACTGATCATTTCATGATAAATAAATTCGTCCTTTTCGGTAATCATAATCAGCCCGTCTAAAGTGAAAAATTTACCAAAAGTTTCCGAATCAAAAAAGTCTATTTTCTGAAAGGGAGTCTGCTCGCTATATAATTGCTCTTTGACCAAAATCGAAAGTTTGGCGTCGGGAGCGTGAAATTCAGAAAACCATAAATCCAGCATACTTACTCCTCCTTAAAGATTGATGCGGTCCATATTTTTGCCGTAGAAGATCTCGTCCATTTCATGACGCAGCTTGGCCTCAATCCGTTTTACTTCGCCTGGATGCAGCTGTTCTTTGCTAAGCCCGAACAGATAGTTATCAAGGTCGAAATCTTTGAGCTTACACTTGGTATGGAAAATATTTTCCTGATACACGTTCACGTCTATCATCTGGTAATGTTCCTTTACCAGCTCAGGGATATAATCTTGAATTGAAGTGATATTGTGATCTATAAACAGTTTATGTCCTGTAATATCACGCGTAAAACCACGCACACGGTAATCGATAGTCATAATGTCGGTATCGAAACTGTGGATCAGATAATTAAGCGCTTTCAGCGGTGAGATCTCACCGCAGGTAGATACGTCGATATCGGCCCGAAAGGTACTGATACCACCGATAGGGTTATATTCGGGATAGGTATGCACCGTGATATGGCTTTTATCTAGATGGGCTAAAACTGTTTCCGGTAAAGGGCCCGGAGCGGAACTGTTATCTTCAGCACCAACGCTGTGCAGACAGCCTTCGGCAATGAGGATAGTGACACTGGCGCCCTGCGGCTCATAATCCTGCTTGGCGATGTTCAGAATGTTTGCTCCGATAATGTTGGAAACATTTGTTAAAATTTCCGTAAGACGGTCGGCATTATACTGCTCGTCGATATACTGCAGGTAAGCCTCCCTGTCTGCTACCGTCTTAGTGTAGCAAATGTCGTACATATTAAAGCTCAGGCTTTTCGTCAGATTATTGAAACCATGTAGCTTTAATCTCTTTACCTCTTTCTCCAATTCAACAAATCAGCTCCTTGTCACCAAATTTATTGCAAGTTTGCAATATGGATTATATTTATTATATAGGCAAACTCTGGCAAAAACAATAAAATAAAAAAATACTTCCTACGTTACGTAGGAAGTATAAAAATCCAGTTTAGCGCATATTGATGAATTGTAAATCTACGCCGAAGTCGCCTGCTTTCAGCGTTTGGATAACAGCCTGAAGATCGTCTTTTTTAGCTCCGCTGACGCGTACCTGATCGTCCTGCATCTGAGCATTGACTTTCAATTTAGTCGCTTTGATCGCGGCTACGATCGCTTTGGCTTTTTCCTTCGGTATACCCTGCAGGATAGTAAGTGTCTGGCGAACTGTGCCTTTGGATGCCGGCTCTACCTTACCCAGCTCCAGGCAGCGCAGCGGGATATCACGTTTAGCCATACGGGCACGCAGCATATCGATGATAGCGTTCAGCTTATATTCGTCTTCAGCTGCCAATTTGATACATTTTTCTTCTAATTCGATGCTGGCATCACTGCCGCGGAAATCATAACGCTGGGCGATCTCCTTTTTCGTTTGATTGACCGCATTGTCCATTTCCTGCATATCGACCTGCGATACAACGTCAAAAGAACTGTCTTTAGCCATGATGTCACTCCATTCGTTGATTTGTTAATAATAACATTATATCAAAAAATCGAGAGCTTGTCATTTCGTCAGCGTCACCGTATCGATCAGCTTGCCGTCCTGCTTCAGGCTGGTCACTGTCAGCTTGCCGTCATTAACAGTCAGCTTCATATAATTAGGCTGGTCAAGCACGCCGTCAAAAGCGACCTCCTGCGGCTTGGCACGCGAACCGGCCCATGTTTTATCACCACTGCGGCCCGAAGAAATATAGATCGTTCCCTGTGATGCCACATTACCGTTTTTAAACGGAGCAGAACGGCCGTAGGTATGATTATGAGCAGAAAAAACTACATCGACATTGCCACGGTCAATAACCGGAAAAAGTGCCGAGCCCAGTTCATTGGGTCTGCCGTCCTGATAGCGGAACAGATTACGGTGCACCAACACGATTTTCCATTTCTTATCACTGGCGGCCAGATCGCGCTCCAGCCAGCTCACCTGACTTGCGATCAGTTCAGGCTTCCACTCGTTTAATTCCTCCTGCTGCGTATCGATTACAGAAAAATGCACATCGCCGTAATCATAGCTGTAAGCCTGCTTCTGCAAACCCTCCGGCCCATTCAGGGGCAGATCGAACAAATTAAGATATAAATCGCCGCGGTAAGGTTTCCATTGCAGCGAATAATTTTCATGGTTGCCACTGATAGGAGCAACCGGAATCTGCGGCAACAGCCCGGACACTCCACGGAACCAACTGCGCCACTGGCTGTATTGCTCGCCGTTATCTACAAGATCGCCCATATTGATGAAAAAGGCGGCTTCCGGATCGTGACTGTAAGCATAAGCGGCAGTCTTACGCCAGACATTATAATCAAGGCTTTGCGAATCGCCGAAGATCAAAGCCGTAAAAGCGCCTCCGGTATCTGTTTTCAACGTTTGCCAGGCAGAAAATTCTTTGCCGCCGCCAGCCCTGTATTCATAAACAGTTCCCGGCTCCAAAGCTGTCAGCGTCACACTTTGCTGATAAACCGTCCCTGAATCTGTTGCAAATTCTTTGCCCTGCGCCCGCACCCTGTGAAGCTCATTTTCGCCCTGCAGCTTATATTCCACCCAGGCATCGCTTTCCGGCGCATGCGTCTGCCACATAATAGTCCGCGAGGTTTTACTGTCGGCAGTAATCACCTGCCGCAGCTGCTGCGGCTCGTAACGCGCAGGCTGTTCGGCGCCGCAATATTGACGTTCATAAAAAAAGATACCGCTCCCGACCACGGCAAGCATCAATGCCAGCAGGCCAGTTTTTGAAAAAGCTTTACTCCATCTCATTTTTTCCCCTCTCTCCCGCTACCATACTGTTTTATGCCAAGCTATACCGCTCCCAAAAGACCGTAATTACCTGCCGCATAAAAAGCAGTTCCGTAAAAAATGTTGATATCATTGCGGAAAAGGACGACAACAGCGCCCTCTTCTTTTTCCTTGTTTAAATTATATAAGTCTGGTCTGCGCTCCAGTCAAGAAAACATTTTGTGAAAAATAATAGGACCCGCCGATAATATTTTCCGGCGGATCCAAAACGTATATGCTTTATCAGTCGATGATATTTTGCTTGTAATCGTGATAACAGCTTCTCAGCTTCTCCATTGTTTTTACCATTTCCAGCTTTAACTTGGAGGCGGCATCAAAATCGCCGCGGCTAAAAGCATCGCGGATCATAGTAAAGATACACGGAGCCTCGACAGAATCTTTAGCCAACATAACACGCAGCGCTGCGATCTTCTCCCACAGCTCATCGTCACATTTATTATAGAAGCCAGTGTCATGCAGACATTTCATTGCCACGATCTCAGCATGGAATTCGGGGATGATCCTGTTTAAGAGCTCGGTCTGCCAGCGAACCAAGGCACCTTTGGCAAAAGAATCGATAAATTCTGCGCGCAGGATATTGCCGCTGGTAAGAGCAGCTTTCTTTTCGGGATATTTATTAAAGCCGCACATATTTTCCCACACAGTTGCAGGCGGTTTACCAAACAGACGGCTGCGTTCTTCCTCGCTGAAGTCTTCAAAAACATCATCTTCGCTGCGGTATTCGCGGTCTTTTTCCAGATAGAAGCCTTCAACGCCGGCCTTTTTGGACAATTCGGCTTCCAGTTCCTTCAAATTTTTGCCTGATTCCACACAAGCCTTGATTCCATCCCACATTGCCAGATAGAAAGCAGCGATAGCAATATAGGTATTAGTATAAGGATTAGGCGAACGCATTTCTATACGGGTTGCCATCGGACTGTCGATATCGCGGATCAAACCTGCCAGAATCGTACGGTTACGGGAAGGGACCTGCGGACTGATACCCAAAGAGGTAACGATACAGACAGGGGCTTCAAAACCTGGCTTCAAGCGGTTCAATGAATCGATCGTAGCTGAAATAAAAGGATTGATGACCTCATAGTTCTTCAAAAGGCCCATCATTGAACCGTAACCGATAGCGGACAGAAAATCCGCTTTCATATCGCCGGGCGCAAACAGATTGACCATTTTACCATTTTTGAGTTTTGCGGCAATACCGACATGGGTATGTTCGCCGCTTCCTGCAACGCCGGGGATCGGTTTAGCCTGGAAGGAAACTTCCAGACCGTTCATCCGAAAAACCTCTTTAACGATAATGCGGGCCAGCAGTTCGTTATCAGCAGTTTGCAGACCGACGTTAAATTTCCAGTCTACTTCCAGCTGTTCCATAACATGCGTCATATGACCTGCGCCGTCGATCTGTCCACGTACGCCGCCGCATTCTTTATGGCCCATTTCCGGTTCCAGACCATAAGCTTCCATCATTTCTATAGTCTGTTCTAAAGCGGTACGCACGTTACCGCGGGTACGCTGCCAGTATTGCTCCTGCATCATCTGCGAAGAAGAAAGGGCTTCGATCGGTGCGTCTTCACGCGGAGATTTGACCCAGAATTCCAGCTCGGTAGCACAGGTAAAGACCAGTTTTTCGATCTGAGACAGGTCAACATGTTCAAGACCTGCTATCTGCGGATGTTTTTTGAACATTTCCAGCATTTGTGCTTCCACATAATCCAGGCTGTTTTGCAGGATCGAACGGGAATCAACAAAGATTTCGTTGTGGATCAGGAAACAGGGTATGCGCAGGGTTCCGACCATTTTACCTGTCTGAGCATCAAAATGCTCGTAATTATAATCAATATACCAGTTGACACTTTTGTCGACCTTCATATCGACGCGGGCGTTATTTAAAGTAGCAATGCCCGGCAAAACAACGGAAGAACCGTCAGTCTGAGCAGCCATACCTTCCAGGAAGCTGTTGATATCTTCGATAAATAAATTGATGGGCACTTTTTCGTCGGTATCGTTACCGGCAAAGTCCACACCCATAAAAGAAACAAATTTGATTTCCGGGTGCATTTCCAGCAAAGCCTTCAGTTCCTCCGGGGTTTGCTGTTCAGGGTTAATGTAATACAACATTTCTTTGTTCATCATAGCAATCACTTGCGGCACTGTGCCGCGCTCCTTTCCCAATGCTGAAGCTGAAATACAAATATAAAAAGGACCTTCCTATTTTTAAGCAATAAAATAGAAAGATCCCCATTGATCTATCGCCATCATTATAACAAACAACAGTCAGGCTTGTCCAGTGTTTAAAACAAACTTTAAGCACTTTTTTTAACCAAACACCAAATATCACTTGCTCAAAAGCCGGATTAATATTTCTTCCAGCTTTTCAAACTGCCGGCCGCCATAGCGGATTTCGATATTGAGCTGTGATAGTTCCAAAAGTGCCCGTTCCAGTTCACCCAAGCCAAAGCGGCGGCTCTGCTCCGCCATTTTTTTTACAGCAAAAGGCGCGGCTTTTAACTCTGAAGCGATCTCGGCCTGCGAGGCCCTTCCTTCCAGAAGTTCTTTGACACGTCCAAGACGTCGCAATTGGAACGAAACCAGGCCGCATAGCGCCAGCACAGTATTACCGTGCTTACGTTCTTCACCCAAAAGCTCCAAAGTCTGCCCCAGCTTCTTTTCGGCAATGGCGTTCAGCAGCGCAAAGCGCGAAACTTCAGGCAACGCAGCGAAAGTCTGCTCGATATCATCTTTGGTCCAGATCTTACGTTCACCGGCGTAAACCGATAGTTTTTCGATTTCCTGTTCCAGCAGCAGCAGCGGCGCATTGTCAGTTACCGACAGATATTCCATGATCGTTTGTGACGCTTCATAATCAAAACGGCAGCCGCGCAGCGCAGCCTGTTCGTCCAGCCAGGGCTTCAGCTGATAGGATTTGAGAGACTTGCATTCCACCATCGCAGCAGTTTTAAGCAGGCTTTTATAAAGTTTACCGCGTTTATCGATTTTTTCGCCTAACAGCAGTACCTGACAATGTTCAGGTACATCAGCCAGCAGTTCTGCCAGCTCTTCCTGCTGCTGTTTGCGTTTTTCGCCGCCATCCTTACCTCCCCACAGCTTTTCATCTTTAATGATAACCAGACTGCGTCCTGAGAAAAAAGGGTAGGTATTGACAGCAGCAGATATTTCCTTTATATCCGTATCACGCTCAAAAACAGTTATTTCCCTGTCTTCCGGCGCAGCGTCGCCAAAAACAGCCCGCGGTAAAGCAGCGGCTATTTTATCTTTATAATAGCCTTCTTCGCCGAACACTGCGATTACACCAGCTACCTGTGTGCCGGCACTTAATTGCTGCATAATTTTTTCTGCAGTGATTTCCATGTTTGTACTCCTTCAAGCCACTAAAAAAATTCCTTCTGATACCGATAACTATAACATTTTACTTGGCTGCCGTCAAAAGTGATTTTAAGCGCTCCGTCCTGATCTGTACGCCGCACCTGAGCCCCACAGGCTGCCAGACGCTGCAGCGTTTCACTGCCAGGATGGCCGTAGCTGTTGGCCGCACCGACTGAGATAACCGCCAGCTGCGGACTGACTGCCGCTAAAAACGGCATTGAAGAAGAAGCATTACTGCCATGGTGACTGACCTTCAATACCTGACCGGGCTGAATCTGCCCCGCTGCCAGCAGTTCCTCCGTTTCTGTTGCATCACCTGTAAAAACAATGCTGCCGTCAGCAGATACAACCCTCACGATCAGCGAGCTTTCATTTGCATCGCTGTCAGCGCTGCCGACAGGCGCGCTGATGATCTGTATTGCAGTATTGTCCAGGGAATAATTTGTGCCGCTCTCGGCATATATAAGCTGCGCTTTGGTATTCTTCAGCAGTGCCTGTATATCTGCTGAAGGCTGTTCCTGAGGCAGAATGAGCCTGCGTATAGGTATATTTTTAGCTACTGCGGCCGCTCCTCCTGCATGGTCGTGGTGTCCATGGCTTAAAAGCATCATATCCAGACTGCGAATCCCCAGGTAACGCAGATAGGGCAGAACGATACGGCTGCCCGTATCATAGTCACCACGCAGACCACCGGTATCAATCAGCAGCGTCTGACGCTGCGGTGTTACGACCAGTGCCGCATCCCCCTGTCCCACGTCGATAAAATGTACGGTCAGAGGCTGCGGCCTGAATTTATCATAAAGCCCGATCCCCACCAGCATACAGCAGCATAAACCGATCAGCAACCGTCTTTCGCAAGCAGTGAAATCATCCCAGTCGCTGCTGCCGAAAAGCAGCAACAACAGTAAATAATAGACAGCGCCGCATAAAAGAGGCCAGCTGCCAACAGTGACAGTTGCCCAGCCGCCGGATGCCAGCCAGTGAATGATATTCAGCAAGGGGTGCAGTAAAAGCCCTGCCAGTAAAAACAGCAGCTTTCCCAACCCAAATATCGGCAGGAGGGCATATCCCGCCAGTGTCAGCAGTAGTGCCAGTTCCAGCAGCGGTACTAGAAGCAGATTAGCTGCCAGCCCACTCAGTGAAAGCTGATGAAAATAATGGATCAAAAACGGCAAAGCCGCCAGCTGTGCTGTTAAAGATACTGCCAGGATCTCGGCAATCCCCACAGGTAAGTAACGGGTACACAGGCCGCTCAGTACCGGGTAGAAATACAGCAGCCCCGCTGTTGTGGTAAATGATAACTGAAAACCTGCGTCCCAAAGCCAGCGCGGTTCATAGCAGAGCAACAGTATGACCACAGCACAGAAAATATTACTGCGCTGCGGCAGCCTGCCGCTAACGCCGGCTCCAAATAGTGCCAGCGACATAAGCAAAGCCCTCAGTACAGGCGGTTTGAACCCGCACAAAGCCGCATAAAAAAATAAAATTCCTGCCAGCAGCGCCATAGTACAGTGGTTACGGCGCCGCAGCAGTACAAGCAGAAAGCCTGTCACCACTGCTATATGCGTACCAGATACAGCCAGCAGATGCGCCAATCCCACAGCAGCAAAATCTTCCCGCGTCTGCGCGCTGATACCGTCGTAACCACCTAAAGTCATACCGGCTAAAACAGCCCCGGCCTGTCCCGGTACAGTATGCTGCAGATTTGAACGCAGCCCTGCAGCCAGTCCGCCGATATACTGCCTGATACTTTGTCCGTCCCCGGACAAATACAGCTCACTGCCTTTTATAGACATTCGCCCCTGTAAATCCTGCAATTCGTTCCACAGCCCGCCATCCCAACCACCCGGATTGGCAAAATCAGTCAGTGGTTTAAGCGTTCCCTGTACAATAACGCCACCGGTTATTTTCTCGCTAAGATCCTGCCCTTGGACGAACACACGTACTTTACCCGATACTGCGATTGCTGTATCGGGTAAAGAGCTGCCAAGTTCCACACTGTTTGTCTGCACCGCTTGCTGCAGCGTATGACAGGCAAGCACCAGACTGGTTCCCTGTGGCGTTACTTTGACACTGCCAGCTTCCACTCTGCCGAAAATACGTACTTCCTGACCGGTAAAAGTCTGCAAAGGCAGCTGCGGCTGACGCATGGCCCCGCTGCCGCTGGCTGCGCCACAACAAAAACACAAACCAATACCTGCCGCGGCCAACAACTTTACTCCAGCATTTTGGCGGCAGCACCAGGCAAGCAGCAGCAGAAAAAGTGCCGCCAGTATCAATGCTGGTATCAACGGCAACAGCTTACTGAGCCCTGCGTGGCAGCCAAGCAGAAATGCCAGTGTGGCGGCGACAATGATCTGTTCCAGCTGACGCTGCATCACAGCTCCAGATAAGGCTGCATTTTGCTAAACTTGGCCTTACCGATCCCTTTGACCTTCATAACATCCTCGATACTGGCAAACCCATGCGCCGCCCGATGCTCAAGTATACGCTGCGCGGTAATATCACCGACCCCAGGCAACACTGTCAGTTCGGCAGCCGTAGCCGTATTCAAATGTACCTTGCCGCCGGCTTTTGCTGTGCCCCTGCCACTCTCAGCAGCAGTCTTTACCGAGACCAAAGTATTTGCGCCTGCTGCCTCAGCAGCTGCACCTGCATTTACCGGCGCAGTCTGCTCACGCAATTGCCTGGCACTTAACCGCGGCACATTTACCTGCATACCATCTTTCAGCAGCTTTGCCAAATTAACTTTATCGGGATTAGCTTCCAGTGTCATTCCTCCAGCAGCGGCGATAGCCGCAGTAGCTCTGCTCCCTGCGGGAATTTCATATAAACCCGGCTTTGCTACCGCACCGCTTACATATACCTTGACTCCCCGAGTCTGTACCGCACTGATACCAGCTGCCGGTACAGGCACAACAGCAGCAGTATCCTGCGGGCTGCTTCCCAGCAGACTGCCGCCGGCACATAAAACTACGGCAGCCCCCAAAGCTGCTACTTTTCCTCTCAGCCCTCGTTCCATCATCGCTATCCAGCCCCTTTAAAACGCAAAAAAGCAGAGTTCCTGAGGTCAACAATAAATTCGTTATACCTTAGGAACTCTGCCATAGCGTCTTTATGATTTGATCTTATTGATCCAGCTATTTAATTTTTTTCTGCGATTTAAGGTCTGGCAACAATATTTACCAAACGTCCGGGTACGCAGACGATCTTCACGATCTTGCCGACATCGACCATAGCGGCGATATGTTCATCCGCCAAAGCCAGTTTTTCCAGTTCTTCCCTGCCGGCTTCCGCAGGTACAACCAGACGGCCTTTGACCTTACCGTTGACTTGCAGCACGATCTCGACATTATCGACCTTCATGGCCTCTGCCTCGGCTTTAGGCCAGCTTTGTGCATGCACGCTGCTGTCAGCGTCGATGACGCCATGCCACAATTCTTCGGTTACGTGCGGTACGAAAGGAGCAAGCAACCGCAGCAAAGCGGAAACGGTTTCATAAACCAGACCGGCATTGTAATTTTTCTGAGCTTCCTTATAAACATATAAAGCATTGACCAACTCCATCATCGCACTGATCGCAGTATTGAAATTAAACCGCTGCTCGATATCGTCGGTAACTTTTTTGATCGTATTATGCAGCACGCGGCGCAGCTCTTTATCAGCTTCATCCAGTTTTGAAGTATCATAGCCGGTGACCTTTTGGGCCAGCTCGCCCTGGAAGTGGCTGACGATACGCCAGACACGGTTGATAAAGCGGAAGGAACCCTCCACGCCCTGATCGCTCCATTCCAACTCTCTTTCAGGCGGAGCGGCAAACATAATAAACAGACGAGCAGTATCGGCACCGTATTTGGAAATGATCTCTTCCGGAGAAACGACATTACCTAAAGATTTACTCATTTTCGCACCGTCTTTAATGACCATGCCCTGAGTCAGCAGGTTGGTAAATGGTTCGTCGTATTTTACAAGGCCTGCGTCACGCAATACCTTCATAAAGAAACGTGAATACAGCAAATGCAGGATCGCATGCTCGATACCCCCGATGTACTGATCGACCGGAGCCCAGTAATCAACAGCTTCTTTACTGAATGGAGCAGCATCGTTTTTCGGATCGGTATACCGCAGATAATACCAGGAAGAACACAAGAAAGTGTCCATAGTATCGGTCTCGCGGCGGGCCGGCTTACCGCATTTGGGGCAGGTGCAGTTAACAAAGCTTTCACTGGTTGCCAGCGGTGAAACGCTGCCCGCATCAAACTTGACGTCTTCCGGTAAACGTACCGGCAGCTCTGCTTCCGGCACAAGAACTTCGCCGCAGTCAGGACAGTAAATAATCGGGATCGGAGCCCCCCAATAACGCTGACGGCTGATGAGCCAGTCGCGCAGACGGTAGTTGACATGACGGGAACCAAAGCCTTGTTCTTCCGCATAATCCATAATAGCTTTGATTGCAGCATGCATCTCCATGCCGCTGAACTTGCCGGAATTTACCAGCACGCCCTCTTTTTCTTCATAGGCGGCAGTCATATCTTCAACTTTTAATTCCTGGTCTTTAGGAGTAACGACAACGATCTTATCCAGACCGTATTTATCGGCAAACATCCAGTCGCGCTGATCACCTGTAGGTACACCCATAACAGCTCCGGTGCCATAATCGTACAGGACATAGTTGGTGACCCAGATTTCTACCTGGCGGCCATTGAAAGGATTGACAGCATATTTCCCGGTAAAGATACCTTCTTTTTCCGACTCGCTGGAAGTACGTTCAATATCGGACTGGTTGCGCACACGGGCGCAGAAAGCCCTGATCTCGTCTGCCTTCGGATTATCCCGGCACAACTGCTCTACCATTGGATGCTCGGCAGCCAGGACCACGAAGGTAACGCCAAATGCCGTATCCGGACGGGTAGTGTAAACAGGTAGCTTAGCATTGATGCAGGGCACGTCAAAGCTGAATTCCAGACCTTCACTGCGCCCGATCCAGTTTTTCTGCATCGTCTTAACGCGTTCCGGCCAGCCGTTCAAAAGTTTCAGATCATCCAAAAGTTCTTCCGCATAATCGGTAATTTTGAAGAACCATTGTTCCAGATCTTTTTTGACGACCTCATGGTCACAGCGCCAGCAGCGTCCGTCGATAACCTGCTCATTAGCCAAAACAGTGTTGCATTCACCACACCAGTTGACAGCAGATTTTTTCTTGACGGCCAAACCGCGCTTATAAAACAGCTCAAAGAACCACTGGGTCCATTTATAGTAATCTTCCTTACAGGTGGCAACTTCGCGGTCCCAATCATAGGACAGTCCCAGTTCCTTCTGCTGACGGGTCATGTTGGCGATATTTTCCATCGTCCATTTAGCAGGGTGGATACCATGTTTGATCGCGGCATTCTCAGCCGGCATACCAAAAGAATCCCAGCCCATCGGATGCAGCACGTTAAAACCGTTCATACTGCGGAAGCGGGCAACTACGTCGCCGATGGAATAATTGCGTACGTGCCCCATATGCAGGTTGCCCGAAGGATACGGGAACATTTCCAGCACATAAGACTTGGGTTTGCCTGCATCAATATCAGTTTTAAATGCCTTGTTATCTTCCCAATATTTCTGCCATTTGCTTTCTATGGCATGGGGAGTATACTTTTCTTCGATCATTCTTCTCATAACCTCCTAAAATTTGCTTACCACCGCAGCGCGGCAAATAAAAAAGTCCCCGGCTGTTAGGCCAGGGACGAAATAGCTTTCGCGGTACCACCCTGATTGCCGAAAAAAAATCTCGGCCACTCAAAACCTGTAACGCCGGTTATGCGTCCGCGCTTTTGACGCGGCTCCTCCGCGGCGAGTTCACCTTGCTCCCGTATTGACTCGCAGCTGCCGTCAACTTTCTGCAACAGGGATCTGTGGTTACTACTCCGCTTCACCGAATTTGTTCATTCTGCAAATACTTTAACCATTATATCACAAATCCGCGGAGTTTCAAGTCTTTTCTTCCCCATCTGCCTAGTACGCACTGCAGGCGGCTTTTAATGCTCTGCGCTCATCTGGAGCCTGCTTACTCTCCCTCCAGCTTAATAGTATGACGCTGCTGCACCAACAGCCAAAATGCCAGTGTGATCACCAGTACGATGATACCTGACAATGCAAACATATTGGCATAGCCCAATATCTCGGTAATAAACCCCAGACCCATAGCGCCGACGACGATGCCGACTTCAATAAAAGCAGTAAAAAAACCCAGTGCCGGTCCACGTTCTTCCGGCCGGGTAACATCAACGACCAGTGCAGTAAGCGCCGGCACTAAAGCTCCATATCCCAGTCCGAATAATATTGCGATCAGCCCAAGCATCCAAACGTTATCCATAATAAAGAAACACATAGCCGCCAGTGCAACCAAAAGTGAAAACGGCAAAATCACCAGACGCCTGTCGACATGATCGGACAGCTTACCGGCAAAGACCCTGCTGCCCATCGTCGCCAAAGCATAGACTACGAAAAAAATACCATAATCACTTATATTCCGCTGCTGCGCATAAATCGGTAAAAAAGTAAGAATCGCGCCATAGACCAGTGATGCACCCAAAAGGCACAGCGAAGACATAAAAATTACCCGCCGCCTGAAAATCGGCAGCAGATCCAGTTTTTGTTCCTGGTCATAAACAGGATTCGTTTCCTTGAGCGGCAGTAACACGAAAAAGCATACTAATGCCGTAACAAAAGTCACGTTGAACAAAAAAGGATAACTTTGTGTATGCTGAAGGATCCAAATACCTGCTGCTGGAAAAACAGCCATAGAAACCACACTGCCGGTCTGATAAATCCCCAGCACCTCGCCACGCCTGTCTACCGGCGCATAATCGGCTATATAGGCAGCCGATGCCGCCAGATACATCGCCAGACAAACACCATGCGCAAGCCTGAGTACGACCAGCGGCACCACGCCGGTAACTCTGCCGAACAGCAGAAACAACAGTGCAAAAGAAATCGTACCCAGAAGCATCATACGCTTACGACCCCATTCGTTGGCCAGTTTACCCAAATACGGCCGTATAATAAAGGACGACAGCCCGAAAGCGCCACCAACCAGCCCGATATCGGCAGGTGTACCGCCCAACATCTCCACATACTGCGGCAATACCGGAATATACAAATAAAAAGCTCCGTAATACAAAAAATTAGCCAGGCAAAACAAAATAAAATTCACTGACCACATACTGAAATCCTGCTGCTTTGTCATAGTTGCCCCTCCCCTGCGTTTTGATACTTTCATTGTATAAAAATGCTGAAAGCGGCAACAGCAACCAGAGATAGAAAGGAAAAAGATTCTCGCATCCTAATTCAGCCTTCATATCTATATTAAACGGATTAATCAGACTTTGGTAGTAACACAGGCATTTATTCTCGCGCTAAGGTCAACCCTGTCAGCAATTCCTTGCATTCCTTCTTAAAATAAGCTAACATTAAGTTAACATTAAGCAGCAAAAATGGAGCATAATTCATGAAAATTTACGCTATCGGCGACCTGCACCTTTCCGGAAAGCCTCCGTCCAAGCCTATGGAAATCTTCGGGAAACACTGGGCAGACCACGCCGCCAAGGTTGCAGCCAACTGGCATCAACTTATCCGAAGCGACGATACCGTCATCATCTGCGGCGACACCTCATGGGCCATGGATCTGCAAGACGCGCTGACCGACCTGAACTGGATCGCCGCCCTGCCCGGGCGCAAAATCATTCTGCGCGGCAACCATGACTACTGGTGGTCATCTTTAAAAAAGATGCATACTGCGACAGAAAATAATTTCAGCTTTCTGCAAAACAACTTTTTTACCTGCGGCACGACTGCCATCTGCGGCAGTCGTGGCTGGCTCCTGCCTTCATCTGACAATTTTAACGCGGACGATGCCGCTATCTACCGCCGTGAAGGACTGCGCCTGGAGGCTTCACTGGAAGCTGCCAGACAAGCCGGCTACAGCGATATCATAGCCGCACTGCATTATCCGCCTCTTTATGACGCTGCAAATGAATCTGTTTTTGCCGAACTGCTGGAGCGTTACGGCGTCAGGCACTGCGTTTTCGGCCATATCCACGGCAGCGATGCAAGCATGGTTTTTGAAGGTATCCGCAACGGCATCACCTATAAGCTTGTCAGCTGTGACACGCAGGGTTTTACACCGCAGCTGGTAAAATAAACAGCGAAGAAGGCGTTTCCATGCCCAAAAATATTTCCGCAGCAACACTGATGGTTTTATCCGCCTGCATCATTTGGGGCGCACAGCCGATGTTCGTCACTTTTGTCGTCCGCGAGTTCGACCCGATCCCTCTGGTCAGTATCCGTTATTTTACAGTAGGCGTAGTGCTGCTGGCAGCGCTGGCTTACAGCGGCGAAAAACTGCTGCCACCACGCAAAGCCTGGCTGCCGCTGTTTTTGATGGGCGTCCTCAGCGTTGGCGGCAACAATGTTGCGCAATTCACAGGCCTGCAATACTCGACCGTAGCCAACCTTACTATTATTGCCTCGCTGACGCCTGCCGTGACCGCACTCTTAAGTCTGGTGCTGCTGCATGAACGGCTGCACAAGCTGCAATGGCTCGGTATCGCCGCCAGTATCATCGGCGCCGTTTACCTGATCAGCAAAGGTTCGCTTTCAACGATTATCAACCTGAACTTTAATTTCGGTGATATCCTGTTCTGCGTCAGTATGGTTGCCTGGGCTTTTTATACCATTCTTGTCGCGCAGGTCAGTAAATATGTATCTGCCTACAGCGCTGTAGCCTGGGCCGGGCTGCTTGGCTCTCTGACTACGGCTGCTTACAGTATCCTGACCGGGCAGTTTGCACTGCCCTATGACCTTTCCGCTTTAGCCTGGGGTTCCTATTTTTACGTTATTTTTATCGGCAGCCTGGTCGGTATGCTGTTCTGGAACAAAGGCATCCGCGTTATCGGCCCCAGTCAGGCCGCCGTGTTTATGAATCTGATGCCGTTAGTAGGCATCATCTGCGGCATCGCCTTTCTCGAAGAAAGCTTCTATACTTCCGAAGCAGTTGGCGGCGCTCTTATCATCGCCGGTGTGTATCTGACTACGCAGTACCGCCTGCTGGCCTATAAACTGGCCAGATATCTGGTCAAACGCCGGCGGCAGAAATCATTGAACGACTGTTAAGCTTTTAAGTTACGGGCAGATGCCCGGCACTTTATAAATCATCATCGAAAGGTCTGTCAGCACTGCCATGCAAACGAACAAGCTTACCGCCTCGGCACTTTTGATCTGTACTTGCGTCATCTGGGGTATTCAACCTATGTTCGCCAAATTCGTCGTCAGGGAAATGTCGCCCATACCTATGGTCAGCATTCGCTACACTATCGTAGCCCTGACGCTGTTTGCTATGCTTGCCTGGCGCGGCGAAAAGCTGCTGCCGCCACGCAGGACCTGGCCGGCCTTATTTACCATGGGCATCCTCGGCGTCTGCATCAATAACGTTACCCAATTTACCGGGCTGCAATATTCGACAGTCACCAACTTTACCATTATCGCCACACTCACGCCCATCGTGACGGCTCTGCTCAGCTTTGTGCTGATCCATGAACGTCTGCACCGCCTGCAATGGCTCGGCATCTGCAGCAGCCTGTGCGGCGCGCTGTACCTGCTCAGCAACGGTTCGCTTGCGGCCATATTGACGCTGAGCTTTAATATCGGCGACGTACTCTTTTTTACCAGTCAGGTAGCCTGGGCACTGTATTCTATCATCGTCGTGCGTATCATCGACGATGTTTCCCCCTTTGCCATCGTCGCCTGGTCGGGTCTGTTAGGTTCGCTTACCACGGCAGCTGGTGCTGCTTATCTTGGCCATTTCGAACTGCCCTCGCTGCTTTCACCGCTGGCTCTTGGCTCATATCTGTTCGTTATTTTTGCCGGCGGGCTGATCGCCATGATCTTCTGGAACAAAGGCACAGGCATCGTCGGCCCCAGTCAGGCAGCCGTATTTATGAATATCATGCCGCTGGTCGGCATCGTCTGCGGGGTGCTGTTTCTTGACGAACAACTTCTCATCTCCCAGGCTATTGGCGGCGTACTTATCCTCGGTGGCGTCTATCTGACCACACAATACCGTACCGTCGCCTATCGACTGGCAAAATATTTTACGAGTCGCCAGCGTAAACGACAGCCGCTGCGCTGACATATCGATGATGAGCGACCTAAGCACAAACAGATCAAAATATCTCTAACAGTCAAGCTTCTTCTGCTCGCGTCTGCAACGGCGGCGAGCCTTTTTATTTTAACAGGTACTATGTCATCCCCGACTTTATTGACACAGGCTGCGAACAGTGCTATGCTAAAAATGTTTACGGCATATGTCGCAAACTCATAACAATTACAGTAAGGGAGCGGTATAACAATGAAAATCGCAGTTACTTATCAGGACGGCGACATCTTTCAACACTTCGGACACACCGAATTCTTTAAAATTTACGACATCGAAAACACTGAAATCGTCAAAACAGAAATCGTCAGCACCAACGGCAGCGGCCATGGCGCGCTGGCACAATTTCTGCACGAACACAGCGTCGATACTCTGATCTGCGGCGGTATCGGCGGCGGCGCTCAACTGGCATTGTCACAAGCAGGCATCAAGCTTTATGGCGGCGTTACCGGCAAGGCCGATGATGCAGTAAATGCTTTGCTCAATAATAAACTGAACTATGATCCGGCAGTAAAATGCGACCACCACGAACAGGAACACGGCGGCGCAGGCCACACTTGCGGCGCACACGGCTGCGGCAAACACCACTGACCATATCAAAATCAGCAAACTCACTGCATAAGCAGTGAGTTTTTTCTTTATCCTGACAGTGCTGGCAATCTTATTAATGGTTAGCAAAATAACCTTCTGCTCCGATGTCGCTTCTTCCCAGTAATGCTCCTTAAACAATTTGTGTCCAAACTGAATAAAACCTTCTCTGAATAAATTTTCCATAGTTAGCCTCCCATCTATCCAAGAACAAACAAAACAGTTTTTCTACATATATTACAAACTTATTTCTATCCAAACAAAAATCTATAACCAGCCGCATTACCCCCTCATATACTAAAGGGCAGGCAACCAGCAAAAAACATACGCCCTTACACAAATTTTCTCTACTCGACAGGTTCTGTAATATACTTTAAAAATCCATTACACTGACTAAATACATAAGCAAAAACAAAAAAATCAGGCTGCTTACACAAATTATTCCGCTAATCGCTATTTTGTAATCACTTCCCTGCTTCGGGGTAAAAGAAAACTGCCATTGTTATGTCAAGGGCAGTTTAAAACAAATTACGTCGGCTTTTGTGAAACCCCAACATTGCCCCTTACTATATATAGGGCAGCGAAACGGCAAAAAGGTTAAATTAGCAAATATGAAATTTTTGTGTCATCGTTTTTCAGTAAGTAAAAAATAGCAGTTTGACCTTGCTGCTTTGGGGTTAAAATATCAGCGCAGACAACAACAAAGTTTTAGCCCAAGCCATTTCCTTAAAGATTTTGAAGCTAAAAAATTTTAAATTTCGCTTCGCGTATTACTGCTTACGCAGTTTGTACTGTTATAGTCAGAGTCTGTACTTACTGTGTTAGTATTGAGATAAATAGTATATTAAAACTCCAAAATAATATAGCGCTCTTCTCAAAATGCCAATAAAATAAATAAAAGCCATTGTCATCTAGACGCTGGCCTTCATTTTCTATAACTATAAAACACTATAATAATTAAAGATTTTTGATAATAATTTTTTTAATATATCTCTAGTCAATAATTTCATCTTCTACAAATCGCTTAGCAGATTCAATAATTTCATCAGCATAATCAAAAATACTATTTATAGTTGCTAAAGGATATTTTTTACCATTATTCGTCCCATCAGGTAAAATAATATATTTAATAGCCTTTTCTACCTTTAAACGACAAATCCATTTATAATTTTTATTGTCATACAAAATACCAAAATAACTAACTGTATCACGATAATAAATCTTATTTACAGGAATTGTTTTATACAGGATCGCTTTTATTATTGCAAACCCATCTAACTCTTCTTGAGTAGTAATAATTTTACTAGAATCTTCGGTAATTATATTAGATGGTTCTAATTCTGTATTCGTAGAAATATCTTCATTTACAGTATTTTCAACAGTATTAGATTTATTAAGAGCAGCAGTAATTCGATCGTTCATTAAATCATTCACAAACTGGTTTAATGATTTTTTTATGACAGGTTTAAATTTATCAATTATATTTTGAGTTTTCCGACCACAATAGACCTCACTTAATACATAATTGATAAATTCATCATCTGGCTCTTCCAATTGTTTTTTTAATAATTGTTTCACTTGGTTAGAATATTTTAAATCTTCTGCTGCACTAAACACAGCATCAATATCAAAACTTGCCTTATGGAATTTTTTTAATTCTGTAATATCTTGCTCTTTTATTTGAGTAATATCAAATACGAAAAATGGTTTCTGATCCATTTTATTCTGTTCATCAAGATCCGTAAAAAATCTATACTCAAAACCATTTGTTAAAATGCCAAATTTAGCTTTTGTGGTGCCAAAATATCTGAACAATTGTCCTCCATGCTTATCCAGCGATTCTCCACACCATTTTGCTTCTACTAAAATTACAGGTTCGCCATCATTGAGAATGGCATAATCAACCTTTTCTCCTTTTTTTATTCCTACATCAGCAGTATATTCTGGTACAAACTCAAGTGGATTAAAAACATCATATCCCAATAATTGAAAAAATGGCATAATAAAAGAAGTTTTTGTTGCCTCTTCAGTTTGAATTTGGTTTTTTAAAGTATCTACCCGTTTTGATAAAATTTTTACTTGATCTACAAAATCCATAAAATCCTCTCCCGTGATTTATTAAAAATTTTTTTAAACTTACTTATTTCAGCTTATTATTTTCTACACGCTGATTATTTTGTATATAATTAATCATTGTTTAAATTATCAAATATGCATACTATTTTTTATAATTATTCTATAAATCTATGTTTATATTATAACATACAATAATCTAATGCGTATACTATAATCAATCTTATAATATTCTTACAATTTTAGTACTCTTTGCTTTCTTAAAAATATCATTATTAATTTTTTCTATCCCTTCATCCATGTTATAATACCTTTAAATAACCACAAACGAGGTGAACTTTATGGCAAAATTCATTCCATTCGTCAAGTTGTCGAAAAAGACGCAGCAGGAGATCAACAAAAGCCGTCGCAAAAACTGGGGCAATATTGATCCAACAACCAAACGTCCCAAAAATTCCAAAGCGTACAACCGCAAAAAAGCTCAGGCTTGGAAAGATGATTTTCCAACGTCTGAGCTTTTTTATTATCTTGTTAAGTTTTAAAACAAAATTTATTTATATTGTTGACTAAAAAAGTTGCATCCTTTCAAAGTCGTAGTATAATAGGCATTATAATAAATTTAAAGTTTTTGAGGGGATGCACTTATGCAAACAAAAAAATTAAAATACCTGCTGCTGTTTGCCGTTATCGCAATAGCCGCTGCAGTGGCATGGTACTTTGCCTACTGGGTCAAAACGCCGCAGTATTCGCTGGGCCTTATTGGCAGCGCAGTACAAAAGCACGATTTTGCGGCTTTTGAAAAGCACGTCGATATGGAAACACTTTACAGCAGTGCTTATGACGATGTCGTTGTTGCCTCTTTTGGTAACGAACGCCTGTCAAGCCCGATTCTGGCTGCGTTAGTACAGAATATCAAAGGTGTTGCCGTCCCGATCCTGATCGACCAGACCAGACAATACGTCAACGGCGGTACTATGGAAGAAGCAGATCCAAGTGATGCTGACTCGCCGATGCTGCAAAACAACGGCACTGATATTGTCAATAATCTGAAAAACAAGACAGGCGTCAATTCTATGCAGTATCAGGGTGTGGAAAAGATTCAGAAAAATGGCAGTGTCGCTGTCGTAACCATCAAAGTTTTCGACAGCGAATTAGACAAACATTTTTTAGTAGAACTTGCTATGCAGCAGCTTACTGACGATACCTGGCAGATAACCAAGATCAACAATCTGAAAACTTTGATCAATGAACGTGATCAGGCCTTACAAAACAAACTGGCTGAACTTAACGCTCCTGTACAAAAGCAGATCGGCGACGCTGTTGCCGTTGCTCCGCAAAAAATCTTTATAACTTCGGCTCCTTATTCCGGCGTTATACGCCTGTTAGAAGCAGATATTCAGCTGACTAACAACGCGATGAGGGAGTTGCAGTATTTTACCGGTGTTCTGGAGCTTTACAACGCTGATAATGAATTATTTTACAGTGGTAATTTTGCCAGCAGCAAAGACCTTGCCGCCAAACAGACCGCAGTTTATAAATTCAACTGGGAGCTGAACCCTTTTCTGACTGATGATGCCAAGGTTATGAACAGCGATTTCAGCAAAGTGACTTGGAAGGCTTCTCTAAGCAGTCTGTCCTTTGCCGACGGCTCTACAATCGAACTTTTAACGCAGCTGCCTGTTAAAGCAGCAACTAAATAAAAACCTGAAAGCCGTAACGCCGATCCAACAGCGTTACGGCTTTTTTATTACCACTGACAGCAGGCTTTCGCTTTGCTGCGGATCAAAGCACCGCCATCTTGCAAAGTTCCGTCGGCAGATGCCAGCTTCCACAGATCCCATCTTTCAAAAGTCGTTGCCGGCCCATAATCATCAAGGTCAGCCGCTTCTGCATGAGTCATAACATAATTATCGTCGATCGGCAAATCCAGTCCCCGGCACAAAACCGCTACTACCCGCGCCAAGGTTTCTAACTGCTGCCGTGTAGGCGGCACGCTGCCAAAGTCCACACCGCCATCGGCATAAGCCACCGCGTCGGCGCAGCAGCAGATGCTTACCGCAACTGCGCCGCTGTTACGATGCCAGGTATGCTCTTTATATTCTGTCAGTTTCCCGCAGCTGCTCCACACTGTACCGTCACCTGTGATATTCAAGTGATAGTCGTCATAAGTATTGTTATAATGCCCCGCCGTCCAGTGCAAATAAATCCTTCTGATCTCACCCTTTGCGTTTTCAGCCAGCGCCGCCAATTCCTGCAACGTTATTTCACGCATTTTCTATCCCTCCGTCTCAGGCTGCCTGCGCCTGCTGCTCATCATAAAACTTCTCAACAGTTATATCACAGGTTTTGCCATTGCTTTTTATAATAATATCGCCGCATAAAGCCGTATTGAAAACATCGGCCTGTAAATTGTACAGTCTTTGTACCACTTCCGGGCTGGGATGCTTATATTTATTACCTTCGCCGCTGCTGATGACCGCTATTTTCGGTTTGACAGCAGCTAAAAATTCATTGATCGATGATGTTTTACTGCCGTGATGCGCCACTTTTAAAACCTGCGCCTGCAGTGCCTCAGGGTCAGTTTGCAGCAGATCACGTTCTACTTCGGCCTGAATATCCCCGGTCAGCAGCATTGCAAAATCTTTATACTCCAACCGCAGCACCAGACTGTTGTTATTGGTGTCAGAAGGAGTCCCTTTATACAGCGTCTGCGGACTCAGGACCTTCAGCTTCACCATTTCATTGACCGGAACTTCCTGACCGCCGCGCAGTACTTCAAAAGGAATCTGTTCCTTTTCTATCTGCAAACGAAAGTCGTTATACATTTTAGTTTTATAGTTCTGACCGCTGTCATAAACCTGTTTTACCGGAAACCTGTTCAGCACCGCTTTCATCCCGCCGATATGGTCGGCATGCGGATGTGTAGCGATCAGCATATCAATCTGCTCGACATGATTTTCTTCCAGCTTGGTCAGCAGCCTGGCAGCTTCGCTGCGGTCGCCGCTGTCGATCAGGATATTTTTCCCCTGCATTTGTACCAGGATACTGTCTCCCTGTCCAATATCCAAAGCTGTAACGGCAAGGATATCGTCAGCAGTTTTCACAGCTTCCTGTGTTTTTGCCTCCGCTTTTGGCGGCATTTCTTCGGGTACTGCAGTATCCATCGTCTGTAACTGCTCCAGCAAAACCGGCACATAACTTTTTATCAGCTCGCTGTCTTTAGTAACAACGCCGGCTGCAAGCACCAGCGCAGCCAAAAGTATCGCTAAAAATGAAGTCTTCTTCATATGTTCCGCTCCTTAATTTAAATGCAGATCGTGATGCAGCGGCTTAAAAACACTCATTTTACCACCGTGCTCCAGCACTGCTGTTGCAAAACCTGCGTCATAATCCGGCAGCTTCGGCATTTTGCTTTGCTGAAGCTGTTCATTGCCGGGCAGCAGCAATCTTAAAGCATAATCTATTTTTACCGCGCCCAGCCACATCAGGTACTCTATCTCGACATCGTGGAAGCCGTCCATATCGGTCCTTAGTGCAGCACACAGCTGTTCCACCTGCAATAGCTGTTCCATATTCATTCCTCTGGTTCCACGCTCGCGCCAATATTCTATGATCTTTCCTATCCCACGACCTAAAATAAGCTGCTGATGCTGTTTCACCTCAAAAAGCAGCCGGCGGCGCAGATACACGACCTGATCCAGCCCTACTGCCAAAGTGCGGTTGGCAAGCTCCAACTTGCTCATGTGTGAATTATCCCACAAAGGTTGGCTTGCACCGGATGCATCCAGCATCAGTAATGGAACAGGCGATTTCAGCATACTTTCGCTGCCCAGATTATCATAAACGCCGCCATCAGTCAGATAGAGCTTGGCCGGATTTTCCGGTTTCTGCGTTCCCGTACCGTAAAGATCCCTGAATTCTCTTGCCTCTACATCCAGTTCCAAAGGTGCGAAGCCTACCGGATAAGCAGCCGAAGCCGCAACGGCAAAAGCAATGGGGATATCGTCGATATCACTGCTGCGCCCCAGCAGATAACCGTAAATATCACTACTTTTAAACCTGAATCTTTTTAAGGTATTGATACAGGTAGCATTGCAGCTCCATTCTGTCGCTGCCTCTGCCTGCTTCATTTTTCTGCCTTCAAACAGTTCTTCGTCTAACACCTGTGGAAAAGCTTTACTCATCTTCGGCCTTAAAGCAGCCGCCAGAGCCAACTGCTGCAGCTTGGGCAGATATGGCAGCAGATAAGCGAGCCATGATGCTTTTGTCATGATACGCCTGCGGAAATTGCACTGCCCCAGATTGATCAGTTTCGTTGTCACCCGCCTGTCAAAATCAAGCAAACTGCTGAAATCACCTTCTGCCAAAGCGCTGATGACAGCACCTGCAGTAATACTGCCGCCGGACACAGAGGTTATTTCGTTGACATGTTTTTCAAGTCCCAGCTCTACTAATCTGCGGTAAGCCCCAAGACAGTAAAACGTAGCTCTGAAACCGCCGCCGCTGAAACCCAGATTGATCTTATTATCTATTTCCACTTCATTTTCCCTCCTTTGAAAAAAGCCGCCCATAACAGGCGGCTTTCTTAATCTTCCAGCCATACCGGCCTTCTGGCAAAACCAACATGGTAAACTATGTACTGCATCACCACCTGATGCTCACCGATATTCAGCAAATAGAAATTCTTCTCCTGTCCGATGATCCGTCCGCGCGGAGAATCTGACAGACAGCGGTTTAGCAGCTGACGCTGCTTTTCAATGTCTTCCTCATTTACTGTTTTTTCTGGATCGGTATTGCCGATAACAACACGTTTTACATAGCCCACCGCACTTACATCAAATGGTTTCGTCATCATAGTTACCTGCCTTTACACCTCATCAGGCAACGTCATTATCAGCTGTATAATGTTCTTGCCCCTGTGCTCCTGCTGCCGCAGTTTTCTGGATACTTGTGGGGTTGATCGCCGTATTGAGGATATCCAAAACACGGGACAGACCTTCCGGCATCTCGCCCTGAGTAGCGCGGACCTGTACATGATATTTTGCGGAATTATCACTCTTACGGGTATTTTCCTTATGGCTGGAGATAGATCCCTTAACTTTGGCTTTCATACTGAAAGGACCGATCTGCAAACCCATCTCTGCTTCCAGCTCGCCTTTTTTATCGTCGATTTCCGACTGAGTTTCCGAAGATTTTACTTCCATATCGAAGGTAATATCTACCAGATCGATCGACAGAGACGGAACTTTGACCATCGCCAAAAGCGGGATATTCATTTCCACTTTTTCAGAAGCGGGACCATTGCCGTCATCGCCGTTAGCGCTGCGGGTAAAGCTGAACCCTACGGTACGTACGACCTGTTTATCGCCTTCCTTAACCAGTCCGACCTCTTCAATAAAGCGAGCCGTTGCGCCGGCCAGCATCGTCTGTGCGTCACAGGCAGCCTGCAGCGGACCGCCGATCAAAGACTCCATTGGCAAACCGCCGAATTCTTCCGCCATTTTTACTAATGCCATAATTAACTACATCCTTTCTGTTTGTACTTTATCAGGGCAGTATTTTCACCATCTGATCATTGATTTTCATAACTGCTTCAGGAGGATCGTTAGACTCAAACAGCAATTCTACATCGACAAAATTATCGGTATCCGTTTTGTTGGAAGACAAAATATTTGCCAGCAGACCGCTGTCATTGCTTTTACCATCATCCCAGCTGCTCAGCTTTACCTTAAACTTCAGCTTCATCTCCTTCAGCTTCAGAGAATTCATCGGTACCAGCGCAATTTTCGGCACCTGCACCAGTACATATTCCAGTTCGCCTGTGTCAGGATTGATACGAGGATATTGGATATCAAAAGTCAGCGGTTTCTGCGACTCGTCAAAATAACGTTTCATAACATTCAAGTGCTGATTTTCGATCATGCTGTGCGCTTTTAAAATTGATTCCTGCATCGCTCCCAACAAATTCTCAAAGTATTGCTTTTTCGCCATCACGGCTCCTCCTCATAATCAAAATTTACGGCTGTAAAGATCGGTCACCTTAACCTGCAGTGCTCTTGCCAAAGCGTCAAGAACCGGAACAGTCGGATGCCGTTCGCCTAATTCGATCGCACTGATCATACTTGTACTGATACCTGATAATTTAGATAAATGCTTTTGAGTCATACGTTTCTCAGTGCGGACCTGGAAACAGATAATAACAAATCATAAGCCAGCCCCCCTTTCTAGGTGCCTTTTTCTTTAGCTCCTCCCCGCAGCTTCAAAAAGTTTTCCATACCGGCTTTGGCAAAATAACCGCTGATGATAACAGAAAACGGACCGTCAACATAATCTATCAGCCTGTCCGGTATTTCTCTGTATATTAACCAAGTGCCGGCCGAAAACATTATGATGCCGACAAATAACCAGGTCACCGTTCCGACAACCTTTTTGGAGAAGCTCAGTTTTTCATCATCAAGTTCCATAGCTTTCACCTCCCTGGCTTTACATTACTATTATCTTTATCCACAATGGTGGAATATTATAAGAAATACTTTATTATTTTAATGTTTTACGAATTTTTAAATTGTGAAACATTTTTATTTTTGCTTTTTATCCTTTCATAAGTCCTCGCAGCTGTATCCCAGTACTTAGAAAGGGCAATAAAAAAGCCCCGCTTACAAAATGTAAACGGGGCTTTCGCCTTTTTCTGTATTTTTACAGGCCTCAGCATGTAAAAAACATGTATCAATATTCACTTTATTACTTTTAATTTTTTTAGATTACTTAAAGCGTTTTAAACGCAGGGCATTGCTTACTACCGAAACCGAGCTCAGCGACATTGCCGCCGCAGCGATCATCGGGTCAAGCAGAGGTCCGCCGAAAATGTGCAGCACTCCTGCGGCTACAGGTATACCAATAATATTGTAGCCAAAAGCCCAGAACAGATTTTCTTTAACGTTGCGGATCGTAGCCTTACTTAAACGCAGGGTAGTACTGATATTACGAATATCTCCGTTGACCAGCACGACCTGCGCCGATTCTATCGCCACATCAGTCCCGCCGCCAACGGCAATGCCCAGATCAGCCTGCGCCAAAGCCGGTGCGTCGTTGATACCGTCGCCAACCATGGCGACGATCTCCCCACCCTGCTGGAAGCTTTTGATCAGCTCGGCCTTATGACCAGGCATCAGCTCAGCAACTACTTCGTCCACGCCTGCCTGCTGCGCAATATAAGCAGCAGCACGTTTATTATCGCCGGTCAGGATAACGGTACGGATATTCAGCTCGTGCAGCTTCTGCATTGCTTCCTGGGTTTCTTCCTTCAGCGTATCAGCGATAGCAAAAATACCGCATAAATTACGGCCGATCGTCAGATAAACGATCGTTTTACCAACTGACGCTAATTTTTCGCCAAGTTCTATGGCATTCGGAGGAATCATTGCCACAGGCTGTACAAAGGACAAATTTCCCAACCGTACGTTGGTATTTTCACAACGGGCAGCGATACCGCCGCCTACCGTAGTTCTAAAATCTGTACAGGTCGGCAGTTCCATCCCTGCGGCCCGTTCTTTGACAGCTACTGCCAGCGGATGAGCTGAACCTTGTTCAATTGCCGCCGCCAGCCTTGTTATCGCTTCTTCTTTGGCTCCGTTCCAGCCGATAACGTCTGTTACTATCGGTTTGCCCTTCGTAATCGTACCGGTTTTATCAAAAACCGCCATTGTTACATTATGGGCTGTTTCTAAAGCTTCTGCATTTTTGAACAGCACGCCTTTTTCAGCACCCTTACCTACAGCGACCATGATTGCCGCCGGTGTCGCCAGTCCCAAAGCACATGGGCATGCAATAACAAGTACGGCAACAAAGACCTGAATGGCAAACTTACTGCCAGAGCCGGCAAACCACCAGCTCAAGCCGGCGACTAAAGCTATCACCAGCACTATTGGTACAAAAACCGCCGCAATTTTATCAGCTGTTTTGGCAATCGGCGCTTTCGATCCCTGAGCCGCTTCTACCATCTGCATGATCTGCGACAGCATCGTATCCTTACCGACTTTTTCAGCTTTAAAACGCAGATACCCGTCGGTAACTACTGTAGCCGCAAAAACATTTTCGCCGACACTTTTACCTACAGGCATACTTTCACCGGTCAGCATCGATTCATCAATACTGGCATGTCCATCTGTGATCACCCCGTCGACCGGTACCTGATTGCCTGGGTGGACGATAACTATATCACCAGTCAGTATCGCTTCACGCGGAATCTCTACTTCTCCGCCGTCCTTCCAGATAAAGCCTGTCTTCGGCGCCAGGTTAAGCAGGCTGCTGATAGCGTGTCCAGCTTCACCTTTCGCACGCAGTTCTAAAAACTTACCACATAAAACAAAGGTCAAAATAGCACCGGCAGACTCAAAATAAAGACTATGCACAGCATGCGGATTTATTCTTGCCAGAACTTCGTAGGTTGAATAGCTGCTGTAAATAAACGCAGCCCCCGTACCTAAAGCAACCAGTGTATCCATCGACGGAACACCATTTTTCAAGCTGATGATACCATTTTTGAAAAACGGACCGCCGGCATACAATATCGGCAGCGTTAACAACAACTGCACAAAAGCATAGACATCGCTCATCTGATCCGGATCTATCGGTACAGGCAAAAATTTACCCGGCACCATCGGCGCCATCGCCAAATATAACAGCGGCACAAAAAAGAAAGCCGCCACTTTCAAACGTTTCTTTAAATCAAGGGCATCCTGTTCCGCCCTCTGTTCAGCTGTCGATTCTTCGCCCGGCGCATCATGGACGACACCAAAGCTCATTCTGGTCACAGCTGCTTCCAGCTGCTCTATCGTCGCCTGATTTTCATCATAACGCACCAACGCCGACTGAGTCGCCAGATTGACTTCCGCTCTGTCGACACCTGGAACCTTCTTTAAAGAACGTTCCACGCCATTAGAACAGGCAGCACAATGCATTCCTGAAATTTTAATAGTTACTGTTTTCATAAGCTTTATTTTTCAACAGTGAAACCAGCTTCTTTTACTGCCATTTCCAACTGCTCCACTGTAGCCGGGGCTTCATATTCTACAACTGCCATGCACTGCTCCAGGTCTACTGCTGCGTGTTTTACGCCCGGTACATCCTCCAATGCCATTTTTACACCGGCAACACAACCTGCGCACGACATACCCAAAATATACATACTCGCTTTTTCCATAATTTATGCCTCCATTTCGGAATTTGATCCAGTGCTGCCAGTAAAATCGACAGCTTAAATTTTAAGGTTAGCAAAAACTGCCCCTCTACATCTTATAACTCAATCTTAACAACCTGTACAGGCTTTGTCAAATAATAACTCTGCCTTACAGAAGCTTGAAATTATACGCAGCAGGCAGCAATTCATTCCTTAAATCTATTATAACATATGAGTCATTATTCATATATCTTTTTCTGAAAAACCTTTGTGAATTATTTTTCTGCCTGCCGCAGTATTACCACATTTACCTGCTTTTTCTAACTGTCCTGCTTTATTTTTCAACTTCTGTCTATTTTACACAAACCAGTTTTGTTTTATACTATATTTTGTAGATTTAACTGAAGAGGGTGTTTTTTATGCGTAATGACAATATTACAAGGCTGACGCTGGCAGGTATGTTTGCAGCTTTGGCTTTCGTTTGTTTTACTTATCTGCGGATCGAGATCCCCATGGGTGGCGGTATGACCGGCAAAATTTATATCGGTCATGCTTTTATCCTCCTGTCTGCTCTGATTCTGGGGGCAAAATACGGAGCGCTTACAGGTGCAATAGGTCTGTCCCTTGCAGACATTTTAGCCGGTTATACCACATCAGCACCGCCGACTTTTTTAGCCAAATTTCTATTGGGACTGGCGGTAGCCTTTATTGCTCATAAAGTTTTTAACCTGGCTGCGGCAGATGACAAAAAAGCGACTAAGATCGTAACTATAGCGGCTGTTTTCGGCTGCCTGGTCAATGTTATCACCGAACCGCTGATTCGCTATGGCTTTAAAGTCTTCGTTTTAGGACTTCCGCACCAGATAGCCTATCTATCTGCAATCAACTGTGCTGTTTCCATGGCGGTAAGCGCTGTGCCATCTGTTATTTTAGCAGTTTTCCTGTATAAAGCAGTGCAGCATAGTATCCTGAAAAGCTATAAATTTGTTTAACCTTACATTCACAATACCCCTAAAAAATGAAGGCCGCTGCTTTTATAAAGCAGCGGCCTTCATTTTTTATAATCATTGTTTTATTTTAATCTATCATTTACAGCAATAACAGCAGTCCTGCAAGGGAAACTAACGAAATACAGCCTGCGACAACTTTTTTCATGCAGGAAATCTTCTTCTCCCTGCTGTGATCAGGCTCAAATAAAGCTGCTTTTTCTTTAGCTGAAGCATCGATAAACGCTTTAGCATAATATCCATCCAACTCAAGCAGACTGTATTCCCCATTCTCAAATTGAACGGCCAGCTGATACACAGATGCTTTAGGAGGTTTTAACACTGCCCCCATGAGCTCCTGACCATATTCTTCTGTCATCCCCTCAAGTGCACAATCAGACTTTCCTGCAAAAGCATCTTTGATAGCTTCATCAGTTACAAATTCCCACGTATGAATTGTTTCTTTGCTGATGATAATTCCTTCATCAGGTTCTTTAAAATGCATCTTCGTTACGATCATACAAACTGGATTTAAGAAAACAGCACTGCCAGACAGATGCCCCAGGATCACTTTATTTTTAGCCATAAAATTTTCATCCTTCTTTACGACAGATTTTTACTATCATTACAGACTTGGCAATTTACACTTTCTCCCCTTCTTCCTGTTATTGATCCGTAATTTTCTCTGCTATTGCTGCTGTTTATTTCTAGCTTTGCGGCAAAGCTCCTGCCTGCCTCCTTTCACTTTTACACGAAATTTACGACAAAAGGCACAGTACTTTATCAGTACTGTGCCTTTATCTGCAAGATAACCAAACTACGCCTGTCTTAATATTTTTTATCTGATTTTTACACCGCTCTGATTATTTCTCAGCTCTGTTAATAGCGCAGAGGATACCCAAAAGCGCAGCTACGTTGATATTACTGTCGATACCAACACCAAAGATATGTCCATTACCGGGAATCTTCAGTTCTATGTAACAAATACCCTTCGCGTCAGAACCGCGGGAAATAGCATGTTCGTGATAATTAACAAATTCATAGCCCTCTACGCCGATTCCTGCCAGCGCCTGGAAGAATGAATCTATCGGGCCGTTGCCGACACCGGCAACTTCTTTCATATCACCACAAACATCGATTTTACCTTCAAAACGAGTATGTGTAGTGCCATCCAACTCCCGTTGTTCCAGGAAGCTGTGGGAAGCCAGTTTGTATTTACCATCAAACTCTACATATTCACGGTTAAACAAGTCAACGATCTGTTCTTCCTTCAATTCATCACCAAAAGCATCGGAAGCAGCCTTCACGATATTGCCAAATTCAGGATGCATTTCCTTCGGCAGCCTGTAACCGACAGCATGCTGCAGCACAAAAGCTGCGCCGCCTTTACCGGATTGGCTGTTGATACGGATAACAGGTTCGTATTCACGGCTCAGATCAGCAGGATTGATCGGAAGATACGGTACTTCCCAATAAGGAGTATCGCTTTCCGCCATATATTCGTAACCCTTACGTATAGCATCCTGATGCGAACCGGAGAACGCGGTAAACGCCAATTCACCCGCATAAGGCTGGCGCTCGGGCACCTTCATCTTGGTACAGGCCTCATAAATTTTTTTGACCGCCAGAATATTGGAAAAATCAAGCTCCGGATCAACGCCCTGAGTATACATATTCAAAGCAACTGTCACAATATCAAGATTGCCAGTGCGCTCGCCGTTGCCAAACAATGTTCCTTCGATGCGGTCTGCTCCGCCCAGCAGGGCAAGTTCAGCCGCAGCAACACCTGTCCCGCGGTCATTATGCGGATGAATGCTGATAATAGCAGCTTCCCTGTTTTTCATCTTAGTACAGAAATATTCGATCTGATCCGCATATGTGTTCGGCGTTGACATTTCCACTGTTGAAGGCAGATTCAGAATGATCGGGTTCTCATTCGTTGCCCCCAGGGTTTCCATTACCGACTCGCATATTTCAATAGCAAAATCGATCTCAGTACCGGTAAAGCTTTCAGGAGAATATTCATACCGAATATTCATACCGCTGCTGGCAATTTCTTCCTCAGTCAGCTGACGGATAAGTTTTGCACCCTCCACTGCGATCTTGATAATGCCTGGCATATCTTCTTTAAATACGACCTTCCTCTGTAAGGTAGAGGTAGAGTTATAAAAATGTACGATAACGTTTTTAGCGCCTTTAACTGCTTCAAAAGTTTTTTTGATCAGTTCCGGACGCGCCTGTACCAGTACCTGAATCGTTACATCATCGGGAATATGATGCCCTTCGATCAAAGTGCGCAGGATCTCATATTCGGTTTCAGATGCAGACGGAAAACCAACTTCTATTTCTTTAAAGCCAATATCTACCAGAGTCTTGAACATCAGCAGCTTTTCTTCCAGCTGCATCGGCGTAACCAAAGCCTGATTCCCGTCGCGCAGGTCAACACTGCACCAAATCGGCGCCTTGGTAATAGTTTTATTAGGCCATTGGCGATTCGGCCACTGGAGCGGCTGAAAAGGAATATACTGTTTACTTGCTTGTTTCATAAATATTTGCCTCCAATCTGTTTATGCCGGCGCAGCGGCCCAACTTCGGAAGCGGAAATAAAAAATCCCCGCTCCCTACGATAAATGCATAGGGGCGAGGAACTGTTCTCCACGCGGTACCACCCTAATTCAGCTGCCAAGCAGCCCTCTCAGCCTCAAACAAGGCCCAGGCTCTTAACGTTGCCACACGTTCTGCTCTACATATCAAGCAGACAACTCCGGGATGAGTTATACATAAAACTTTTGCCATCGACTTGCACCAACCGTCGACTCTCTGAGGCCTGCCAGTTTTATCTTGTTCCCTTCACAGTCTTTGAGGTGAAAATTTTTGAATTGTTAAAAGTTATTATACCTACTTGCCTGATACTTGTCAAGAGAAAATATACGACTCTAAAACGTCATCTTCATTAAAATGATTACATAAACTAAATAAAAAGCATACTTTTACTGCATATTATAACAACAGTATTTATTTTTTTAATCCTGTTTAGTTAATTCAAAGGAGTCTTTTCATATTGACAAAAAGAAAACCCGCACAAATTGTGCGGGTTTTGAACTTCTGTTCCCAATGATTAACGTTTCGAGAACTGGCTTGCTTTACGCGCTTTTTTAAGACCGTATTTACGACGTTCTTTTTCGCGCGGATCGCGAGTCAGGAAGCCAGCTTTTTTCAAAGCCGGACGATATTCAGCGTCAACGTCGAGCAAAGCACGAGCGATACCATGACGGATCGCACCTGCCTGACCGGAAATACCGCCGCCAATAACATTTACGAGTACGTCGTATTTGCCTTTGGTTTCAGTAATTTCAAGCGGTTGGTTAACGATGAGTTCCAATGTTTTCAGACCAAAATAATTGGTCAGCTCACGGCCGTTAATAACGATTTTACCTTCACCCGGAACCAGGCGAACGCGAGCAACTGAAGATTTGCGACGACCAGTCGCACTATAAGTAACTACTGCCATTTACGTTTCCTCCTCCGGATTATCTTACGTTGATTTCTAAAGTTTCAGGTTTTTGAGCTGCATGCGGGTGTTCAGGACCAGCATATACATGCAGTTTAGTGTAGATCTGGCTGCCAAGGCGATTTTTAGGAATCATACCTTTAACTGCGAGTTCTACCATTTTTACCGGGTTCTTAGCGAGCATATCGCCAGCTTTTGTGTAGCTGTCGCCGCCAAGGTAACCGGAATGACGGAAGTAAACTTTTTGAACCAGTTTTTTACCGGTCAAAACTACTTTGTCAGCATTGATTACGATTACATGATCTCCGGTATCCATATGCGGAGTAAAAGTCGGTTTGTGTTTGCCACGAAGGATTTTTGCAACTTCGGCTGCCATGCGGCCAAGAGTTTTATCAGCTGCGTCAACAACGAACCATTTACGTTCGATATTGGACGGATTAGCCATAAAAGATTTCATCCTTATGTCCCTCCCTAAAGTATTTCCTGTTCGATGTAATTTTATCGTTTCTCTCCGGGGCTAGTGGAGATAGGCGTAAAATCACGTATGTATATTGTAACCATCTTGACATTTTTTGTCAAGTAAAATCAGGATTATTTTCTGATTTTTTCAATATCTGCCAGAAAATGCGGTATATAACCAACATAATCTAAATAAAGTCCCTGAGGAGGCGCCGGGGCAACCTTAAAATGACGCTTGCCTGCTGCAAATTCACTTTTAAATGCAGCAATACTTTTAGTGCCTTTGCCGACTTCTACCAGATGCCAGACGATATTACGCACCATATGATATAAAAATCCATTACCTTCAATGCAGAATTCCAGTTCTCCCTGCTCTTTTGGCAGCCATTCAGCGCGGTAAATCGTTTTAACAGGCGAACTTTGCACACTGCCGGCCGAACGGAAAAACGAAAAATCATGTGTTCCCAAAAGCAGCTGTGCTGCCTCCTGCATCGCTTCAAGCCGCAGATATTCCCGCATTTGCCAGACATAGTTACGCAGGAAAGGGTCCGCATGTTTATTCTGCACTATGCGATAACAATAACGTTTCCAACAAGCGCTGTATCTGGCATGAAAACCTTCGTCAGCTTCCTCAGCCTGCCAAAGCACGATATCCTTCGGCAGGATTCCTGCACAGGCCTTTAAAAGATTCTCCAATGGAATACTACCGCTGGTTGTCAGCGACACTACCTGCCCCCGTGCATGCACACCCGTATCAGTACGTCCAGAACCGGCTGTAACGATTTTTTCGCCGCAGAGCAAGGATAGTTTCTCTTCAAGCACCTGCTGCACTGTAAGAGCATTAGTCTGCTTCTGAAAACCATGGTAATTAGTGCCGTCATAAGCCACTGTTAATTTCAGAGTACGCATAACACGTTCCCCCAGCGAATAAACGCCATCAGACCAATCAAAACAAACACTGTCGCTAATGCCGCATAGTCACGTCCATAATAAACGAGCTCGTGCATACGGCTGCGTCCTTCTCCACCGCGATAACAACGTGCTTCCATTGCTACCGCCAGATCATCGGCACGTCTGAACGCACTGATAAAAAGAGGTATCAAAAGCGGCAGCATATTTTTGGCTCTCTGCATCAGATTGCCGCTGGAAAAATCAGCCCCGCGTGCGGTCTGTGCCTTCATAATCCTGTCTGTTTCCTCAAGCAGCGTAGGTATAAACCGTAAGGCGATCGTCATCATCATTGCCAGCTCATGCGCTGGTACGCCAAAACGTTTAAATGGGCGCAGCAGAGCCTCTATCCCGTCAGTCAAAACTATTGGTGAAGTCGTAAATGTCAGTATCGAAGAAATCAGCAGCAGCAGAATCAGACGCATCGACATTTTCAGGCCCATTTCCAGACCTTCCTGCGTTACTTTAAAAAATTTCCAGGAAAAAATTACATTTTCACCCTGCCCTGTAAACATATGGATTACCATTGTCAGAACAATGATGATCCACAGCGGCTTTATTGATTTTAGAACCAGCATCAGCGGCAGACGTGATAAAAGAATAATCAAAAATACGAAACCCCAAAGTATTCCATAAGATACGGCTCCTGAGGCCAGAAAAATAGCGACAATGAAAAATAATGTTATCAGTATCTTCGTCCGCGGGTCCAACTTATGAATCAGAGAATTTCCCGGGTAATATTGTCCAAGCGCAATGTCAGTCAGCATTTATTTCAACCCCTTTGCTGTTTTGATCTGCGCTTCCAGTGCTTCCGCAGTCATGGTATCCGCCTGGATTTCCATCCCGCGTGCACGCAGTTCATCACTGAGTTTAAAAAGCTGCGGTACGTCCATGCTTACCGCCAAAAGTTCATTTTTATGATTTTGATAAATTTCAGCAGGACTTCCGTCTAAAATGACGCGTCCACCGGAAATAACCAGCAGCCGGTTACTGTAACGGGCTGCTTCTTCCATACTGTGCGTAACTAAAATCACAGCCATCCGGCGTTTTTTATACAAAGCCATGATTTCTGCAAAAACAGCATCACGTGAACGCGGATCAAGTCCGGCAGAAGGTTCGTCTAAAATCAGATAATCAGGATCCATTGCTATTACCCCGGCAATCGCCACGCGGCGCATTTGTCCTCCGGAAAGCTGAAACGGAGACCGGCTGGCAAAGGTTTCAAAATCCAAACCCACAAATCTCATCGCGTCTTGGACCTGCTGCTTAACCTCATTCTCCTGCATCCCCTTATTCCGCGGTCCAAATGCAATATCCTCAAAAACAGTTTCAGCAAAAATCTGATGTTCAGGATATTGGAAAACCATACCAACCTGGTGTCTTGCTTTTTTTACGGCTTCACCTTTGCCGCTGATATCCAGTCCATCAATCGTTACTTTACCTGCCGACGGTTTTAAAAGACCATTCAGATGCTGCACTAAAGTCGATTTTCCGCTGCCGGTATGCCCGATCACAGCAACAAACTCTCCTTTGTCCACAGTCAGCGAAACACCTTGCAGTGCTTTGCGTTCGTAGGGTGTTTTAGCCATATATGTAAATTCTACGTTTTCTAATGTTATCGGCATATGCTTTCAGCCAACTCCTCATTTGTAATAATTCCCTGCTGTAAATTCAGACCGCTTTGCCGCAAATCATCGGCAATTTTAGCAGCTAAAGGCGCTTCTAAGCCTAAAGCATATAACTCTCGTACATGACTGAACACCTCTTTCGGCGTCCCCTGCATTTTGAGCTTGCCCTCTCCCATAACAATGATTCGGTCAGCCTGCAGCGCCTCTTCCATATAATGAGTTATATAAACCACGGTAATGCCTTTTTCCCGGTTCAATTTTTTGACAGTAGTTACTATTTCTTTGCGTCCCTGTGGATCGAGCATAGCCGTCGGTTCATCTAAAACAATACACTTGGGTTCCAATGCTAAAACACCTGCGATCGCCACGCGCTGTTTTTGACCGCCGGAAAGCAGATGCGGAGCATGCTTGGCATAATCACTCATACCTACTGCCGCCAGCGCAGCATCCACTCTTGTTCTTATTTCTGCCGTCGGCACCCCTATATTTTCCGGTCCAAAGGCAACGTCTTCCTCGACAATTGCCGCCACGATCTGATTATCAGGATTTTGAAACACCATCCCCACATGCTGGCGAATATCCCAAAGATTTTCTTCTACCGTAGTATCCATACCCTCGATCAGGCACACACCTTCACTTGGCCTCTGCAAAGCGTTAAAATGACGCGCTAAAGTACTTTTACCACTGCCATTGGCACCAATAACAGCAACAAATTCACCTTGTCTTATTTCTAAATTGATCCCATCCAAAGCCTTTATTTCTTTATTTTCACTGTCTGTATAAACATGTGTTAAATTTTTTACTTCAATTATAGTTTGCATGGCAAACCTCCGCTTAATTCAGTACCTTTATATTATATTATTCCAGCCCAGGTACGTCAACCGCTTCCAGCACACTTGGTTAACTTTACAAAAATAAGACCCGGAACAGTCCGGATCTTATTTTCAAACTTTCTTATTCTCTAATTTGCAGCTGCAACATTTGAAACAAGGCTATTTTTACTTTACCGCAGCTTCCATAAATTAATACTGATATCCATATGTATAAAAAGAATTTCTCAGAAGTATCTTTCAATTCTATAGCAAAGCAAATTTTTCGCTTTCAAAAATTGCTTTCATACGGCACAGACAAAAAGGATGCCCAGCAGGATCAAACATCACACGCCATTCTTTAGAAAACTGTTCAGCTGCCATTGTTGCTCCGCAGTTAATCGCATGCTGAACCGCTTCTTCCAAATCATTGACTGCAAAGTCCAAATGCGCCATCTGCTGCTGTACTCCCGGTTCTTCCGGCCACACAGGCGGACAGTACTCTGGATTTCGCTGAAAAAGTATTCCCGGATAAGCTCCCTGGGACATTCCAGGTGCTCCTATACAGGCCCAGTTCTCATCATAAAAAGGGATTTCCCAATTTAGCAGCTCTGCATAGAATTTAGCCAACGCATAAGGGTTTATGCAATCCAGTGTGAAAGAATACATTTTGATTTTCAATTCTTTCTCCATTTTTAATCCTTCCAATAAAAGATGATTTTCTTATTATTTATCAGCTTTCATCCAGCTGCGCATCAGCTGTACTTCACGCCAGCCTAAATATGCGGCCAGGACAGCAGCCGCAAAATCCGCTGTCATACCTGCATACATAACGCCGTTAATACCATAAAACAAAGGTAGTATGACAATCAGAGGCAGTAAAAAAATAATCTGCCTGGTCAGAGAAAGAATGATACCTTTAGTTGCTTTACCAATGGACGTAAAAAAATTGGAAGAAATCGGCTGGATACAATCTAAAAAGGTGAAGAACAAATAAATTCTGAAATATTCCTCCGCAAATTGATAATAAGCTTCTGATCCTTCACCGAAGAAACCAATGATCTGCCGCGGGAAAAGCTGAAAACAGGCAAAAGCAATAATGGATACTACCGTTCCTATCAGCAGCGTTAAGCGGTAAGCTTCTATAACACGTCCGTATTTTTTTGCGCCGTAATTAAAACTGACTATTGGCTGCAGCCCCTGTGACAACCCAATAATGATTGAAAAATAAATCATATTTACTTTCGTAATGATCCCTGAACAGGCCAGAGGTATCTCACTGCCGTATATTGAATCTGCGCCATAATGAGTCAAAGTATTGTTTAATGTTATTTGCACTACCATAATCGCAAATTGATTAAAACAGCTGGCAGCGCCAAGTGCCGAGATCAAACGGGAACGTTCCCAGTTTGGCAGCAAATCGTTTTTAGACAACGGCAAAGTCTTGAACTTTCTTAAATATCCAGCGACCATAATCCCCGACACAACTTGCCCGATAACAGTTGCAGATGCTGATCCGGCAATCCCCCAATCCATTACAAAAACAAACAGCGGATTGAGAATCAGATTGATAAAAGCGCCGGTCAGCATACAAATCATTGAATACTTAGGACTACCGTCAGCGCGCACTAAAGTGCTGCCCCCCGTCCCCAAAATCAAAAACGGGAAACCCAGACAATTGATTCCCGCAAAAATAAGCGCATACTTTAAAACAATATCTGTTGCGCCAAAAGCGATCATCAAAGGTTTTAAAAATACCAGTACAAATACCGCCAGCACCACACCACTTCCAACAAGCAGCGTTATGGCATTACCAATATATTTAGCCGCTTCCTCGCGTTTACCTGCCCCAAGTTTCAAATTGAAATTAGACGCACCGCCAACGCCAAAAAGCAGCCCTAACGCAGTACATACCGTAGTTAACGGCAAAGCGACATTAGTAGCCGCATTACCGTACATCCCAACGCTGCGCCCGATAAAAAACTGATCAACAATATTATATAAGGCTCCTACCAGCATAGCTATAATACTTGGTAAAGCAAAATCATGTAAAAGTCTGCTTATTTTTTCACTTCCAAGTGGATTTTCTTCATTTACCTTCATAAATTATTCCTCACATATTTCTAACTTTTTCTCATATAATTATTATACATCTTTTTTATCCTGTATTGCTAATGCCACTTGTGAATTAACTGTGTCCCTTTGGGAATTTCCCACTAACAATAATAAAAAAACCAGGAACAAAAGTTCCTGGTTTTCATGCTTATTCTTAAACAAGCTCGATAATTGCCATTTCAGCAGCGTCACCGCGACGAGGACCTACTCTGTAAATACGAGTAAAGCCGCCTTGTCTTTCTGCATATTTCGGAGCGATTTCATCAAAAAGCTTTCTGGTAGCTTCTTCATCGACGAGAACTGCAAGAACTTGACGACGGGCATGCAAGTCGCCTTGTTTTGCCAAAGTAATCAATTTGGCTACATGGCTGCTAACTTCCTTAGCTTTAGTCACAGTAGTTTCAATTCTCTCGTGTTTGATGAAGGAGCTCAAAATGCTGCGAAACAAAGCTTTACGGTTGCTGGAATTACGGCCCAGTTTTCTGTATGCCATTCGTTTCCGACCCCCTTCTTATTCTTCGTCACTATTGCGTAAAGCCAGTCCCAAATCGGCTAATTTTTTCTTAACCTCATCGAGGGATTTACGACCTAAGTTACGTACTTTCATCATGTCTTCTTCGGTCTTTTGAACCAGTTCATCAACAGTATTGATGCCTGCACGTCTCAAGCAGTTGTTGGAACGTACGGACAAATCAAGATCGTCGATGGAAACGGAACCAGGACCTGCTTGGACAGGCTCCTCGACCGGAGCGGTCTCAGAACTGCCAACTACGGTGACCATACTGCTGGAAGCAGCGGTACCGGTTTGGAACAACTTCAGGTAATCAATCATGATACTGGATGCCATGCTGATTGCTTCGTCCGGCTCAACGCTTCCGTCTGTCCAAACTTCCAAAGTCAGCTTGTCATAATTGGTAACGTTACCAACACGAGTATCGGTAACGCCAAATTTTACTCTCGTAATCGGAGAATAAATGGAATCCACAGGAATCATACCAATCGGTTGATCAGGGCGTTTGTTCTTATCAGCAGGAACATAGCCCAGCCCCTTGTCGATGGCAATCTCCATATTGAGTTTCGCATCTTTGTCCAAGGTAGCAATATGCAGCTCAGGATTCAAAATCTCTACGTCGGCATCAACAAGGATGTCTGCTGCAGTAACTTCTTGCTCACCGCTGCATTCGATACGTAAAGTTTTTGGTTCTTCACTGCTCACTTTAAGGCAAAGAGCCTTGATGTTGAGGATAATATCCGCGACATCTTCTCTTACGCCTGGAATTGTAGAGAATTCGTGCAGCACGCCGTCAATTTTAACAGCTGTAACCGCAGCACCGGGTAAAGAAGAAAGCAATACTCTGCGAAGGCTGTTGCCCAGCGTGATACCGTATCCTCTTTCCAACGGTTCCCATACAAATTTGCCATAACGGCCGTCATCGCTGATCTCAGCGGTGACCATTTTAGGTTTTTCTATTTCGATCATGCGGAAAGCCTCCTTCTCGTGCGTATTACCACAATACGCCTAATGTTGGGTGGCAGATGTTCAACTAATTATTTAGAGTACAACTCAACGATGAGATGTTCTTCGATAGGAACATCGATTTCCTCACGGGTCGGGAAACGATCAACTTTACCGCTCAAGCTTTGAGCATCGAGAACGAGCCAAGCAGGAGTAGTTTTGGAAGCCAGGGTTTCAGCCATACCTTTGAAGTATTCTTTACCACGGCTGTTTTCCATAACGCTGATAACGTCGCCGGCTTTTACCAAAGCGGAAGCGATATCAAGACGTTTGCCGTTAACAGCGATATGACCATGAGTTACCAATTGACGAGCTTGGCTGCGGCTATCGGCCAGGCCAAGACGGTAAACTACATTGTCCATTCTTCTTTCCAGAAGAACGAGCAGGTTTTCACCTGTAATACCTTTTTGTTTTTCGGCTTTAACGAAGGTATTATGGAATTGACGTTCTAACATACCGTAAATACGGCGTGCTTTTTGTTTTTCACGTAACTGAATACCGTACTCAGATACTTTTTTGCGTGCTTGACCATGCTGACCAGGAGCATAGGAGCGAACAGCAAAAGCGCATTTGTCGCTGTAGCATCTGTCACCTTTAAGAAACAGTTTTGCGCCTTCACGACGGCATTGACGGCATACAGCCTCAGTATATCTTGCCATTTAGCGGGTACACCTCCAATAAATTAAACTCTTCTACGTTTCGGCGGACGGCAGCCGTTGTGAGGAATCGGAGTAACGTCTTTAATGGAGTTAACTTCGAGACCTGCAGCCTGAAGAGCACGAATAGCTGCTTCACGACCAGCGCCGGGGCCTTTAACGAATACTTCAACTTGTTTCAAGCCATGTTCCATTGCAGCTTTAGTTGCTTCTTCAGCAGCCATCTGAGCAGCAAACGGAGTGCTTTTACGGGAACCGCGGAAGCCTAAGCCGCCGGCAGATGCCCAGCTGAGTACATTACCGTTCATATCGGCAATAGTAACGATAGTATTATTGAAAGTGGAACGAATATGAGCTACGCCACTTTCGATATTTTTACTTACTTTCTTTTTGTTGCGAACAACTTTTTTACCAGCCACTCGTTTATCCCTCCCTCACTGATTATTTCTTCTTACCTGCAATAGTACGTTTCGGACCTTTGCGAGTACGAGCATTGTTTTTGGTATTTTGACCACGAACGGGCAAGCCCATACGATGTCTGCGGCCGCGATAGCTACCAATTTCAATCAGGCGTTTTATATTGAGGGATTCCTCACGGCGGAGGTCACCTTCTACTTTATAATCACCATCGATAGTTTCACGAAGTTTTGCAACTTCTTCCTCTGTCAGATCGCGAACGCGGGTATCAGGGTTGATACCGGTTTTGCTCAGGATCTCACGAGACAGGGTAAGACCGATGCCATAAATGTACGGCAGTGCGTATTCAATACGTTTGTCTCTAGGTAAATCGACACCAGCAATACGTGCCATTAACGCTGCACCTCCTTCTTAGCCTTGTTTTTGTTTATGTTTCGGGTTTTCGCAAATTACCATTACATGGCCTTTGCGTTTAATGACTTTGCATTTTTCACATATTGGTTTAACAGACGGTCTGACTTTCATATTTTAAACCTCCTCTTGCCTGTCTTTGGTTATTTGAACCGATAAGTAATTCTTCCACGACTTAAATCGTACGGAGTAAGCTCGACAGTAACCCTATCGCCAGGCAAAATTTTGATGAAGTTCATACGTATCTTACCGGATATGTGTGCCAGAATCACATGACCGTTTTCCAATTTAACTTGGAACATGGCGTTCGGTAGGGATTCTAAGATTGTGCCTTCAACTTCAATTACGTCTTGTTTGGACACAGCGTTTTACCTCCTTACTTCAGCGCCCCGAGACTAGCTTTAACATCAGCGTAAACTTTGCCGATTTCCTGCAGGCCATCGATTTCATGATATACGCCTTGTTTTTTGTAGTACTCGATCAACGGTTCCGTTTGCGAATGATATGCATGCAAACGATTTTTTACAGTTTCTTCTTTATCGTCGTCACGTTGATACAACGCGCCGCCGCATTTATCGCACATACCTTCCACCTTACTGGGATTGTATTCTACATGATATGTAGCGCCGCAGGCCTTGCAGATACGTCTGCCGGTGACCCTGCCTACAAGCTCAGCGTCAGGAACTACGATATTAACCACACCGGTCAATTTAATGCCCAGATCAGTTAAAATGCCGTCGAGGGCAACAGCCTGCTCTTCGGTTCTTGGAAATCCATCCAAGATAAAGCCATTGGCACATTCAGGTTTGGCTAAGCCTTCCCGAACAATACCGATGGTAACGACGTCGGGCACGAGGCCGCCGGCGTCCATGTATCTTTTTGCCTCTTTACCTAATTCTGTGCCTTGCTTAACAGCTGCACGGAACATATCACCAGTAGAGATATGCGGAATTTTGTATTCAGCAATGAGTTTTTCTGCTTGAGTGCCTTTACCGGCACCCGGAGGTCCCATCAAAAGAATATACATTCTAATCTTCCTCCTATTTCATAAAGCCCTGGTAATGACGCATCAAAACCAAAGACTCTACTTGTTTCATTGTATCCAATGCAACACCGACTACGATCAAAAGGGCCGTACCACCGAAATAGATACCCTCTATACCGGTGATCCAACCAACAACATTCGGCATCAGAGCAATCAATGCGAGAAAGATTGCGCCGGCCAGAGTGATTCTGGACATGATTTTATCCAAGTAATCAGTTGTCGGTTTGCCAGGACGCAGTCCGGGAATAAAACCGCCATATTTTTTGATATTATCCGACATTTCAGCTATATTCACGCTTACTGCGGTATAGAAGTAAGTGAAGAATAAAATCATCAATACATACAAAGTAGTTTGAAGAGGAGTACCCCATGCAAACCAGCCTGCAACAGTTTTTACCCAAGGAATGTCTACAAACTGGCCAATCGTAACCGGAAACATCAGCACGGAGGATGCAAAGATGATCGGAATTACGCCTGCCTGGTTGACCTTTAAAGGAATGTAGCTGGTGTGACCACCGTACATTTTACGGCCAACAACACGTTTTGCATATTGAACCGGGATTTTGCGAATACCTTGAGAGATCGCTACAACAAAGACAATCATCGCCAAAGCTATCACCGCGAACAAAATCACGTTCAGAATGTTAACCGTGCCGGCTTGCAGATATTGGAAAATAACATGCATTCCATCAGGAAGTCTGGAAACGATACCAGCAAAGATGATCAGTGAGATACCGTTACCAATACCTTTAGACGTAATCTGTTCACCGATCCACATCAAAAATACCGTACCAGCAGTTAAACTGATCGCAATCAACAGAATCGACATGATTCCGGGGTTATTGATTGCTGATCTCAGACCATAAGCCATACCTAAAGCCTGGATAAAACCAAGCAGAACTGTACCGCCGCGAGTCAGCTGAGTAACCTTTTTCTGACCTTCCACACCTTCTTTGGACCATTGTTCTAATGTAGGAACAACGACCTTTAATAATTGAAGGATAATGGACGCATTGATATATGGAGTAATACTCATAGCAAAAATTGAGAATTTGCTCAAGGCGCCGCCGGAGAACATATCAAGCAGGCCAAACAAATTACCGCTTTGGAAAAGCTGCTCGATCATGGCTACGTTAACGCCAGGAACAGGGATATGTGTTCCAGCCCGAAAAACGATGAACATGGCGAGAGTAAATACAACTTTTTGCCTGAGTTCCGTAATTCTGAAAATATTAGCGAGGGCTGCGAACACTTAGATCACCTCTACTTTTCCGCCGGCAGCAATAATTTTTTCTTCAGCAGATTTGCTGAAACCCATAGCTTGAACCGTGAGCTTTTTAGTAAGCTCGCCGTTGCCGAGGATACGAACACCATCACGAATGTTTTTGATCATTCCGTGTTCGATCAGCATTACAGGTTCAACTACTGTGCCGTCTTCAAAGCAATTGAGACTACCAACATTGATTTCGACATAATTCATGCCAAATCTATTATAGAATCCACGTTTAGGCAAACGCAGATACAAAGGTTTTTGACCACCTTCAAAACCAGGACGTTTTACGCCGCCGGAGCGGGATTTTTGTCCTTTTTGACCTTTGCCAGATGTTTTACCAAGTCCGGAACCGAGACCACGGCCAACGCGAACGGAGGCTCTTTTAGATCCCGGAGCGGGAGATAATTCATGCAAATTCATCTGTAGCACACCTCCTTGTTTTAAGCTTCAACTTTTTCAACTTTCACAAGATGTTCAACTTTGTGAATCATACCGCGAATAGTCGGGGTGTCGTTTTTAACAACAGTAGAATTGATTTTTCCTAAGCCCAGAGCCTTTACGGTTGCGCGTTGATCCTGCGGGTAACCGATCAAGCTACGGGTCAGCGTGATTTTAACTTGTTCCATCATGCTACCTCCTTAGCCAAGTAATTCTTGTACGGTTTTTCCGCGCAGAGCTGCAACAGCTTCAGCACTTTTCAGGGATTTTAAACCTTCCAAAGTTGCACGAACAACATTGTTAGGGTTATTAGAACCTTGACATTTGGTCAAGATATCACGTACGCCTGCCAATTCAAGTACGGCACGAACAGGGCCGCCGGCAATAACGCCGGTACCTTCTGCAGCCGGTTTCAAGAACACACGGCCTGCGCCGAACACACCAATGATTTCATGAGGAATGGAAGTGCCAACCATAGGAACAGTAATCAGGTTCTTTTTAGCATCTTCAACGCCTTTGCGGATAGCTTCCGGAACTTCGGCAGCTTTACCAAGGCCCATACCAACATGACCGTTTTCGTCACCAACTACAACGAGTGCGGAGAAGGAGAAACGACGTCCGCCTTTAACAACCTTTGCAACGCGGTTGATGAATACGACTTTCTCTTTTAAGTCGCTTTCTTGTTTTTCGAAATTCGCCACTTTTATTCCTCCTTCTATTAGAATTGCAGTCCAGCTTCACGAGCCGCGTCTGCCAGTGCAGCAACACGACCGGTGTACAGGTAACCGCCACGATCAAATACAACTTCTTTAATTCCTTTAGCCAAAGCTTTTTCAGCAATAGCCTTGCCAACTGCTTTAGCAGCTTCAGTATTGCCGCCGTAGTTAGCTTTCAAGTCTTTCTCAACAGTGCTGGCAGCAACAATCGTTTCGCCTGTTACATCGTTAATCACTTGTGCATAAATATTGGACAAGGAACGATATACATTCAAACGAGGTTTTTCTGCCGTACCGATAATATATTGACGAGAACGGAGATGACGTTTTTGACGTTTCTCATTTTTATCAACTCTGTTAAGCAAGAGTTTCACTCCCTTCTTTTAGAAATTACTTCTTGCCTTTAGCGCCAGCTTTACCCATCTTACGACGAACGTATTCGCCTTCATAACGAATACCTTTGCCTTTATAGGGTTCAGGCGGACGCAGAGTGCGGATTTCAGCTGCAACTGCGCCGACTTTTTCTTTGTCTGCGCCGCTGACAACGATTTTGTTAGGAGCCGGAACTTCAAAAGTAATACCTGCAGGCGGCTCTTTTACTACCGGATGAGAGAACCCGAGAGTAAAGTTGATGTTATTGCCTTGTTTAGCGGCACGATAGCCGACACCGGCAATTTCTAAAGATTTGCTGAAACCGGTGGTTACACCGACAACCATGTTGTTGATCAGAGTACGGGAAAGACCGTGCATGGAACGATGAGTTTTTTCATCACTCGGACGTTCAACAGTCAGTACGCCGTTTTCCAGAGTCAATTTCATATCTTTATTGATTTGGCGAGATAATTCGCCTTTGGGACCTTTAACGGTAACCAAATTATTTTCAATAGTAACTGTAACGTTAGCGGGTACAGTAATTGGTTGTTTACCAATTCTAGACACTTATGAGCACCTCCTATCTTTCAAGTATTACCAGACGTATGCCAGCACTTCTCCACCGAGACCAGCCTTACGGGCAGCTTTATCGGTCATCAGGCCTTGAGAAGTGGAGATCACTGCGATACCGAGGCCACCGAGGACTCTGGGCAGCTGATCTTTTTGAGAGTATACTCTCAAGCCGGGCTTAGAAATACGTTTGATACCGGAAATAACTTTTTCCTTATTAGCACCGTATTTCAGGCTGACGCGGATAACATTTTGTTTGCTATCGGCAATTACTTCAAAATCTTTAATGAAACCTTCAGCTTTCAAAATCTCAGCAATAGCTACTTTGATTTTGGAGCCGGGGATTTCAACTTTATCGTGATGAACCGAGTTTGCGTTACGAATACGGGTAAGCATATCGGCAATCGGGTCAGTCATTACCATACTTAAATACCCTCCTTCCTAATTTGCTGTTTTACCAGCTAGCTTTGGTTACTCCCGGAATAGCGCCTTGGTAGCTGTATTCACGGAAGCAGATACGGCAGAGACCGAATTTACGCATATAGCCATGTGGTCTGCCGCAAACCTTGCAGCGATTATAACGGCGAACTTCAAATTTCGGCTCATTTTTCCATTTTTCAATCAGGGCTTTTTTAGCCAAGGTATTCCCTCCTCACTTATGCGCTGAACGGCATTCCGAGGAGTCTGAGTAATTCTCTGGCTTCCTCGTCAGTCTTAGCGGTAGTAACAATGATGATATCCATTCCACGGACTTTATCGATCTTATCATATTCAATTTCCGGGAAAATCAATTGTTCTTTCATGCCCAATGCGTAGTTGCCACGGCCGTCAAAAGCGGTGGGATTTACGCCGCGAAAATCGCGTACACGCGGAAGAGCAATGTTCATCAACTTATCAAGGAAGTAATACATGCGGTCACCGCGCAGGGTAACTTTGGTACCGATCGGCATCCCTTGACGCAATTTAAAAGCTGCAATGGATTTTTTAGCTTTAGTGATGACTGGTCTTTGACCAGCGATCAAAGTCAGATCTGCAACAGCAGAATCTAATGCCTTGCTGTTAGCTACAGCTTCACCGATACCCATATTGATGACAACTTTTTCGATTTTAGGGATTTCCATAACATTTTTATAGTTGAATTTATCCATCATGCCTTTAACAGCTTCGGACAAATACTTTTCTTGCAATCTTGTTTTTGCCATTCAAAATTTCCTCCTTTCCCGGAATCTTATTTATCAATTACTTCGCCGCATTTTTTGCAGGTTCTTACGAAGCTGCCGGAAACTGCGGTCTTTTTAATACGAGTAGCTTTTTTACAAGCCGGGCATACTAACATTACTTTGGAAGAAGCAATAGCAGCTTCTTTAGTAATGATGCCGCCTTGGGGATTAGCCTGAGACGGTTTTGTATGGCGTTTTACTTTATTTACGCCTTCAACGACTACTTTAGCTTTTTTAGGCAGAGCTTCAATGATCTTTCCTTCTTTGCCTTTATCTTTGCCGGACAAAACCAAAACGGTATCGCCTTTTTTTACATGCATTTTGATTGCTGCAGTCATTTCAGGAACACCTCCTTATGTGCATTATCAGATTTCTTACAGCACTTCCGGTGCCAGAGAAATGATTTTCATGAAATCTTTATCGCGAAGTTCACGAGCAACAGGCCCGAAAATACGGGTGCCGCGCGGGCTCTTATCATCTTTAATTACAACTGCTGCGTTTTCGTCGAAGCGGATATAAGAACCGTCCGGACGACGAACGCCCTTTGCAGAACGAACAACAACTGCTTTTACTACGTCACCTTTTTTTACAACGCCACCGGGTGATGCATCTTTAACAGCGCATACGATAACGTCACCAATGTTAGCATATTTACGGTAAGAACCGCCCAATACGCGAATGCACATAACTTTCTTAGCGCCAGTATTGTCACCAACATTAAGAATGGTTTGTTGTTGTATCATGGTTTTCCCTCCCTTGCCAATTTATCCGATCGGCAATATCTTATTTTGCACGCTCTAAAATTTCAATAACACGCCAGCATTTATCTTTGGAAAGCGGACGAGTTTGCATAATTTGAACTACGTCGCCAATATGCGCTTCGTTATTTTCATCATGAGCTTTGAATTTGATAGTATGTTTTACACCTTTTTTGTAAAGCGGATGTTGAACAAAACGCTCAATAGCAACTACAACAGTTTTCTGCATTTTGTCGCTTACTACTTTACCGATACGGGTAACACGTGCGTTTCTTTCTTCGGTCACGACTGTTTCCTCCTTCTTCATACTTCAAACACACTCAGGCATTTAACTCGCGTTGACGCTGAATGGTCTTGATGCGGGCAATAGACTTTTTGACTTCGCGAATTTTCATCGGATTCTCACATTGTCCGGTTGCCATTTGAAAACGCAGGTTGAAGAGTTCTTCTTTCAAACCAGCCAATTTGCTGTCTAACTCGGAAGCAGACATTTCACGAATTTCTGTTGTTTTCATTAAGCTTCACCACCCTTTTCTTGTGCGGCAGCTTCGGCTTCTTGCTGTGCGCGGGTCACAAATTTACATTTAATAGGCAATTTGTGGCTAGCAAGACGCATAGCTTCTTTAGCGATCTCTTCGCTAACTCCGTTCATTTCGAACATAACACGACCGGGTTTAACTACTGCTACCCAATATTCAGGTGAACCTTTACCACTACCCATACGAGTTTCAGCCGGTTTTGCAGTGATCGGTTTGTCCGGGAAAATTTGAATCCATACTTGACCGCCACGTTTAATATAACGTGTCATTGCGATACGAGCTGCTTCGATTTGACGATTGGTGATCCATGCGGGTTCCAATGCTACCAAGCCATACTCGCCATGAGCGATTTTGTTACCGCGCATTGCACGACCAGTCATACGGCCTCTATGTTGTTTACGATGTTTAACTCTCTTCGGTAATAACATTAGTTTATGCCTCCTTCACCGGAGCAGCTTGCGCTACTTCTTTGCTTTCAGGAAGGACTTCACCTTTGTAAATCCATACCTTTACGCCGATACGGCCATAAGTGGTATGAGCTTCTGCTGTGCCATAATCAATATCAGCACGCAGAGTATGCAGAGGAATGCTGCCTTCACGATAGCTTTCGCTGCGAGCGATTTCAGCACCGCCCAGACGACCGCCAACCTGAACTTTAATACCTTTAGCGCCCATGCGCATGGTACGGCCAACACATTGTTTCATTGCACGGCGGAAAGCGATACGGCGTTCCAATTGAGATGCAATGTTCTCTGCAACCAAAGTTGCGTCCATATCCGGGGTTTTTACCTCAACGATGTTGATATCAATTACGCTGTCGGTCATTTTTTTCAAGTCGTTTTTCAGCAATTCAATGTTGCTGCCCTGACGACCGATTACCATACCAGGTTTAGCAGTATGGATAGAGATGCGGGCTCTATTCGAAGCGCGTTCGATTTCTACTTTAGAGATACCGGACAAGAACAGTTTTTCTTTAATGAATTCACGAATTTTAATATCTTCTAATAAGAATTTCTCATAGTCTTTGTCAGCATACCATTTGGAATCCCAATCTTTGATAATACCTACGCGGAGACCATGCGGATTAACTTTTTGACCCACTATCTTTTCCCTCCTTTTTCCGGGATATTATTTTTCTTTAACAGCAACTGTTACGTGGCTAGAACGTTTTAAGATTTTGAACGCTTGCCCACGGGAACGCGGATGGATTCTTTTCATGGTCGGACCTTGATCTATAAAGCAGGAAGATACGATCAGATTATCCACATTCATATCATAGTTATGTTCAGCGTTTGCAACTGCACTGCGCAGTACTTTTTCGATAACCTCAGAACCAACCTTAGGGGTATGTTTGAGGATCGCGAATGCTTCACCCACAGCTTTGCCGCGGATAAGATCAATCACGATACGCAACTTGCGCGGCGCGATGCGAACATATCTTGCAATAGCTTTTGCTTCCATGTTATTTTGCCCCCTTTCCCCTTATTTTAAAGATGTACTCTTATCGGCATGGCCTTTATAAGTACGCGTAGGAGCAAATTCTCCTAGTTTGTGGCCTACCATATCTTCAGTGATAAATACAGGCACATGTTTACGTCCATCATGAACAGCAATAGTATGGCCCAAGAAATCCGGAAGAATAGTGGAGCTGCGAGACCATGTTTTTACGACTTTTTTATCGTTAGAAGCGTTCAGCGCTTCAATCTTCTTTTGAAGACTTGCATGGACATACGGTCCTTTTTTGATTGATCTGGACACTAGGTTAGCCTCCTTTCTCTATCCTTATAATTATTTCGTTCTACGTTTTACGATTAATTTGCTAGAAGCTTTTTTCTCTTTGCGGGTACGAGTACCAAATGCACATTTACCCCAAGGAGTAACAGGACGTTTACGGCCAACAGGAGAATGACCTTCACCACCACCATGCGGATGGTCATTCGGGTTCATTACAACACCGCGGTTAGCCGGGCGAATACCGAGCCAACGAGAACGGCCTGCTTTACCGATGCAGATATTTTCAGCGTCGATATTGCCAACTTGGCCAATAGTAGCGCGGCAGTTGATATGCACTTTACGGATCTCACCGGAAGGGAGACGAAGCAGAGCATAATCGCCTTCTTTAGCCATCAACTGAGCAGAAGTACCAGCACCGCGGGCAATTTGACCACCTTTGCCAATTTTAAGCTCAACATTGTGAACCATAGTACCAAGCGGCATATTTTTCAAAGGCAGGCAGTTGCCGATTTTGATATCAGCATCAGGTCCGCTTTCGATAACATCGCCTACTTTAAGGTCTAAAGGAGCGAGGATATAACGTTTTTCGCCATCAGCATAGTTTACTAAAGCGATACGTGCATTACGGTTAGGATCGTATTCGATGGTGGCAACACGAGCCGGAACACCGTCTTTATTGCGTTTAAAATCGATGATACGATATTGTCTTTTATTACCGCCGCCTTGATGACGAACAGTCATTTTGCCGGTGTTATTACGACCTGCATGTTTTTGCAGTTTTTCAACCAGCGGACGGTAAGGCTTATCAGTTGTAATCTCTTCGAAGGTAGACACTGTAATGAAGCGCCTCGAAGGAGAATACGGATTAAAGCTTTTAATAGCCATTTAATTTGCCTCCTTATTACGTCAAATTACATTCCTTCGAAAAGGGGAATCGTATTGCCTTCAGCAAGTTTCACGATTGCTTTCTTATAATCGGAACGTTTGCCAACGTATTTACCCATGCGTTTGGTTTTGCCAAATACGCGTACAGTATTTACGTTTAACACTTTTACTTTGAAAATTTGTTCAACTGCCTGGCGGATTTCCACTTTGTTGGCAGTCAAAGGAACTTGGAAAGTGTATTTGTTGTCTTGAAGCATTACGGAAGTTTTTTCAGTAATGATCGGACGGAGTAAAATATCGCGAGGGTTAGCAGCCATTATGCGAGCACCTCCTCAATTTTAGCTACAGCGTCTTTTGCTAAGAACACTTTATTGTTATGAAGCAGATCAAAGCAGTTCAGGCAACCGTTGGAAAGTGCAGTGACTTTCGAAATGTTGCGTGAAGACAGCTCAACATTTTCATTAGAACCGTCAGTGATGAGTAAAGCCTTTTTATCAGCTGCATCAAAAGCAGACAGCATAGTTACAACATTTTTAGTTTTAGGAGCATCAAAGCTCAAGCCCTCAACAACGATAAGTTCACCGGCAGCAACTTTTGCAGACAATGCACAACGAATTGCCAAACGACGAGCTTTACGGGGCATTTTTTTCGCATAACTGCGAGGTTGGGGACCAAAAGTGGTACCACCACCTACCCAAATCGGAGAACGGGTAGAACCGCTGCGAGCGCGGCCGGTGCCTTTTTGTCTCCACGGTTTACGACCGCCACCGCGAACCATACCGCGGGTTTTGGTAGCAGAAGTGCCTTGACGTTCAGCAGCCTGTTGCATAACAATTGCTTGATGTACAACAGCTTCATTAAATTCAACGCCAAACACGAGATCATTCAATTCTATTTCTTCACCGGTAGCTTGACCGGAGATGTTATATACTGATAACTTCGGCATTAGAAGCATCCTCCTTTCTTTCGCTTACGCTCTTATTTATTAGGTTTTACTGTTTCTTTGATTACAACAAAAGAACCAGCGGCACCAGGAATGGAGCCTTTGACCAAAATAAGATTACGTTCAACATCAACTTTAGCAACAGTCAAACGTTGAACAGTTACTTGTGCATTACCCATACGGCCAGGCAATTTTTTGCCTTTGATAACTCTACCGCCAGGACCGGAATGCATAGGACCCATGGAACCAGGTTCACGATGGGATTTGGAACCGTGCTTCATAGGACCACGAGCGAAATTGTGGCGCTTAATAGTGCCTGCAAAGCCTTTACCGCGGGAAATACCGGTTGCATCAATCAGTTCTCCAGCAGCAAAAATGTCAGCAGTGATTTGTTGGCCGACTGTATATTCAGAAGGAGCAGACAACCGCAATTCTTTGACAAATTTAACCGGAGTTACGCCGGCTTTGTCAAAATGGCCTTTCATTGGTCTGGTCATATGTTTTTCTTTAATTTCACCAAAGCCAAGTTGAACAGCATTATAACCGTCTGTTTCTTCGGTTTTATTTTGAACAACAACACAAGGTCCTGCTTCTACAACAGTAACAGGGATCAATCTGCCGTCAGCTTCAAAAATTTGGGTCATACCAATTTTCTTGCCTAAGATTCCTTTAGCCATTATTGCACCTCCTCCTTACAGTTTAATCTCGATATCTACGCCGGCAGGAAGGTCAAGACGCATCAACGCATCAACGGTCTTCGCAGTCGGTTCCAGAATGTCTACAAGTCTTTTGTGGGTACGCATCTCGAATTGTTCACGAGAATCCTTGTTTACATGAGGGGAACGCAGAATCGTATAGATATTTTTTTCAGTAGGAAGCGGAATAGGGCCGGAAACCTGAGCTCCGGTACGTTTCGCAGTTTCTACAATTTTTGCAGCACTTTGATCAAGCGCTTTGTGATCATACGCTTTTAAGCGTATTCTGATTTTCTGTGATTTTGACATTAAATTTTTTCCTCCTAATCGCCCAGTTTCTAAGAACGGACATACTCCGTGAAAATCTCCCTGTCTAGCAGGCAAGCAACCTCTCACATCATCGCAGGGCCATGCAAATAAACATAAGTAAATGAGGGGCTTTTATTAGCCCCTCATTCGGGATCTAATTAAAGATTATTCGTTGATAGCAGCAACAACGCCGGCGCCAACAGTACGGCCGCCTTCGCGAATTGCAAAACGCAGACCAGGCTCGATTGCGATCGGAGTGATCAGCTCTACGTCCATGGTTACGTTATCGCCAGGCATTACCATCTCAATACCTTCCGGTAATTCAGTTACACCAGTTACGTCTGTTGTTCTGAAATAGAACTGCGGACGATAGCCGTTGAAGAACGGTGTATGACGGCCGCCTTCTTCTTTCGTCAGTACATATACTTCTGCTTTGAATTTTGTGTGCGGATGGATGCTGCCGGGTTTTGCAAGTACTTGACCACGTTCGATATCTTTACGGTCTACGCCACGCAGCAGGCAGCCGATGTTATCTCCTGCTACTGCTTCGTCCAGTAATTTACGGAACATTTCTACGCCCGTTACTACTGTTGCTTTTTTCTCTTCTGTCATTCCTACGATCTCAATATTGTCGCCTACTTTGATGATACCACGTTCTACACGGCCTGTTGCTACTGTGCCACGGCCGGTAATTGTGAATACGTCTTCTACAGGCATCAGGAACGGTTTGTCAGTTGCGCGTTCCGGAATAGGAATGTATGCGTCTACTGCGTCCATCAGTTCCATGATTTTTGCTTCGTATGCTGCGTCGCCTTCAAGTGCTTTCAGTGCAGACCCTACTACTACAGGAATGTCGTCGCCGGGGAAGTCGTAGCTGGAGAGCAGTTCACGTACTTCCATTTCTACTAATTCGATCAGTTCCGGATCGTCTACCATATCTGCTTTATTCAGGAACACTACCATTGCAGGTACGCCTACTTGACGAGCAAGAAGGATGTGCTCACGAGTTTGCGGCATCGGGCCGTCTGCTGCGGATACTACGAGGATCGCTCCGTCCATTTGTGCTGCGCCGGTGATCATGTTTTTTACATAGTCGGCATGGCCCGGGCAGTCTACGTGTGCGTAGTGGCGGGTTGCTGTTTCATATTCTACGTGGGAAGTGTTGATGGTGATTCCGCGTTCTCTTTCTTCAGGTGCTTTATCGATCATGGAGTAATCCATGAATTCTGCGCCGCCTTTAGAAGCCAATACTTTGGTGATTGCTGCGGTCAGGGTTGTTTTACCATGGTCTACGTGACCGATGGTGCCGATATTAGCATGCGGTTTTGTTCTTTCATATTTTTGCTTTGCCATTTATTTTTCCTCCCTTAAATTAGGTTTTACTTTATATTAGGCTTGAGTGCCTTTGTTTTTGGCAATGATAGCCTCGGCAATGTTTCTCGGTACATCTTCGTAATGGTCAACTTCCATAGAGTAGTTGCCTCGGCCTTGAGTTTTAGAACGCAGGTCGGTAGCATAACCAAACATTTCGGAAAGCGGAACAAATGCGTTGATAACTTGAGCGCCATTGCGAGCTTCCATACCTTCGATACGACCACGGCGAGAGTTCAAATCGCCGATAACATCGCCCATGTAGTCCTCAGGAACAGTAACTTCTACTTTCATATAAGGTTCAAGGATAACCGGGTCGGCTTTAGTAGCGCCAGAACGGAAGCCCATAGAACCTGCAATTTTGAAGGCCATTTCAGAAGAATCGACTTCATGGTAAGAACCATCATAAACGGTAACTTTGATATCAACCATTGGGTAACCGGCAACTACGCCGGTTTCCATAGCTTCTTTAACACCGTTTTCGATCGGTCCGATGTATTCTTTCGGAATAGCACCGCCAACAACTTTGTTCTCAAACAAGAAGCCTTCACCTGCTTCACGAGGTGAAATTTCCAACCAGCAGTGACCATATTGGCCTTTACCACCGGACTGACGTACAAATTTACCTTCGGACTTAACAGATTTGCGGATAGTTTCACGATAAGCAACCTGCGGATTACCAACAGTACAGCCTACTTTGAATTCACGCAGCAAACGGTCAACAATAATGTCCAAATGCAACTCGCCCATGCCAGAAATGATGGTTTGTGCTGTTTCCGGATCAGTATGAACACGGAAAGTAGGATCTTCTTCTGCCAGTTTTTGAAGGGCAATGCCCATCTTTTCCTGGTCAGCTTTAGTTTTAGGTTCAACCGCAACGGAGATTACCGGATCAGGGAATACCATGGATTCCAGAATGATCGGAGCTTTTTCGTCGCAGAGAGTATCGCCGGTAGTGGTATCTTTCAAACCTACTGCTGCTGCAATATCACCGGAATAAACCATGTCGATTTCCTCACGATGGTTGGCATGCATTTGCAGGATACGGCCAATACGCTCTCTCTTACCTTTGGTAGAGTTGTAAACGTAAGAACCGGAGCCGAGAGTACCGGAGTACACACGGAAGAAAGCAAGTTTACCAACAAACGGGTCAGTCATAATTTTGAAAGCCAGTGCAGAGAACGGCTCGCTGTCGCACGACGGACGTTCGTCTTCTTCGCCGGTTTCAGGATTTACGCCTTTGATATGAGGAATATCAGTAGGAGCAGGCATGAACGCTACAACAGCATCCAGCAAAGGCTGTACGCCTTTGTTTTTGTAAGAAGAACCGCAGCAGACAGGAGTCATTTTGCAAGCAATAGTTTGTTTGCGGATACCAGCCATAACTTCTTCTTCCGTCAGCTCTTCGCCTTCCAGATATTTCATCATCAGCTCGTCATCGCTTTCAGCTACAGCTTCCATTAAAGCTTGACGGTATTCGTTGGCTTTTTCAACCATATCGGCAGGAATATCAACAAATTCTTCTTCTTTACCCAGAGCGTCGCTGTAAACGATAGCTTTCATTTTGATCAGATCGACCATACCCTGGAAGGTATCTTCGAAACCAATCGGTAATTGGATAGGTACAGCATTGGCATTCAAACGATCTTTCATCATTTGTACTACATTGTAGAAGTCAGCGCCGGTAATATCCATTTTATTTACATACGCCATACGCGGTACGCCATATTTGTCAGCCTGACGCCATACTGTTTCAGACTGAGGTTCAACGCCGCCTTTAGCGCAGAATACTGCAACAGAACCATCAAGTACACGCAGAGAACGTTCAACTTCTACAGTGAAGTCAACGTGACCTGGCGTATCAATGATATTGATGCGGTGTCCATCCCATTGACAGGTGGTAGCAGCAGAAGTAATAGTAATACCACGTTCCTGCTCTTGAACCATCCAGTCCATGGTAGCGCCGCCATCATGGGTCTCACCGATTTTATGAACCCTACCGGTGTAGAACAGAATACGTTCAGTCGTAGTAGTTTTACCAGCATCAATATGAGCCATGATGCCGATGTTTCTTGTTTTTTCAAGCGGAAATTGTCTGCCCACTTTTTTATCCTCCTCGTTATAGGGATCGGGCCATTACCAGCGGTAATGTGCAAACGCTTTGTTTGCTTCAGCCATCTTGTGGGTATCTTCGCGTTTTTTCACAGCAGCGCCGGTAGCGTTTGCTGCGTCCATGATCTCACCAGCAACACGTTCGCACATGGTTCTTTCACCACGCAAACGGGAGTAGTTGACCAGCCAGCGAATACCAAGGGTGGTCTTACGGTCTGCACGGACTTCAACCGGAACCTGATAGTTAGCACCACCAACGCGGCGAGCACGTACTTCTAAAAGCGGCATAACGTTTTTCATAGCTGCATCGAATACTTCGAGAGGATCCTTACCAGTTTTAGCACGAACCAGATCGAAAGCATCATATACAATGCGTTCAGCAACGCCTTTTTTACCGTCAAGCATAATCTTATTAATAAATCTTGTCAAAAGTTTTGAACCGTATACAGGATCCGGCAAAACGTCTCTTTTTGTTACAGGGCCTTTTCTCGGCATGTGTTTCCCTCCTTATGGATTATCAATTCGTTGTGTAGACTTGATTACTTTTTAGCTGCTTTAGCACGTTTAGCACCGTATTTAGAACGGGCTTGATTGCGGTTAGCAACGCCTGCAGTGTCAAGTGCACCACGAATGATATGGTAACGCACACCAGGAAGATCTTTAACTCTTCCGCCTCTAATCAGGACAACGCTATGTTCCTGCAGATTGTGGCCGATACCAGGGATGTAAGCAGTAACTTCGATACCGTTAGTCAAACGTACACGAGCTACTTTACGAAGAGCAGAGTTAGGCTTTTTCGGGGTTGTAGTATAAACCCTAGTGCAAACTCCACGTTTTTGCGGGCATTCTTTCAATGCCGGGGCAGTGGATTTTACAGTCAAAACTTCTCTTCCTTTGCGAACCAATTGATTAATTGTAGGCATATCGGCACCTCCTTCCGAATAAATAGATTTTAATGATTATAAAAATCCTTCAGCAAAGCTTCCAGATCCCTATCAACCTTTGAGTATCGCGGCTGTCGCTGCACCGACATGAATTCCGCAGGCTTTACCAAGTTCTTGCATTGTCGCTACTTTTTCTACATTCACCCGAGCTTCAGCGCAGGCATCAAGCAGTGGCTGCACAACCCGGACATCTGCGTCATCAGCTATATAAACCGTCTTTGCAGTGCCTTTTTGAATCGCTTTAGCGGTTTGCTTGTTCCCGACAACTCGCTTCGTTGCTTGCTTTAACAACTCTACTGTCATCACAAACCCTCCTTGTAAAAGCGCATAGCTATCCCGAGATACTTACATATTGTAACACTGCCACTTGGCTGTGTCAATACTTTTTCTTGATTTTTTTACAAGCGCAAACCCGCATTAAACCGTGTTTTTTGTATTACACGGACCCTAGCGTTTCTTTTGCGTAACTTTGTAATATGTTTTACACAAAAAATCTTAATTTTGTAATCTTTTGGGACTCGTATTTCCATTTTCAGAGGATATTTTATATGTATTATTTCAGCATTTTTGACAAATTCAGTCATAATTTATCACCAGCTCTTAAATATAAAAGAAAAACCTCAAATTTTGCTAAATTTGAGGTCAATTTGATTGGATTTTATTCTCCGTATTTAAAAAATTATATTTTTTTCTACTTCCATTGCCAGTAAATCCATTTTTATTTGCGATCCTTCCAGCAAAAAAAGGTATTCCATTCCTTTCGCCTGCCAAAAATAAATCATTAAGCAATCATTTGAATCCTCTGATCTCTGCATACGAATCCAATTTATTTTCTGTTTTTGTAGTCCCCACAATTTGCTGCCATAATCAGAAACAATTAAAGTTTCAGCAACCGCTATTTTCTTTTCTGCAGCCGTTATGTTTCCTGCCTCGTTAGTAATCCCTCCTGCAATTGTTTTATCCGCTCTTTTTCTAACTGCAAAATATATTCTGCTGCCAGCGTCATCAGTCAAACAAACTTGAAAAGGTTTTTCTGTATCTGATTCACCTCTAAATTTTTCTGGCAGCAAAAATTGCATATGTTCATCTGCATATATCTTATTTTCAGCCTTTTCTTGAGCATCAACAGAGCAAGTCAAAAACGTACTAACCAATAATATAAAAAAATATGCTGGTAAATCTCTGTTTTTTATCATGTTAGACTATCCTTCCTAAAATGTATGGTAGAAACTTGTAAGAAAATTAAATCCCTGGTACCTTCTGGCATCAGCGCCATTAGAGTTTTTTCCGTCGCGCATAGAAAAGTACTGTACCTTCAACGACAATTTATTTCTTTCATCCATTTTTAAATCACAGCCTATGCCCAAAGCAACTTTTTTTCTATTATCTACATATGAATCCGTCAGCGAGCTATATCTAATACCGTCGGCTATCATGATATCCGCAGCCAGACGCAGGTCTGTTTTTTTAGATAAATGTTTTTTCCATTCCGCACCAAAATAATGTACTGGAGATTCTTCAACTTTTTTATTCAAAATAATTTCATTATTCTCATGATAGTACCAATAGTACAACATTAAGTCCTGATCCTTGGCTAAATTACGGTTATAGGTCAACCGCGTTTCCCAAACTGCGCCTGTATCAAAAACACTGCCATCAGCAATCTTACTTTCTGCAGAACTGGTATGAAGAAGCTCACCTACCAGCTGCCATTTTTCTTCAGCGTGCTGCCAGCGTAAATACTTTTGCCATTCATTACCAGGATTGAATTTGTCATCATCGATATCACTGGTAGGATCATAAGAACCTCTGACTGAGTAGTTTGTTCCCAACGTCAGCAGATCTTTGTCCCCCCCTATTCTACGCGTAACCGCTATTCCGGGAGTAAAGTTCCAACCTTCACCAAACTCAGCAAATCTCACCAGATCTTCATCCATTCTGGCGTTGCGTTCGTAGCTTGACAGCTTCGCTTTTCCCGTAGGAATATTAATACCCAAATTATAATCAACTATATATTTATCCTTATTATTTCTCGTTGAAAAATATAATAAAGTATCTGTAAAAGTATTTATCTTGCCTTCATGTCCCGGCGTTGTATTCTTTGAACTTACATAATTGAAGTTAAGCCCCCAATAGCTATTTTTATTGGCATATCCAAAATAATAAGGCTGGACAAACTGGCTGCCACTCCAACCGTTTCCGTGCCAATTATAAAAATTGTTGCTTAGAAAGCCAGATACATCCTGATAAGGATTTTCTTTTTCTTTCAATAGCCGCTCGTAATAATCCCTGCTTGCCAACGCATAATCCATAGACCCGCCTGCATTATACACCGCTTCTGCCAATTCATTTTCCTGTTCACCAAGTTCGGCTGCGGCTTCGTCTCTTACGCCCAGCAGCAGATCAGTTTTATTCTGCAGCGCTTCATATTCAAGAAAAACTTTTTCCAGTTCAACATCAATGTTTTCGGCCTGATGTTGCAAATTACCTGCATAGGCATATGCAGTACCTACCTGCTCTCCACCCAAGCTTCCTTCTACCTGTGCATCATCAAGCGCCTCTGCATAATTGACCTGGGCTGCAGCTGCGGCCCAGGCATTTCTACTTTTCTCTTCCAGCTCCCGGACTTTTTGCTCATATGAATTATTGTCCCGCTGCATATGCTGCAGCAGCTCCTGATTAGCATTCAACAGAGCTCTGTTTTTCTCTGCCTGTTCTAACAAGCTCACTACCGTTGACCAGGAAGCAGCCATTTCCGTTTCCATCTGTTGCTTACTTAAAGCGGCTTCGTTCTCTTCCTGCTCAAAGCGCTTCCTGTAATCCACTCCTTTAGCTAACTCAGCTGCACTATCAGCAACATCTTTAACATCCGGTGGGACCGTAATAGCACTTGCATTACCTACTAAAGGAATCAACATGCAGATGCTGCAACACATCGTTATGATTCTATTTTGCATCTTCCCTTTATCCTTTCGTCAGTTCTTATTTGCGACGTTTGGAATACCACATCATTATCAGCGTCCCACAAACAACTACAGCGATCACCGCCAGATAACTTCCCAAGCGATTACCGGAAAAATTTCTAAAAATTTTGCTAAGTCCAGCATCCTGATGTTTTACTTCCTCTGCAAAAGTAAGAGTCTGTCCATTAGCATCTATTAAAGCGACCTGCCCATTAAGACTGGTTCCATTAATAAAAGCCAGACGCATAAAACTTTTCATATTCTCGATATTAGCATAGGTAAAGGCATAAATTACATTATCGCCCTTACGCGCAACCTGAAAAATATTTTTTCTATCTATTGCGTCAGTAGCAATACTTAACCACTCACTGGTTTTTATTGTTCCATCTGCATTAACAGTTACAGGCAAACTGTCACCAATTGTCCGTTTATCCGTTAAAACTCTGTTTTGACCGGTAGTAATAACAGTTCCACTGTCATTACTAATAACTGCTTGTGGTCCCAGCTGTACTTTCCAGACTATGTTACCCGTATTATTTTGACCGATCCAGTAAGCTAGTTGCGCTGCAGCCGTCAGTTCATCATTATCCGGTGTCTGACTTAACCACATGGTCAGCACAATATCACCATTGCTGTCAGTATTGAAATACCCGGGAAAGTCTGCCAGACTCTCCTGTCTCGAATGGCTGCTTACTGCCAAATAGATGCTGGTTTCTTTCTCAATCACCGACCAGGCAACATTGTCATATCTTTTAGAACAGTCGATTATACCAAGATCATGATAAAAGGCAAACCGCACACGCCATCCTTGCTGATTAGCCGGCAAAACCGGCAGCTCAGCTTTTAAAATACCGCCGTCAGCATTCTCAGCGGTCAGCACTTCTGATCTGATCGGAATATCATTGACATAAACAGTCACGGCCGATTTCTTACGATCCAGAATTTTGGCATGCCTGAAATGCAATTCCACATAAGAACCTTCTTCAATATCATAATTAGAAGGTTTGGGAATAAATATTTCTGCTTCCTGATGAAAAGCACCAGCTGCTAAAATATCGTCATTATAGCCAATATCACTAAGCGTATAAATTCCTTTACTGTCTAAACCTTTTTTACCGGAAAGTTTTTCAGCCTGCACAGGCAAAGAAAACTGTGTTTCACTGCCGCTCAATGTTCTAACAAATTTATTATTACACAAAGCGTTAACGCCCAGCTTGGCACCATTTTCATTATTTCCCCCCACACTTAAATTATAATGACCGTTAAGGGAAGGAAATAATTTCAAAAATGCTGTATCACCGCTGAAGTTTACATCTGCCTCAACCTGTCCGCCCAATCTTATAACATTTGTATCAAGCACTGCATCTGGCTGTTCCAGCCTCGCTTCCCAAACCACCGGCGAACCATAACCCGACATTCGTCCCATAAACGACGACAGCCGCAGCATCGATATAATATTATTATCATTGAGATTAGCAAGAGAAAAAGTAACATTATTCCGGGCGCCAAAATATTCATCTATAAAAGGATTAGGGAAATTGGCCAAACTATAATTCATAGCATCAACTTTGAATTTTATTGTTGTTTCCGGACGTATAATAAACCAATTAGCATCATTATCAATATCTTTACAGAGGCCCTCAATAGACCTGTGCAAAACACTGATGGTAATTTCATTAATCCCCTCTCTTAAACTGGTCAAGGGCAGCGCAACCTGCCAATTACTCCTAAAAGCACCATCTGGAACAAGTCTGCGGCTTTCCGCAGGGATTCCATTCACTGAAACTGTCATTGTCGAAATATCCGGCAGGATTGTCGGCGAATACGAATACCACAAATCCAAAACCGGTGCCACGGAAAGCTTCATACCGGGTTTAATTTCCAAAAATCCTGTCAGTGCCGCATTGGGGTTGCGCAAAACCTTGTCATCCATAAATAAACTTATACTGTATTCATTCCCCAGCACAACAGGCTTGAGTCCGAGTTCCATTGGTGCAGCATCCGCTGTACATATGAATCCCAAAGACCATATCATCGCCATCAACAAACATACTCTCTTGAGCATACTCCCAACACATCCTTAATATTAATCATTTCTCATAATGTTTTTTTGTATTGCGCTTTAATTTTAAAATTATATATACAAACACAGTTAAAATTACTACTAAAACTGCCGCCTGAACACTGACGATCTTGTTAATTTTTAAATATTGTTCTCCTGCAGCAGTTTGCCATGACTGCTTTACTTCTTCAGCCACAACCGCATTTACAACACCATCTGCTGCTGTAATTACGATTCCTGGTGCCTGCACTTTTACCGGCAGATATTTTAAATCTAAAAATTCGTAACCCTGCTTTTGCAAACCCTCAATAATAGAGCCAACTTTATCTGGTTTTAAATAACCATGGTAAAAAAAACAAGCAACAGCGCCTGGTATAGTTTTAAGCGAAGCACTTTTATTCATCATTTCTTCTACCACAAACTCGCCGCCGTCATAAAACCCCATATTCTCAGGTATAACCAACATTCCATAAAGGTATCTTGATCTCGTCATATACGGTAAGGTCATAGTAACGCTATCCGTATCATCAGAAATCTGCAATTGACCGGAATAAATATTGAAATATCTACTCAGAATCTCATATGTTTTTTGACTTGCGGCATAATGCGGAGCTTCAAAAGCTAATGGAATTAATCCGCAACGCAGTAATTCCGAAATGCCTGCTTCTATACGGGGAACAGTAAAACTTTCTTCATCCTCCATTGGTCTATCATCTTTAGCATTCCAAAATTCATAGCCTTCGCCAGTCGTCGGTGAAAATTCATTTTGATGAGTGTAGCCATGCATAATAATGCTGGCGCCACGCTTTTGAGCCTCCTGCAGCACTTCTACCAATTCTTCCCGCTCGTGTAAATAATGTTTTTTCCCGTCCATAATTCCAACGGGGACTACACCGATAGCAAAGGGAATATTATATTTCTCTATTTTCTCCACCACAGCCTTAACGGCTTTAGGATCAACGATCGGACTTACATCTTCAACCCTTAAAAACGCTTTTGGTCGTTGGTCATCAGTATGCCGCTTAAATACCTGATGCAGTAAATAGCCCATATAATCATCAAACAGCTCATTAAATTCCAACATTCCAGAATAATAAATATTTTCACGCTGCCAAATTACTGGTACTTCATCAATAAACTTTTTTGCGGTTGCTATAACATTTACGTTTTTTCCTGGATCAGTATATTCAACACTCATCCAATCATAAAAACTTCTTCCCTTAAAGTTTATATAAGTCCAATCACTTACCTTACCCAATGATCTAAAATCATGCCAGCCTTTAACTTCTGCAAGCTGTTCAATATTATCTTCAAACCACAGAACCTGCCTTGCCCCTGCAATTTCTTCTACCAATTCCCGCGGCAGCTTTCTTTGCTGAAGCCCGGCATAAACTATAGTATCTGCATCTTGCAACAACCCTGGTTGCCAATCATCCACAGCTACAAGGACATAATCCTCCTCAAAATGTCCCAGATGTTCTGCCAGCGAAGTAACCAGCGGGAAAGTTCCACCGTAGCGCATCTGCAGATCATAGAGCAGGAAATTTCTGCCGGCAGTCTGTGCAAAGCAGGTGCCTGTCCCCAATATCAACATTAACAATACCAATGTTATTTTTTTGACTAAAAGCATCCTAGCTGCCATTCACCAAATCTTCTTTCGCCCGCAAGTATAACATTTTATAATCTGTGTCCGTATTTTCAATCGTGGCATACCCCAGTGAAGTCCTTACACGCACCATGCGCTTGGCGCTACTGAGCTTGACCGGTATCAGTCCGACAGCAGTATCTATTTTGCTCACAACAATATTTAAGCCGCCGCTTTCTGTCTGAGGAAGGATCACGCCAATACTGCCGTCATCTAAAATCCCCTTACAATCAGTAAAGCGCAATTTACTGGCAACAATTTCTGCCACAGTTTTTTTGATGAACATAATATCCTGTTTCTTATAAATAGATTGCAGCTGTTGCAAATTGCTAATCTGAAATAAAAGCAGGGAAAAACTTGTACCGTAACGTTTAGCACGTCCTACTTCTTCTTCCAGTTGTTTAAAAAATCCCTGTTGATTATAAAAACCGGTACTCCCATCAAGAGTAACAAGTTTTTCCAGTTCAGACACACTGGCTATTTTAAACATATTTTTCTCTACCACCGCTGATAATTCTCCACCTAAGAAACCTCCAACAGGAAAACATAGCAATGCCAAAAAATCAATATAGACATCCGCCCCCATTTTTTCCAGTAATACGATGTCATATAAACTGTACATACTAAAAAACATTACAAAAACAATCGATAAATAAAGTCCCTTCGTAGTTCCTAACGAATAGGCAGCGATAATATTAAAACTCAGACACGCAAAAATAAGAAACACTAATTCTTTTTCATTGTTCAAAAAACACAACAATGTAATCACTGCTGCAATCAACAGCAGCAGCACAATTCCATTAAATATTGCCATATCGCGTCTCACAAAAGCTTTTTTTTGCATATTTCTAGAACCTTTCCTGACCATATCTTTCTTTAATTAGAGCTCCGCTCTGTTTTATACCAGTGGAACCCCTTTCCCTGAATCTTGTCCTTCAAGCTTTCGTAAAGCGCCTTAAATACTAAAATGATCCACAATTGGCAATATGTAAAATACATCAGACAAATCAAAAATAAATTACTTAAGCTGCCTTCGCCACGCTCTAAGGAAAGTGAAATAAAGGTTTCCGTTACAAAAAGCGCATAAGCCAACATCCATATCAGTGACAACGGCGCATCTATACTCAGACGAACTATTCCCAGTGCGCCTAAAACAAACAATATATCCGATATAATCACAGCCGCAAAAAATACAAAATATGTAAAAGCAAAATAAACTATATCTGTACCAATTTTTCTGTCTTTAAGCTGAAATATCCGCAGTAAATATTGGCTGATGATCCACAAATTTCCACGTGCCCAACGTGTCCTCTGTTTCATCCAGACACGCAGCGACTCTGGTTCCTGTTCCCAAGTTACGGCATGCGGGTACCAAAAGATGGTATAACCAAAATCATAAATACGAATTGTCAGCTCCGTATCTTCTGTTAACGCCTGATCATTCCAGCCGTTAATACTTTCGAGGATACTTCTCCGCACAACAAAGTTAGTTCCAGGAATAGTAGTAAGACCAAACCAATAACACCTGCTGGCCTGCAATAACCACTGAAAACTCAAAGTCTCAATATTTATAAAGCGCGTAAGATAGTTTACATTACGATTGCGTGTCCGAAACTTTCCAACAACAGCCCCCAATTTATCATTAGTATATAATTTATAAACTAACTGCAGTAGAGCCCCTCTTTCCGGAGTATTATCGGCATCATAAACAGCAACATATTCACCGCAGCTGACTTTCAGTCCATGGTTCAGCGCATTTGATTTTCCCTTAGCACCCACCAGCGGCTGCAAAGTAACAACTTTCAGCTGTGGAATTTTCTTTTGCTTCTCTTCTAAAATCAGACCCGTTTTGTCACTTGAACAATCGTTTATCACCACTATTTCATAACGATCTTTAGGATAGGCAAATCTTCCCAATGCCTCAACCGTCCTGCCAATAACGGCTTCTTCATTATGCGCCGGCACTAACACACTGACAAAAGGATAGTAATCCATTTTCATATCAACGTCATCATCATGCATTGTTTTCAAAAAATGCTTGTATCCACCAACAGTTAAAAATACATGATAAAAAAGTATCAGCCAGGTTGCACCCATTGAAATAAAAAATAATCTTTCCGCGTCCATATATCCCCCAAAAACAGCTGTTATTTTTTAACCTCTATCATAAGTAAGTTCCGTTCTGGCTCTTTCATACACTTCAATAACATCAATATCGCTTTCTTGAAAAGAAGCTGCGCCTATACTTGGTTTAACTTTTATATTTTTTTTACCATCTTCAAGTTCAACTGCTACCACTGTCAAAAACAAATGCAACTTTTCTACCACAGTAACCGCACCTTCAGCATTGGTTCCGGGCATTAAAATACCTAACATATTATCTATTAAAAGTCCTTTGACATCTGTACCGCGCATTTGCAGGTCAATATTTTTAGCAACTGCTATCAATATTCGGCTTGCACCAACATTACCATAGGCCAGCTGGATTTCATCAAAATTGGCAATTTGCAGCAACAGCAATGTAAAAGCTTCGTTGTAACGTTTAGCACGCCAAAATTCTTCATCTAATTTTTTAAAAAACCCCTGATTATTATAGAATCCCGTATCTCCATCTAATGTAACCAGTTCAGCTATCGCTTCAATATCCTTGGCTAAAGACTCATTCCTGGAAATACATTCCCCTAATTTGGCTGCTAAAACACTTATCAACGGTATCAAAAAAAGCCACGCTACATCCAATGGATCAACTGTCGTCATTTCTTTACTGATTATTACTGCATAAATAAGATAACTACCATAGCAAAAAGTAACACCTACCGAGAGCAAAAGCCCCCGCTGCAAGCCAATCATATATGAAAGCACTGCCACCAAAAGAAAAACACCAAAAAGTCCAAAAGCAAAAAATATATTCAGTGCTTCAAACCGTACAAGAATAACGGCAAATACACACAGAACAGTAATAATAAAACTATTAAACCAGATAACATCCGGTCTAAATTCTTTATTCACCAATTCCCTGCACCATCCTCAACATAAGTAATGCTTCCAACTGATCAAAAGCGTAAACCATACCAGAATCCTGATCACCAAACCCGCCGCCAAAATCTGAAACATCTTCTATTTGAAATGCCAAAACCTTACTATAGCACCACAAAGCATACTTACTGTCATTGTTCAGCCAAAATAAACGGGCCGCTAAAGCATACACTGCCGCAGACTCATTTTCGTCTTTAACAGAACCATCAAAATTATACCAGTTAGCTATTTTTTTATTTGTTTTTATTTCTTCCCGCATAAATTTAAGCAAGCTGCCTGTATCCCCATCTGCATTATACAAATTTAAAGCAGTATACAAATTTTCAACCATATTTATGCCAGTTTCATTCCAAACATATTTTTTTTCACTGTAACTAAAAGCAACCGGATAAAACCCATATTCTCTTTTTTCTATTTTCTGCAGCAATTCGCGTGAATTTTGCCACAACTCCTGCCATTTTTGTTTATCATACGCTTTCAGCATATCTATACTGTTCATATCCAAATAAAAAAGCGAAACATAGTCTGCTTTTTGCTGACTTCTGTCATCATAAAAGTCATATAAATACTTGCCATCACTGTCAAATTTATAAATAGACTCAGACACATAAGCCAACTGTTTACTATAGTCGCCCATATTATTTTGAGCAGCCAAATAATATGCTTTAAATATCCTTAAATCATCCACCAGTGCAGAAATTTGTTCGCCAGCATAATTTTCAGCATTAATTTTCCAGTAGTAATAGCCGGCCCGGTCCAAATAATATTTATCAGTTTGTGCTGCAAGCAAATCAAAGTATTGTCTGTCTTTCCTCAGTGCAGCATATTCCATGGCCTGCCCCATAGATTCACTAACTCCATAATCAGCCAGCCCCTGCTGATTGACAGAATAAATGATCACATCGTTTTGATCATGGAGTTTTTTCTTTAAAAAAATAAAACCGCGTTCATCGTCTACAGAATTTACCAAAATCGCTCGCTCCTGCTGTTTTCTTGTATTATTTCCCTGAGGATTACAATTAACAGTATTCACAAAAAAACAGGAAATTAATATCACCAGCACCGTAACTATCATTTTATGGCTTTGAGCTTTTGTCTTCATCATTCACCCATCTTCTAAAGATTATTTTGGTCTTTTATTATACGTTCCATTTGTTTTAGTTAATATTTATATTTTATTATACACTAATTATCATCTATTTAAAATATTTTATTTTGTCTTTATAGCAATATATTTTTTGAATTTCAAATATAAAAATCATCTAAAAAACAATTTTAAAACAGAAAAACCCGGCAGACATTATAGTCTGCCGGGTTTTTCTGTTTTATTTTCTGCTTACTTCTACTTCAAACATCCGTTTCCATGGTAAAGTGAAATTATACTTACTTACTCTGTCACCTAAAACAGGCTGTGCCAGCTCTAAAATATCTTTGGTGATAACGGCTTCGGCCTCTTGCACCTGCTGCGTATTAAGTCCACTATTAGGCCAGTAATTAGGCCAAATTAATTCTACATAAGTTTTATTACGCACATTAGCCTGATAAGCCCAATCATCGAGATATCTTATTTCCAGCAAAGATTGAAGATCAGCCGTATCCATACTTTTTGACAGTAATCCTTGCCCCAAAGCAAATCCCAAAGTATTTCCAGCAGTATTCCAACCACCGTAAGCAGCAAGCTTTTCTGCCACTTCTTCTTCAAACAGTTTTCTGACCAAGGCGTTGTCTGCACCGTTTCCATAAGCAATATCAGCAACTGCAACTGCTTTTCCCTGCTTTAAATACCTCTTGACATCAGCAACAAATTTCTCTGTATGTTCCGTTATTGTACCTGTATTTTTCGGGTTAGAAGCTTCTACTGTTACCCCATCAAAAGGAGTATTAACAGCCAATACCAAATCCGCACGTGCTAAATTAGCAGTAGGCCAGCCGCCAGCAGCATGTATATGTTCTGCGGCACTGAATGCTATTTCATCATCTTCATAAGCAGGTATAGTCTCTCCGCCTTTTCCTTCGGCGAAATCTACATAAACCATCGGAATTTCATAACTTACCCTGCTGGCAGCACGGCTTAATAAAAGCAAACCCAGCTGATCAGCCCCAGAGAAAAAACGAATTTTCTCTTTAGGAAGTTCCCTTACAAGAATATCCATTTTACGTGCTTCTTTATGGGCCTGTGAATATGGTGCCGTATCATCGCGGCCAATCAGTAAATAGTCAAAATTACCGCTTTCTACGCCATGCAGCAAAAGTTCCGTAGTTGCTATATTCAAATTGCGGCGCTGCGCTCTGTCATCTTGAACAGCTTGAGGTATTTCCGCCTGTAACGCTGCCAGTTCTTTACGTTCTTTTCTGCTGATTTCTTTTAAATCCAGTTTATCTTCTAAGGCTCCCATTCTAAACAGCTTTGGTCCCCATTCGGCGTAATAAGCAGGTTCTACAGGAGCACTGCTGGCTTTGGGAGAACGCATGATAGTTGTAAATACATAAACAAAGGGGTCACCACCCTGCGCTTTCAACTTTAATAAACGTTCTGCCCGCTCTGTTAAAACGTCTTTCGGCAGATGATGCGTCCTCGAATCAACCAGTCCGCCATAGATCAGCGCATCTGATGAAACAACGATCGCATTGGCTGTTGCGGATCGCGCCGCCAGCCATTCATACAATTTATCAGGATTACCGCTATGATCACTGCTGGCAATATATTCTAATGGCGGCGTTTCCACATTCCATCCGGCTGCCTGCATAGTTTCCACTGCATAATCCAAACAAACCGGCCTGTTATCTAAAGGCACGAACAGCAGCGTATTCCTCCCCATACTGGCTTCTGTAATTGTAAACGGTAAAAAATATATTACGAACAAAGCTAAAACAAAACAAATTTTTTTCATACCGATAATCCTTCCCAAGCTTTTTCAATAAAAAATCCCTTCCATGTAAATTCTACACAGAAGGGTTTTTTTCCTGCTAACAACGGGTTAAACTGAACCTACTCAGGAAATCCTTCGTACGCTGATTCTGAGGCGCGGTAAAAATAACATCCGGGCGGGCATCTTCAGCAATCACACCCTGATCAATGAAAATAACGCGGCTGGAAACATCACGGGCAAATGCCATTTCGTGTGTAACGATCACCATCGTCAAACCTTCTTCTGCCAGTTCACGCATAACGGCTAAAACTTCGCCTACCATCTCGGGATCAAGCGCAGAAGTAGGTTCATCCATCAATAATACTTCCGGCTCCAAAGCCAAAGCTCTGGCAATAGCCACACGCTGCTTCTGACCTCCGGAAAGCTGATGCGGCTTTGCATTGATATAGCTTGCCATACCAACATGTTCCAGATATTTCATGGCAATTGCTTTTGCTTCTTCAGACTTTTTCCCCAGTACCTTAACCTGACCTACAACACAATTTTCCAAAACAGTCATATTGTTAAACAAATTAAACTGTTGAAAAACCATGCCTACTTTAGTACGGTATAAGGGAAGATTCTTAAAACATTCCAAAACATTTTCACCGCGGTAGCTGATAACTCCGTCAGTTGGTTGTTCCAAATAATTGACGCAACGGATTAATGTTGATTTACCACTGCCTGAAGGTCCGATAACACAAACTACATCACCTTTGTGCACATCAAAATCAATACCTTTTAATATCTCACGTTCTCCAAAATTCTTTTTCAACCCTTGGACGGATAATAACAATTCTTTACTTTGTTCAGCAGTCATTAATAATTACCGTCCTTTCTCTTTTTACCGGCCACATTAACAGGAAAATGACCACATGGATCCTGCATGGGATCAAAAGACACCAGTTGATAATCCTTAGGTCCATCCATTTTCCCTTCCCACCAGCGCAAAAGTCTTGAAGCGGTAAAAGTCATAATAAAATAAATAACGCAGGTAATGAAGAATATTTCAAAGTACCTGTAATATACGCCTGCTGCCGATTTTGAAGCAAAATACAGCTCTGTGACAGAAATTACATTCAAAACCGATGTATCCTTAATATTGATGATCAGATTATTACCGATCTGAGGCATGATATTACGCAGGGCCTGCGGCAGAATTACACAGCGCATCGTCTGAAAATGATCCATGCCGATAGCCACAGCAGCTTCGCGCTGACCCGGATCGATCGATTCAATACCGCCGCGTACAGTTTCCGCCATATATGCGCCCGTATTGATAGACACAACTAAAAAACCGGCAAACATTGGTGACATATCAATGTTAAACATACTCATAGCACCATAATATACTACCATAGCCTGTACGATCATCGGCGTACCGCGGAAAAGTTCTACATAAGCATTCAAGACCAATTGAGTCACTTTTACAAGAGCCTTTTTGGCAGCACTTGCCTTTGGATCCTCGGGAATAGTCTGGATAATACCTACAACAAGACCGATTACGCAACCGATCAGAGTGCCGACAATAGCCAAAAGTAAGGTCACACAAGCGCCTTTTAACAGAACATCACCATATTGATGCAGTAAAAAAGTCACCCATCCAAAAAATGACTCGGGCATTGTTGTCATAAGTTCCTCCACCTAACATAATTAATTGATAAAACACTGTTATTTATTATAGCACAGATATCCCTTAATTCGCAAAAGAATAATACGGTAAAAAAGGAAAATAAGGGACGGCATAATTGCCGTCCCTTTAGGCATAACCGGTAACTATTATTGAGCTAAAGGTTGTTTTTTAATAGCTTCGTCCATCATTTTATCAAAATCAGCAGCAGTCATTTTTTCCAAAACAGCATCCATTGCCTTAACAAGCTCTGTATTGCCTTTTTTCACAGCGATACCAATTTCAACATCTTCACGAGAAGTTTTGAAGCCTTTTCCTTCTTCAAAGTTCAAGACAGTCAATTCCGGATTAGCAAAAGCGGCAGCTTTTGCAGTAGGGATATCAGTAACGATCAGATTGCATTTTCCGGAAGTCAATGCAACAATCATACCAGGTACCGTATCAATAGCCGGCAATTTTTTTACATCGGGAACTTGATCAATCTGGTCATACCAGATTGTATTAAGCTGAGAAGTTGCTACGGAACCTTTTAAATCAGCGACGCTTTGAGCCTTAGCCTGCTCGGAATCTTTTTTTACCAGAGCAACTACCGTTGCATAATAATATGGTTTTGTAAAATCTACAGTTTCTTTACGTTTAGAAGTAATAGACATGCCTGCAATAGCAGCGTCAATCTTACCGCTGACAACTGCGGGAGCCAGACCATCCCATTCGATTTTATGGATTTCCAGATCAGCACCCATAGAATCAGCCAGCTTCTTAGCCATCATTACGTCATAACCATAAGCATACTCATTGCTGCCTGCAATTTTTACAGCACCGCCGTCAGCTTTGGTCTGAGACCAGTTGTAAGGAGCATAAGCACATTCCATGCCAACCTTCAATACTTTTTTGTCAGATTTTTTCTCTCCGCCGCAACCAGCAGTAAAAGCAACTGCAGCCATCAGCATAGTACATACAGCAGCTGTAACTAATTTTTTCAAATTCATTCTTCTAACACGCCTTTCCATCAAATAAATTATGTGTTAATTTTACAGTTCTATGCGCAAGAAGTCAATATAAATCAGCATGTATACAATGCACATAACATTTTATCAGCTTTATAGAACTTATTTCACATAGTTGTTCATATTATTATCTTTCAAAATAACGTCATGAGCACCGCCTTCAACCAGCGAAGTTGAAGAAACCAAGGTCATTTTTGCGTTTTTCTTAAGATCGTCCAAGTTAAGAGCGCCGCAGTTACACATAGTAGAACGCACCTTGCTCAAAGTAAGCGTTACATTATCTTTTAACGTACCGGCATAAGGAACATAAGAATCAACACCTTCTTCAAAAGAAAGCTTAGATGCACCGCCCATATCATAACGCTGCCAGTTACGGGCACGATTCGATCCTTCACCCCAGTATTCTTTCATATAATTACCGTTGATATTTACTTTATTCGTCGGGCTCTCATCAAACCGGGCAAAATAACGGCCAAGCATTAAAAAGTCAGCACCCATTGCCAATGCCAGAGTCATATGATAATCATAAACAATACCGCCGTCAGAACAGATAGGAACATAAATTCCCGTTTCTTTATAATATTCGTCACGAGCTTTAGCAACTTCTATCAAAGCCGTTGCCTGACCGCGACCTATACCCTTTTGTTCGCGGGTAATACAGATAGAACCGCCGCCGATACCAACCTTCACAAAATCAGCACCGGCCTCGGCCAAATAGCGGAAGCCTTCTGCATCTACAACGTTGCCAGCGCCCACTTTTACTGTATCTCCATAATGCTCGCGAACCCAATCCAAAGTCAATTTCTGCCATTCAGAATAACCCTCTGAAGAATCAATGCAAAGCACATCGGCACCGGCATTAACCAAAGCCGGTACACGTTCAGCATAGTCGCGGGTATTAATGCCAGCCCCTACTACGTGACGTTTTTTACTGTCCAAAAGCTCTAAAGGATACTCTTTATGAGTAGCATAATCTTTACGGAAAACCATATACAATAAACGGCCTTCATCATCAATAATAGGCAATGTATTCAGTTTATTATCCCAAATGATATCATTTGCTTCCTGCAGCGAAGTCTCTTTGCCGCCAACAATCATTTCATTGATTGGCGTCATAAAAGTACTGACCTTCGTATTCAAATCCATACGGCTGACACGATAATCACGACTGGTAACAATGCCTTCCAATTTGCCGTTCACAGTGCCGTCAGAAGTAACCGCTACCGTAGAATGACCTGTTTTTTCTTTCAGAGCAACGATATCTGCCAAAGTGCTGTCTGGTCGGATATTAGAATCACTGCTGACAAAACCGGCACGATGTGTTTTTACACGCGCCACCATAGCAGCTTCATTTTCAATAGTCTGGGAACCATAAATAAAGGATATGCCACCCTCTTTGGAAAGCGCTATCGCCATTTTATCATCAGAAACAGACTGCATGATAGCAGAAACGAGAGGAATATTCAATGTAATCGCTGATTCTTCACCTTTTTTAAATTTTACTAAAGGAGTACGTAAATCAACGTTCGTCGGTACACATTCTTTTGAGGAATAACCAGGAACAAGCAGGTATTCACTAAAAGTATGAGCGGGTTCATCATAATAAAATGCCATTGTATTCATCTTCCTTTTCTCTAAATTTTATCTGGAGCTTGTAGGCTTTTTAAGCTGATTTAAGTTATACAAAACGTCCCAGTGCCAAAGCATTGGGACGTCATTATTATTTTTTTAATGCGCGCCAGGCAATATCCTTACGATAATGGGCATCAGCAAAGCTGATTTTTCCCGCAGCTTCATAAGCCTTATCTTTCGCCTCACGGATATTTTTCCCAACGGCTGTGACACCAAGCACACGACCGCCAGCAGTAACTATTTGGCCATCAGCACATTTAGTTCCTGCATGGAAAACAACAACGTCTTCCCTTGCAGCAGTCTCTTCCAAGCCACTGATAGGCAAGCCTTGTTTATAGCTTCCAGGGTAACCACCTGAAGCCATAACAACACATACAGCAGCTTTGTCATACCAGCCGATATCAGCCTGAGCTAAAGTACCTGTAGCGCAGCACAGCATTATTTCTGCCAAATCACCATCAAGAAGCGGCATAATAACCTGTGTTTCAGGATCTCCAAAACGGCAGTTAAATTCAACTACTTTAATGTCGTCGCCGTTAATCATCAAACCTGCATATAAACAACCCTGATACGGTCTTCCCTCTGCCTTCATTGCTGCAATAGTCGGCTTTAAAACCTTTTCCACAGCCTTCAGCCGCAGAATATCAGTCATAACAGGAGCAGGAGCATATGTTCCCATACCACCAGTATTTGGCCCTTCATCATTATCGTTTATCCTTTTATGGTCCTGTGCTGCAATCATGGAAACGATAGTATCACCGTCAGTAAACGCCAGTAAGGATGCCTCTTCGCCTTCCATAAACTCTTCTAAAACCACACGTGCGCCGGCACCGCCAAATTTAAGGTCTCCCATCATATCGTCAACAGCAGCAAATGCTTCTGCTTCAGTCATAGCAACAACTACGCCTTTACCTGCTGCCAAACCATCCGCCTTAACAACAATCGGAGCGCCTTTTTCTTTGATATAAGCCTTGGCTGTTTCTATATCCTCGCATACTTTAAAAAAAGCTGTAGGGATCCCGTATTTTTCCATCAGCTGTTTAGAAAAAGCTTTAGAACCTTCCAGCTCTGCAGCCGCCTTACTGGGCCCAAACAATGCCAGACCTCTTGCCTTAAAAACATCGGCAATACCTTCAACAAGACTTGCTTCCGGACCAACAACTGTTAAATCAATACAGTTAGCCTCAGCATAATCAGCAAGTTTTTCTAATTCCTGCAATGGTAAATCAATACATTCACATTTATCAAGCAAAGCGATACCAGGATTTCCCGGTGCCGCATAAATCGTTTCCACCTGAGGGCTTTGCGCCAACTTCCAGGCCAGAGCATGTTCACGTCCGCCGCCGCCGATTAATAATAAACGCATTATTTCATCAACCTTTTCATCTTATTTACCTTCAACCAACTGCTTGGTCAGGTATTCACAGATCATAGCATCATATTCGGAAGTATGGTTAAAGGCTTCTTTGGCCAATGTTTTGCGTGTTTTGATGTCTGCGTCCCCATACTGCTGCAGCATAGCAATCAGGCTGGTATAACGGGCTGGGTTAGTAACAATAATTACATCACGGAAATTTTTAGCAGAGGCACGCACCATTGCCGGACCGCCAATATCAATATTTTCTATCGCTTCTGCCTCTGTAACGTTTGGTTTAGCAATTGTTTCTTTAAAGGGATACAAATTGACAACCACTAGATCTATCGGTTTTATATCATGTTTTTCCAAAGCTGCCATATGCTCGGGATTACTGCGTACAGCCAAAATACCACCGTGGATCTTAGGATTCAAAGTTTTAACACGACCATCCATAATTTCAGGGAAACCAGTCACATCGCTGACATAAGTTACAGGTATTCCGGCTTCTCTGATAGCAGTCATCGTTCCGCCGGTTGAAATAATCTCTACTCCAATGTCATGTAGAAATTGGGCCAACTTCACAATACCGGTTTTATCAGATACACTCAATAACGCTCTTTTGATTCTCATTATTTATCACCTCATCTCAAGGATGCACGATAACGCGCCTTCCCTGTATTTCCAGCTTGCCTAACGCCCACAAACGTAAAGCCTCCGGCATCGCCTTATGTTCTTCAACTAAAATTCGTGCTGCTAAAGATTCCTCTGTATCGTCATTTAAAACAGGCACAGGTTTCTGTAATATAATCGGACCACTATCTGTTCCTTCATCGACAAAATGTACAGTACAGCCAGCAATCTTCACACCGTATTCCAAAGCCTGCCCCTGGGCATCAAGGCCTGGAAAGCTTGGCAAAAGTGCCGGATGGATATTTATGATTTTCTGTGTCCATTTATTAACAAAATTCCCGCTCAATATCCGCATAAAACCGGCTAAAACAACAAGTTCTGCACCATGAGCGCGCAAAGCTGCATCAATCTTGCCTTCAAACTCTTCCTTAGAAACACATTCTTTACGTGGAATTGCTACAGCAGCTATTCCAGCTTTCTCTGCACGTTCCAAAGCATATGCATCAGCCTTATCACTGATAACAACAGCAATTTCCAAAGGTAAATAGCCGTCGGCTATCCTGTCCAATACGGATTGCAGATTGCTGCCGCGACCGCTGACCAAGACGCCAATTTTACGGCTACTCACTGAAAACGCCGCCTTTCATAATTGCTTTTTTATTACCGGCAACAACATTTCCTAATTCATAGAAAGGTTCACCTACAGAAGTAAGATGACTACGCACGGCATCCGCTTCTTCAGGAGCAACTACTAAAACCATACCTACCCCCATATTGAACGTACGGTACATTTCTGCCCAGGGCACATTGCCCCACTCCTGCAATTTTTTGAAAACCACAGGTATTTCCCAAGCTGCGGCATTGATTTCCGCATCACATTTTTCTGGCAGGATACGTGGAATATTATCGTAGAAACCGCCACCAGTAATATGCACCATACCGTGAAGATCAAATTTTTCGATCAGAGGCAGACAGGATTTAGGATAGAGCCGTGTTGGTGTCAGCAGTTTTTCACCTAAACTGCAGCCAAATTCCGGAATCTCAGTACTCATATCATAATTCATCACTTCGAAACAAATTTTACGAACCAAAGAAAAACCATTGGAATGCACACCACTGGAAGGCAATCCTAAAAGTACATCACCAGGAGCAACTTTATCCCCGGTAATCATTTTACTTTTTTCAACAACACCTACACAAAAACCCGCAATATCATATTCGCCTTGGGAATAAAAACCCGCCATTTCAGCAGTTTCACCGCCAATCAACGCGCAACCCGATTCTTGACAGGCTTTGGCGACACCCTGCACTATATTTGCAACTTTCTCCGCATCAACTTTATCGACAGCAATATAATCAAGGAAAAACAGAGGTTCAGCACCTTGCACTAAAATATCATTAACACACATTGCAACGGCATCTTGACCGATAGTATTATGCTTATCGGCCATAAACGCCAATTTTAACTTAGTGCCAACTCCATCAGTCCCGGAAACAAGAATCGGTTCCTGATATTTTCCAGAATTCAGTGCAAACAAACCGCCAAATCCGCCCAAATCTCCGATAACCTCAGGACGATAAGTCGCACGAACACTTTCTTTCATTAATTCAACAGCACGATTACCAGCATCAATATCAACACCCGCATCGGCATAAGTCATTTGTTTTTTGCTTTGCTCGCTCATGGGGACCTCCTAATTATTTGTTCTCAAAAATATATTTCGAACCTTGACGGATAGTTTCTTCCGCATTATCGGGATAACCTGCATTGAAGCAAGCATAACACATACCTTCAGGATCCATACTGCTCAAAGAACGTTTTAATCCTTCCAGCGAAATATAGTGTAGAGAATCAGCGCCGATATACTGGCAGATTTCATCTTCTGTATGCGTAGAAGCAATCAATTCCTTTCGCACAGAAGTATCAATGCCATAATAGCAGGGGTCCGTTACAGGAGGGGAACTGATGCAGACATGCACTTCTTTTGCACCGGCATCCTTAAGTAATTTAACGATCTTACCACTGGTAGTACCGCGAACGATAGAATCATCAACCATAACAACGGACTTGCCTGCAACAACACTCTTTACTGGATTTAATTTTAAGCGAACAGCATTTAAACGCTGCTTTTGCGTTGGCTGAATAAAAGTACGGCCAACATAACGATTTTTCGTTAATCCTTCCATAAAAGGTACACCTGACTCTAAGCTATAACCAACAGCTGCCGCAGTACCGGAGTCAGGTACAGAAATAACAATATCCGGATGGATCTCTTTAGTTTCTTTTGCCAGCTCACGCCCCATATTGATTCGTGCCTGATAAACACATTGTTTATCAATAACGCTGTCCGTACGGGCAAAATAAACATATTCAAAAATACAGTGCGCACATTTAGACGGCATCTCTTTGGACCACATCATACTCTTAGGTTCGGCATAGTCATCTTCAAAAACCAGCATTTCACCCGGTTTGACATCACGAATAAATTCTGCGCCAACCAAATCAAAAGCACATGATTCAGAAGCCACTACCCAACCGCCATCAAGCTTACCCAAACATAATGGCCTGAATCCGTAAGGATCACGCACTGCAATCAATTTATGATCAGTCATGATCAAAATAGCAAAAGCACCTTTGATTTCATTAACTGCTTCAGCAACACGGTCTTCAACTTTCTCTTTCCGCGAGCGGGCAATCAGGCTCAAAACAACCTCTGTGTCAACAGTAGTCTGAAAAACCACACCATCTCTGGTCAAGCGAGACCGCAATTCGGCAGCATTAGTCAAATTACCGTTATGCGATAAAGCCAAGTTACCGCCGTCAAAATAAACGCGCAGCGGTTGAGTATTGTATGCCATACTGGAACCAGTTGTTGAATAGCGTACATGTCCGATAGCTATGTGTCCAGTAAGATCACCGACACCGTCTTTATAAACGTCAGCTACCAGACCCATGCCTTTTTTGACCTGCATATTGCTGCCATCAGTAGTAACAATACCGGTACTTTCCTGCCCACGATGCTGCAATGCATACAATCCCCAATAAGTATTGAGTGCAACATCGTCTTTATGCGAATAAATACCAAAAACACCGCATTCTTCATGTAATTTGTCTAATTCAAAGTCAATACCAGGCACAGTTAATTCTCCTTTTTCAACCATTTCTTACTTACCCTCAGCACGCATTTTTGCGAGCTTCTCACCTTTGGCTTTTACCTCTTCCTGCATCTGCAAACGATTTTCTGCTAATTTAGTAACCAGTTCAGGGTATTTTACAGACAGTATCTGTACTGCAAACAAAGCAGCATTTTTAGCGCCATTAATAGCCATCGTCGCTACAGGAATACCTGCAGGCATTTGCACAAAGCTTAAAAGCGCATCCATACCATTCAAAGGTGTGGCATTGATGGGAATACCGATTACAGGCACTGTAGTGTAAGCAGCAATAACACCGCCTAAATGGGCAGCAGCACCGGCAGCGGCAATAATAGCCTCTACGCCGCGATTGCGTGCGCCAGCAGCAAATTCATGTACCACATCCGGAGTACGGTGTGCCGAAGCAACTATCACCTCTACCTCTACTCCAAATTCTTTCAGAGTTTTTTCTGCCGGCTCAAGAATAGGCCAGTCAGAATTACTTCCCATAATAATAGCAACTTTCATGCTTCTGCCTCCTAAAGTATCTGTGAGAAAAAATAAAACCCAAGTCGAAATCTTTCAACTGCTATATGCGCAACTAAAAATCCTTCTCGGGTCATCTCTACCATCTTATTTATTATTATAATTTTACCAATAGCTTCCCTATGTGTCAATTATAATGTGAACTTTTTAACAAAAAATCATCCTATCGTTCGCTTTTTTCAAAAATTAATGAAATTCTGTTGTTTAATTTGATAAAAACCTCTACTCCTTTATGATAAGGAGTAGAGGTTTTACTTAAAAGTCTGTAATTTTACTGTTGGTCGCTATTAGTAGTGTTATATTTGATTTTGATATCACGATAACGATTCATACCGGTACCAGCCGGAATAAGTTTACCAATGATAACATTTTCTTTAAGTCCTAAAAGCGGATCAACTTTGCCTTTGATTGCGGCATCTGTCAGCACGCGTGTAGTTTCCTGGAAGGATGCAGCAGACAGGAAAGAATCAGTAGCCAGAGATGCTTTGGTAATACCAAGCAGCACCGGACGTCCTTCTGCAGGCTGTAAGCCTTTTTCCAGCATTTCCGCATTCTGTGCTTCAAATTCTGCAACATCGATATATTCACCCGGCAGCATATAAGTATCGCCAGCTTCTTCGATGCGGATTTTACGCATCATTTGGCGAACCATAACTTCGATATGCTTATCGTTAATCTCAACACCCTGAGATTTATAAACTCCCAATACCTGTTGAACCAGATAACGCTGAGTAGCACGCACACCACTGATACGCAAAATATCATGCGGATTGAGTGACCCTTCAGTCAGACGATCGCCGACAGCAATTACCATGCCCTCGGTAACAGCGAGTTTAGACCCATAAGGAATAGTATAAATCTGCTCCCCATCTTCACTGGTAACAGTTACTTTACGGATGCCGTTTTCTTCACCAATGTGTACAGTACCAGCATTTTCAGTAAGTAAACCAGGATGTTTCGGTTTACGGGCTTCAAACAGCTCTTCAACACGGGGTAAGCCCTGAGTGATATCGTCACCTGCTACGCCACCGGTGTGGAACGTACGCATAGTGAGCTGAGTACCAGGTTCACCAATGGATTGAGCAGCAATAGTACCAACAGCTTCGCCAACTTCAACTTTTCTACCTGTAGCCAGATTACGGCCATAACATTTACGGCAAACGCCGACTTTGGCTTTGCAATTGAGTACGGAACGGATTTTTACTTTTTCACGCAACGAAGAAATCTGATCCGCCATATCTTCAGTAACATAATCATTGATATGGTAACAGATATTACCATCATTATCCAAAATATCTTCAGCAAGATAACGTCCTACGATACGGTCGCGCAAAGATTCAATAACAGTTTGTTTATTTTTACCTTCGGTAATCGATTCAATCTCAATACCTTCGATTGCATTATTGCGAACTTTAACATCGCGGACAGTACCATTAGCCAAAATAGCGTCGATAATTGCTTCGTCATAAGTCGCACCGGCTTCGATCAGCACTGTACCATCAGCTGCCACAACATCTTCAGCAACTTCTCGGCCATCAAAATGATGCATCATTGCTTCTTTCAATACAACATTAGATTGTTCATCGCTGATATTAATCTGAATTGTCTCGGTTTCTTCTCCGCTCATATCGTCAGTAGCATATAAAACTACTTCCATGACCTTTGCTGCAGCTAATTTGTTATACAAATCTTCTGTCACAATCGTATCAGCTTCGACAATTAACTCACCTGTAGCAGGATCAGTAATACCAGCTGCCAAATTACGTCCAATAACAATCTCGCGCAGTTTATTCTGACTGGAACCCAAGGTTGCTTTGCAAAGACGTCCGCGCTCTTTTACAAGATTGATACCAACGATATCACAGTCATCTTCACGTACGATCACATCCTGAGCAACGTCAACCAAACGACGGGTCAGATAACCGGAGTCAGCAGTACGCAATGCTGTATCAGCCAAACCTTTACGAGCACCATGAGTTGAAATAAAGTATTCCAAAACAGTCAGGCCTTCACGGAAATTAGCCTTGATCGGTCGGTCAATGATACGACCGGAAGGATCTGCCATCAAACCACGCATACCAGCCAGCTGACGGATCTGCTGCGTATTACCACGGGCACCAGAATTAGCCATCATATACACAGAGTTAAACGGATCCATTGTGGACGACATAAGCTTATTGGTTACATCATCAGTAGCCTTGCCCCAAAGTTCGATAACCTTGCGATAACGTTCGTCCTCACTCATCAAACCACGACGGAACATACGCTCAGTTTTATCGATTTCTTTTTCCGTAGCAGCCAAAATCTCTGCCTTTTCAGGCGGAATTTTGATATCGGAAACAGCAATGGAAATACCTGCTTTACAAGCATTGTCATAACCCATTTTCTTAACAACGTCAAGGATTTCAGCCGTACGCAAATTGCCATACAATTTATGTGCCTTAGCAACAAGACGTCCCAATTCTTTTTTATCAAGCAGTTTATTCAAATGCCATACTTTAACTTTTTTACCGGATTCGTTTACTTCATCTTCTAAATGGAAGTACCGCATTTCAACCGGCAGTTCTTCATTAAGTATCGCATTGCCGACAGTAGTCGTTACCAGACTTACCCCTTCGCTGGAAGGTTCTTCATAAATATCCTTGTTCGGGATATAAATCTTAATACGTGCCTGCAGTTCAACTTCACCGTGGAAATAAGCCAGCAAAGCTTCATTAAAGCTGCTGAAACGCATCCCTTCGCCTTTAGCGCCTTCTTTGATGATTGTCAGGTAATATGAACCTAAAACCATATCCTGCGAAGGTACAGCAACAGGTTTTCCGTCTTTCGGGGCCAGAATATTATTAACCGAGAGCATCAGCATCCTGGCCTCGGCCTGTGCTTCAGCAGACAGCGGCAGATGGACTGCCATTTGGTCACCGTCAAAGTCGGCATTGTATGCAGTGCATACCAGAGGATGCAGTTTGATTGCACGCCCTTCAGACAAGATCGGCTCAAAAGCCTGGATACCAAGCCTATGCAAAGTCGGTGCACGGTTCAAAAGCACAGGATGTTCTTTGATTACATCTTCCAAAACATCCCAAACAGCAGTAGTAGCACGTTCTACCATGCGTTTTGCACTTTTGATATTAGTAGCCTGACCGCTGTTAACCAAGCGTTTCATGACAAAAGGCTTAAACAATTCCAGCGCCATTTCTTTAGGCAGACCACATTGATGCATTTTCAATTCAGGCCCTACTACAATAACAGAACGACCGGAATAGTCAACACGTTTACCTAACAGGTTCTGACGGAAACGACCTTGTTTACCTTTCAGCATATCAGAAAGAGATTTTAAAGGACGATTACCAGGACCTGTTACTGGACGGCCACGGCGTCCGTTGTCAATCAAAGCATCAACAGCTTCCTGAAGCATACGTTTTTCATTACGTACGATGATATCAGGAGCATTGAGTTCAAGCAATCTTTTTAACCGATTATTACGGTTGATGACACGACGATACAAATCATTAAGGTCAGAAGTCGCAAAACGTCCGCCGTCTAATTGTACCATCGGACGCAGTTCCGGAGGAATTACAGGAACAACATCCAAAATCATCCATTCAGGGCGATTGCCTGATTTCAGGAAAGCTTCACAGACTTCTAAACGGCGTACGGCACGAATTTTTCTTTGTCCGCTTACCTCTTTCAATTCAGCACGCAGTTCCGCAGTTAATGCAGATAAATCGATCTCTTCCAGCAGTGCTTTGATAGCAGTAGCGCCCATACCAACTTTAAAACCGCTGCCATATTTGTCGCGGGCTTCGATATATTCGCCTTCGCTCAACAACTGTTTTTTCACCAAAGGAGTATCGCCGGCATCAAGTACGATGTAATTAGCAAAATACAGTACTTTTTCCAGCGACCTGGGCGAAATATCAAGAATCAATCCCATCCGGCTCGGGATACCCTTAAAGTACCAGATATGAGAAACAGGTGCAGCCAGTTCGATATGACCCATACGGTCACGACGAACTTTGGAGCGGGTAACTTCAACGCCGCACTTATCGCAGACGATACCTTTATAACGAATTCTTTTGTATTTACCGCAATGGCATTCCCAGTCTTTGGTAGGTCCAAATATTCTTTCACAGAACAAACCGTCGCGTTCCGGTTTCAAAGTTCTGTAGTTAATAGTTTCCGGTTTCTTTACTTCGCCATAGGACCAAGTTCTGATTTGTTCCGGTGAAGCCAGACCGATACGCATAGACTCAAAATTATTTACATCCAACAAGAATCGATCGCTCCCTTCTATTCAATATCGTCGGAGTTATTTACATCTCCGTCCAACTCATCTTTAGCTTCCATGTTAAAGTTGCCAATATCTGCAACTAAATCAAATTCCGCATCTTCAACGCTATTTTCATCAACAGTATATTCATCTGTTTCAACAGCAGCAACAGCCGGAATCTCGCCGTCGATGTTCAAATCGAGGTCACGTGCAGTTTCAGTGACATCATCATCACTGTCGCGCATGGAAATCTCTTCTTCGTCTTCATTGAGCACCTTAATATCGAGACCGATACTTTGCAGCTCTTTGATAAGAACTTTAAAGGATTCGGGCACACCAGGTTCAGGAACGTTCTCACCCTTAACAATAGCTTCATAAGTTTTTACACGGCCCACAACGTCGTCAGATTTGACTGTGAGAATTTCCTGCAGAGTATAAGCGGCACCATAAGCTTCCAGGGCCCAAACCTCCATCTCACCAAAACGTTGCCCGCCAAACTGAGCTTTACCACCAAGAGGCTGTTGGGTAACCAAAGAGTACGGACCGGTAGAACGGGCATGGATCTTGTCGTCAACCAAGTGATGCAACTTAAGCATATATACGCAGCCAACTGTAACCTTGTTATCAAAAGGTTCACCTGTACGACCGTCATACAACCTTGTTTTACCACTCGGATCTACTCCAGCCAAATCAAGAGTAGCATTCATATCTTCTTCATGAGCACCGTCAAAAACAGGTACGGACATCTTCATTGCTTTGATGCTTTCTTCACCGAACTTATCGATTTCTACAGTTTCAGGCATTCCATATTTTTCAACATCATAACCGGCTTTCTCAAAACGATCAGCCAAACCTTCAGCACCGGCTTCAATCTGCATGCCTAGAGCGCGTGCAGCCCAGCCTAAATGAGTTTCCAAAATCTGTCCGATATTCATACGGGAAGGTACGCCCAAAGGATTCAATACGATTTGAACCGGCTCTCCGCTTGGCAGAAACGGCATATCTTCACGCGGCATGATGCGGGAAACTACACCCTTATTACCATGGCGGCCTGCCATCTTATCGCCTTCAGAAATCTTACGTTTTTGCGCGATATGCACACGAACTTGTTCATTTACACCAGGCGGCAGCTCATCGCCGTTTTCACGGGTAAATACTTTAACGCTGACAATTTTACCAGCTTCGCCATGTGGCACACGCAGCGAGCTATCACGAACTTCGCGAGCTTTTTCACCAAAGATGGCTCTCAGCAAACGTTCTTCTGCAGTCAGCTCAGTTTCACCTTTCGGCGTAACCTTACCAACAAGGATATCGCCAGGACGTACTTCTGCGCCGATACGGATAATCCCGCGTTCATCAAGATCTTTCAATGCTTCTTCGGAAACGTTGGGAATATCACGGGTAATTTCTTCCTGGCCAAGCTTAGTATCACGGGCATCACAATCATATTCTTCGATATGGATAGATGTAAAGATATCCGCTTTGACCAGATCTTCGCTCAGCAAAATAGCATCCTCGTAGTTATAGCCTTCCCACGGCATATAAGCAACAATTACATTGTGTCCAAGCGCCAATTCACCATGATCAGTCGCCGGTCCATCTGCCAGCACCTGCTTCTCAACTACTTTATCGCCTTTATTGACGATAGGACGCTGATTGACACAAGTTCCCTGATTAGAACGCTTAAATTTTAAAAGTTCATAAACATCAACACTGCCATCTTCTGCACGTACACGGATTTCATTGCCAACAACACGCTCAACAATACCCGCACGTTTAGCAAGTACGCATACGCCAGAGTCAACGGCAACCTTATATTCCATACCGGTACCAACAACAGGCGACTGCGTACACAAAAGCGGCACAGCCTGACGCTGCATATTAGCACCCATCAATGCGCGGTTCGCATCGTCGTTTTCCAAGAACGGTATCAGCGCCGTAGCAATAGATACAACCTGTTTCGGAGAAACATCCATATAGTCAACCTGATTCGGAGGCAAAGACAAAACTTCATTCAGATAACGTGCCGTAACACGTTCACCCAAGAAATAACCGTTTTCATCAAGCGGTTCATTGGCCTGGGCACAAATATATTCGTCCTCTTCATCAGCCGTCAGATAAACGATTTCGTCAGTAACACGTCCCTCTTCTTTATCAACCTTACGATATGGAGTTTCCATAAAACCATATTTATTGATAATAGCAAAGGTAGACAAAGAACCTATAAGTCCGATATTAGGACCTTCAGGCGTTTCAATAGGACACATACGACCATAATGTGAATGATGTACGTCACGTACTTCATAACCGGCGCGTTCGCGGCTCAAACCACCAGGGCCAAGTGCAGACAGACGCCTTTTATGTGTTAACTCAGCTAACGGGTTATTCTGATCCATAAACTGAGACAACTGACTGCTGCCAAAGAATTCTTTAATTGCCGCAACAACAGGACGAATATTAATCAAAGCCTGCGGCGTGATTACATCTACGTCTTGGATAGTCATGCGCTCTTTAACAACACGTTCCATACGGGCTAAACCGATCCGGAATTGATTTTGTAATAATTCTCCGACACTACGTACACGACGGTTACCCAAATGGTCAATATCGTCGCCTGTACCTAAACCATCCATCAGGTTGAGCAGATAACCAAAAGATGCCAAAACGTCTTCTACGGTTACAGTACGGTGTTTTTCGGGAATATCAGCAGTACAGATTAATTTCAGTACTTGTTCTTTTACGCGGATGAAAACCTCTTTCAATCCTACGCCGCTGAAAATTTCACTTTGCTCGATGATATCAATAGCTTTATCATCAATTCTAGTACCTGCCGGCAGAATAATTTCTCCGGTAGAAGTATCAACAAGCGGTGCGTCAAGAACCTTATCCAGCAAACGACGGCGCCAGCCCAATTTTTTATTGAGTTTATAACGACCTACACTGGCAAGATCATAGCGCTTATTATCAAAAAATGTAGCTTCAATCAACTGCGTAGAATTTTCCAAAGTAGGCGGTTCGCCTGGACGCAGTTTCTTATAAATCTCAATTAAAGCTTCTTCGCGATTGGTAGTTGCATCACGTTCCAAAGTTGCCAAAACGGAAGGATGCTCACCGAACAATGCCAAAATCTCAGCATTGCTGGATAAACCCAAAGCACGCAGTAAAACCGTAGCAGGTAATTTCCTGGTGCGATCTACACGAGCATAAATAACATCATTAACATCTGTTTCAAATTCAATCCAGGCACCACGGTTTGGAATAACAGTAGTACCATACATTTTTTTACCACTGGGATCCATGGATACATTGTAGTATACGCCTGGAGAACGAACCAACTGGCTGACAATAACACGTTCAGCACCGTTGATAATAAAAGTACCGGTTTCAGTCATCAGTGGAAAATCACCCATGAAAACTTTAGATTCTTTGATCTCGCCGGTGTCTTTGTAAAGCAAGCGAACGTTTACGTTTAATGGTGCCGAGTAAGAAGCATCACGCTCTTTACATTCTTCAACGCTATATTTAGGATCCCCTAACGTAAAGCCCTCAAACGAAAGTTCTAAATTACCTGTAAAATCCTTGATCGGAGAAATGTCATGAAAAATTTCGCAAAGACCTTCTCGCATGAACCACTCATACGATTTTCTTTGGATGTCAATCAAATGAGGCATTGGTAATACTTCATTGATTCTGGCATAACTGTACCGAGTCCTATCGCCTACGGGAACCGGTTTAAACATGTAATCCCTCACCCCTTCATATTTTGTCAGGCAGGCCAAACTCAGCCCGTTTCACGAATGACAAAAAAAGCAAGGTTCCAGATTGTCTCAAGGACCTTGCGTATTGTCTTCGATGAACGAACTTCATCTTTACCGTATGAGCAGTACACGATTCCCAACCACTGAGCCATCGTGACCGTTATCAAAATACCTGCAATTCATTTATTTACTGTAGTTTATTATGATATCACAAAGTTTTTCTATTGTCAATAGCAAGTAATAAAATAAAAAATAAGCTTCCTGCAAAACAGGAAGCTTATTAAAGTTCTAATTGAAATTATTTCAATTCTACGGAAGCGCCAGCTTCTTCAAGTTTAGCTTTCAAAGCGTCAGCGTCAGCTTTGGAGATTTTTTCTTTAACAGCTTTAGGAGCGCCGTCAACGATTTCTTTTGCTTCTTTCAGGCCAAGACCAGTTGCTTCACGAACAACTTTGATAACGTTGATTTTGCCAGCGCCAGCGGAAGTCAAAACTACGTCAAATTCAGTTTTTTCTTCAGCAGCAGCAGCGCCGCCAGCAGCAGGAGCAGCAGCTACAGCTACAGGAGCAGCAGCGGATACGCCGAATTTTTCTTCCAGAGCTTTTACCAATTCGGAAAGTTCGAGTACGGTCATAGATTCAATAGCTTCGATGATTTGTTCTTTGTTCATTATATATACCTCCATAAATTCAAATGTTTTATTTTTTGTTTTAACTTGCTTGGTTAGACACACTGCTTATGCGGACTCTTTTTGCTGACGAACAGCCTCGAGTGCATAAACAACGTTGCGGATAGTACCTTGCAGTACATTGACAAAACCGCTGATTGGAGCATTCATGCTGCCCAGCATTTTTGCAATGAGGACTTCTTTCGGCGGAAGTTCTGCCAAAGCTTTAATTGCAGCTTCGTCGATAACTTGACCGTCGAGTACACCAGCTTTGATAGTCAGAGCTTTGTTTTCTTTTGCGAAATCGCAAATAATTTTTGCTACAGCAACGGGATCTTCAGGAGCAACTGCAATTGCAGTGTTTTTCTCCAATACAGGCTCTAAACCTTCGATGCCGGCTTCATTTGCAGCAATACGCAGCATTGTATTTTTCACAACGCCATATTTGACGCCAGCTTCGCGCATTTTGCGGCGAAATGCTGTATCCTGAGCTACGGTCAAACCGCAAAAATCAACCAGAATAGTGCACTTGGAAGCTGTCAGCAATTCTTTGATCTCAGCAACTTTAGCTGCTTTTTCAGGTCTAATAACTGCCATGCATCACACCTCCTTCTTAAAAAATGATTTTATAAAATCAAAAAGACCTCTCGGCCTAAGCCGGAGGTCGCGAAGGTCTATCTTCATCGTCTCCAGCCTCGGCAGGTGTATTTCTACTTATGCGTTACCGCACCTGCTGTCTATGGCCCGATTATCTTCTGATTTATAAAGTTGTTACTACATCAAAAATCTTATTTGTCGCTGTTAGCTTTCAAAACGTCAATTTTTACGCCAGGTCCCATAGTGGTAGATACAGTTATAGATTTAATATACTGACCTTTTGCACCAGACGGTTTTACTTTGATCAGAGTATCGACCAAAGTGATGTAGTTTTCCAACAGTTGTTGTTCGGTAAAAGAAGCCTTACCAATAGGAGCTTGAACATTACCAGCTTTATCAGTACGATATTCGATTTTACCGGCTTTAATTTCGTTGATAGCACGGGTTACATCCATAGTAACTGTACCAACCTTCGGGTTAGGCATCAAGCCTTTAGGACCGAGGATTTTACCCAAACGGCCTACAACACCCATCATATCAGGAGTTGCAACGCAGACTTCGAAATCAGTCCAGCCGCCTTGGATTTTAGCAACCAATTCTTCGCCGCCTACATAGTCAGCACCAGCTGCTTCTGCTTCCTGAACTTTAGCGCCTTTAGCAAATACTAAAACAGATTTAGATTTGCCAGTGCCATGAGGAAGAACTAGAGCACCACGAACTTGTTGGTCAGCGTATTTAGGATTTACGCCTAATTTGAAAGCAACTTCTACAGTGCTGTCAAATTTAGTAACAGAAGTTTTTTTAACTAATTCTACTGCTTCTTTAGGAGCATAGAATTTGTCGGCTTCGATAAGTTTCAAAGCGTCTTGATATTTTTTACCAAATTTTGCCATTAAACTTTCCTCCTTGTGGTACAAACGGATAATTCCTCCCACATAAATAGTCGACTATAAATCAGTCAACGATTGTTATACCCATGCTGCGCGCAGTACCTTCTACCATTCTCATAGCAGCTTCGATATCAGCAGCATTCAGGTCAGCCATTTTAGCTTCAGCGATTTCGCGAACTTTATCGCGGCTCAATTGAGCAACTTTCTTTTTGTTTGGTTCGCCGGAACCTTTTTCCAGACCAGCAGCTTTTTTCAGCAAAACCGGTGCCGGAGGAGTTTTTGTAATGAAAGTAAAGGAACGATCTTCAAATACGGTAATTTCTACCGGAATGATCAAACCTGCTTGTTGAGCAGTACGTTCATTGAACTCCTTAACAAAAGCCATGATGTTTACACCAGCTTGGCCAAGTGCAGGGCCTACAGGAGGAGCCGGAGTAGCTTTACCAGCCGGTACCTGTAATTTTACCATTTTTACGACTTTTTTCGGCATTTATTACACCTCCTTATTATTCAGCTTCTTCAACCTGAGTAAAATCAATCTCAACAGGTGTTTCGCGTCCGAACATGCTAACCAGAACTTTCAGTTTACCACGTTCTTCATTGATTTCAGAAACGCTGCCGACACAGCCGGCAAACGGACCAGTTTTCAAACGAACCATCTGTTGTAATTGCAAATCAATTTTGGGGCGGCTTTCTTCTACGCCCATGGAGCGCATGATCTGTTTGACTTCTTCATCAGTCAAAGGAATCGGTTTAGTACCGGAACCGACAAAGCCGGTCACACCCGGTGTATTACGCACAGCATACCAAGAGCGATCATTTACAATCATCTCTACAAGCACATAACCAGGAAAAACCTTTCTCTGGACGCTGCGTTTTTTACCGTCTTTTACTTCAACCTCATTTTCCATAGGTATCACAATACGGAAAATTTCATTTTCCATACCCAAGGAATGAACTTTACGTTCCAGATTTGCGCTTACCTTATTCTCATAACCGGAATAAGTGTGGATTACATACCAACGTTTTTCTGATTCCATATTAATGATAGGGAAGCTTCCCTTTCCTCCTTACGCAGCCTTATTGCAAAATCAAGCGAAAAACAACATTGAAGAAGGAATCAATGACCCAAATCAATGCTGCACAAATAACAACCGCAATCAAAACCACTGCAGTATTAGCAATAAGCTCTTGTTTGGTAGGCCAGGTTACTTTTTTCAGTTCTACTTTAGTTTCACGCATAAAGCGTGTAATACCGCCTGCGTTCTTCACACCCGTAGTTTCCGGAACGGCCATTTTTTCACATCCTTGCTTGAATACCTGATACTAAATCACACGTTAACAAAAATTATTTAGTTTCTTTATGTAAAGTGTGTTTTTTGCAGAACTTGCAATATTTATTCAGTTCGATACGATCAGGATCGTTCTTTTTGTTTTTGTTGGTTTGATAGTTGCGTTGTTTGCACTCAGTGCAAGCCATGGTAACTAAACTGCGCATATTTAACACCTCTCTTACTCATAGATTACCAATCACAAAATTTCACTAATATAGAGTACCACAGTTAACACTCTATGTCAACAAACTTTCAAAAATATGCTAAGACCGGTCTATTTAGGACCGGTCTTAGCAGAAAACCAAGTTATCGCTCTCTTACTTATTCGTTGATAGCAGCAACAACGCCAGCGCCAACAGTACGGCCGCCTTCGCGAATTGCAAAACGCAGACCAGGCTCGATTGCGATCGGAGTGATCAGCTCTACGTCCATGGTTACGTTATCGCCAGGCATTACCATCTCAATACCTTCCGGTAATTCAGTTACACCAGTTACGTCTGTTGTTCTGAAATAGAACTGCGGACGATAGCCGTTGAAGAACGGTGTATGACGGCCGCCTTCTTCTTTCGTCAGTACATATACTTCTGCTTTGAATTTTGTGTGCGGATGGATGCTGCCGGGTTTTGCAAGTACTTGACCACGTTCGATATCTTTACGGTCTACGCCACGCAGCAGGCAGCCGATGTTATCTCCTGCTACTGCTTCGTCCAGTAATTTACGGAACATTTCTACGCCCGTTACTACTGTTGCTTTTTTCTCTTCTGTCATTCCTACGATCTCAATATTGTCGCCTACTTTGATGATACCACGTTCTACACGGCCTGTTGCTACTGTGCCACGGCCGGTAATTGTGAATACGTCTTCTACAGGCATCAGGAACGGTTTGTCAGTTGCGCGTTCCGGAATAGGAATGTATGCGTCTACTGCGTCCATCAGTTCCATGATTTTTGCTTCGTATGCTGCGTCGCCTTCAAGTGCTTTCAGTGCAGACCCTACTACTACAGGAATGTCGTCGCCGGGGAAGTCGTAGCTGGAGAGCAGTTCACGTACTTCCATTTCTACTAATTCGATCAGTTCCGGATCGTCTACCATATCTGCTTTATTCAGGAACACTACCATTGCAGGTACGCCTACTTGACGAGCAAGAAGGATGTGCTCACGAGTTTGCGGCATCGGGCCGTCTGCTGCGGATACTACGAGGATCGCTCCGTCCATTTGTGCTGCGCCGGTGATCATGTTTTTTACATAGTCGGCATGGCCCGGGCAGTCTACGTGTGCGTAGTGGCGGGTTGCTGTTTCATATTCTACGTGGGAAGTGTTGATGGTGATTCCGCGTTCTCTTTCTTCAGGTGCTTTATCGATCATGGAGTAATCCATGAATTCTGCGCCGCCTTTAGAAGCCAATACTTTGGTGATTGCTGCGGTCAGGGTTGTTTTACCATGGTCTACGTGACCGATGGTGCCGATATTAGCATGCGGTTTTGTTCTTTCATATTTTTGCTTTGCCATTCATTTTTCCTCCGAATCTCTTTTGTTTTTTATAAAATAGGCTTTGACGCCATTTTACCATATTCGCTGTCTGCCTGTAAACTCCTGCTTGGTTTTATGACTATAATAAAAAAAACCCCATCACTGAGGTTTTATTTTTTATTGGTGGCGGCGCACGGATTTGAACCGCGGACACTCCGGGTATGAACCGAATGCTCTAGCCAACTGAGCTACGCCGCCATATTTATTTGGAGCTGATGACCAGGATTGAACTGGTGACCTTATCCTTACCAAGGATACGCTCTGCCGACTGAGCTACATCAGCATCGCAACCAAATAATCAAAATGGTTGCGGGGGCTGGACTTGAACCAACGACCTTCGGGTTATGAGCCCGACGAGCTACCAACTGCTCCACCCCGCGATGAAAACTAATTAAGAAAGTGGTGGAGAGGGTTGGATTCGAACCAACGAAGCGAAACGCGGCAGATTTACAGTCTGCTCCCTTTAGCCACTCGGGAACCTCTCCATTTGGAGCTGGCAATAGGACTTGAACCCACAACCTGCTGATTACAAGTCAGCTGCTCTACCAGTTGAGCTATGCCAGCACTTAATTAGTGACAAGGAAGATTATATATTAACATAATCATTTTGTCAACTACTTTTCAATTAATTCAGTAACTTTTTTTACAAAACTCTTTAAAAGTAAAAGTATGTTAAAGCAGCTACAGCAAGTATGATACGATAATATGCAAAAGATGTCAAGCTATATTTATGAAGAAATTTTAAAAACCACAGCACGGACCAGTAAGCAACCACAAAAGCAACCACAAAACCAATCGCCAACATCTGCAGATCATCTACTGTTAAAATACTGATATTTTTTAAAAGATCATAAAGACAGGCTACAAACATCAAAGGTACAGCAATCAAAAAAGTATAATTTGCTGCAGTCTCACGTTTTAAACCTACTAAAAGTCCACCCGCCAAAGTACTTCCCGACCGGGAAAAACCAGGCCACAACGAAAGCAACTGAAACGCCCCAACAAGCGCCGCCTGTTTTAAAGAGATCTTATCTAAATCATCCAATAATTCTGCTTGGTTATCTTTAGTCTTATATTCAGCATACATCATTAATAAAGCACCCAATACCAATCCTATCGCTACTGTAAATGGAGAAAAAAGATATTCTTTAATATATTTATATGCAAAAAAAGCCACGCCCATTACAGGCACAATACCAGCGGCTACATGCCAGACGCTCAGCCCTTTATCAGCCTGCCAGCCTTCTTTTGTAAAAAATCTAGCAAAACGTTCTTTATAAATAAAAATAACTGACAAAATCGCCCCCAGCTGTACGAAAACGTCAAAAATATCTGCCGCCGGACCATCAAAACCCAGCATATGTCCTACTATAATCATATGACCTGTTGATGACACCGGCAAAAACTCCGTTACCCCTTCTACAAAGCCTACTATTACCGCTATAAGATTCTGATCCATTATAATTATCTATCCTTCCATAATTACATTGCCACATAAATTTTACTAACTTCTACATTATACAGGTTATTATCGCTACCGCCAAGTTTAATTATATAAATTTACCTGAAATTTATCTGAATAATAAAGAAAAGGACAGCGGCGTCCATTTCCGCTGTCCTCTGAATGTTGCTGTAAACTAAAGTTCTTTTGTTTTACTTATTGGGTCAGTCACCAAAACATAAGCCCATTTGACGTCCTGTGCGAATTATATCGCTGTCTACTGGTACTAACCGTGGCTCGGAGGCAACCTTCTCAATAGGCTCCGTAACGATCTTATCGTTTTGCAGTGATACCATAACGTTATATTCCTTGCGCATGCAAGCCTCGGCCGCTGCTACACCATAACGCGTAGAAAGAACTCTGTCGAAAGGTGTAGGCGTGCCGCCTCTTTGTAAATAACCTAATACAGTACACCGCGATTCGATACCCGTTTTTTCCTCTATCTCGCGAACCAGTTTTTCTCCTGCTCCGCCAAGACGGATGGGCTCGAAGCTGCCCTTGACCATGCGCGCGATCGACATTTCCCCGCCCACAGGTCGTGCCCCTTCAGCTACAACAATAATACTGAATTGTTTCCCAGCAGCCTGGCGGGCCCTGATTTTTCCGATAACCGAGTTGATACTGTAAGGGATCTCCGGTATCAAAATAACATCTGCTCCGCCGGCTATGCCGGAATGCAATGCGATCCAGCCAGCATAACGTCCCATAACTTCCAGCGCCATAACGCGATGATGGGATTCTGCCGTTGTATGGATCCTATCCAAAGCTTCTGTAGCCATCGCCATTGCTGTGTCAAAACCAAAAGTACGTTCTGTACACGGAAGGTCGTTATCGATCGTTTTAGGTACCCCCACGACCTTTATTCCGCATTCTTTTGCCAGCCTTGCAGCTATATTTAAGCTGCCGTCTCCGCCGATAACCACTAAAGCTTCAATACAATGTTTTTCAAGATTAGCCAATACTTCCGCGCGTTTATCATAATAAACCAATTCCCCGTTTTCTTCTACTGCAAATTTAAAGGGATTGTCGCGGTTAGTTGTTCCAAGAATTGTTCCGCCCCGCGGCAGAATACCTGAAACATCTTTGTAATCCATCAGTCCCATCCGGCCTGTCACGAGGCCGTTAAAACCATTTTCTATGCCAAATATTTCATATCCATTATTAAGAGCTGTTTTCACTACAGCCCTGATGACTGCATTTAACCCGGGACAATCGCCGCCGCCAGTCAAAACTGCCAGTCTTTTCTTTGCTTGGCTCATTGCTTACCTCGCTTTTTAATCAACGTTCCAAACCGTAAAACCTTCCGAACTGATACGGATCGATTCCGTTCCATCAAATTTATCATAACAGAGTTTTCCTTCTTCAAGGTAACCCGGCCAAGCTGTTACAATCACAAATTTCTCACTAAGTTTATGCAGCAAAGCATCAACATCAATATGAAACACCGGTACGAACAGTGTTTGCAGACGATCCAACAAAATAACTTCGCTGTCATATCCTTCCAATATGTCTGCCATCATCTCAGGTGCTTTTGCCTGACGTTCTCCAGGAGGAACCTCCAAAAATTTTTCAGTAATTAAAAGGCGGCAATCGATGTAATCCCACTTTTTCTCTTCAGCAGCTTCACGCAATACTTTACTTTTACCGCTGCCCGGTTTACCTGTTACGATAACTACTTTTACATCGTGATCTTTAACGCCTTCCACAATTTTTACAAATTCTTCTACTTGGCTCATGTCCATTACCTCCCAATTACGCTCAGCGTAAAATTTGCCCTTCACTTTCTAGTTATTGCTATATTCGCTGTTTATTTACGAAATCCTTTAAAAAAATAACATCATTCAGAAAAATCTAAATGATGTTGCTTTTTTGTTTCACATTTATCAATTTATTAATCACGTTTACGATGACTGAACCGTTCGCTGGGATCAATAGCTAAAAGCCCACTATAAACCTCACTCAGATCAGTGTTATCATTACGATTTGTAATGTACTTTTCTAATTTGCGTTTCACTCTCTGCAAAGCATTATCAATTGATTTGATGTGCCTATCCAGTTCAACGGCAATTTCCTGATAAGATTTGCCATCCAGATAACTCATCAAAACCTTCCACTCAAGGTCACTGAGAATATTATTCATCTTATTCTCAATATCAGCAAACTCTTCCCTGCTGATAATCATATCTTCAGGATTAGCAACTTTAACACCGGAAATAATATCCAACAACGTTCTATCAGAATCCTCTTCATAAATAGGCTTATTCAAAGAAACATATGAATTAAGAGGAATATGCTTCTGCCTGGTAGCTGTTTTTATAGCAGTAATAATCTGTCGAGTAACGCACAATTCAGCAAAAGCTCTGAAAGATGACAGTTTATCGCCGCGAAAATCACGGATAGCTTTATAAAGGCCTATCATTCCTTCCTGAATGATATCCTCGCGTTCGGCGCCTATTAAAAAATAGCTTCTGGCTTTAGCCCGCACAAAATTACGGTATTTATGCAAAAGATATTCCTGGGCAAGTGCGTTATCTTCTTGTTTAGCCTTTAAGACGACATCTTCATCCGCCATGTTTTCAAAAGCAGCATAGGGATTATATGGCGTTTCCGTACTCATTGGCACAACCTCCGTTTCCTAGGAATTTCCTGCATCTGTCAGCTTTTTCATTATACTCCATAGTTATGTCAGCGTCAATTTTTAGGTATTGCGCCGCAGCTTTTCAAAATGATCCAGAATATGCTCCTGCAGCCTGCCGCCAAGTTCATTACGTCCCAAACCCCTAGCAAGTCTTTCGCTGCGCTGCGCGATCTGTTTTTTTGTAAGCAGATATTCTTCACGAAATTCACGCGCCGAAATCCTATAGGCCCCACTCCCTAAAACATTCAGCTGTTCTGCATAATCACTGGTCACAACAAAAACACTGCTTCCGCTCTTAACAAGATCATATACGCGTCGTTCAATCCATGAATCAGCGGTTTCACCTTCATTCGTGAAAACAATCTCCAAAGCTCCGTTTTTTTCGAATGATGCAACTCCCTGTACTTCCTGGGCATCAAAAACAACAATTCCTGAATATCCTTTAAAAGCTATATACTCGGCTAATTTTTCTTTTAAAAGTTCACGGGCATGCTCAAGGTTCTCTTCACGGAATTTACGAAAATCCTGCCAACTGTTGATAACATTGTAACCGTCCACTACAAGCCATTCTTTCATACTTTAAACGCCCGCCTGCACCCGGCGCTGACGTACGACCTCGTACAGCAAAACGGCACCTGCCGCCGAAGCATTCAGCGAAGAAACTCCCCCCTGCATCGGCAGACTGACAATGATATCACACTTCTCTTTTACAAGGCGTCCCAGTCCTTTTCCTTCAGCACCAACTACAATGACCATCGGGCCAGTCAAATTACTTTTGTAATAATCCTCACCGTTCATATCCGCACCGGCAATCCAAAAACCAAGTTTTTTCAATTCTTCAATCGTCTGCGGAATATTACCAATTTGAACTACTGGGACATATTCAACAGCACCGGCAGAAATTTTCGCTACCACAGCATTTAGCGGACAGCTGCGACGCTTGGGAAGCAGCACACCATGCACACCAGCAGCATCCGCCGTTCTAATCAGCGCTCCCACATTCTGCGGGTCCTGCAGCTCATCAAGCAGCAGCAAAAAAGGAGTTTCATCTTTCTCTTTTGCCAATGCCAAAACCTCTTCTAAACTGTGAAAGCGAATAGGTGCAGCTAAGGCAACAAACCCCTGATGCCGCAAGCCATCTGCCAGTTTATCCAATCTTTCAGCTTTACAAAATTCCAAAACTACGCCCGCAGTCTTCGCCAGGCCAATAATCTCACTGACACTGCCGCCTTTGATTCCGTCCTGCACCAACAGTTTATTAATAGATCTGCCGCTGCGCAAGGCTTCTGTTACAGAATTGCGTCCGGCAAGAATTTCTTCAGACATAGCTCCTCCTAATTATCACTGTTGTTTTTGTTTTGCCGCTAAAATAGCGTCCAAACGTCCGCAGCTCATTGCACCTTCTCTGCATATACCTTCACTTACGCAAGTAGGACCGGCATTTTCAAATAATACCGGTGCGGCTTTTTTACATTCAGCCAGCATTTTTTCTGCAAGCTGCCTGATCTCCCACTGGGCACGATTACAGCAGCGCAGGCTAAAGAAATTCATCAAAGACCTGACATTAAATGTTGCCACAATTTTAGTTTCAGCCGCATTAGGAAGTACATAACGGGCATCCTCTGCCGGGATTCCAAATTCATCAGTAAATTCATTATACCTAGCCTGAATATCAGCCATAAGCTGTTCAAACTTAGCTTTTGCCTCAGGCCTTGAGGAAATAGTAGGAGGCATAATAGTTTCAAAATCATGCTCTTTTACATAACGCTGCGATTGCTGTGAATAAGAAGCGATACGGTGACGCACCAGCTGGTGCGTCAATACTCTGGAAACTCCTTCTATAGCGAAAGTAAATGTAACATGTTCCAATGTCGAAAAATGTCCCATTTCCACAAGTTTACGCACTAATTTTGCTGCCTGTTCATCAGACATTGTTTCTTCAAGCTGGGCTGCACCAACGGGAGAATAGCACAGACGTGCGCTCATAGCAACTGTCTTTTCCGGTTCCGGTGTGTGTCTGAGTAATTTTACTTCCATGTTAATTCACCCTTTCTTCTGCATAGCCTCAGAAATAATTACAAAAGAACGCTCTAATATCTCCTCCAGTCGTTCTTCCCTGTCGCTCAAAAATAACCAGCCCAACAGCGCTTCAAATGCTGTTCCCATACGATATTCATGTACGGAGGCGCTTTTAGGCACTATCGATTTAGTATTACGGCCGCGCCTGGCAATATAGGCTTCTTCTTCCGTCAAATCCGACAGCAATGCCTCCATTGCCTTCGCCTGCATAACCGCCGATACCATTTTTGAACCCAAATCATGTATAACACGAACCTGCCCTGAGGTTGGCAGCAGCCTCAACCTTACATAAAGAGAAAAAACAACATCACCGATATATGCCAAAAGTATCGGATTAAGTTGTTTCGGTTCTCCGTAAGTCAGCCCGGCAGCCGTACAGGCTGCCAAAGCATGAGCTTTTATTTGCTGATATTGTTCAAACTTCACTGTTTTTTCCAACGTACGCCTTGAGGCGTATCCTCCAGAACAATTCCTATCTCGCTTAATTTATTACGTAAAGCATCAGCCTGTGCATAGTCCTTATTGCTCCTGGCTTCCTGGCGCATAGCAATAAGCATTTCCATCAGTGGTTCTTCCAAACCGCAACTTTCAGCTTCAACAGCACCTTGAGTTGATTCCAGTACTCCAATAATAGAACACATTTCAGAGAAAACACTTTGCAATATAGACACAAGCTTTCCATCCGGTTTACTGCCGACGCTGACGATACTTTGATGATAAATATTAATTTCCTTTGCCAAAGCAAACATATGACTGATTGCCAAAGCAGTATTAAAATCATCACGCATGGCTTCCATAAACTCGTTGCACAGTTCCAAAACTTTTCTTCGCAGCTTCAGGCTTTCCTCTGTCGGGCCAGCATTCATCAAAGCCATTAAGGCCTGCAGATTTTCCTGAGCCGTTTTCAACCTGGACAAGCTGCGCTGCGCTTCCGCCAACCTCTCATCACTAAAGTCCAATGGACTGCGGTAATGAGTGGAAAGAATAAAAAAGCGCAGTGTTTCCGGCTCATAATGCTCGAGGATATCAATAACCATAAAGAAATTACCTAATGATTTAGACATTTTCTCTTCATTAACAGTGATAAACCCGTTATGCAGCCAGTATTTAACAAAGGGATGGCAACCTGTACAGCCTTCAGATTGTGCAATCTCATTTTCATGATGCGGAAAAATCAAATCACTGCCGCCGCCATGAAAATCAAAGGTTTCTCCCAAATATTTCATACTCATTGTTGAGCATTCGATATGCCAGCCAGGACGTCCTTCACCCCAGGGACTGCTCCAGGAAGGCTCTCCCGGTTTAGCAGCCTTCCACAAGGCAAAATCCATTGGATTATGCTTTTTATCGTTGACATCAACGCGCGCACCTGCCATCATATCTTCCAGATTACGCCCGGAAAGTTCACCGTAATGCTCAAATTTTTCAACGCTATAATAAACATCGCCGTCCATTTCATAGGCATAACCACGATCAATAAGAGCTTTTACAGTTTCAATGATTTCCTCCATATGCTCAGAAACACGCGGATATACATGTGCACGACGCACATTGAGCTTATCCATTACCTCAAAATAAGCATCTATATAACGTCCGCAGACATCACTCCATAAAACGCCTTCTTTATTGGCAGTGTTGATTATTTTGTCATCGACATCAGTAAAATTCTGTACATGCAGAACATCATAGCCCTCATGCTCCAAAAAACGGCGGATAACATCCCATGTTACAAATGGACGCGCATTACCAATATGCGGATGGTTATAAGGCGTAACACCGCAGACATAAATATTAGCTTTACCCGGATGTACCGGTACAAACTCTTCTTTTTGTTTCGTCAATGTATTGTAAACTCTAATCGTCATTCTATGCTCTCCTCTACAGAGTAATACCTGCCTTAGCAAGGCTCGCCCTAATTCTGGCTTCTGTACGTTCCAAACCAAGCAACGGAACCATTTCAGCCAGTTCCGGTCCATGCTGATTTCCTGTTAAAGCAACACGGATCGGCATAAATACAGCTTTGCCACCCAGCTTGGTAGCTTTTTGGATAGCTTTGAAAGCAGCTTTTACAGCAGGTCCATCTAAAACTTCCAGCTTAGGCAATTCTTCGAACAACATATTCATTACTGTTGGTACTGATTCTTCCTGCAGAACTGCAGCAGCCTCTGCATTTTCAAATTCAAATTCATCACTGAAATACATAGCGACACATTCAGGGATCTGCGCAGCAAAAGCAACATGCTCTTTGGCTGTAGCAACTACACGTTTAAGCCATTCCAGCTTTTCGCCACACTCATCACCTGTCATATAGCCGGCAGCAACCATATGCGGCTTAGCTGCGGCAAAAAAAGCTTCATCATCCAACTGCCGCATATAGTGCTGATTGATCCAGTTCAGTTTATCGATTTCAAAAACAGCGGGATTTTTAGCGACATGCTCCATCGAAAAGGCCTGAATCAACTCTTCCATACTGAAAATCTCCTGTTCGCTGTTCGGAGCCCAGCCCAGTAATGCCAGGAAATTATCAATGCCTTCCGGCAGATACCCCAACTGACGATACTGATCAACAGAAGTAGCGCCATGGCGTTTAGACATTTTTGTGCGATCCTTACCTAAAATCAATGAAATATGACCGAATGTAGGCTGTGTAAAGCCCAGCGCATCATAAATAAGGCATTGGCGCGGAGTATTTGACAAATGCTCTTCAGCACGAATAACATGAGAAATTTTCATCAACGCATCGTCAATTACTACAGCATAATTATAAGTAGGAATGCCGTCAGATTTTACGATAACAAAATCTCCGATTCCGTTAGAGTCAAAAACGACATCGCCGCGAACCATGTCGCGGACAAGTATCTGCTGATCAGCAGGCACACGAAAACGTACGGTTGGTTTGCGTCCTTCAGCTTTGTACTGTTCTATTTGTTCAGAAGTAAGATTACGGCATTTGCCCATATAACGAGGCATTTGCCCTTTGGCAGACAAAGCCTGACGTTCTGCTTCCAGCTCTTCATCTGTGCAGTAACAATAGTAGGCCTTACCTTCAGCCAGCAGCTGATCAGTATATTTTTTATACAGTTCAAGACGCTCTGTTTGACGATAAGGACCGTATTCCCCACCTACATCAATACCTTCGTCCCAATTCAAGCCTAACCATTTTAAGGCAGCCTTGATATTCTCTTCAGATTCGCGGCTGGAACGCTCAAGGTCAGTATCCTCGATACGCAAAACAAGCTTGCCGCCCATTTTACGGGCAAACAGCCAGTTAAATAAAGCACTGCGAGCGCCGCCGATATGGAACGGTCCAGTCGGACTCGGCGCAAATCTTACTCTGATTTCATTAGACATTAGAATGATCCCTCCAAAAATACTTATCTTGAATATTATACCACAAGGGCATGTATGAGTGCTAAGTCCGTAAAGACCTCACTAAGTACTCAAACGATACCACAAGGACATATATGAGTACCTCGTTTCAGTAAAGCGAATTTACATCATCCTCTGATAATACTTACAACAGCCTCTGACGCCATCCCTTCGCCCCGTCCAACAAAACCTAATTTCTCTGTTGTCGTTGCTTTTACATTGACAGCACTTCTTTCAATCCGCATTTCCCGGGCAATATTAGCCGCCATCTGTTCAATATAGGGAGCCAGCTTAGGCCGCTGTGCCATAATAGTCACATCGGCATTGTTTATCTGCCAGCCATGCTTTTGCAGTAAACCAACCACCTGCCTCAACAGCAGCATACTATCGGCATCTTTAAATTTCATATCCGTATCCGGAAAATGCCTGCCAATATCACCAAGACCCGCTGCGCCAAGCAAAGCATCCATCAATGCATGAAGGGCCACATCGGCGTCAGAATGTCCTAACAACCCTGATTCATAAGGAATCTCAACTCCGCATAAAATCAATTTACGGTCAGCAGCAAGCTTATGTACATCGTACCCGCAGCCTACACGAAACTGCGGCCAGTTATTATTTTTTTCTATCATCTTACAAGACCTCTGCTTTTACATAAATTTTCTGCCAGGATCAAATCTTCCGGCGTTGTAATCTTAATATTCTCATAGCTTCCTTCAGCAACAGCAACAGCTATTCCCAAACGTTCTACCAGTGAAGCGTCATCCGTTACATTACCATGCTGTTTCTGCAAAAGCTCGTATGCCTGCTTTAAAATACTGATTTTAAAAATCTGCGGTGTCTGCACAGCACGCAGAGTACTGCGCACAGGCGTATACTGCACAAGATTATTTTCATCCACAACCTTAACCGTATCCTTAACAGGCACAGCAGCAATAGCCGCACCGCTATCGGCAGCAGCTTTCAACACTCTTTTAAAAACCTCTTTGCCGGCAAAAGGACGAGCACCGTCATGCACAGCTATATAACCATCACTCTCCGTAACTGCAGACAGAGCATTAGCAACAGAATCCTGTCGTTCCTTTCCGCCGGCAACAACACAGAAAGGCAACAGCGGATAATACTCCTTGCTGTATTCCTCCAGCATCAATTCTGCTTCCTTGACCTCCTGTGGCCGTACAACAGCGATCACTCTGCTCACACAGTCTGTATCAGCCAGCATTCTCATACACTGTACCAGAAGCGGCAATCCGCCCACATCGGCAAAAGCTTTATTTTTACCTAACCCCAAGCGGCTTCCCAACCCTGCAGCCGGAATAATCGCTATGATTTTTTCCATAAACGCCCCCGCTATTTCAGTTTCGCGAAAATCATTCTACCTGCTGAAGTCTGCAGGACAGAAGTTACTACAACAGCAGTATTTTCACCTACCAGTTTTTTACCGCCTTCAACAACGATCATTGTACCATCTTCAAGATAAGCAACGCCCTGATTATTTTCTTTGCCATCTTTAACGACAAAAACATTCATCTCTTCCCCCGGAAGAACCACCGGCTTAATGGCGTTAGCCAGATCATTGATATTAAGCACACTGACGCCTTGGATCTCGGCAACTTTATTAAGATTGAAATCATTAGTTATAATAACAGCTTCTGTCTGTTTAGCCAATTTCACCAATTTAGCATCTACTTCATTCAAATCTTCAAAATCAGTATCTTCTACAAGCAATTGTTCTTTATTTTTCTGCTGTATCTCCTGAATAAGATCCAAACCTCGGCGGCCTTTGGCCCGTTTCAGATTATCAGACGAATCTGCCAGCTTCTGCAATTCTTCCAAAACAAAGTTGGGAACGATCAAACGACCTTCCAGAAAACCTGTTTTCAGAATATCAATAATACGACCGTCGATAATGACACTGGTATCCAGTAATTTATTTTTACTGTACAATCTGTCACTCAGCGCCAACGATTTAACTGCAGCTGGTTTTACCGCACCTTTTAAGCTAGGAATACTGCGGTTAAAAAAGCCTACGATATCCTTATGCTTACGTAAAGCAACTTTCGCCCCAATAATAGAAAGCACCAGACTAAAGATCAAAGGAATATAGGGACCAATAATCGGCAAATGCGAAAAAGGCCCACCCAAAAGGTTAGCCAAAATCAAACCAATACCAATACCAAGCGTCATAACAAGAATATCACTGGTCGGCACCTTGGATAAAACGATCGCCATACGTTCCGTATAACCCATAATATGATAAATAAGCACCGGTGCAACAGCTACACCAAGACCACCAAAAACAAAGATGCCCACAGCACCTGAAACAATAGTTGCCAAAGCTATGCCAAAAAAGCCGTTGTCATAAAGATCGTAACCAAAAAAATCCGAAATATAAGGCAGTAAATATTCAGTAAGTATGAGTCCGGTAAGCGCAAACACAACGACAATGGTCAGCTTCAAAATCCTGTTTAACATCTTTACACCTCCTTTCTTTAAATAATATGGATAATATAATATTTTACTACAATTTTCGTATTAAAAACAGCTAAAAAATAAAATACGTCGGAAAATCCGACGTATTTCACTAAAAAAACTTATTCAGCCAGTTTTCAATATCCTGCTGTTCAGCATTTTTTACAAGCATCACTTCGCTGATCAAAATCTGTCTGGCTGTACCCAATAATCTACGCTCGCCGGTAGATAATTTTTTTTCATTCTCCTGCACCTGCAATGTTCTTATTACATCGGCAACTTCAAAAACATTACCGCTTTTCATTTTTTCCAAATACATATTAAAGCGTCTGTTCCATGTAATAGCTTTATTGTAATTATCAGGACGTTCTTCCAAAACTTTTTCAACGGCATCGATATCATCATTTTCGATAACATGCCTCAAGCCAACACGTTCCACACTGTCGACCGGAACCATGACCTTCATCTCTCCAAGAAGCATTGCCAGGATCAGATAGTCGACACTTTGACCGTCACGTTCACGCTTTTCTATTGTTTTTACTACTCCGGCGCCGTGCATCGGATATACGACTTTGTCTCCTACTGCAAACATCTTCTGCCCTCCTAAGGAACACGCTATTTTTATATGTATTTATTTTAACACCTCCTGTTATTTTTGTCAAAATTTTATTATTTTATCATAGCTCCATATTTGTGTCAATCATTTTTTATATAAATTTTCTGATTTTATTTTAAAATAAACAAAAAGAGCGGAGAAACCTCCGCTCTTTTAAGCAAAAACCTTATCCAGCGCTTCTTCCAAAGTTTTAACCTGCACAATGCCATTGCAGGGTTCATCCAATGACAGCTTGCCCATTGGCAAAACAAATCTTTTAAAGCCAAGATTCATAGCATCCTTGATACGCCTTTCCGGCGAACCTATTCGTCGCACTTCTCCTGTAAGCCCCACTTCACCCATGACTAATACACCATGCGGAATCGGCCGATTACGATAACTGGACACCAGCGCAGCAGCCACAGCCAGATCTGCAGCTGGTTCAGTGACTCTCATCCCGCCAACCACATTGACGTAAGCATCGTAAGCGCCAAAATCCATTCCTAAGCGCCGTTCCAAAATCGCCAAAAGCATAGTGACCCGATTATAATCAAATCCAACAGCAGTGCGTCGGGGCATCCCATAAGGTGTTTTGGCAACCAAAGCCTGCACTTCAACTAAAATAGGCCTGTTACCTTCCAGGCAAGCACAAACAACTGAACCGGAAGCATCGTTACTGCGTTCTTCCAGAAATAATCCTGCTGGATTACTTATTTCCTGCAGCCCACTGGCTTCCATAGAAAAAATACCGCTTTCATTTGTAGAGCCAAAACGGTTTTTCAAGGCACGCAGCACCCGAAAAGAATAGGATCTATCCCCTTCAAATTGCAGCACCACGTCGACCATATGTTCAAGCAATCGTGGGCCGGCAATATTACCGTCTTTAGTCACATGACCGATAATAAGCACGGCAATGCCGCTGGTTTTTGCAAAACGCAGCAATTTCGCCGTACACTCGCGCACCTGTCCGACACTGCCGGCTGCAGTAGGCAGCTCGCTGTTGTACATAGTCTGAATAGAATCAATTACCAACAATGCCGGCTGCACTTCCTGTGCCTGCAGTAAAATAATATTCAAATCGGTAGCCGTCATCACCAGCAGGTTTTCACCGCTGCTGCCTAAACGTCTCGCCCGCATTGCTGTTTGCGCTTCTGATTCTTCACCAGAAACATACAAAACTTTTATATTATTCCGGCTAAACTTCATGCCGGCATCCAAAAGCATAGTCGACTTGCCAATGCCCGGGTCTCCGCCCAACAAAACCAGGCTGCCGGGAACAATCCCTCCCCCAAGCACACGATCAAATTCACGGATACCTGTCTGCAGACGGCAGAGGGACTGTTCCGCCACCTGATGCAACGGTTTGGGCTTAGCGGTTTCGCCTACAGGCAGGTAACTCTGTCCAGGACGTTCAGGCACGTCCATTTCTTCGACAAAACTGTCCCATTGACCACATTCCGGACACTTTCCCAACCATTTAGCCGTTACATAACCACACGACTGACAAACGAAACGTATTTTCGGTTTTGCCATTACGGACGTTCCTCTCCAGCTGCAACCAAGGCTTCTTCCTTGTGCGCTTCTTCTTTATCAAAATAGATTTTACCAGCCTCATCAGTACGGGTCAAAATAGTATCACCGCGTTTTAATTCTGAAGCCAGATACAAATCGGAAACAGGATCCTCAACCAGTTTCCTTAAAGCCCTGCGCAGAGGCCGTGCACCATAACGCGTATCCTTGCCAGCTTTTAAAAGCTCGGCCTTAGCCTCATCAGTAACCTTGATATCAAGGCCATTTTCCTGCAAACGACCTGAAAGTTCTTTGAGCATCTGTTCGACAATTTGCCGCAGTTCTGCTTCACCAAGCGGATCAAAGACCAGAATTTCATCAATTCTATTTAAAAATTCAGGACGGAAGATTCTTTTTACTTCTTCCAATACAGCACTTTTGCGTCCGTCGTTTACCTGTTTCTCACCAGTCGCAAATCCCAACGGCTTGCTGTCCAGTAAAGCTCTGGCACCAGCGTTGCTGGTCATAATGATAACAGCATTTTTAAAATCAACAGTCCGTCCCTGCCCGTCAGTCAAGCGGCCGTCTTCCATAATCTGCAGCAGCAAGTTGAAAACATCAGGATGCGCTTTTTCAATTTCATCCAGCAAAATTACCGAATATGGACGCCGGCGCACAACATCTGTCAGCTGACCGCCTTCTTCATAACCAACATAACCAGGAGGAGCACCTACCAACCGAGAAGTAGTGTGCTTTTCCATATATTCAGACATATCAAATCTAATCAAAGCACGTTCATCGCCAAAAAGGTTCTCTGCCAGCGCTTTAGCCAGCTCTGTTTTACCTACCCCGGTAGGTCCTAAGAACAGGAACGATCCTACAGGGCGGTTTTTATCCTTAAACCCGGCTCTGGCTCTACGGATAGCTTTTGCAACAGCGTCAACAGCCGCATTTTGACCGACCACACGCTCATGAAGCGCCTCCTCCAAATGAATAAGTCTTTTAGATTCACCTTCGGTAAGCTTACGCAGTGGAATATTTGTCCAGGAAGCAACTACTTCGGCAACATCTTCTTCACTTACCGTCAATTTGCTGCTTGATCCACTGCGCTGCGACTGACGCTCACCATCAAGCTGTTCCTGCAGCTTGCGTTCTGCGTCACGCAATTCAGCAGCACGTTCATACATTTGCTGAGTAATAGCCGATTCTTTTTCAATGCGCACTTTTTCAAGCTGTTGTTCAATTTCCCGCTGCGGCAAGGAAATCTTATAGCTTTGCAGCCGTACCCTCGAACAGGCTTCATCCATTAAATCGATAGCTTTGTCCGGGAGATTACGGTCAGTGATATAACGATCAGACAGACGCACTGCCGCCATAATCGCCTCATCTGTGATTTGAATACGATGAAAGGCTTCATATTTATCGCGCAGTCCCTTCAAAATCTCAATTGAATCATTAACATCAGGAGCACCTACAACGATAGGTTGAAAACGACGTTCCAGTGCCGCATCTTTCTCAATATTTTTCCGGTATTCGTTTAAAGTAGTGGCTCCTATAGCCTGCATTTCACCTCTGGCCAAAGCCGGTTTTATAATATTGGCAGCATCGATAGCGCCCTCTGCGGCACCTGCTCCGATGATAGTATGCAGTTCGTCAATAAAAAGAATAATATTTTTATTTTCTTTTACTGCTTCCAGTAATTCTTTCAAACGTTCCTCAAATTCACCGCGGTATTTGGTTCCCGCCACCAGATACCCGATCTCCAACGAGAACACAATTTTCTCACGCAGTATCTCCGGAACATTACCGTCAACAATTCGCTGGGCCAGTCCCTCGGCAATAGCCGTTTTACCAACGCCGGACTCTCCAATCAACACCGGATTATTTTTTGTACGCCGACACAGAATCTGAATAATGCGTTCAACCTCTTTTTCGCGGCCAACAACGGGATCAATTTTTCCATCTGAAGCCAGCTGATTGAGATTGCGGCCGAATTCCGACAGCATTTCCAACACATTGCTCTTTGTTTCCACATCGCTGTCGCCAGCATTATAATTGCCATCTGTCAATGGCTGATTATCATAAACAGCCTTAATGACCTTCATGACCTGTTCTGCCGTAACGTTAAAGCGCCGCAATACCTGAGCAGCCACGCCTTCTCCTTCACGCAGCAAGCCCAACAGCAAATGCTCGGACCCTACATAGTGCAGTTTAAAAGCTGCTGCTGCTTCACCAGCAAGCTCTAAGGCCCGTTTGGCACGCGGGGTATAACTGATCATCAGCTCAGTACTGCCAGCGGGCTCCATCCAGCTTTCCAGCTCTTTTATGACCGCCTGATTATCAATGCCAAGTTTTTCTAGAATCTTCTTGGCAAAACAATTTTCAACATTCAGCAACGCCAGCAAGATATGTTCTGTTCCAACATGATCATGACCCTTATCCAATGCAAAACGCATCGCGTCTTCCAAAATACCTTTGGCACGTTCAGTAAAACGATTCATGATCTGTTCTTCTCTAGCCTTTGGTTTCAACAGCCCATCTAAAAACTCTTTGGCATTGAAAACAGTTCCCGACAAAAAATTAGACGGAGCCAATTCTTCAACACAATCCGAGCACAGCCATTTGTCGATTTGTTTATCGTTGACCACGCATACCACGTGGACCACAGCTTCTTTTAATCCGCATTTCTGACATAACATATCCATTCACCTCACTCACGTTCTGTCATTTTAGTAATAGCCGTCTCCAAAACAGCTCTTTTTTTAGCTTCATCAGCATCCAGAATTTCCATCATATACTGCAACAGTGATTTTTCGCGCCTGCTGATCAAACGGTTAGCAGCCCAGTGCTCAATCAAATCATGCACTGTCGGCTCACAGTTCTCTTCCTGCAATTCATGAGGCATCACCCTTACAATACGGACAAAGCCGCCGCTGCCGCGTCTGGATTCGACCATAAACCCCCGTTCAGGAGTAAAGCGCGTGCTCAGCACATAACTGATCTGCGACGGTGCGCACGACAGTTTATCGGCAAGTTCATTACGCTGTACTAAAACAGCGTCCTCTCTGTCCTCTAAAAGCTGTCTGATGATGAAATTTTCTATTGCATCTGCAAGATTTCTCATCTTAATTACCTTCCTTTTATCGTTTCAGCATTAAAGTCAAACTTTTCTGCCGGCATCTATAATTAGATTAATTCTATTATATTTGACCTTTCGACTTTTGGCAAGTAAATTATTCGTGAACATCTTTTCAGCAGAAAAAAAACAAGCAGACGCATAAAACTCGTCTGCTTGATCAATTTTTTTATTTTTGCAGCTTCCTGGCAAATTCATAACCAAGCTGCCTTGCTGCTTCCAGGTCTTCTGGCTGTGCCTTCCATTTACAGGTAAAACCCGGTTCCAACTCAAAACCAGCCGCTGTCAGCAAAGCTTCCATATCTTTCTGAGCTCCGCCGGCCCAGCCATATGTACCGAAAACAGCTGCTTTTTTACCTGTTGGGTTTAAGCCTTTAAGGTATACAAGCAGACTGCCCATAGTGGGCAGCATTCCGCTGTTCAGTGTTGAAGAGCCGATGATCATACCACCTGCTTCAAATAAATCCGCAACAGCAGTACTATTCGGAGTTTCGTTCATACGCAGCAGCACAGCATCACTACCGGCACTGACAACACCCTCCAGCACAGCACGAGCCATTTGCTCCGTAGCGCCCCACATCGTATCATAGGCAATAACTACACTGCTGCCGCTCACGCCTTTGCCCCAGGCAGCATATTTGGCAATAATTTCCTGAATATGACTGCGCCAGATAATACCATGGGCTGTAGCTATCATCTTTAAATCAAGCGCCGCTGCTTTCGCCAGCGCTTTATCAATTAATTTCGCATATGGCCAGAGTATATTGGCAAAATATTTTTTTGCTTCATAAAAAAGTATTCCCAGATCCACTTCATCATCAAAACGTTTAGCAGCCGCATAATGCTGGCCAAAAGCATCATTAGAAAACAAAATCCCATCATCTGCACAATAGGTTGCCATACTGTCAGGCCAGTGCAGCATTGGTAAAGTTACAAAAGTCAATTCACGTTTGCCTAATGATAATTTATCGCCATCCTTCACGACCTGAAAATCATATAAATCACCATAATGACGAATTGCTTCCGCCTTCCCTTGAGCTGTAATAAAAAACTTAGCATTCGGAGCCGCTTTGACCAGCGCCGGCAATGCCCCTGCATGATCCGGTTCCACATGGTTCACTATTACGTAATCAATTTTTCCAGGGTCGACAACACGTTCAATCTTTGCCAATAATTCTTCAGCAAACATCGCTTTCACTGTATCGATCAAACAGATTTTTTCATCCATGATCAAATATGAATTATATGAAGCACCGCGTTCCGTCTTATATCCGTGAAAATCACGCACAGCCCAGTCAACAACACCCACATCATAAATTTTAGGAACTATTTCCAATGGCATCATTTTTTACACTTCCTTTCTGAAAAACTGCTTCTTTATTTATTATATAAGCAAATCACAGCAAAGTAAAAATTTCTTTTAACAAAAAACAGTAAATTCTACTTACAAAATTCTATGCCTGATATTATTTTCACAAGGCCCGTTCAATAACACTGTGCTGACCTTTATCAATAAACAACCCTATTTGGTGGAAACTGCTCAAACTACTGCGATGTCCAATACTGACTATGGTAGTATCCGGCATTAAAGTTTCAACAAGCTTATACATCACCGCTTCTGTCTCCTCATCTAAAGCAGAAGTAGCTTCATCTAAAAACAGCCATGACGGTTGATAGATCAGTGCCCTTACAAAAGCCAGCCTCTGCTGTTCACCGCCGCTAAGCACATGTGACCAGTCTGCTTCGACATACAGGTCTTTTGCCAGGTAGCCAATCCGACATTGCTCCAGCAACATCACCAACTCTTCATCTGTTTTATGGCAACTGCCTGGATAAAGCAACGCTTCTTTCAATGTTCCCAATGGTAAATAAGGTTTTTGCGGAATAAACATCAGTTTCTCGGCAGCAGGCAGTTCCAATTTACCATGCACATATGGCCAGATACCAGCCACAGCACGCAGCAATGTACTTTTACCGCTGCCACTTGCGCCTTTGATCAGGATATTTTTATTTCGGCCGGGTACTAAAGTAAAATTGACATTTTTCAATAAGATCCTTTCATCTGGTAATTCAACCTGCAAGGACGCAGCTACGATAGTATCGTTGCGACTTTCCATTCGTTCAAGATCAATCTGCGGTTTTTCCTGTTTTACCTCGTGCATATGTACCCCAAAACCCGTAAGACGCTCTACAACTGCCCGCCATTCAGCCAAAGAAGCATACATATCTACAAAATATGATAATGATTCCTGCACCCTGCCAAAGGCACTGGCAATCTGGATCAGGCCGCCTAATGTTATTTCCTTACTTAAGTAACGCGGCATAGCCACTACGAAAGGGAAAATAATTGCAATCTGTGAATAGCCGGAATTAAGCCAGACCAACTGTTTTTGTTTTTCTACTATCTTCCAGAAATTATCCAGCAGCAGTTTAAAACGCTTCTTAAATACGCCGCCTTCCTGTTTCTCACCGCTGTAAAACGCTACACTTTCAGCATTTTCCCTCATTCGCATCATACTGAAACGAAAATCCGCTTCATAACGTTGCTGAACAAAATTCAGCCCTACCAGTTTTTTACCAATCAAATGAGTAAGCCCTGTGCCAACAATGGAATAAACCAAGGCTACCCAAACCAGATAGCCTTTAATATGCCACACTTGCCCCGCCAAAGTAAATTCCAGTGAACCTGACAGTTCATATAAAATAAATACGAAAGACACAAAAGTACAAAAAGCCTTTAAAACACCGATACTGAACTTTAACGTCATCTCAACAAACAAACGCACATCCTCACTAATACGCTGGTCAGGGTTATCAGTATCAGAGCCGAACATCTGCAGACGATAGTAGGTCTTATTTTTCAACCATTCATCAATATACCTGTTAGTCAGCCAACGACGCCAGTTAAGCACCAGTACCTGCTGCAAATAAAAGGCATAAACTGCCAGAATAATGTAGATCACAGCCAGCCAGCCGAAATGTATCAGCTCATCAAAAATAAGTTCGGTCTGGTAATTTTGCAGTGCATTATAAAAGGAATTGTTCCATTTATTCAACAGCACCAGCATATACACTACGCCTAAAGTTAGTGCTATGATTGCCGTCAACAGCAAATAAGCCTTTCCCTTTTCTTCTGACTGCCAATAACTTTTGGTCAGGTACCAGACATCTCTGAGAAATTTACTTTTATTTTTTAATTCATTCATCTGCTTTTACCTCTAAACACTCTTTGTCAGAAATTTTCAGTTACCTTTTTTAAATACCACATAAATAAAAAAAATCCTGCAAAAAAATAATGCCCCGTCTTTAAGACGGGGCATTATATATTTACAAAACACCTAAATTTATTCTTCGCTGTGTTTTTTTCTGTTGAAAATACGTTCAACGACAACGAATAATACCGGGATCATAAAGATACCGATCATCGTAGCAAAGGTCATACCGCCAACAACGGCATTACCCATAGAAACACGGGCACCGGCACCTGGACCTGTTGCAATCGCCAAAGGCACACAGCCAAGAATGAACGCGAAGGATGTCATCAGAATCGGACGCAAACGCAGTCTGGCAGCATCAAGCGCCGCTTTAACTACAGGTTCGCCATTTTCCATGTTCATCTTTGCATATTCTACGATCAGAATCGCATTTTTAGCATTCAGACCAATCAGCATGATCAAACCGATCTGCATATAAACGTCGTTCTGCAAACCGCGCAGATACTGAGCGCCAAAACAGCCAAGGGCGGCAACAGGCACTGACAGCATAACTGCCAACGGGATAGTCCAGCTTTCATACAAAGCTGCCAGACACAAAAATACGAAGATCAGAGAAATAATGAAAATCTGTGTTGATCTGTTTCCTGCTTCCAGTTCGTCACGGCTCTGATCTACCCATTCATAGGTATAAGTAGTCGGCAAAATTTCTGCAGCAGTTTCTTCCAGTGCAGTCATAGCCTGACCTGTACTATATCCTGTAGCAGGGTTACCAGCTATTTTAATAGCTCGTACACCGTTGAAGCGGGTTACAGTAGCAGAACTTGTTTTACCTTCGTCAGTAACCAAGGTATTAAGAGGCACCATATCGCCGTTATTGCTGCGTACAAAGAAATAACGCATATCATCAACATTCGTACGATATTTTGCATCCGCCTGCATAACTACTTTCCAAGTACGGCCAAAAGCATTGAAGTCATTGATCTCACTGCCGCCGAGGAAAGTCTGTAAAGCTGTAAATACGCTTGCTACAGGTACATTTAGAGACTCTGCTTTTTCACGGTCTACGTTAAACTGATAAACCGGCGTATTAGTATTAAAGGTGGTATAAGCCATACCAATTTCAGGACGTTGATTGGCTTTAGCAAGAAATTCGTTAGCAACTTCCTGCATCCGCTCCATATCGTCACCGCCCAGATTCATCAGGTACATACTCAAACTGCCTGTGCTGGACGCACCCGGTAATGCAGGCGGATCAAACGCCATAACGCTTACCTGCGGCATTTGGGCACCGATGCCATAAATCTGCGGCACTATATCCTGAGCACTGTTATCACGTTTGTCATAATCTTCCATCGCCGCAACGATCAGACCGGCACTGGACTTAGGGGCGCCAGTAAGGATATCAAAGCCAGATACTTCCATAACATATTTAACGCCCGGCAGCGACTTGATCTTATCACCCAGCTCCATCATAGCCTGAATACCACGATTACTGGATGCACCCTCCGGCAAATTAAATGACGTTACAGAATAACCCTGATCTTCACTTGGCACAAATCCGGTAGGAGTAACCTTAGCTACCCAGCCCAATAAAATAACCATAACCAGCAAAACGGCCATTGAGATTTTTGCATGACGGATACATTTTTCAACATTTTTAACATATTTACTTAAAGTATTGGCAAACCAGACATTGAACTTATGGATAAATTTACCAATAGGTCCTTTGACTTCGTCTTTATCATGCGGTTTCAACAGCAATGCACACAACGCTGGAGTCAGAGACAATGCTACGATAGCTGACAGCGCCATAGAAACAGAAATCGTTAAAGCGAACTGTTTATAAAGCTGACCAACAGTACCGCCGGTAAATGCAACCGGGATAAATACTGCTGCCAAAACGAACGCAATCGCCACAACAGGACCGGAAACTTCTTTCATCGCCCGATAAGTAGCTTCTTTTGGAGTCATTCCATTATCCTGGATGTGATGCTCAACTGCCTCAACAACAACGATCGCGTCATCAACAACGAGGCCGATAGCAAGAATCATCGCAAACATTGTTAAAGTATTGATCGAAAATCCCATCAGCACGAACGCACCGAAGGTACCAACCAAAGAAACAGGAATCGCCAGCAGCGGGATAAGCGTTGCACGCCAGCTGCCCAGGAAAATAAATACAACAAGAATAACCAGCGCCAAAGCTTCAAAGAAAGTATGAGCTACTTTTTCCAGCGCTTCGCGTACGAACTGGGTATTATCCTGAACAATAGTCAGCTCCATACCTTCCGGAAAACGCGTTTCAGCATCGGCCAATACGGCTTTGATGTTATTGACGGTTTCCAAAGCGTTAGCGTCGCTTGTTAAGTAAACAGGGAAAACAACAGAAGAACCGCCGTTCAGATAACCAGCAACGTTATCACTGCGGGCACCAGCTTCAATTTTCGCAATTTCTTTAAGCTTCAGGTTATTGCCGTTTTGAGAACGGACAATAATATTACCAAACTCTTCCGGAGTCGACAAACGCCCCTGGGCATTAGCAGAATATTGGAATTCCTGCTGCTCCGCTGTAGGACGCGTACCAATAGAACCAACAGGAGCCTGAATGTTCTGACTCTTGATTGCATTGGAAACATCATCTGCGGTCACACCCAACTGAGCCATTTTATCTGGCTGCAGCCATAGGCGCATTGCGTATTCCTGACCAAAAATATCAATACTGGAAACACCCTTAACGCGTTTGCAGGCATCAAGGAAGTTTGTCATCGCATAAGATGTAAGAAACATCGTATCAAACGTTCCATCAGGTGAGTGCAACGCAAAATACATGATGGTCTCGGCAGATTTCTTGGCTGTCGTGATACCGTAAGCACTTACCTCTGACGGCATGGAGGACGAAGCCTGAGAAACACGGTTCTGCACCTCTACAGAACCGATATCTGCATTTTTATCAAGATTGAAATATACGTCAAGTGTGTATTCGCCTACGCTAGTACTAGTAGAGTTCATGTACAGCATATTTTCTACACCATTAACTTTTTGTTCGATCGCCTGCGCAACAGATTCCTCAACAACCTCCGCACTAGCACCCACATAGTTCGTAGAAACGGCAATGTGCGGCTTGGTGATATCCGGGTATTGAGCAATTGGCAGGCTGAATCCGGCAATAGTACCAAGTAAGGTAATAAGTATTGCCAGCACTATCGCAAAGACCGGACGGTCTATAAAAAAGCGTGCCACAACTAGTTACCTCCTTAGGATTCTTTCAAAGATACAGCAGTATCCAATTCTGCCTCGGTCATCGGTTCAGGTTTTACCTCAGAACCCTGTTTAATTTTGTTGATGCCTTCGACAACAACCGTTTCGTTGCCTTCCAGACCACTTTCAACCAGCCACAAACGACCGATACGTGGCCCTAATGTAACTTCGCGCATGGATACTTTATTATCATCGCCAAGTACATAAACAAATTTCTTATACATAAGCTCGGTTACAGCACGCTGCGGAATCAGCTTAGCGTCATGTACAGTACCGCTGTTGGCCTGCAGATGAGCAAACATGCCAGGCAGCAGGATCTTAGCAGGATTTGGGAATTCAGCTTTCAGCGACAAAGTACCTGTCCCCTGCGTAATGCTGCGGTTGACCTGATCGACACGGCCTTTTTCAGAATAAGTACTGCCATCGCTCAAAACGATCGTCAGATTTTCCAACGACGCTCCACCTGCATCATTATGAGCGCTCAGAAGTTTTAAATATTCGTTTTCTGCCAGACTGAATTCTACAAATACCGGATCTGTATTAGAAATAGTAGCAAGAACAGTCTGACCGGCAGTAACATAGTTGCCTACAGAAAGATCATTGGTATCTATACGTCCGTCAAAAGGCGCAACGACATTAGTTTCTCCCAGATCAATATTGGCATTTTCCAGCAAAGCCTGCTGTGCATCAACAGCAGCCTGCGCCTGTTCGGCCTCAGCGACCCTGTTATCAAGCTCCTGCTTGGAAACAGCGTTCTGCTCATATAGCTTTTTATAACGCTCCAGATCACGGCTGGTACGAATCAAAGTTGCCTGGGCACTGGCAAGTCCGGCCTGTGCATTCAGAACTTTTGCCTGATATGTACGCTGATCAATAGTAAACAAGGTCTGTCCCGCAGTTATTTTTTCACCGCCCAGGAAATACTTTCCTGTGATCTGTCCACTGACCTGCGCCATCAAATTGACTTCTTTCTGCGCCTGCACAAAACCTGTATAGTCATAAACGATCGGCGTATCGCGTTTGATAACTTCCATCGTTTTAACCAACGTTGCCTGTGGTGCCTGCTGCTCTTTGCTGCAGCCAGCCAAAGCCATCACGGTAAATGCCGCTACCGCAACAGCCAAGGCCTTTTTCCTTCGGCCTTTATCAAAAAAACTCAGCATAAATATATCCTCCTCACGTATTCAAAAAAACGGCTGCGCCCTGTAAAAGGGCGCACGGCTCCGCTATTTTCAAGAATACTCTTATTATAGTTTATCGTAATTATAAACGCAACCGCTATTTTAACCGATTAAAGCCTTTTTTCTTAATTTTTCGTATTTTTTCTCTGTTTTTCACTATTTGCTGACTGACCAGTCAGTTCTCTTTAAAATAATTCCGGTTTCAGTAAAAACTTTTTCAGATCGCTTGCAGCCACCGTTGCTTCCAACCACTCGCCGGTTTCACTTCGCTGACAAAACACAAAATTAGTCCCGTTATAATACCAGCTTTCAGGAATACCTTTACTGAAATCCACCTTATCTTTCTTTGTCAGCAACCTTAAAACAGGAAGTAAATCGGCATCACGTAAATTCAAAACATCACCAAGTGCCAATTGTGCTCCAGTTTGTACATCAATATTTAATGGTATCTTAGCAAAAATTTCTTTTTCACCTTCATCCAGTACACCAAAAAACACCATACTGATAAACTTTTCACTGACGAAGGTCAATGTATAATCAAGTTCGCAGCCTCCAGTTGCCAGATTCTGCAAATAAGGACCAGCAATAATCGCAAAATCTCCATTGAGCTTATTTTGCACCTCAGGCGCCGCAATCGCAGTAAAAACAGGATAAGTTACGCTGCTGCTGTCATGCACCGCCTGCCTCGGTAAAATCCGCCAGTTTTTTTCATTATAGCTGCGATGGAATTTGTCGTCTTTATTTTTGCCGCCGCTGTAAAAAGTTTTACTTTTTAATTTCCAGCCACTGCTGCCATCATATGACCACACCCCGGCTAGCTTCCCAAGCAGGTCTTCCCTGTTTAACCCACTGATGTTCTGCAGCGACAACAGTTCCAAAATCCCGTCCTGCTCCATATCTACAGCAACCAGCGAATGTATTTTCCCGACATACGGGCGTCGATACCCCTTTAATAAGGTACCGTCAACGTCATAAAGCCCACGCTGTTCATAAAACTCTTTCTCTTTGGGAAGCAGTTCATAATTAGTGCTGCCGTCTGCAAAAGCAATTTTACTGCGAAAATCCGGCACAAATTCCGCAGTTGCCGCTACACCTGCATTATCGCTACCAGTAAAAATCTCCTTCACCGCCTTAGGATCAGCAAAGTCAATGATACGATATTCTATACTGCCATCGTCGCCTCCCTGTCCAACAGACAAAATCAGCTGTTCACCTCTGCCCGTAAACCTTGCTTTTTCTAAACTGCAGTCGTAACCGCCATTAATACTTGGTACATATGCCGTCAGCAATTCAGAGTCACTGCCTTTTAAAAGCAATAAAAAATCATTCCTGTAACTGCTGCCGCGAGTCATCTGACCACCATACAGTTCCACAGTTTCCAGACTGCCGTTACCGTCAACATCCAGCTGCAACAGCGCCAGCGGTTCCTGCTCATCCTGCTGTGCCGAAGCACTGTTCATACTGACCAGCAGTCCAGCTGCAAACATGGCTGCCGACATCATTTTTTTCAAATTTATGATATTTCCCATGCGGGCCTCCGTTCTAAAAAATACTTTCATCTTTATACATTATACCAATTCCTTTACCTTACTGAAAGTTTTTTCTATTTTTGTCTATAGATATTTAAATATTTATTTAAAAATTCTTCTTTTTTTCTGCAAAAAATACTGCAAAAAACTTGGAGATATTGTAAAATTATGAAAGACATTATTTTGTCTGCACTACATTTTTGTACTTAGCGTACAATATAAGGAAGGGAAATAAATGAAAAAAATCTTGATTTTGTTTACAGCAGTTTGTTTTATGTTCTTGATGGCAGGCTGCGGCGGTGAGGACAAAAAAGCCGCTGACCCCAAAGCAAAAACAGCAGTATCTCTGGGTATGCTTCGCCTTACCAGTTCTGCACCGCTTTTTATCGCTTTAGATAAAGGCTACTTTGCCGAAGAAAACCTTGAAATAGATCAACAGTGGTTTGACGCAGCTCATCCTATTGCTGTGGCTACAGCTTCCTCTAAAGTAGACGTCGGCGCTACCGGTATCACTGCCAGTCTCTTCAATATGGCTGCCAGCGGTCAACAACTTGCTATCGTTGCCGATAAAGGCCGTGAACAAAAAGGCTTTTCTTCCTCAGCACTTTTAGTCACCTCCGATAACTACAACAATGGAATTACCAAGCTCGAAGATATCAAAGGCAAACGTATCGGCATTACTCAAAAAGGTTCTACCTTCCATTATATGCTTGGGCGGATGCTGGAAACCAAAGGATTGACTCTTAAAGATGTGGAGATCGTACCTCTTGGCAAATTGAGTGCTGTTATGGCCGCTCTTGAAAGCAAACAAATCGACGGAACCATACTCAACGAACCCAATATCACCAAAGTGCAGACTGCAGGCTATGGTAAACTTGTCACCCAAGTCGGTGACGTTATCCCCTATCAAACCTCTGCCCTTTTCTTTTCTCCCAAATTCCTGAAAAATGAAGATGCAGCAGTACGTTTCTTAAGAGCATACAAAAAAGCCTGCAATTACTACTATGATGCAGCTATTGACAATAAAGACCCCAAAAAGCTGGACGAAGTCGTAGGCATTATCGCCAAATATGTTAAAGCTCCTGAAGCTGACATCAAGCTCGGCCTGCCTTATATCGATCGTGACGGCAAACTGCTGGACAGCGATATCCAGACTCAGATAGACTGGTATACTTCTCATGGCATGATCGAGGGCAAGCTTGATCCACAAGCCGTCACCAATACCAGCCTGCTCAGCAAGGCTATGCAAAAATAATTTCTCAACAAAGTTTTCCTTATTTTTATACTTTATCAAACAACACCGGAGGCAGTAGTTTAAATGAAATTAGTTATCGACAATGTCAGCAAAAATTTCATCGATCCTCAAGGCAAACAGCTGTCTGTACTTGAAAACGTCAGCCTGACTGTACACAGCGAGGAATTTGTAGCTTTGGTAGGGCCTTCCGGCTGCGGTAAATCGACTCTGCTCAATCTTACAGCAGGGTTGCTGTCACCAAGCGATGGGAGTATTTATTTCACAGATCTGACGGAAGGCCATACTCCTGCTATGGGCATCGTCTTCCAGGAAACAGGCCTGTTTCCCTGGCGCAGCGTTTATGAAAATATTGCCTTTGGACTTGAAGCCACAGGCGTACCAAAGACAGCACAGAAAGAACGGATCCAGCACTATATCAATTTAGTTGGACTCGACGGTTTTGAAAAAGCCTTTCCGCACCATTTATCCGGCGGTATGCGGCAAAGAGTCGGTATCGCCAGGGCGCTTGTCATAAATCCTGACCTCCTTTTAATGGATGAACCATTTTCTGCTTTGGACGCACAGACTCGCACGATCATGCAGGAAGAGCTTGTTACTCTTTGGGAAAAGACCAGACTCAGCACCTTATATGTTACTCACAATATTCAGGAAGCGGTAATGCTGGCTGACAGAGTCGTGCTTTTATCAAGACGCCCCGGTAAAGTCAGCAAAATCCTGACCATTGCAATTCCGCGAGCTGACAGGGAAAAAACTGAAAATACCGCTCAGATAGCCGAATTTATCCGCATCATCTGGGAACATATAAGCAGTGATGCCCGTGCGGCTCTGATGGAGGTGGAAGCTAATGGCTGAATATAAAATCCACAACCGTATGACTCACTGGCAGAAAACTTATCCGGCCTGGATATCTTTCGCTGCGATAGCCTTCTTACTGGCAGTATGGGAAATAATCTGCAGTACAGGTCTGATTTCCTCATTGTTTCTACCGGCACCAAGCGCAATCCTTACTGCACTCGGCAAGCTTATTACAAGCGGCGAAATCAGCCGCAGTCTGACAGCCAGTCTTTACCGCATTCTGCTGGGCTTTGCTTTAGGCAGCATCATCGGTTTGCTGGTAGGGCTCGTCACCGGCACCTCTGCGCTGATGGACCGAATAGGAACACCGATCGTCAATGCCCTTTATCCGATCCCAAAAATCGCTTTACTGCCGCTTTTTATTCTCTGGCTTGGAATCGGTGAATTATCTAAAGTCACTATCATTGCTTTGGGCGTTTTCTTTCCCGTTGCGATGAATACCTATTCAGGTGTCAAAAACGTCGACACATTGCTGATCAAGGTAGCTGTCAGCTTTAATGCCAGCTGGTGGCTGACGATGAAAAGCGTAGTTCTGCCGAGCGCATTGCCGGTAATCTTTGCCGGGCTGCGTCTGGCAGCGGGCACTTCACTGCTGCTACTTGTAGCTGCCGAAATGATCGCGGCACAAGAAGGTATCGGCGCTTTGATCCTGCATTATGGAGATCTGATGATCACCGACCGTTTAATGGCCGGCGTTATCGTTCTTTCACTCCTGGGACTCATTTTCAATTTAGGTCTGCAATGGCTGGAACATAAAATAGTACCCTGGAAGACCCAAAGCAAATAAACATAAACCCCGCTGCGATTAATCGCAGCGGGGTTTATTTATCCAATTACATACATTCTCTGATAGCTTTCGCCATCCGTTTTACACCTTCGATGATTTTCTCTTCCGGCATATTGGAAAAATTGATACGCATATTACGGTCAGTTTTACCATTAGGGTAGAAGGCATCACCGGTAACGCCGGCAACCTTCATCTCGATACATTTGTGGAAAACCTTATCAGCACTGCATCCCTGCGGGAAAGTCAGCCACAGGAACAACCCGCCTTCAGGATGTGTCCATTCCGTACCTGCCGAAAATTCTTCCGCCATAGTTTTTAAAATCAGATCGCGGCGTTTTTTATAAAGGGCTTTGATCTCTTCAACATGCTTATCCAAATCATAATTTTCCATATAAGCGTCAGCTATCCCCTGGTCAAAATTAGAGGTATGCAGATCGGCGCTTTGTTTGATTTTTACATATTCACTGACAACGTCCTTAGAGGCAGCGACCCAGCCTAAACGCAGTCCCGGACAGAAAATCTTGGAAAAAGTGCCGAGGAACATAACCAGACCTTTGGTATCCATAGATTTTAAGGACGGTAATATCTCCCCTTCATAACGCAGCTCGCCATAAGGGTTGTCTTCCAGCACAGGCAGATTATGTTTGTTGATCACTTCCATAAACTTTTTGCGGCGTTCCAAACTCCAGGTACGACCGGTCGGATTTTGGAAATCGGGGATAACATAAATAAATTTACAACGGTCGGTAGTGCTTAAGATTTTGTCCAATTCTTCCGGAATCAGACCAACATTATCAGTTGGCACTTCTACAAAAGTAGGCTCATAGGCATTAAAGGCATTAAGTGCACCCAAATAAGAAGGACTTTCACATAAAACAACATCACCGGGATCAAGGAACAATTTACCTGCAAAATCGAGACACTGCTGTGAACCGGTAGTGATCAAAATCTCATCCGGATCAACCTCAGTATGATATTTATCTTTCATTCTGGCAGCAATTTTAGCCCTCAGAGTCGGACGCCCTTCGGTCGTGGCATACTGCAGCAGCTGCTGACCTTCTTTTTCCACCAGGTCATGTGATACTTTAGCTATTTCTTTCACCGGAAACAGTTCCGGTGCCGGTAAACCGCCGGCAAACGAAATAATATCCGGCTGTGCCGTCAATTTTAACAGTTCACGGATTTCAGACGATTGCATACGTTCCATACGTTTAGCAAATTTCATAAGTTCTTCCCCTCCAACATTATTAGTATGTACAATAATAGTAGCTACTTTGTACGTTTATAATTAAAAATTCTATCACTCTTACTGGAGCAAGTCAACGTATAAAATCAAAACGCAACAACTTTCTCGATTATTTGTTTACATTTGTCTTTTTAAAGCGCACCTTTTGCATCAGAGAATAAAAAAGAGCGGCTTTTAGCCGCCCTTTTATTATTCTTAGTACATACCACGATATTTCATAGCTTCTGCCAAATGACCCAAAGCTACAATATAAGCCGCTGTACGCATATTAACTTTATGCTCCTTGGCAGTATCGTAAACTTTCTTGAAAGCATCTATCATCAGACTTTCCTGTTTTTCGATAACTTCTTCTTCAGTCCAGAAATAACGATACAGGTTTTGTACCCATTCGAAATAACTTACAGTTACACCGCCGCCATTAGCGAGGATATCAGGTACAACGAGAATACCTTTTTTGTCAAGAATCTTATCTGCATCAGGAGTTGTCGGTCCGTTAGCACCTTCAACGATTACCTTGGCCTGTACCTTGGCTGCGTTGGCTTTAGTCAGCTGCAGTTCCATTGCACACGGAGCAAGGATCGTAACATCCATAGCCAGCAGTTCTTCATTGCTGATGGGTTTTGAACCTTTATAACCAACAACGCTGCCTGTTTTCTGCAGATGTTTTTCAACATCATAAGGATTCATACCTTTGGGATTATGGATGGCACCGTTGATATCACTTAAAGCAACGATCTTTACACCCATATCATGGATCAGTTTAGCAGTCCAGCTGCCAACATTACCAAATCCCTGCACAGCGCAGGTAGCCTGCTTCGGCTTAATACCCAAAGCTTTGATAGCCTCGCCGGCAGCTACCATAACGCCGCGTCCGGTAGCTGCGTTTCTGCCTAAAGAACCACCCAGACAGATCGGTTTGCCGGTAACGAAACCCGGTTCAAACTGGCCTTTAATCTTGCTGAATTCATCCATCATCCAGCCCATGATTTTAGCATTGGTATTCATATCAGGTGCCGGGATATCCATTTTCTCGCCGATGATCGGAGCGATCCTGTCAATAAAGCCGCGAGTCAAGCCTTCCAGTTCTCTTTCAGAAAGTTTAGAAGGATCAACAACTATGCCGCCTTTGCCGCCGCCGTAAGGTAAACCTGCAACTGCGCATTTGCAGGTCATCCAGAAAGCCAGAGTCTTTACTTCGTCCATGTTGACTCCGGGATGATAACGAACGCCGCCTTTAGCCGGCCCCATAATGGTGCTGTGCTGACTGCGATAACCGGTAAATACTTTTGTAGTTCCATCGTCCATACGAACAGGAATGGAAACCTCCAGAGTACGTTCAGGAGTTGCGATAATGTCCGCAGCACTCGGGTCAAGTTTCATGACCTCAATTGCTTTGTTCAGAGGAATTTTTGCCATTTCAAACAGATTCATAATGATGCCTCCTTTAAATATTTTTTAATTTAAGCATAATTTTATTACATTTCTAGTTATCCCTACATTCCAAAATACATAGTTGAATTTTGTATAATGTATCCCCTCAGCTTTATTATAACTCTAAGCACAAGCGGCAGTCTAGCTATTTTTATACGCACAAAGAAAATTTTTTGAAAATTTTAGCAATTTATACACTTTCTGCAAATTTATGCATTTTTAATATTTTCCACATCACAAACGAGGAAATTCCTCGTAAAGCTTCCCAAAATCCAAACCGCAAACGACCTTATTTTTGTATTGTTCCCGTAAATCTTCCATGCCATTGCGCAAATGCTTCGAACTGATACCATATTCTATTGAAAGATAGGCTTCCACAAAAGCTGCCAGATGATCGCAGCATTTTAACACAGTACCATCAACGGCCCTATATCCCTTACCGTTCTCATTATATTTTAGCCCAATCTCTTCCGGCCTGCAGGTAATCTTCTCACCGTCAACAACAGCCCGGTTACTGAATTCATCTTCAGTAAAGTACAGGATATCCTCATGCCAGCTATGCGGTAGCAGCGGCAGCAATTTTTCTGCAACCTGACGTTTTTCAATATCCTTGATCAGATCGTCCAGCCCCTGGATTGAGCGTTTGATCGGCGAAATAATGTCGCGGGTCAGCACCTCAGGCAGGTCGTGGAATAATCCACACAGAAAATCATTGACGATACGCTCATCTGAAGCCTGCATTTTTACAGCACAGAAATATGCCAGAGCAGCTACGATCAGCACATGGCCCATTACTGAAGTTTCCGGCACACGCGGAGACTGCGCCCAGCGTTTCTGAAAACGCAGCTGACCTACCAGATCAACAAACTTGCTGGTTTTACCTTTCAGCGACAATTTCTGCACTCCTGCAAGATCATAGTGATCCTCGATCTCACTTTCTATAGCCGCTTTCGTTTCCTCAACACCGTAAATGCCCTGATTGAAATGATAAATAATACCAAATTCCCACTGAGTGGCCAGATAATGTGCAGCACGCAGAAGTTTCTTTTCCAGATAATTTTCCTGTGGTTCATCAAAATGTCTCTGCATTTTAGCCATAAAAACAGGATCCAGATCAGGTATCCGCTGCCGCAGTTCCTCATAAACCCAACTATTGAGTTTTTTACCATGCACACGCATCAATTCATGGAACACCGGCGGCTTGATATCAGTCAGCACGATCCGATGCAGAAATTCAAAAATACCGCCTTCGATCAGTACTCGCCAGTTCAGTTTTGCCTGATGATCCTGCTCCTCATACTTTGCAAGCACATACAAAATCATCATTTTATGCGCTTGCTTATCCAGCTCCGTGAAGCCGTTAGGACGGATGTGATCGTTCCAGCGCTGAATGTGCGCCGCTTCATATAAAAATTCTACAAAAACCTTATTCAGCATTTACTTCCAATCCTTTCATTATTTATAAAGCAGATACGGCCGCACCTGCTCAGCAAACTCCTGTGCTTCCCTGTCCCAACGCGGCAGCAGGCGCTCTAATGGCACCCCCACGCGCAAAGCCGTTTCGCCCAGGGCAATATCTATTTTATAGCCTTTACCGCCATAGCGGGCCGGGTAAACAACCTTGTCAGGATACAGCTCTTCAATGCAGCGCAGGATATTCGCCCCGGTAAGCGCGGCACGATATATCTCCGCATCAGTAATATAAATTTCCACACCCTGGCACAGCTCTTTTGCAAACGCTCCGTAAGCTGGAATAAAAGCCGCCGGTCTGAAATACACGCCTGGCAGCTGCAAACTGTTCAATTTATCCGCAACCGCGTCTTTTTCAGCAAAGGGAGCACCTACATAATAAAATGGTTTTGTTGTTCCGATACCAACCGAAAGGTTAGTATCCCCCAAAATACCCGTAGTCACGTAATATAAAGCCGTAGCAGCTGTAGGTATCTGCGGCGAAGTGCCTACCCACGGCAGCCCCGTATCCTGCCAGTACATTTTCCGATGCCAGCCCTTCATCGGAATCACCGTCAGATCAAGGCCAAGCTTCTGCGTATCGTTGATATATCTGGCATATTCCCCGATAGTCAGTCCATGACGCAGAGGCACCGGATAAAGGCCGATAAAGCTTGCCTGTTCTTGACGCAGCAGCGGCCCCTCCATCAATCCCCCAATCGGGTTGGGACGGTCGAAAACAACAAACTTTTTACCGGCTTTAGCACATTCTTCCATAGCATAGGCCATAGTTGAAACATAAGTATAATGCCGGGCACCCACATCCTGAATATCAACAGTCATCACATCGATCGAATCCAGCATTGCCGGCGTTGGCCGTCTTGCCGCTCCATACAGACTGTATACCTTCACACCTTTGTATTCAGCGCCGTCCACATCGTCTCCGGCAGCCACGGCGCCGAACAAACCATGCTCCGGCACAAAAATCCCTGTCAGATCAGTATGCGCCAGTAAAATATCCTCACTGCTGCGCAGCTTACTGTCAACACCGGTCTGATTTGTAATCAGACCCACACGCTTCCCTGCAAACAGCTGCTCATACTCGCCGATGCGTTCGATCCCTAACGTTACCGCCGGTCCATGCACAGATTTTTTATCCTGATCACGCCTGCCGGCATCAGCGCAGCCGGTTATTAAAACAACTACCAACAAAATCAATGCCAGTATCAATCGTTTCATTAATAAAAAGCCTCCAAATTTTGGAATTTTTCCGCAAAAAATCATCAAAAACTGTCATTATTGCGTATGAGTATCAATATTCTCTGTTTTTTAGCAAAATACCTCTAAATTTTACAAAAAATTATTGAATTTTTGGGTCAAATCTGTATATAATAAGTTGTTATCTGCATAAGGAGAAAATCTGCATTACGAAAGGTTGTGACAAGCAAAAAATGAAAGAAATGGTCCGTTTACAGGGAATCACAAAAAAATTTGGTAATAACGTCATTATCCCCTCTCTCGATCTGACAATTTACGATGGAGAATTTATTACGTTGCTCGGTCCTTCCGGCTGCGGCAAAACCACTTTGCTGCGCATGATCGCCGGCCTGGAAACTCCTACCGAGGGCAGTATCTATCTGGACGACGAAAACGTCACTGCCTTGCCGCCCTATAAACGTGATGTGAATATGGTATTTCAACATTACGCGTTATTCCCTCACATGACTGTTGAGGAAAACATAAAATTCGGCCTGATGATGAAAAAAGTTCCTGCCGATGAACAAAAGGAACGTGTTGCTCAGGTCCTTTATCTTACCCAGCTCGAAGAGTTCCGCAACCGCCGTCCCCAGCAAATGTCCGGCGGACAGCAGCAGCGTGTCGCAATTGCCCGCGCTTTGGTCAACAATCCCAAGGTCCTCTTACTGGACGAGCCTTTGGGCGCGCTGGATTACCAGCTGCGCAAAAACCTGCAGCTGGAACTGAAAAACCTTCAGCGCGGTCTGGGTCTGACCTTCATCTATGTAACGCACGATCAGGAAGAGGCATTGACCATGTCTGACCGCATCGTCGTAATGAATAAAGGCGTTATCGAACAGGACGACAATCCTGATAATATTTATCATTATCCTTCCACAAAATTTGTTGCCAAATTCATCGGCGAAAGTAATTTCTTCGATACTGAAACTGAAACTTTGGCCCTGCGGCCGGAAAAGCTGAACCTCTGCGAAGAAGCTGAAAGCGAAGACAAAGCCGCAGCGCACCCCGAGCCTGCTTTTTACGGCACCGTCGTCGATGTTGTCTTCTACGGCACTATCGACAAAGTATTTGTCCGTCTTGACAACTCGAACCAGACCGTAGTCGCATATCAGTACTTTGACGACGTCAAACGCTGGACGCCCGACGAACGCGTCGGCATCTGGTGGTACGAAAGAGACGAGGTGAAAGTACAGCGATGATGAAAAACGGTAAACTGCTGGTAGCGCCGGCCCTGCTCTGGCTCAGCATCTTTTTCGTCATACCGCTGCTGATCGTCGTTGCAGTGTCCTTTGCCGGACGCACACCGTATGGACAGGTCATCTTTTCTTTTACCATTGATAACTACCTGCGTTTTTTGGAACCCTTATACCTTAAAATTTTTGCAGATACCCTGGTCGTAGCTATCGTAACTACGCTTGCCACGATCCTGATGGGGTACCCGCTGGCCTATACCATAGCCCAGCTGCCTAAAAAATGGCAGCAGCCCGGTCTGATACTGGTTATGATCCCTTTCTGGATCAATTTTCTGATCCGTTCCTATGCCTGGGTCATTATCCTGCGTTCACAGGGCGTAGTCAATACGCTGCTGTTGAATCTGGGCCTTATCGACCAGCCGCTGCAGATGCTTTACAATGATATGGCCGTTATGCTTGGTATGGTCTATGCACTGCTGCCCTTTATGGTGCTGCCGATCTATGTATCTATCGAACAGCTGGATACCCGGCTTTTAGAAGCAGCATCCGATCTGGGTGCCAAACCGCTGACAGCCTTTCGTAAAGTTACTCTGCCCCTGACCATGCCCGGTATTGCTGCCGGTACAATTCTGGTCTTCATTTCTTCGCTGGGGATGTTCGTTGTTCCCGACGTTATGGGCGGAGCTAAATCGGCGCTCATCGGCAATCTCATCCAAAACCAGTTCCTGTCAGCCCGTGACTGGCCCTTTGGCTCGGCGCTCTCCATAGTGCTGGCCGTACTGAGTCTGGTGCTAATCATCCTGTACTACAAAGCTCTGCAGGCACAGGAAGGAGGTGACGGCGATGCAAAAGACGTGGCGTAGCCATCTGATGGTAGCCTATTCTTTGGCTATTCTGGCTTTCCTTTATCTGCCGCTGCTGATCCTGGCCATGTATTCTTTCAACGAATCAAGGATCAACGCCGTCTGGACAGGCTTCACCTTCAACTGGTATGAAGCTCTTTTCCAAAACCGCCGCGTTTTAGAGGCACTCACCAACAGCCTTTTTATTGCTGTGATCTCTACAATAGCCTCGACTACGCTGGGCACGATAGCCGCTATCGCGCTCAATCGTTACCAATACAAGTACAAACCTGTCATCAACGGCCTCTTATACCTGCCGATCCTGATCCCGGAAATCGTTATGGGTCTTTCCCTGCTGGTACTATTTGCTCAGGCACAGGTACCGCTTGGTAAAACCACCCTTATCCTTGCACACATCACCTTCTGTGTTTCCTTCGTTGTCATCACTGTCAACGCCAGACTGGAAGGTATGCGGCATGAACTGGAACAGGCAGCAATGGACCTGTATGCGACTCCGTGGAAGACCTTCCGCTACGTCACATTACCGCTGGCACTGCCAGGTATCGTGGCCGGCGCTCTGATCGCCTTTACGCTATCTATCGACGACTTTATTATCAGCTTCTTTGTGGCAGGTCCCAATTCTACTACGCTGCCGCTTTACATCTACGCTATGGTCAAACGCGGCATCTCACCCGAGATCAACGCCCTGTCCACACTGCTGATGTTCGCAACGATCACGCTGGTCGTGATCGCTCAGATCCTGCAGCCGCAGCACACATCTGATAAAAACTCCGATTGATATCACAACTAACTGTGATACAATATAAACAACAAATAAAATGATGAAAGGGTGATCCGACAATGAAAAAACTTTTTGTTTTCCTCATCGCTGTTTTAACGTTGGCTCTCATGGGCTGCGGCGGTGACGCTCCCAAAAAGGACGCAGCAGCTCCCGCCGGCGGCGACAAGCAAGTGCTGAACCTGTTCAGCTGGGCCGACAATTTCGATCCGGAGGTCATTGCCGAATTTGAAAAGCAAAACAACTGTAAAGTAAATTACGACGTTTTTGCCAATAATGAAGAACTGCTGGCCAAGATCCAGGCCGGCGGCGCGCAATACGACCTCATCCAGCCCTCCGATTACATGGTAGCAACTATGCTGAAACTGAACCTTCTGGAAGAGCTGGATCTTGATAAAATACCCAATGCCAAAAATATCGTCAGCAGCTTGAAGGCTCCTGTTTACGATCCCACCGGCAAGCATTCCCTTGTTTACACCTGGGGCATTACCGGCATCGTCTACAACAAAAATTTTATCAAAGAAACTCCCACCTCATGGGAAGACCTGTGGAACCCGGATTATAAAGGCCGCGTGATTCTGCTTAACGACAACCGCGAAGTTATCGGTATGGCACTGAAGAAAAACGGCTATTCCAACAATTCCACTGACCAGGCTCAGGTAGAAAAAGCTTTTAATGACCTGAAAACGCTGGCTCCAAACGTACTGGCTTTCGACACCGATACTATCAAGCAGAAATTTATCGCAGAAGAAGCCTGGATCGGTACTATGTGGTCAGGTGATGCTTCCTACACCTACAAAGACAATAAAAACATCGGCTTTGTGATCCCCAAGGAAGGCGCTACCATCTGGGCAGACACCTTTGCTATTCCCAAAGGCGCTAAAAACAAAGCTTTAGCTGAAAAATTCATCAACTTCATTTACGAACCCAAGATCAGCGCTAAAAACTATGAATATATCGGTTATAACGACCCTAACGAAAAAGCAATGGAATTCCACAGTGAAGAATTCCGCAACGATCCCATGCTCAAGGTCGGTATGGATAACATCGACAAAGGCGAATGGCTCATCGATATCGGCGAAGCCCTGCCTATGTATGACCGTTATTGGACTGAACTCAAAACCGCTAAATAAACACGTAGCGACCTCTGTTTATTTAACTCTGCTTTAAGATCAGGCTGTCTCCCATGAGGCAGCCTTTTTTATAACACATTAAAGGGGAAGTGTTTAGCTTTATGAAAAAACTTACATATTTACTGACCGCTCTCTGCTTTTCCGTTCTGCTGGGCGGCTGCGGATCGGACAACTCAGCTAAAGATGCCGGAGCGCCCCAGGTCCTGAACCTTTACGGGTGGGCAGATTATTTTGATCCCGATGTTATATCTGATTTTGAAAAGCAAAACAACTGCAAAATCACCTATGACGTTTTTTCTAACAATGAAGAACTGCTGGCTAAAATGCAGGCAGGCGGAGCCCAGTTTGATATCATCATGCCTTCCGACTATATGGTAACTACCATGCGCAAGCTGGATATGCTGGAAAAACTGGATCTTGCCAAGATCCCCAATGCAAAATATATCAGTGCTGACCTGCGCAAGCTGCCCTTTGACCCGACCGGCGAATATACCCTGCCTTATACCACCGGCATCACCGGTATCATCTATAACAAAAAATATGTCAAAGAAACTCCTGCCAAATGGGACGATCTGTGGAACCCGGAATATAAAGGACATGTACTGCTTTTGAATGACTGCCGCGAAGTTTTCAGTGTAGCCCTGAAAAAACATGGCTGGTCTAATAACAGCACTGACCCGGCTCAGGTAGAAGCAGCCTTCAAAGACTTGAAGCAGCTCAACAGCAGTGTTATTGCCTACGATACCGAAAACCTGAAACAAAAGTTTATTGCTGAAGAAGGCTGGATTGGCATTATGTGGTCAGGCGACGCCGCCTTTACTTACAGAGAAAATAATAATGTCGGTTTTGTTGTCCCAGATCAGGGCTCACTGATCTGGTCAGATAACTTTGCCATACCCAAGGGCTGTAAAAATAAAGAACTAGCCGAAAAATTTATGAACTATATGTACGACCCCAAGGTCAGCGCTAAAAACTGGGAATTTATGAACTGCGCCAATCCTAATGACGAAGCACTCAAATATCACTCCCAAGCCTACCTTGATGACCCCATGCTGAAAATTGGCAAAGAAAGCATCCCCAAAGGCGAATGGCTGACCGATATCGGCGACAGTATCACTATGTACGACCGTTACTGGACTGAGCTGAAAGCTGGTCAATAATAACAAAACAGGTTCACCGCTAAAGCGGTGAACCTGTTTTTATTAACCTGCATCTCAGCCGATCAGCTGCAGCAGTTCATCGATATTCTTTTTACCAAAGCTGATCTTATCATTATAAATCAGACAAGGCACACTCATAATTTTATATTGCTCGCGCAGCTCCGGGAACAAATTGATATCAAATACATCTATCTCGATCCCGTCATTTTCAACTGCCAGCCTGCCGGCTGCCATTACCAGCTCGGGGCACATCGTACAGGACAATGAAATGACTACCTGCAGCTTTTTACTTCCGCTCAGTGCTTTGACCGCAGCCAACTGCTCCTCACTGATAGCCTGACCCGGCCCGGCCGCATTATACAGTGTCACGATAAATGAATTAAACTCATGACCTCCCGGCACACCGTGAAAACGGAATCCTAAAGACGTTCCGTCCGCACGGCAGACCTCGATATACGGCAGACCGTTTGCAGCCTCCCCGGCTTCTTCCCAGCGCAGATGAGCGCTTAAGGGCGTCAGCTCGTTTAAAAAGCCGCGTATTTCTGCCGCCGCCCGGCTGTTATCCAATGCGGCCCGCAGTAATAAATCATCTGTAAATTTTGCAAAAACAGGCGTCAGCTGCGTTTTAATAGCTTCCGAAATAAACGCGCCGTCATCGGCAGCAGCTACTTCCGTCTGCTTAACTGCCGGCTCCGCGATTTGCTTTTTAGTTACTGCAAAACGCGGCAGCTTCAACTTATCGTGCAGCTGTGCAGCATATTTCTCAAGCGAAGTAGCCGCTTTGGCGCCGTCAGACACCGCTGTGACCACCTGCCGCAGATTTTTGATGCATAAGTCACCGGCGCCATAAACGCCGTCCAGATTAGTCTTTTGATCCATATCGGTGACCAGATAACCTTCACAGTCAGTTTCCAGACCGTTCAACAGCGGGCCGCCTACAGGAACATACCCGGCAAAAACAAATACGCCGAAGGTCGCGTCACTGGTCTCATAACGTGTACGTTCACCGGTCTTGCAGTTTTCATAAACAGCATAACGCAGTACGTCTCCTCCGCCGACTTCCAGCATAGCAGTATTATACAGTACTGTTATCTGCTCGTGCCGTTTCACTTCATCGGCGATCGACCCGGCACAGGTAAAATCATCACCGCGCACCAGCACTGTCACATGCCGCGCATAACGGGTCAGAAAAATCGCTTCTTCGGCAGCAGCAAAACCACCGCCCACAACAAATACATCCAGGCCAGTAAAAAATTCGCCGTCACAGGTAGCACAATATGCTACGCCGCGCCCGCGGTATTCCGACTCGCCTGTGAAACCCACCTGCCGTGGCACGGCTCCCATAGCCATGATCACACCCAGCGACTTAAAGGTTCCCTTATCGGTATGCACCTCTTTGATATCGCAGTCCAGCTTACTTTCCAAAGCCTCTGCCAGTAAAAACTCCGCCCCGAAGCTTTCTGCCTGCAGACGCATCTGCTCAGTAAGCTCTTTACCCGTAGTTTTTAAAACGCCCGGATAATTTACCACCTCGGAAGTAATCGTGATCAGACCGCCGATCTTCTCTTTTTCGATAACCAGCGTCTTATACTTGGCCCGAGCCATATAAACGGCAGCGGCAAGGCCCGCAGGCCCGCCGCCGATGATGATGACATCATACATCCGGTCCATGATCAGATAATCCCTACCAGATCAAGGCTGGGTTTCAAAGTGCTTGCGCCAGGCTGCCATTTGGCAGGGCAGACCTGATCGCCATGTTCGGCAACAAACTGCGAAGCCTGCACACGGCGCAGCAGCTCATCAGCATTACGTCCGACATTGCCGGCAATAACTTCATAAGCTACGATCCTGCCTTCCGGATTAACGATAAAGCTGCCTCTTTCGGCCAGGCCGTCAGCTTCGATCATCACATCGAAATCTCTTGCCAAAGCCCCGGTCGGGTCAGCCAACATCGGATACTGTATTTTTTTGATCGTATCCGATGCATCATGCCATGCCTTATGGACAAAATGAGTATCGCAGGATACGGAATAAATCTCGCAGCCGATTTTTTTGAATTCTTCGTATTTATTCGCCAGATCCTCTAACTCAGTCGGGCACACAAAAGTAAAATCAGCCGGATAGAAAAAGAACACCGACCATTTCCCTAAAATATCTTTTTTAGTAACCTCTTTAAAATCTTTGCCTACATAGGCCTGAACCTTAAAATCGTTAACTTCCTTGTTGATCAATGACATAATAACTGCCTCCTTATATAAACATAAATTAAGTTGCTTTAGTTAGCGTTCGCTAACGCACCTTTAATATAACATATGTCATTTAAAAACGCAAGGGAAATTTATTTGAAATTAATAATTATTATTGCAATCGTTTTATACCCTCATAAACCAAAATGCTTTTAAAAGACTCTGTACCGTATAAATTACTGCTAACAATATAAGCAGAAAATAACAAAGCAAATCAGCGATATGAAACTTACTTCATATCGCTGATTTTTTACATTACTAAAATTAGTACTGCCATATAACAGTGCCTCAAATCCTCACTTAAAACGTGAACCTTAGCCCGGCATTGACGCTCCACTTTTTGTTGATGTCGCCGCCGAAGCCGCGCGTCACTTCACCGTAGAAGTTGCCCGTTTTGCTGATCCTGACGTTACCGCCCAGACCCAGCTCAAACCATGTATCACCGTAATCACTATGTTCTCTCAAAATATCGTTGGTACCACCTGCATCCGATGTCAGCTGCAAATCACGCTCCCCTGCAAATTCGTGTAGCAGGTCGGCTTTGATATAGATATCGCTGTCGTTTTTGACCTTTTGTCCCAAAACAAAGCCGATACGCCCGATAGCACTGTTCATGCCTTCGATATAGCCGTTGGCTCCTCTGTCGGTAGTGTAGCTGATGCTATTTATTCGTCCCATCGTAAACTGTGCCTGTGGTTCGAAGAAAAGACCCTGATGATAATCAAAACGCTGTCCGTATTCCACACTTATACTGTAGACATGGTGCTTGTAGTCAGCTTTGTCCGGATAACCGCCATAAGATTTCAGATCCGTTGTAAAACTGCCGTAACGGGCTGTGACGTTGGTATAGGTGCCGCGATTCCCCTGCCAGACACCATATAAACTTAACGCTGTCAGTTTGTCCTTACCGCTGCCGTAGGCATAGCTACCTGTGCCATCACCGTAATCAATAGCTGCACCGTAAACACTTTTATCGGCAAATATTTTATCATAACCCAGTTGGTACAGGTCATAGCGGCCTTCGTAACCGCTGCCACTGAAGCGTCCGGTCTGCGTACGAGCCCAAATCCCGTTGTCATGCTCAGCACTTCCATGCAGCTCACCCAAGCGGCTGCGCAGGCTGTCCGCGGTGTTGCGCCACATGGCGTAGCTGTTCTCGGCGTCAAACAGCAATACTTTGGTATCATTATTCGCTGTTTTCACGATTCTTGACAAATACCACTGGTTGGTCTCTTTATTTAAAACAGGTGTCGCATCCCACAAGCCACCGTTATTAGCGGTAATTCCTTCGAAGTTCAACCTGCCGCTCTGGTCATCGATCAACAGCAGCCTGCCTGTCAGTTCCGTATCACTGACGATGCTCTGATCGTTGACATAAACAGCATACGTTCCCGTGCCGTTATTAGTGCTATTGACAATGATCTGATCGCCAGTATTATTAGCCAGATCCGTATCCATATAAATATTGCCGCCTGTACCCTGCAGGTCATTAAGGGTCAGCATCTGATAAACAGGTGCCACACGCAGATTTGGCATAATGCCAGCACCGTTTGTCAGATCTAACACACCATTATTGATTGTCAGAGTATTTGCCAGTGTATAAGCACTGTCTGTCTGCCTCAGCCGCAGGCTGCCTCCGTCTAAAACAGTGCCGCTGATTACCGCACCGGCTTCGATATACTGCATGCCGCCGCTGCCAACAGTTGTAGCAGTAGCCGTACCACCGCTTCTGACGATCTGGATGCCGCCTAACAGATCAGTTACTGTACCAGTTCCGCCATCATTGACCTGTTGCTGTCCATTGTTCATCGTCTTTATCGAACCAACACAAGCACTGCCACCGCTATAGCCGACGATCTGCAGACCGCTGTTCATTATATTGATCGTTCCTGTGCCAACCCCTTTATAACTAGGGTTATTATTATAACCAATCATTTGTATACCATCTTCCAACGTATCGATGCTGCCATTAGCTATACCAGACAGCCCTATAATCTGCATGGCGCTGGCACCTGACATTATTGTTATACTGCCGTTGTTGCCAGCCCAGATCTGTTGCTGCCCGCCAACCATGCTTATTATGGCACCACTGGCATTTTCATATCCAGGATTACCGATAATCTGTTGGCCACCATACATGGCACTTATTGCACCTGTAGCACTAGCATGTATAAACTGTAACCCTTCAACCATAGTTGCTATCTCAGCATTAGTATTCTTTCCCAAGGTTTGGGAACCGCCATACATCGTATCAATACTGCCTGAGCCGGCGTTAATAGCCTGTGACCCGCCGCTCATAGTCCCTATATGCCCCTCCGCACCGGCTGATTTGATCCACTGCCAGCCATCCAGCATAGTCCCCACAACGCCGCTGCCACCATGAATTGTTTGCACCTGTTGATTGTAGGCGCTGGTAGCGTTCATAACACTGACAATACCTACGCCGCCGGAAATCACCTGATTTCTTTGCATACTATCGCTTGTATCCATTGCCTTGATGATACTGGTACCGCCTGAAACATGATTTTCCTGTTTATTGACATCAATAATACAAGTACCGCCGGAAACATAAATCTGATGTTCGCTGTTGACGACACTGACATTACCTCCTTCTACATGAAGATCTTGATTATTAGAAACAACACTGACGTTACCTCCTGACACAGTCACAGAACCTATATTGTTCCCGATATTCAGTGACCCGCCATCAACTACATTTATCTTGGCTCTGTTGGAATCTATTGTACAAGTGCCACCGCTGGCGACATAGACACTATCATAATCATCAGTACTGGCAATACTTCTGTTCTCGCCGACACCAACACTGTAACTACTGGCAGCCTCGGCCTTGCTGAAAACCATTTCGTCCACATAGCCTGCCAGTATGGGTAAAACTTCATAGGCATATGATTGCATTTCTTCCTGCTGAGCTTCGCTGACTGACTGTTTAGGCGCTGGCTCCTGCTGTTCTGTCATAGCCACTGCCACTGCCGGCGCAGCAGTGTTGACCAGATTCATCCCCATAACCACCGTTGCCAGAATACTTTGTACCTGTAATTTTGTTTCTCTCTTTTTCATCACTGCTCACCCTTTGTCTTCTTTTTATTCACAGCTTGTTCTTGCGGCTTTAATTTATAGTCTTCCATCAACCGATCAATGACTTTATTCACAGCTTCCGGCGTAATGTAGCGGCTGCATTCAAACTGTCTGTCGCTGCCTTTTAGCCGTGGACACCATTCAAAGTCCTTATGGTCAAATACTACCCGCGTATCATTCCAGCAGCCATTGCAAACATGGTAGCTAATGACTCGGTACGGCGTCTCAAATTCATTTACCGGCAGTGTAAAACCGCTGATCAGCACTACCGGTATCCCCACCCCATTGGCCACCCAGCTAAGCCCGCTGGACAGACCTATGAAAAAATCAGCATGGTACAAAAGATCGATCCGCTCCTGCAAGGGTCTGCGCCCGGTAAAATCTTCCGCGCCGTAAGGAATGATGTTAAATCGGCTGCCCATACCATAATTATTTTCTCTATCAATGCACAGTACTCGGTAGCCAAGTGTTTTAAGGTGTTTTACCACGTTCAGCCAGCCACGTCCGTTGTTCCAGTATTTGGCCTGACTGCTGGCCTGCGCCGCGATGCAGACGTATGGATCTTTAATCCTGCGTACTTTATCCCTCGGTAACAGTTTAATACACTGTTCGTCTACTTTTAGTCCCAGAATACAGGGTGCGTTTTTATGCAGCCCCACTACTCTGAAATCTGTCGGCTGGTGTTCCCTGTCATCACATGGAAAGAAAATGCCCATGTAATAACTAGCATAAAGACCGTCCGGCCGTTCTTCCGATTGGACAAAGTTGATCTCCGGATAGCCCGGCTTGATGATCTCGATCATCTCTTCCGCCATAGCGCAGTATAAATCGCACTCATGCTTTTTTCTAAAGACTTCGGCATAAGGGAACCATGCCAAAATATCTCCTAAAATACCGACAGGAAATTTTATAAGCACTTTTTTCCCCTGTAAATCCAGGTCATGGGCAAAAATCAACTTATCTCTTTCGTAGACCTCGATGCGGAAATCGACAAAATACTTTTTACTACTGGTCACAAGCACGCCGCTGGCATTAGAATCGTACAATGTCAAACAGGCTTCCCGGTCCAGAAATCGTACCCTGTAATCACCAGCCGGCACTTCGACACGAGCGCCGTAGTTAAAGTCGAACCTGATACCCTCAAGGCCGCTGTCCTGAGTAACAGCCCCAGCGTAAAAGCGCATATAGGTTTTTGCAGCGGTGCTGTCAGAATTGTCCTTACAGCTGTCTTTATCAACAGTTTTGCTACTGCTGGTGCAGTTTCCCCTGCTTGACACTTCTTTTTCCAGATGTTCAGACTGCCGGCCTTTCTCTGCTGCTTTCACTTCAGCCATCTTACTACTCCTTTACGCTCAGCCTCTTTTTCTGCTTATGACGCTCAATTTTTATATAAATACAGCATCTGCAAAATCTGCTGCACTTCTTCCCGCATATAAACTTCCTGTCCGCTAGTCTTATGCGCCTTTGCACTGGCGGCTTTGGCTTCCGCCGACTCTGGAAATGTTCGGGCATCAAAGATATTTTCCATCGTGCAGCCGAAAGCATTAGCGATGCGCAGCAACAGCTTCAAATTTATTTTTACATGACAATGCTCAATATTACTCAGGTGAGTCTGGCTGATACCGATACGCTTTGCCAACTCCCGTTGGCTGAGCTGACAGGCAGCGCGCAGGAATTTGATGTTGTTTCCGAGTTGCTGTAAACATTTTTCGTCATACATTTTAGCGTCACCACCCTTGCTGCAATTTTAAATATTTTTAGTTACATATCTTTATATTAAAACAATTTATTATGCATTATTAATTTAAAAATATTTTTTAAAATAATATTCTAATTTATTATAGCATGTTTGTACCCCCCGCAAGACACTTACTTTGAGACTGTGTAAACCGTCTTCGAGTCTTGCCCGGCGCATTCCGCAGGCGGCTTTACAACTGTAGGCGTCTGCGCGGGTTTACATTGCTTTCTGTATGCTATGCCGATTGCGTCTGCGTAATTAAAATCTACAATAAAAAATTCCTGCACCAGCAGGCTGGGTAAAATAAAAAACGCAGACTATACAGTCTGCGTTTTCATTTCATTTGCAATTAATTATATTATGATTTTGTCCCGTCCTGTGTTTTCATATCTATCAGAGGTTCATATCCGACCGGCGGCTCTGCTGCCAGCCACTGCTGCTTACGGTCACCGGCTGCAAACAGATGCGAATCGAACCACATATAGAAGAATTTTTCAGCCGGCACAACAACGTAGCCGTCCTGTAAATGATCGGCCGTATCATAAGGATCAGCCATAATCAGTACGTCACTGCTGGTTATGTCATCCGTGCCCATTGTGTCATAGCCGATAATAACACGCCAATGCCCGCCCCAGTCTACATTTTCTACCATAATAGGTACATTGCGTTTAAGATGCTCGACTACAAATGCTTTGAATTCCTGTGTATTCTGCGGTGTTTTATCTTTATCAGCTGACGAAGTTACCTGCCAGCCTTTTTTCTTAAAATATTTGACCATACCTTTAGTATTAGTCCCGGTATAGGACTTTGTCCCCATAATCTTGCCGATCGCCAGTTCATCTTCCTCGCTGCGTCCCTGAAAATGTTCGACCACCATCAATGCAGCGGCAGGGCCGCAGGTATATTCGGTAGTTTGCTGGTAGGTACGGAACTTCGGCAGCAGCACAAGCGAATCAGTAGGCTGCATATTATAAAAATCGAGCTGCTGAAAATAAGGCGATTTAGGCACATTGGCCAGTCCATTGTAGGACGACGCCCCGGCACTTTTAGTATCATATCCGGCCGGATACGGTATCTTATTTTCGTTACTCATACCCAGCATCAGCAGCGCTGATGCTGCAACAAGCAGTGCGGCAAACAATTTCTTTTGCGGCATTAGTTTCCCTTCTTTCTTAGTGACGTTTCTGCCAACCCATGACTGCCTCCTCTAAAGCAGGCCTTTCGTTAGGCAGATCGGTGCTTTGCACTCTCTGTAATAAATATTGCATGGCAGCCCTGATCTTACTTTTATCTTCTAAAAGCATAAGTACATCATGGCCGCTGATCGCCAGATCCTTAGTATGAACAGGCATTTTACTGCGGGCCAGTTCCAGCACCGCCGTTCCCAAAGCGCGTCCTTCCGCCATCAGTTCGGTATTCTTACCGGCGTGGGTCGCACCCATATCTGCTAAAAATACTGCTACCAGCTGTTCAAAAGCAGCAGTCATTTCATGACTGTCTTTAAAATTACCGCCGGCCGCCTCGCTGCGCAGCCAACGCAGCAATGTGCGCTCACCTGTCACCAGCATCGGTGCAAAGCGCATATGCCTCGCCACCAGCCAGACCACTCTTTTGACAAAGGAGGCCGGATAACGCAGCCGGCTTAAAATAACTTCTGCCATAACGGCGCTTTCAGCTTCGTGCCCATGATCACTGGGCTGACCTTCTTTATTAAGCCTACGGATACCCGGAAGCCCTTTGGCTACATCGTGCAAAAGCAGGGCCCAGCGTATTGCCAGCTGACGCGGACTGTTATCAATAGCCGCCAGAGTATGCTCCCATACATTGTAGCAATGAAAACGCTGGTTCTGCGGCAATCCCGCCAAATGCTCCAGCTCCGGCAAAACATCTATTTCCCGATAAGTTCCATGTTCACGCACACGGCAGCGGCCGGCTGCCAGCCCTGTCGCCAGCAGCAGCATCAATCCCTTGCCGGCCCATTTGCCGAGCAGCAGCTTGTCCAGCTCTGTCCGCACACGTTCCAGTGATAGCCCGGCACTGCGGCTAACAGGAAAGCTGTAGCTCTGCGGCAGGTAATACGGCGTCTGCGGCTGGCCAAATGCCGGGCCGGCGCCCTGCCGCTGTACATAATCAAAGCCCAGCTGACCGACAAAGCGGCAGGCTCTGTACATACGCAAAGCATCTTCCCGATAACGGGCAGGCGCATCACCGACAGTACGCAGTATTTTCTGCTGCAGGTCCTGCCAGCCGCCGTGATAATCGTATACATTACCGGACTGATCCAAAGCCATGGCATTGACGGTAAAATCGCGCCGCGACAAATCAGCCTCCAGATCGTCACAATACCAGACCTGCTCCGGTTTATGCGCATCACCGCCGTAGGCTTCGCCGCGGAAGGTGGCAATTTCTACCGTTTGTCCGTCCCGATGCACAACAACGACACCGAAGTTCTGCCCCAGTTCGCCAACAACAGTAAACCCGGCCGGTTCTAAAATGCTGATAACAGACTCGGGTCGGGCCGATGTTGCAACGTCAAAATCGCCGGGTGTTTTTCCCAGCAGCAGATCGCGTACGGCACCGCCTACAACATAGGCTGCAAAGCCCTGCTCCGTAAGCAGCGTCAATATTCTGTTGATAATGGGCGGCAATAAAAATTGCCTGTTTTCAGCAGTCATAATCTCACTTTTTTTAGTTAATTTATTCTATCATAAAGTTTCAAATCATAGCAACTTTTTCCAAGCTAAAATTTAATCATTCTGGTCAATACCGCCATTAGGCAGCGAATAATCGACGGCAATACCGAAATACTCCCACAGCACTCCCTTTAAGTCGTATTTAGTATTGATGGTATAGCGGTATTTGACACGTCCGCCCAGATAAAACTTTAAAAGATTTCCCCTGATCGTGATATTGCAGTCTTCGCGAAAAACAGAGATCGCTTTGCCTTTATTGAGCGGCGAATCCGGATGAAGGTCGGTATAAATGCAGGCGGGAATAAAATCCATATCCAGCTGCGGTTCTTCTGTAAAGCCAAACAGCCTTTTCCAGGGTTTACGCCGTTCCTTCTGCCACAGCAGCCAGCCAAAGAACGGATCGCGGCTGAATTTATATTCGCTGATACCGTCACTCTGCACTTTGCCCTCTGCCATTTCGAGCGGACAGCGCGGACTTTCACTGTTGACGCCAACATCAGTCAGATAACGTTTATCTTCCAGTTCGATACACATTACCCGATGCCGGCGGATCTGGTATTCCTCCAGCCTGTCGATAAAACGGGCAGCATAACTTGTGACTTTATAGCCCAAAGATTCCAGCAGCCAATTATACAGGCCGTTCAGCTCAAAGCAAATGCCGCCGCGGTTTTTCATAATGATTTTGGCAAACATATCATCATGCTCGAGCGAAGTCAGCCTGCCGCTCAAAATATCCAGATTCTCATAGGGCACATATTTCAAATGCGCGTCCTGCAGCAGCTTCAGCGTCGCTAGGTCAGGCGGCGGTACGACCTGCGGCAGATGCAGTTTACGCAGATATTGACATAATTGCCAATGGTTCATCAATGCGGTTTGCTTTTTCATTCCCATCACTCCATCCGCAATTATTCTCTTTCTTTTATTGTACCGCAAAAATACGTGTTACTGCAGAAAATTTTACAACGCTGCGGCTTAACCTGCAGTTAATAAAATATGGCTAAAAGATCATAAATAGGTTACAATAAAGTTAGAATGAATCTTGTCGGTGAGGCGATAAAATGAGTAGCAAGCGTTATGCGCAAGTTGATAAGGAATATTGTGTATCCTGCGGCACCTGTACTAAGGCCTGTCCGCTTCAGGCGATCAGCGTGCCCGATGGTATCAGTGCCGTTGTAGAACTGGCTCGCTGCATTGGCTGCGGTCTGTGCGCCCGCGAATGTCCGGCATCGGTGATCAAGGTGGTGACTGCTGATGTCTAAACGCAATCACTGGTATGATTATCTTTGGGTCCTGACGGCGCTGTATCTGGCACTGGGCTTTTTTAATATTCTTTTTGCCTGGCTGGGGCTGCTGTGCTTTTTCATTCCGCTTATCATGGCTTCCACTTTCGGCACCAAATCATATTGCAGCAAATATTGCGGCCGCGGGCAGCTGTTCGAGCTGATCGGCAACAGCTGGAAGCTTTCGCCCAAACGCGATATCCCTTCCTGGCTGCGCTCGCACACCTTCCGTTATGGCTTCTTACTGTTTTTTACAGCGATGTTTGTCAATATGCTGGTTTCTACCTATCTGGTTTTTACCCATGCTGTCTATTTTCATCAGACAGTCAGCCTGCTGTGGACTTTTGACGTGCCCTGGCACTGGGCTTACGGCGGCGGTGCACAGCCGTGGGTCGCACAATTTGCTTTTGGCTTTTACAGCATCATGCTGACCTCCAGCATTCTTGGCATCATCACGCTGCTGCTGTTCAAGCCGCGTTCCTGGTGCGTTTATTGCCCTATGGGCACGATAACTCAGCTCATCTGCCGCTGGAAACATCGTAAATAAACAACAGCTAAAAAGCAGTACACGTTTGAAAACGTGTACTGCTTTTATTATGCCAATTTACGGGCAATCAGCACATCCATACAATGCTGATGCGGGATACCGCTGCTGCCGCAGTCAAATATAACCTGCTCACTGCGGTGAAAATACCAGTCGCTAAAATAGCCGCTCAGCTCTCCACTGCGCCAGACAGTATCAGACGGTTCCCCATCAGGAGGTGATGCAATAAATGGTTTCTGCACAAATACGTTCAAAGCACAGACGCCTTCATTTTTTGTATGCTTACAATAATTTCCCAGCAGTTCGGACCGCAACTCTGGTTTGATATAATGAAAAACGCCACTGGAAAAAATAATGTCAAAATCACTTTGCAGACGATAGTCCCACAAATTTGCCTTAAAAAAATTGATTTCCACGTTATTGGCCGCTGCCAGCTGCCTGCCCTTACTTAAACCTTCATCGGCAATATCAAAGGCTGAAACCACATAGCCGTTGCGGGCAAAAAAGACAGCGTCTTTGCCTTCGCCGCAGCCGATATCAAGTACGGTCCAAGGACGTACAGGCGGCTTTAACCGCATTACTTCGTAACACATTTCCGAGGGCGCTGTCCCCCAATAATATTCCTGCTGGCGATATCTGCTTTCATATTCACTGATTTTGTTCTGCGCCGGCAGATAACCCAGCAGCGCGTCGATGCTGACATTCAAAATACCTGCCAGAGCCGGCAGCAGCGCAACATCAGGCAAAGTCTGCCCTGTTTCCCACTTTGAAACCGACTGAAAGGTAACGCCAACTTGAGCCGCCAGCTGTTCTTGTGTCAACCTGCGCTGTTTACGCAGCCTGAACAGATTTTCTGCTAATAACATGTTCCTCACCTCTTGCTTTCAGTATAACAAACTTCCCGGCAAACTCAATAACGTGTTTTTTGAAGATCAGCACCAACTCAACCTCCGGTTGAATTTAACCATTTGAATCGCAGGTATTATCTGCCCAGAAGCACTGCCGATATTGACAAATGCCCCTTGCATAGCATACGATGGTAACAGCAACAGAGCACAGTAAACTAAGGAGACGAAAAACGATGCTGATCAGACAGGAAACAGGCAGCGACTTCGACGCCGTTTATACAATCGTACAGGAAGCTTTCGCCACGGCTGAGCACAGCGACGGCAATGAACAGGATTTGGTGACGGCGCTGCGCAGCAGCGACGCTTTTATCCCCGAGTTATCGCTGGTCGCTGAAACAGACGGCAAGCTCGCCGGACATATCATGTTCACCCGGGGCAGCGTCGGCGGAAAAACGATCCTGGTACTGGCACCGCTGGCAGTGCTGCCGGAATATCAGCAGCACGGTATCGGCAGTGCTCTGATAAGGGAAGGGCACCGTATCGCCGCCGAACTTGGCTACGAATATATTTCCGTCCTGGGCAGTGAAACGTATTATCCCCGTTTTGGTTATGTCCCTGCCGCCCAGTTTGGCATAAAGGAACCGGTCGGCATTCCGTCCGCCAACTTCATGGCGCTCAAACTGCGGCCTGAAGCTCCCCAGCTATGCGGTCTCCTTCAGTACCCCAAAGAGTTTGGCCTGTAAAGCTTCAGTGCCGGCTCGAAGGCTAAATCTATTAAGAAAAGAGGAATTTTTTATGTTTACATATGGTACATCGGATATTCCAGCAGACCGGGAGGTTTGCATAATCTAATATTTTGCCGAACCTCCCAAAAGGCTTTAATATAACCTTTAGGAGGATAAAAAAATTGTCTAAAATAAATTTACAAACATTAGGATTTTCCGCGAAATTCGCTGAAGAAGCAGCCAGTTTTGGCTGTTTCCCTGTCGGACGCGTTTCAGCCCAGTATAAGGATCTTTACCGTGTCATAACCGAAACCGGGGAAGTACTGGCAGAGGTTTCAGGCAAGCTGCGCTTTAATGCCGCCGCACTTTCAGATTTCCCTGCCGTCGGTGATTTTGTTCTGCTTGACCGCACAGATACTGTTGAAGGAAGAGCGATTATCCATCATGTACTGCGCCGCAAAAGCGCGTTTATCCGCAAAGCTGCCGGTACAGGTAACTCTGAGCAGGTAGTCGCCAGCAATATCGATACGGTATTCATCTGTATGTCATTGAACAGCGATTTTAATCTGCGGCGTCTGGAACGGTATTTAGCCATTGCCTGGAGCAGCGGCGCACTGCCGGTTGTCGTTTTGACCAAAGCTGATTTATGTGATGACGTAGCTGCTAAAACAGCAGCGGCTGAGTCCGTTGCCATCGGCGCTGAAATACTTGTCACTTCTTCACTGGCCGATGCCGGTCACGAGCAAATACTTCCCTACTTGAAGTGCGGCAGTACGGCTGCCTTCATCGGTTCCTCAGGCGTAGGTAAATCAACTCTTATCAACCGTTTGGCCGGCACCGAATTTGCTACCAATGGTTTGCGAAACGATGATAAGGGTCGACATACAACAACCAGACGCGAACTCATCACCCTTACAAACGGGGCTTTAGTCATCGATACTCCGGGAATGCGGGAACTGGGTTTAGAAACGGCTGATTTATCCAAAAGCTTTGCTGATATCGACGAACTGTCCCAGCAATGCCGTTTTCGTGATTGTACCCATACCCACGAAACAGGCTGTGCCGTTCAGCAAGCTATCACAGACGGAATACTTGCCGCGGACAGACTGGCCAGCTATCAAAAGCTGCAGAAGGAAGTACGCTATGAAGGCCTTGATTCCAAACAGATCGAACTGGAAAAATTCAGTACCATGTTCAAAGATATTGGCGGTATGAAAAAAGCCCGCAAATTTCTGCATGACAACGACAAGCGCAGACGCTGAAAACTGTGCCGGTAATATTATCAACCGTAAATGACCGGCTATAAAACACAACCAGCGTGTACTATAAAGTACACGCTGGTTGTTTATTTTAGCGCAGCACAATTTAGAAGCAACCGGTCTGCCGGCATTTAACGTTTTAAAATTGGCAGTTCCGCTAAAAAATTATGCAGATTCAATGCATCCCAGGGCAGATGTTCAGCAATGGCAAGTCCTACGACATCCGTTTCCCGGGAAATATCACCAATAATGCGCGCTATCTGCTGAAGCGTCATTTCTCCATGCGGAGCATCGATCACGGTACCATCAGGCTGTGCAAATAACAGTGCCCTGAAAAATCGCGGGTCTAAAACGTCCAGATCCAAATGGATCGCCAGCCGTTCTATCTGATTTGCGTGCAGCCATTCCAGGATCGGCGCACTGTCAACAGCCAGTTCCGCAGCCGTTGCTTTTCGCAGCTGCAGCCGCTTAATGATTTCTGTTTCCTGCGCCGAAGCTGCACATAGACCGCCATACATTACCAGCTCCGGACGCAGCGGTATTTTTACTTCGGCGGCAAATTTCGGATCGCCCTCTCCCAGCAGGTTGCCCAGCACCATGGCATGCTCATGCCAAAACATCCCCGGATTGGAAATATCCGGATGTGCGTCCAGCCACAGCACACCCAGCTTACCGCCGTAAAGCCCGTTCAAATATGCGAAAGGGGCCTGTGCTACCAGACAGTCACCGCCAAAAACAACTATGCGTTCAGGCTGATAAGCGTCAATAATCTTTGCGGCTGAACGCAGCTGCCGCAAGAGGACCGACTGCGCCACAACTCCGTTTTCAGGCAGCAGTTCCCTTCCATTTTCCACTTCCACAGGCACCTCTGCCTGCACCGTGGTAGTATCGGCACCCGGAGCCAGCCAGGCCAGAAGCCTGGCGCCAAAGGCATAGGCCGGATTATTACCGCCCTGCCACTGCGGCATCAATAAACGTAATGTATCTGTCATCTTTTTGCCTCCTTTACATTATCCGTCCTGTATTATAAAATACAGGAAACAATCAGTTTAAACAAGTACGCACTTTTTAGACCTATACTATCTTGGAGGATAGCGTTATTATGAGTATGAAAGATTATGCCGGTAAGATCCATTTACTGACGGATACTCCGTTCGGATATACACTGACGATGATCGGCGGTAAGTGGCGGCTCGTAATTTTATATTGGCTGGCAGAATACGAAACCATAAGATTCAATGAATTGAAAAGGCGGATCGGCACTATCACTTTCCGTACTTTGAGTGCCCAGCTGAAAGAAATGGAAAGCGACGGTCTGATCATTCGCAAAGAATATCCGCAGATCCCTCCGAAGGTCGAATACAGCTTGTCTGAAAAAGGACGTTCTTTATATCCAATCATGGAAGCAATGTGCGAATGGGGTATGCAGCACCAAAGGAAAGACAGTCAGCTTTAACAGTATATTATCGCCCGTTCAATAAACAAAACCAACGTGAACTTTAAAGTCCACGTTGGTTTATTTTTATTGTTCTTTAAATTTTACAAAGTCACCGATGCCCAAACCGGGAGTGACCATCGGCTGCACCATATTTTTAGGGTCAAGCGCAACTTCGATGATATAAGGCGCGTCCAGCTGCATAGCTTTTTCAACTGCGGCAGCCAGGGCTTCGGGCGTATCGACATGCTCTCCGGCTACGCCAAAGGCTTCGCCGTATTTGACAAAATCGACATAGCCGGGCATTTCGCAGGAAGTAAACCGTTTATTGAACTGCACGGTCTGCAGCTGACGAATCATGCCTAAGCCGCTGTTATTAAAGACTATCGCCGTCACCGGCAATTTATAGCTGGCGATCGTAAACAGCTCCGAGCCGGTCATTTTGAAGCCGCCGTCGCCGCTGATACTGATCACCCTGCTTTTGGGGCGGGCCAGCTGTGCACCCATAGCCGCCGGCAGACCAAAGCCCATCGTTCCCAATCCGCCCGAAGAAATCCACTGGCGGGCAAACTGGATCTTGATATGCTGAGCAGCCCACATCTGATGCTGCCCGACGTCCGTAGTGATAATATAATCCTTATCTTTGATAACCGGGTTCAGGGCCTTGAAAAACTGCGGCGCAGCTTCGCCGCCGAAGTCCTCGTCCATACTGGGCCAGCTTTCGATCAGCTGCCACCAGGCGTCAAGATCATGCTTGACGCTGCCTGCCTCCAGCATTTGCAAAGTTGTGTTCATATGACCGGAAATACCGATACTGGAATAAATATTTTTATCCAGCTCCGCCGGGTCGATATCTAAATGGATAACAGTTTTATTCGCGCTATAACTGCTGCGTTCGCCGGTAACACGGTCGTTAAACCGGCTGCCAACAGCCAGGATCAGATCGGCTTCCTTAACGGCGTTGTTGGCTCGCTCGTGTCCATGCAGTCCCGTCATCCCTAAAAACAGACTGCGGTAGGCACTGATAGCGCCTAATCCCATCAGGGTGCTGACAACCGGGATACGCAGCTTTTCGCATAAATGCATGGCATCATATTCCGCATCGGCATTGATAACACCGCCGCCTACGAGCATGACCGGGCGCTGCGAAGCATTGATTGCCGCCACGGCGGCAGCGATCTGTTTTTCTTCCGGCAGCTCTTTCGCCAGCGGTTCCAGCTCGCCCGGCTCATAATCAAGCAAAGCGGTCTGCACATCGCGCGGCACATCTACCAGCACCGGGCCGGGCCGGCCTGTTTTCGCCAGCTGGAAGGCCAGCCGGATCGTCTGCGCTAAATGTTCAGGACGCTTGACCAGGAAATTATGTTTGGTGATCGGCATAGTGATACCGGTGATATCTACTTCCTGAAATGCGTCGCGTCCGATCATTGCCACCGGCACCTGACCTGTAATCGCTACGACAGGTATCGAATCTAAAAAAGCATTGGCGAGCCCCGTAACCAGATTGGTCGCTCCGGGGCCGGAAGTCGCTATACAGACGCCGACATGCCCGCCTGCACGGGCATAACCGTCAGCAGCATGGGCAGCACCCTGTTCATGTGCCGTCAGGATATGCCGAATGTCAGACGCTTCACGCAAAGCGTCGTAAAAAGGCAGGATCGCCCCGCCGGGGTAACCAAAAACCGTAGTAACTCCTTGCTCTGCTAAACATTTGACCATTACTTCTGCGCCGGTCATCTGCATAAACTCACTTCCTTCCAATACTCAAAAATCTATCAGGCCAGTTCCGCGGCGATCAGCTGTCCCATCTGCGAGGTCGAAACTTTAGTCAGACCTTCACCGCAGAGATCAGGAGTGCGATAACCTTTTTCCAAAACTCTGTCAATTGCCGCTTCGATAGCATCGGCAGCAGCATCCTGATCCAAGGAATAACGCAGCATCATAGCTACGGAATAAATAGTTCCCAAGGGGTTAGCGATGCCCTGCCCTGCAATATCAGGAGCACTGCCGTGAATAGGCTCATACATACCGGTGCTGTCACCAAGGCTTGCAGAAGGTAGCATTCCGATACTCCCGGCAATCACTGACGCTTCATCCGAAAGGATATCGCCGAAAATATTATTGGTAAGCACTACATCGAACTGGCCCGGATTGAGCACCAGCTGCATAGCACAGTTATCTACATAGAAATTATTCAGTTCGATCCCGCTGTAATCCTGCGCCTGCATTTCGCCAACTATACGGCGCCACATCCTGGATGAAGCCAATACGTTAGCTTTATCGACGGAAGTTACTTTACCGCGGCGCTTTTTAGCAGCTTCAAAAGCAAATCTGGCAATGCGTTCTACTTCCGGGCGGGTATAGATTTCAACGTCAGAAGCCGTCTCTACGCCATCAGCATCAGGAGCAGCTTCATTTTTAGCGCCGAAATAAATGCCGCCAGTCAGTTCGCGTACGATCAAAAGATCAGTGCCGCTGACGCGTTCATTTTTAAGCGGTGATAAATGTGCGACAAAACGGGAAACCTTGATCGGACGCAGGTTACAGTACAGACCCAACGCTTTACGAATTCCAAGCAGCCCCTTTTCAGGACGGATCTCGGGAGCAACATTATCCCATTTAGGTCCGCCCACAGCACCTAGAAGCACGGCATCAGCAGTTTTTGCAGATGCAATAGTAGCTTCCGGCAGCGGTACTCCTGTAGCGTCGATAGCGGCGCCGCCGATCAGCTGTTTATCATATTCTATAGTCATACCGAATTTTTTGGCAGCAGCATCAAGTACTTCCACAGCGGCGTCAACAATCTCGACGCCAATGCCGTCGCCCGGCAGTAAAGTGATCTTCATTCTTGGTGTTCTCCTTTGACATAGTTGATAAGGCCGCCGCAGTCAGCGATCTTTTGAATAAATTCCGGCAATGGTTTGGTTTGGATAGTAATGCCTTTGTTAACGATTTTGATCTCGCCAGCAGCCATATTTACATCCAATTCATCACCGGCTGCAATTTTTTCAACATCCTTGCCAATTTCCAGCACCGGCAGCCCGATGTTGATTGCATTGCGGTAAAAAATACGGGCAAAGCTGTCGGCAATAATGCATTTTACGCCTTTGACTTTGATAACGACAGGAGCATGCTCGCGCGAAGAACCACAGCCGAAGTTTTTGCCGGCAACAACATAGTCGCCCGGCTGCACGTTAGGAGCAAAAGTAGTATCGATATCTTCCATAGCGTGCTCGGCCAATTCGTCAAAATCAGCAATATTCAAATAACGGGCGGGTATGATAACGTCGGTATCGACGTGGTCGCCGTAACGCCATACTTTACTCATTTCATTACCTCCTCTGGGCTTGCGATATAGCCTGTGATCGCACTGGCAGCCGCCACATAGGGGCTGGCCAGATAGACCTCGCTGTCGACATGACCCATACGTCCGCGGAAATTACGGTTGGTAGTCGAAACAGCACGTTCGCCAGCAGCCAGAATACCCATATAACCACCCAGACACGGTCCGCAGGTAGGGGTAGAAACTGCCGCGCCGGCATCGATAAAGGTATCAATATAGCCCAAACGCATAGCTTCTTTATAAATTTCCTGAGTAGCAGGAATAATAATAGCGCGGACATGCGGATGTACCTTACGCCCCTGCATCACCTCAGCAGCCTGCTGCAGGTCTTCCAGACGACCGTTAGTGCAGGAACCGACAACGACCTGATCGATCTTGATATGGCCGGACTCAAACGCCGGATGTGTATTTTCCGGCAGATGCGGATACGAAACGACCGGCACCAGATCATCTAATTTGATAGTGATCACACGGTCATATACTGCGTCAGCATCGGCAGTAACCGCTGTCCACTTACGGCTGACACGACCATTGAGATAGGCAATAGTTTTTTCGTCGACCGGGAAAATACCATTTTTGCCGCCGGCTTCGATCGCCATATTGCAGATAGTAAAACGGTCGGACATTGCCAGTTCGGCAACGCCGTCGCCGCAGAATTCCAACGATTGATAACGGGCACCATCGACACCGATCATACCGATAAGCGTAAGAATGATATCTTTGCCCTTGACATATTTAGGCAGCTTACCGGTCAGCTCGACTTTGATCGTGGCAGGCACCTTGAACCAGGTAGTGCCGCTGGCCATAGCCGCACCAATATCGGTTTGACCCATGCCGGTGCTGAGCACGTTCAGAGCGCCATAAGTACAAGTATGAGAATCGGCGCCAATAATGATCTCACCGGGAGCAACAAGACCGCTGTCAGGTAAAAGCGCATGCTCGATACCCATGCGGCCAACTTCAAAATAATTGGTGATTTCATGCTGACGTGCAAAATCGCGCATGCGTTTACACATAGTTGCCGACTTAATATCCTTACACGGAGAAAAATGGTCCGGAACTAACGCGATCTTATCCTTATCAAAAACAGGACGTCCGATTTTTTCAAATTCAGCTATCGCCGGCGGTCCGGTGATGTCGTTAGCTAAAACCAAATCCACCTGAGCAACCAGCAGATCGCCTGCCTGGACCGCATCGCGGCCTGCATGTTGGGCCAGGATTTTTTCCGTCATTGTCATACCCATAACTATAACCCTCCTAAGTTTATACGAAGCAGATCGCGGGGCCTCAGCCCCGCTCTGCCTAAGGTGTGTACTGATTATTTTTTCATCCAGCTCATCATGCCGCGCAGATTTTTGCCGACTTCTTCGATCGGATGCTCGGCGCCTTTGCGGCGCATAGCATTGAACGCCGGACGGTTAGCCTGGTTTTCAAGGATCCAGTTCTTAGCAAATGTACCGTCCTGGATCTCGGCCAGAACCTGTTTCATAGCAGCTTTAGTTTCGTCGGTGATGATACGTTTGCCGGTCACATAGTCGCCGTATTCGGCAGTATCAGAGATGGAGTGGCGCATTTTAGCCATACCGCCTTCATACATCAGGTCAACGATAAGTTTCATTTCATGCATACATTCAAAATATGCGCTTTCAGGTTTATAGCCTGCTTCTACCAGAGTTTCATAGCCTGCAGTGATCAGAGCGGTAACACCGCCGCAAAGCACAGCCTGTTCGCCGAAAAGATCTGTTTCAGTTTCTTCGCGGAAGGTAGTATCGAGCACGCCGGCACGTGTACCGCCAATGCCTTTGGCATAGGCAAGCGCAATGTCGTAAGCTTTGCCGCTGGCATCCTGATGCACAGCTACGAGACAGGGCACGCCTGCGCCTTCAGTAAAGACGCGGCGTACGAGATGACCTGGTCCTTTAGGAGCGACCATGAACACGTCGATGTCAGCAGGAGGTACGATTTGCCCAAAATGGATATTGAAACCATGCGCAAAAGCAAGAGCAGCACCGGCTTTCAGATTAGGCGCGATATCTTTTTTATAAGTGGCATCCTGTTTTTCGTCAGGAATCAGCATCATGACTACGTCGGCTGCTTTAGCTGCATCAGCCGCAGTCATAACAGTCAGACCTGCCGCTTCTGCCTTGGCCCAGGATTTGGAGCCTTCATAAAGACCTACGATAACTTTAGCGCCGCTTTCTTTTAAGTTAAGGGCATGTGCATGGCCTTGAGAACCATAGCCGATAATGGCAATAGTTTTACCATTAAGCATTTCCCAGTTTGCGTCTTTGTCATAATACATTTTTACCATTGTGTCTACATCTCCTTTTTGTTTACCAGATTTATTTAATTTTGAGAACTGACATATTACTAAATAGCTGAAGGTTTACAACTGCTTTCAGGCCAGGAATAACGCGATTTGCTGACATCCATAGCCGCATCGCCCCGTTCCAGCGCCACAAGGCCGGTCTGTACCATTTCCAGAATACCGTAGGGACGCATCACGTCGACAAAAGCATTCAGCTTATCATCGATGCCTGTAGCCAGAAAGATCAGCGATTCCCCGGTCACATCGACAGCGTGGGCCCTGAAAACATCTGCCAGCCGCAGCAGCTCGAGCCGTTTATCACCGGCGTGCACCTTAACCATGACCATACTGCGTTTGGCACTTGCCTTAGGCGGCAGGACTTTTACAGCCTCTACCTCGACCAGCTTGGCCAACTGTTTGCAGACCTGCTTGATAGTTGCATCGTCAGCCTGCATGGTAACAGTCATCCGCGAAAATTCAGGATTCTGCGTAATGCCGACTGCCAGACTGTCGATATTAAAGCCGCGCCGCGAGAACATGCCCGCGACCCGCATCAGAACACCGGGCTGGTTACGCACTACGATAGATAGGATCTGCTCCATTTTGCCACCTCCCATGGAAAATTGGTATAAAAAAACGCCCCCACCTGCTTAGCAGATAGGGGCGACTTTCACCGCGGTACCACCCTAATTTGACCTCATTGTCTCAGAGCCTTCGCTCTAAACGCCTAACGCTGCGCCGGCGTCGTTTCCTACTGCTGGTTCAGAAACGCGGCTCCCGGGTGAGTCTTATCGCTGTACCGCTACGGCTTTCACCAACCGCCGTCTCTCTAAAATCGGTAACATCAGCAACTTTGTTCCCATTCAATGCCTTTATTATCAAGTTGTACAAACAAAAGCTAATTTGTTCGTGCTATGTTTTACATTATGCCAGCATTTTCTATGCTTGTCAAGATTTTTTTGTATCATTCTTTTGTGATTTTTCTGAATTTTGTTTTTCTTTTACAAAAACACTGGACTAAATGTCAATAATATCATATTCTATAATATTATAAGAAAGTAAAAAGTTCGAGGTGCTTGTCCATGAAACTGCTCAAAGAAAAAATCATGTCCGAAGGCTTGGTCTTAAACGACGCTATTTTAAAAGTCGATTCTTTTTTAAATCACCAGATCGACCCTGAATTGATGATGGAGATCGGCAAAGAATTCCACCGCCGTTTTTCAGGCTGCGGAATTACTAAAATCTTTACGATCGAGTCCTCAGGGATCGCCTGCGCCCTGCCTGCCGGTCTGTGTATGCATGTACCGGTAGTATTCGCACGCAAACAGAAATCGGCGCTTATGAGCAGCGAGGCTTACAGCACCAAAGTATACTCCTTCACCAAAAAAGTCACCAGTGATGTGACCGTTCTCAAAAAATTTTTACCGGCCGGCGAAAAGATCCTCATCATCGATGATTTTCTGGCTAACGGCGAAGCGGCCCTTGGTCTGGCTAACATCGTCCAGCAGGCCGGCAGCGAAGTAGTAGGTATCGGCATAGTTATCGAAAAATCATTCCAGCCGGGGCGTCAGCGCCTTATCGACGCCGGCTTCCGTGTAGAATCACTGGCCCGTGTCCAGGCCTTTAAGGACGGTAAAGTAATTTTTGCCGAATAATTTATCGGATATAGATACTAAAACACCCGTTACTCAATGAGTAACGGGTGTTTTTTTAATCGTTACGACGTTTATATTTGATGAACATATGGCAAACAGCAAGTCCCATCACGATATATGCAAGAAGGTTGATATCCTCGTTCAAGTCCTTAAAAGCGACATAACCCATCAAAACGACGATACCAATTTCTCTGTTGAAGCTCGTAATCACAGTTTTACAAGGTTGACCTGCAGGATACCGTCGAGCCCCTGCAGAAGTTTCAGTGTTTCTTTACCTACTTCGCTGTCCACGGTCATAAACATCATGGCGTTACCGTCTTTAAGATTACGGCTGACCTGCATGGTCGCGATATTGACCTTGCTCGCACCTAAAAGCGTGCCGATCTGCCCGATCATACCGGGTTTATCCTGGTTGCGTGCCACCAGCATGAACGGAGCCGGAGTAAGGTCGAACTGGTAACCGTCGATTTCGATGACGCGGATCTCTTTTTCACCAAAGACAGTACCGGCTACGGTAAAGATATTACCTTTAGAATGGATCTTGACCTCTAAAAGATTATGTTTGCCTGCATGTTTGCTCTCTATAACGTCGACTCCGCGGCTTTCTGCAGTCAGCGCGGCATTGACATAATTAACGCGTTCCTTGAGGATGGGTTCAAAAACGCCTTTTAAAACAGCACGCGTCAGCATACCTGTTTCCATTTCTGCAACCTCGCCGGTATAGATGATCTCTACCTTTTCGACAGCTGCTTTTTCCAGCTGATAATAAAGCTTGCCCAGATATTCGCCCAAGGTCAGGTAGCCCTGCATTTCTTTCAGCTCTGTCGGCTGCAAAGTCGGCAGATTGACTGCATTCGGCACCATTTCTCCATGCAAAGCTGCAATGACCTCTTCTGCAATGGCAATACCCACATTATCCTGCGCTTCTGTTGTATCAGCACCAAGATGAGGCGTTAAGACACATTCCGGCAGATCGATCAGCGGCGAGATCGGTTTCGGTTCGTCTACCAGTACGTCGATACCGGCGCTGGCAACGATGCCTTCCTTGATAGCTGCCGCCAGGTCATTTTCATTGATCAGGCCACCGCGGGCGCAGTTTACTACACGCACGCCACGTTTGCATTTTGCAAATTCTTTGGCTGTGATCATATCAAAAGTTTCTTCCGTTTTAGGCGTATGGATACTGATAAAATCAGCTTGTTCCAGCAATTCATCCAGTGTTTCACATTTTTCGGCGCTGTATTTACGGAAACGTGCATCGGCAATATACGGATCATAAGCTACGATCTTCATCCCGAAAGCCTGAAGTCTGGTAGCCACCAAACCGCCGATACGGCCAAGGCCGATGATACCCAGAGTTTTACCAAGCAGCTCGCTGCCTTTTAAACCGGTACGGTCCCAGACCCTGGATTCGATCATTTTATGAGCTTTGACGACATTACGGGCAGAACTCAGCAGCAGACCGATAGTATGCTCGGCAGCCGATACGATATTAGATTCCGGGGTATTGACAACGATAATACCGCGTTTAGTCGCCCCTTCCATCTCAATATTATCAACACCGTTGCCGGCGCGGCCAACCACCTTTAAATTAGTGGCGTGCTTATAAAATTCTTCATTGATCTTAGTAACGCTGCGAACTACGATCGCATCATATTCAGGAATGATCTTCAGCAGTTCTTCCCTTTCGATATCAAAACGCACGTCTACATCAAAATCCGGCACTGCCTGCAGCAAAGCCACACCCTTGTCGGAAATTTTTTCAGTTACAATAATTTTCATTGTCCATCGCTCCATTCACCTGTAAAATAAAAAACTCCCGGCTTGATCAATTACAATCAAGGACGAGAGTTCTACTCACGTGGTGCCACCTTTTTTCGCCGCACAGCGCGGCCTCATTGCCGATATATCGGTCGGACCCGGACAGGTTGCTACCCCTGTCTCCTCCGGAGCGGAATTCAGTTTTTAGACGTTACGGCTTACACTGACCGCCGCTTCTCTTTGCCGCCTGCCAACTTACTTTTCTCCATCGTCGGATAAATGAACTATGTAATTTTCAAGCTTGTATCAATTATAGTCCGACACTTTTGGCTTGTCAAGCAGCACAAAAATGTTTTTGTGTAATACATCTTACAGTTTTTCCAACATTTTTATCAAAGGATAAATACCAACTGTCAAAGCAACAGCCATGCTGACACTGTCAATATCTATTTTGCCAATGTACAGGCTGTTCAGCCCTGCAGCAAAGATCATCGTCAGCCAGAACATAGCGTACAATGCCACAAAAATCTGCACCCACCAGGGCTGCTCCTTATAAAGCGGCTGTTCCTGTTCGTTATTATTCTCGTTCATGCAAAACCTCCTCCTGCCACTCCAAAGTATCTTCTTCGTCTTTCCTGCCGTCAAGACGTTTATTGATTACACGGCTGCGTCTGGCTGCAGCGTCGATATGCCCGCTGGCTTCCTGCAGTTTCTTTTTTGTTTTATCGAGCAATAAGCTGAAAGTCACAAAATCCTGCTTAACGGCAGCGATCGTTCGCCAGACTTCACCAGTACGTTTTTCGATAGCCAAAGTTTTAAAACCCATTTGCAGACTGTTGAGCAGCGCTGCCAAGGTAGTCGGCCCTGCCACGCAAACGCGGTACGTTCTCTGCAGCTCATCCAGCAGTCCCGGCAAATTTACCGCTTCGGCAAACAACCCCTCGATCGGCAAATACATGATCGCAAAATCAGTCGTCTGCGGTGGACACAAATATTTATTCTGGATATCCCTGGCTTCACTTTTCAGCCGCCGTTCAAGCTGCTTGAGCGCAATATCGGCAGCAGCTGTATCAGCCTGCTCGCGCGCCTCCAGCAGGCGCTGAAAATCCTCCTGCGGAAATTTAGCATCAATCGGCAGCCATACCGTTTCATCCTTGCTGCCCGGCAGCTTCAGCGCAAATTCAACCCTTTCCGCACTGCCCTGCTTCACAGCAACATTTTCGGCAAATTGCTCCGGTGCCAGCAAATCACGCAGCAAAACTCCCAGCTGCATTTCGCCCCAGATACCACGGTTCTTTACATTAGAAAGGATGCGTTTCAAATCGCCGACACCGCCGGCCAGGGTCTGCATTTCACCTAACCCTCGATGAACCTGCTCCAACCGCAGGCTGACCTGCTGAAAGGATTCTCCCAACCGCCTTTCCAAAGTCGACTGCAGTTTTTCATCAACAGTCAGGCGGATCTGTTCCAAATTAGCCGCAGTGCTTTCCGTCAGCTTTTCCAGTTTTTTATCCAGCTGCTCTCCCAAACGGTCAGAAGCTGCCTGACTTTCCATTCTGGCCGCACGGGCCAGAGTGTTTTGTTCGCTGCGCAGATCGCGTACATTCTCATAAAAACGTCGTTCCAGGCTTTCCAGCTGACTGTTCACCTCAGCTCCCAGTTCTTGTCCCTGCTGCCGCCGTGTCTGCAGAAGCCGCCACAGCATTATGAAAATCACCGCCTGCATTAAAACCAGCAGCAATAATAGTATCGTTTCCACTGTCATAGCCAAACTCTCTTTCCTTGATATTTATTAATTTATTATAGCAGATTAGCAAGTATTCTACACTGTCTTTTCTTATTTTTACATATTTACGTTACGATCCAGTTGGTGATATAATTATTAATAATTAATTGTTTAATTAATATTTAAAGGAGTGTTCTATATGAATCCAGTTGAAGCATCTGCCTCTTCAGCAGAAAAAATTCTTTTAGCAGCAACCGATTTATTTGCAGCTAATCACTTTAATGGCGTTTCCATCAAAGAAATCGCAAAAAAATCCGGGGTCAACAGCGCTTTGATCTCTTACTATTTCGGCGGCAAAAAAAATCTTTATCAGGAAGTTCTCAACGAACAGTCAAATTTATTTTTAAATCTGATCGCCCGAGTCAGCAGTAAGGACATAGCTCCTCTGGCTAAGCTGCGCGAATATATCACTGCAATTTCCGAGGTACAGAAGCTGCATCCTCACCGTATCCATCTCATTTACCGCGAGCTTTTGACCCCCACTTTTATGTGTGACAGCTTTATTAAAAACCGCTTATACAAAATCCATAAATTTATGTCCGAGCTGGTTACAGAAGCCATAGCTGACGGCAGTATCCGTAATAATATGCAGCCTACACATGTAGCTTTTACTTTGGAAAGCATCATCGTTTTCTTTTTTCTCACACATGATCAGATCCGTGATCTGGGACATTTTGAAAATGGTACTGAAAGCACTTATTTGGAAGAAGCTTTAAACACTTATTTGTCTTCCATTACCAATTAGTTCAGGAGGGCACCGACATGTCGATCAAAGAAATTTTCAGCAAGCTTCCATTTACAAAACGTCATTTGTATATTTTGGCAGCAACAGTGGCTATATTGCTGCTGTACCATATAATCAGCAATGTTTTAGCCAAGCCCGATATCGTAAAAGAAGTTCCTTATGTCCGTACTGTAACCGTCGGTAAAGAAACTGTCGATAATACATCTTCCTATCCCGGCGAGGTACGCGGTCGTTATGAAAGCGATCTGGCCTTTCAGGTTGCCGGTAAAATCATCAGCCGCAGCGTCAATTTAGGCGATACAGTAAAAACCGGCGATATCCTGATGCAAATCGACCCCAAAGACATCGAGCAGAGTTTTGAAGCCAGCCAGGCAGCTGTAACAGCCGCCGAAGCCAATTATAAGCTGGCCCGCGACAATGCATCCCGTTACACGGCCTTATACAACAGCGGTGGTGTCAGCAAAGCCATGATGGAGCAATATAATACGCAGATGGAAGCGGCCGCTTCCAGCCTGCGTCAAGCCCAGGCCCAACTGATCACCAACAGTAACCAATTATCCTATACGCAGCTTATTGCAGACCATGACGGCGTAGTAGCCAATGTAAGCGGCGAAGTGGGTCAAGTAGTAGTTGCCGGAACTCCTGTTGTGACAGTTGTCCAAAGCGGCGAACAGGAAATCCAGATCTATGTCCCTGAAAACCATTTGGATAAAATCTATCCTCAACAGTCAGCCAAGATCAATTTCTGGGCTTTAGAAAACGTTTCGGCAGATGGTTATATCCGCGAAATAGCACCAATGGCTGACAGCGTTACCCGCACCTACAAAGTTCGTGTAGCCGTACCGCAAATGCCTGCAGCAGTCAAACTGGGGATGACTGCCAAAGTACACCTGCAAAACGGTACTGACAGCAGTATTTTGCTGCCAGCCACCGCCATTTATCAAACAGGAGGAAACCCTCAGGTCTGGCTCGTTACCAATAATAAAGTACATACCCATGAAGTTTCTATCGGCGGTTATGAAGGCAATAACGTCAGGATCTCTGACGGTCTGCAGCAGGGAGATATCGTCGTTGTCGGCGGCGTCAACAAACTGGCAGAAGACCAAAACGTCCGTCTGGAAGCTGGTGTCAGCCAATGAAAAACAACTGGGCCGCCTGGTCGATCAAACATAAGCAAATAATTTACTTTTTTATGTTTCTCTGTCTGGTCATGGGCATCTATTCTTATAATTCCTTAGGCCGCAGCGAAGACCCCAGTTTTACTATCAAGCAAATGGTAGTTTCGGCAGCCTGGCCGGGAGCAACCGCTAAAGAGATGGAAGAACACCTGACAGACAAGATCGAAAAACAATTGCAGACAGTACCTAATATTGACAGGATAACCAGCTATTCACGTCCCGGAACTGCTGTTATCAATGTTTATCTGCAGGATACAGTACCGGTCAAAGAAATCAAACAGCGCTGGCTGGAATTGCGTAATATTGTCAATGATGGCAAAGGTGACTTGCCCGATGGTGCTTTAGGACCGTTTTTCAACGACCGTTTTGACGACGTCTATGGAAATATCTACGCAGTCACCTCTGACAGCTTCTCCTATGAGGAAATGCGCGTAGTCGCCGAAAATATCAAAGATAAATTTTTTCAGATACCTGATGTCAAAAAAGTAGAACTGGTAGGAGTACAGCCTGAAAAAATCTATATCCAGATGTCTAATGCCAAGCTGGCACAGCTGGGCATACCGATTGATACACTGGCTTCTACGATCCAGGCAGAAACAGCTGTCACTCCGTCCGGCATGGCTGAAAGTGACAGCACTAATACCTATCTGCGTCTGACCGGTTCCCCTGATACACTGGCCAATATCAGCAATATTCCGATCCAGGCTAATGACCGTACCTTTCGTCTGGGTGATATTGCAGAAATCAAACGCGGCTATGCTGAACCGGCTGAACCGAAAATGTACTTTAATGGTCAGCCAGCCGTAGGTATCGCCATTTCTATGGAAGACGGCGGTAATAATATCAAATTGGGTGCAAATCTTGATCAGGCTGTTCGGCAAATCCAACAGGAACTGCCGCTCGGCTTCGAACTGGGACAAGTCGCCAACCAGCCGCAGGTAGTAAAAAATGCCATCGGTGAATTTACCGACAGCCTGCTTGAAGCCATCCTTATCGTGCTGGCAGTCAGTCTGCTCAGTCTGGGACGGCGCTGCGGCTATGTCATTTCGGTCTGCATACCGCTGGTACTTTTAGGAACTTTTATCGGCATGTATGCCATGAACATCGATCTGCACAAAGTATCTCTGGGAGCGCTGATCATTTCTCTGGGCATGCTGGTAGACGATGCGATCGTTGTCGTCGAGCTGATGGAAGTCAAAATGTCAGAAGGCTGGGAACGCACTAAAGCGGCCAGCTATGCCTTTGAAACCTGTGCCATGCCGTTGCTGACAGGTACACTGATTACCTGCACCGGCTTTATGCCGATATTTTTCGCCAAATCCAGTGCCGCCGAATTTGCTTCTTCACTTTTTCCTGTTATCTCAACAGCACTGCTGCTTTCCTGGGTCATTTCAGCAACCGTAGCGCCTGTTTTGGGACACGCCTGGATCAAGCCTAAACAGCTCATTAACGAAAACGATGTTTACAATACTGCTTTTTATAAAAAGTTTCGCAGCGTCCTTTCCTGGTCGATGCTGCACCAGAAAATAGTTATTCTGAGCACGGTCAGTATCTTTATCGGTTCCCTGTTATTAGTCCCGCTGATCAAGCAGGAATTTTTTCCTGCTTCTGTGCGTCCTGAACTTCTGGTAGAGCTCAATTTACCTGAAGGCAGCAGTATTAAAGCCACCGATGAAGCCGCCCTGAAACTGACCAATATGCTGAAGGATAATCCTGATGTTGAAAGCATCGGTTCTTATGTTGGAAAAAGTGCTCCGCGTTTCGTCCTCGTAATGGACCCTGTCCAACCGCGCAACAATTATGCACAGCTGGTAGTAGTTGCTAAAGATATTGATGCCCGTAAACGTTTAGAACCGCAAATACGCGAGCTTGTAGCAGCTAATCTCCCCAATGTCGTCAGTTATTCACGTTCTATCCCGCTGGGTCCGCCGGCAGCTTATCCTGTGATGCTGCGCGTAACCGGTCCGGATGACAATATTGTTAAAGAATATGCACAAAAAGTACGCACAGTTATGGCTCAGAATCCAGCCGTGACCATGACGCGTTTCGATTGGATGGAGCAAAACGGAGCTGCTAAACTTACCATCGACAACGATAAACTGCGGCAGATGGGATTGAGCCGTAAAGAAGTCGCCACTGCTTTGCAGGCCGAAATTTCCGGTTATACCGTAGCTCAATATCTGGAAGGAGACCAGGCTATTGACATGGTTTTCCGTCTGCAGCCTGTTGACCGATCTACCGTCACCGAGCTTGAGACCTTAACTATCCCCACATCTGCAGGTGCGGTACCGTTGTCACAGGTAGCCCGTCTCAGTTACGAATCAGAAAACGGTATGATCTGGCGCCGTAACCTGCTGCCGACAATCACAGTCTGCGGCGGTATCGGCGAAGGCGTTACCGGCAACGATATCACGCAGCAGGTTTACGATGACCTAGCAGATCTGAGGCAAAATCTTCCGAATGGCGTTACGATCGAAATCGGAGGCAGTTTGGAAGACAGCGCTAAAACTTTAGGTTATCTGTTAGAACCTGTACCTGTAATGCTGCTGCTCATGATGATACTCCTGATGCTGCAGCTGAAAGATATCCGCAAGCTGTTTATCATTCTTTGTACCGCACCACTTGGCGTAACAGGCGTTATGCTGGGATTGATAATTTTCAACGCACCGCTTGGTTTTATGGCCGAACTTGGTATCCTGGCCCTGACTGGTATCATCATTCGTAATTCCGTCGTGCTGATAGATCAGATAGACCTGCATTTGCAGGCCGGCAAATCTCCCTGGGAATCCGTACTGGAATCAGCTATCGTACGTTTCCGCCCTATTATGCTGGCTGCACTTACAACGATCCTGGGACTGATACCGATGTTTACCAGCCCCTTCTGGAATTCGATGGCCGTAGCCATTGCCTGTGGGCTGTCCGCTGCTACATTGCTGACCTTGATCGTATTGCCGGTCATCTATGCGGCTGTTTTTAAAATCAAACCCGAATAAATAAAATAAAGCAGACTGCGAGCTACAGCTCGCAGTCTGCTTTATTATTGCAACAGCTTTAATCCTTTTTCAAAATAACACGTGCCAGTTTGCAAATAACCTTTAATTCTTCCATATCGGCTCTTTCAAGCACTGTTTTCAACTCATCATTAAAAATAACCTGACTGTTGCTGACAGTATCACTCAAAAATTCATCAACAGAAGTGTTCAAAGCATTAGCTATGGCAACCAGTGTCTCCAGTCCAATTTTAGTATGAGCAGTTTCAATATTGCTCATATGCGGTTTGGAAATACCGATCTTCTCTGCCAGATCTTTCTGCAGAACACCTTGCTTGATCCTCGTCAATTTGATTCTTTTGCCGATGGAACAGTAATCAATCATCATGAATAAGCCTCCCCATATATTTTCCTAATATTCATATTAGCATATAAATTTCACTATCAGGTATGCAAAATTTGCTATGCATAAATTATATAACATAAAATTTAATTTTGTAAAGTTCTTGAACCCTATTTATTGTTTATTTTTGATGTTTATATACTAGAGTATATTGAAATTAACAAAAATTAAAGCACAACCCAGTTGTGCTTTACATCTTTTACTTCTTTTTCAGTTTTTATAAGCTTAACCCTTTTCCGCCAGCGCTCTGAGCGCTAAAGCATAACCCTGGAAACCCAACCCGCATATCTGCCCCAGGCAGGCAGCAGCCGTTACTGATCTATGCCGAAATTCTTCCCTGGCATGGATATTGCTCAAATGCACTTCTATCGTCGGCAAAGCCACTGCTTTTATAGCATCCAGCAAAGCTACACTGTAATGCGTCAATGCCGCAGGATTGATAACGATACCGTCAAATTTTCCATAAGCCTGCTGGATCAGCGTGACTAATTCACCTTCAAAATTACTTTGCCTTACTTCTACTTCCACATTTAATGCCGCAGCTTCCTGCCCGATATATTCACACAAGGCTGCATAATCCTGTTGACCATAAATATTTTTTTCACGTACGCCCAGCATATTGATATTCGGACCATTCAAAACCAAAATTTTTTTCATCAGCTTTCTCTCCTTGCCAACTCCAGTAATGCCTGTAACGCTGCTTCCCGCTCACCGTTATTATCTATGATATGATCGTGATACCTGCGGTATAGTTCGATTCGTTCCGCATACAAGTCAAAAACTTTCTGCCGCCCTGCTGCTAATAAAGGGCGGCTTTCTGTATCTATGTCCTGTACAATTTTTTCTGGCAGCCTGTCTATAAAAACGATAATGCCGCCGTTTTTTAATACCTCGATATTCTCTGAGCGTTTGACTACACCGCCGCCGGCAGCGATCACACACCCTTCCAATTCTGACAGATGCCTGACTGCCCTGGTTTCAGCATCGCGGAAGCACGCTTCGCTGACTGCGAACAGCTCCTTGATAGTCTTGCCTTCCAGCTTTTCAAGCACATTATCAGCATCATAAAAAGGACGCTTCAGATGCTGCGCCAACAATCTGCCCAAAGTTGATTTCCCGCAGCCCGGCATTCCGATCAAGACGATATTTTTCATAGCTGTTTTTCCATCTCAGCGGCAACTTTTAAAATGACATCGTTTGAAATTTCTCTTTGCAGCCAGATCTCCTCTGCTGCTACAGCCTGAGCTACCAGCATAAGCATCCCGTTCACAGCCTTTTTACCCAGCTGCTCTGCCTGCTGCAAAAACAAAGTTTTAGCGGGATTATAAATCAGATCGACCGCTGTTTCAAAATGCTCGACAGTTTCCAGACCTACCGGCGATACATCGGTCTTGGGATACATCCCAACAGGAGTGCAATTGATCAGTAAATCACCGGTATAACGCTCTAAATGTACGTAGTTGACGAATTGCGTCGGTACACTACTGCACAAGGTTTTCATATACGGAGCTATGCTTTGAGTATTACGGGAAACTAAAAATATCTTAGAAACACCGTGATCGATCAAATATTGAAGTACAGCTCTTGAAACGCCGCCCGTACCTAAAACAGCCGCGCTTTTGCCCTGTACTTCGATGCCGTTATTTTCCAGCAAACGCCCAAAACCTGCATAATCGGTATTATAGCCGCGAATTGCACCGTTATGAAAATGGATCGTATTAACGGCTCCAATAGCCTGCGCTTCCATACTTAAAGTAGTCAAAGCAGCCATTACATTGATCTTGTGCGGAATGGTTACATTGACTCCGCAGTATTTACCACGCAATTCATGCACGCTCGCATATAATTCTTCAGGAGGTATCTCCAGCAGATCATATGTTCCTTCGACACCCAATTCTTTAAAGATCAGCTGATGTATCTGCGGTGATAAACTGTGTCCCAAACGCGCTCCAATCAAGCCAAAATGAACCATAACACAAACCTCCTATCTACCATCGGCAGGATAATTGCCTAATATCTTACAATATGCGCAGCTGTCGGAAAGCTGTTCTAATGCCTGACGTACTCTTTCTTCACGCAGGTTGCCTACCAGGTCGATGTGGAAGAAATATTCCCATGATTTACCTTCGATCGGCCGGGATTCCAAATTCATCATATTTAAACCGCTGTGATAAAAATGTCCTAAAGTCCTGTATAATGACCCCGGTTCATGTTTTACTGCCACTACTACCGTAATTTTATTAGCATTAGGCGCCTGTTCCGCTTCGTTAGAAATGACGATAAACCGGGTATAATTATTGGAATTATAGTTGATATTGGCGGCAAGAATCTGCAGCCCATACATTTCCGCAGCCTGCTTACCAGCCACCGCCGCCAAATGCTTATCCTGCTTTTCCCTCACTGTTTCTGCACTTTTAGATGTGCTGAAATAAGGCACTAACTCCATCTGCGGATACTGATGAAAAAACTCTTTACTTTGTGCAAAGCCCTGCGGATGTGAATAAACAGTAGTAACATCTTCGAGCTTAGCACCTTGAACGCCCAAGAGATTGTGCTCTATTTTCACGCACTGCTCACCAACAATAGAACAATCGTGATGCCGCAGCAGATCATAAACTTCGGTAATACCTCCGGTCGAAGAATTTTCGATCGGCAAAACACCGTATTTGATCTCACCGTTTTTGACCGCCTGCACTACATCCTCAAACAAAGCATAATGATGTCTGTTTATATGCTGTCCTGCAAAATATCTCTCCAAAGCCTGATGACTGTAAGACCCCGGCATTCCAAAACAGCCAACCTCCATGACCTCCTCCTGCGGCAGAACTCGCGGCTCTGCCAGCAGTACATGCTCCAAAGCCTTGCTCTGCTCCATGATGGTCGTCATCATCGCTGTAACAGCCGGTGCATACTCTTTATGCTGTAAACGCATACAGGCCTTTGAGAGCACCTGAGCTTCCCGAGCCGCATCAAGCACAGGCAGCCCCTGCTGTTTTTTATAGGCCGCAACTTCCAGCACTGCCTCCATCCGTTCTTCCAACGCCGCAACCAGCTGGGCGTCGATCTTGTCGATACGGCGGCGGATCGCCTCTAAATCCAATTTTTCCATGCTCACACCTCACCGTCAATATCCGCAGTCAACAGCATATCTAAAACAGTCCAGGCCGTAACACCTTCCACGACAGGTACTGCCCGCTGCACGATACAGGGATCATGACGACCTTTAATTTCCAATACCGTATTCGTATGCTCAGCCACATTTATCGTTTTCTGCGGCAGGGAAATAGAAGGCGTTGGTTTGAACCCTACCTTGAATACAACAGGCATGCCATTGGTAATCCCACCCAAAATACCGCCGTTATTATTAGTTTCAGTTCGCACAGAATCTCCATCATAATACAGCGGATCATTAGCCTGTGAACCGGTGCTGCGGCAGAAACCGAAGCCCATACCAAACTCCAGCCCCTTTACCGCCGGAATAGAAAACAGCACATGTGCCAGACGGCTTTCCAGTGAATCAAAAAATGGTTCGCCCAAACCAGCCGGCAAATTAAGCGCCATGCACTCAATACTGCCGCCAATAGAATCCTGACGCTCACGCGCTTCCAAAATCAGCGCCTGCATCTCTGCCCCACGTACATCGTCCAATACGGCAAATTCCTTCTGCCGCAGACTCATCAATAATTCAGCATCTTCTCCCAATGGGTCAAACTTCCTGTCAAAAATCTCACCCACATTATTGATATGTGCCCCTATAACAATTCCATACCGAGCCAGAGCCTGCTTGGCAACAGCTCCCATAAAAACCAGCGGCGCAGTCAGTCGTCCGGAAAAATGCCCGCCGCCACGGTAATCATTGAAGCCTTTATATTTGATCTTACCGGAATAATCAGCATGCCCCGGTCTCATATTATCTTTTAGAATACTGTAATCCTTAGAATGACTATCGCTGTTAGGGATCAGCGCACACAAAGGTGTCCCCGTCGTCCGCCCTTCAAAAACACCACTCTGGATCAAAAAAGCGTCTTTTTCCTGACGCTGGGTCGAAAGCAGATTGCGGCCCGGAGCCCGCCTTTCCATCTCGCGTTTAATAAAATCAATATCAATTCCCAGCCCCGGTGGTAACCCGTCAATCACAAGACCAATAGAAGCACCATGGGATTCGCCGAAAATCGTCATTTTTATTTTTCTGCCATAAACACCGCTCATATACTTTCACCCGTTCCCACAGTTTTTATCATTCCGCCTAAGGCTGTAAAATCCTGCCAAAATTCAGGATATGATTTTTGAACACATTCGCTGCCACTAATAATAACCGCCTTTTTGCAAACCAGACTCGCTACCGCTAAACTCATCGCGATGCGGTGATCGTTCCAGGAATCAACGCAGCCGCCCTGCAGACCTTCCGGCCGCCCCTTGATAATCAGCCCGTCAGACAGTTCTGTAACTGCAGCTCCCAGTTTATTCAATTCACTGGTCATCGCTGCCAGACGGTCACACTCTTTAATACGCAGCCGTCCTGCATTGATGATTTCAGTTGTACCTTCACTGACCGCTGCCAGTACCGTTAAGACAGGAATGATATCAGGACAGTCTGCCGCATCGATAACTACACCATTAGTCGACGCACTCGAGGCCGTATGATTACCTTCGGCATCACAGGTTATTTTTCCTCCCATCCGGTTGATAATATCCGCAACGACCATATCCCCCTGCAACGAGTCCCTGTTTAGTCCAGTACAGGTAATCTGCCTGCTCAGCGTGCCGGCAACAAGCCAGAACGCCGCCTGAGACCAGTCACCTTCCACCATGTTCCTGCCGCAGCGATACTTCTGACCGCCGCCGATATGATATTTATAATAATTTTCGTGTTCGATAACGATTCCGTATTTTGCCAGACACGACAAGGTCAGATCCACATAGCTCTGCGACTCCAGTGCAGAAGTAATTTTCAAAACAGAATCGCCTGCAAGCAGCGGCAAAGCAAACAGCAGACCGCTGATAAACTGCGAGCTGACATTACCGGGAAGCTCGTAATCGCCGCTTTTCAGCACACCGTTCACCGTCAAAGGCAAATACCCGTTAGAGGCAGTTGTATAAGACAGCTCCTGCCTGTCAAAAATATCATAATAAGCCTGCAGCGGACGCGTTACCAGCTTTCCGTGACCAGTAAATGTCAGCGGCTCACCGCACAATGCCCCCAGAGGGATCATAAACCTCAATGTCGAACCTGATTCTCCGCAATCGGCAGTACTTTGCGAAACTCGTACATTACCACTGCCATTAATAGCCAAAGCTGTGCGTCCTGATCTTTCTGAAGGAACTTTTTGAAAACCGATCCCCAATGCAGTCAGACAGCGTAGAGTAGCTTCCATATCGTCAGACATACTGATATTATCAACAATACTGGTTCCCGCCGACAGTCCGGCACAGATAATTTCCCTGTGCCCCATGCTTTTAGATGACGGCACGCAAACACTGCCGTTGAGCTTTGCCGGTGTAATCTTCAATGTCGTCATGAGCTCTCCTATCCAATATAGGCAGGTATATCCTGCCAGTCTATTTTATGCAGGCGTCCGACGCCTATTTTTTCAATAATTACCAGGTTAATTTTTTTACCGCTCTTTTTTTTATCCAAAGCCATTGCCTGTAAAATTTCCTGAGCATCAAATACTGCACTTACCGGCAAAGCAAACTTTTTCAGTACGCGGCTCAACTCCTCTGCAGTACCTGCTGCCGTAAGGCCCAGCTTCTCCGTTTGACGCGTCATTTGTACCATACCGATGCCAACGCCTTCACCGTGAGTATAAGTAGTAAAACCGCAGCATTTTTCAATAGCATGCCCGATAGTATGCCCAAAATTCAACAGCATACGTTCTCCTGTGTCAAATTCGTCTTTTTCAACGATCCGCGCCTTGATATTACAGCAGGTCTCAATAATAATGTCCGCCTGCTCCAGCAGCTCCTGATCACTTTTAACAGCAGCGATCTGAGCAAACAGGCCGGCATCGCGAATACAGCCGTATTTGATCGCTTCAGCCAAACCATCATGCAAAAACCGCAGCGGTAAAGTTTTCAATAAATCCGGATCTATAAATACTGCTTTTGGCTGATAAAAGCTGCCTGCCAGATTTTTGCCTGACGGCAGGTCAATAGCCACCTTGCCTCCTACGCTGCTGTCGATCTGCGCTAAAAGCGAGGTCGGTACCTGAATAAAATCAATGCCGCGCAAAAAGGTAGCTGCCGCAAATCCGCCTAAATCGCCCGGCACACCACCGCCCAAAGTCAGGATCAAATCACTGCGCGTCAAGCCTGCCCGTGCCAGTTCGTCATAAACCTGACCCAGCACAGTTAAATTTTTACTTTGCTCACCGGCGGCAAAAACTATCCTCGTAACCTCAAACCCGCTGGCAGCCAGGCTGCGTTCCAGCCTTTCGCCATATAAAGGATCTACGTTGCTGTCGCTGATGATTGCCGCTTTTATCGCCTGAGAAAGCACTCTGGCCTTTGCCCCGATCTGATCCAGCAGCCCGGCTGCGATTTCAATATTATATGTTTTCTCACCTAACGCTACTGTAATCGTACGCATCAGTACAAATCCTTTCTTTTAATCGCAGCTTCCCGCATCATTTCCTGCAGGAGCTGCGCGTCGGCAGCTGTCAGAGCTTCGCGCCAGCGTTCCAACTGCTGGCTGAATGCAGCTAATTCCTGCAGAACGTTTTCCCTGTTCGCCAAAAACAAATCGCTCCATAAATACGGATTGATATCTGCGACCCTTGTTCCATCGCGAAAACTGCCGGCAATAAAATATTTCGTATTTTCATTATAAGAAGCACTGTTGATCAGCGCTACCGCTAAAGCATGAGGCAAATTACTGGTATAGGCGATAATGCGGTCATGCTCAACGGCATCAACCTGCACTACCTGCCCGCAGCCAATCGCGCCTGCAAAGCTGCTCACCCATTCGATCGCCCCACTGCTGTTAAAAGCTGCCGGCACCACGATATAATTGGCACCGTCAAAAATCTCGGCCTGGGACATACCAAAACCGCTGCCTTGACGGCCGGCCATCGGATGCCCCGCAATAAATTCCATCCTTCCGGTAAGCAGTCGCTGCACGTCCTCAGGCAAGCTGCCTTTAATGCCTGTAGCATCGGTTATCAAAACATCACTCTTCAAAAAAGGCACCGCACTTTTTACAAAATCCAGCGTAGCTGCCGGATAAACCGAACAGATCACTACATCTGCCGCCTGCAGTCCTGGACCTGCCCCGCAAAGAGCTTCGTCGATAACAGCCTGTTCCTGAGCCTGCCGCAGCACCTTGCCGTCAGTATCGACACCGATGATCTTCTTTACGCCCAGGCGCCTCAGCGCTTTGGCATAAGAACCGCCGATAAGTCCCATACCTACCACAGCAAAAGTAAGCTGCTGCCAATCCGTGCTTCTAAAACCACTTTCCACTACGTTCACCTCGTTAAACTTTCTCCATTCTACAATCCTACGATAATTTGAACGGCTTCTTGTTTTTTATCAAGCAAACAGCCGTTTTTAACATTATTATACTATATCCTACATCTCTCTGCCGATTATTTGCGCAATGCCCTTCAATTCACCCATCAGGTGTGCAAAGCGTTCCGGCTTCAGTGATTGTGCCCCGTCACACAGTGCATGCTCGGGATCGTTATGTACCTCAATGATCAATCCGTCTGCACCGGCTGCGATAGCAGCTTTGGCCATCGGTTCAACCATCCACCACATGCCGGAAGCATGGCTCGGATCAATGACGATCGGTAAATGGCTTAGTTTTTTTACTGCCGGGATCGCGCTCAGATCCAAAGTATTACGGGTATAAGTTTCAAAGGTACGGATACCGCGTTCACACAAAATAACATTATCATTACCGCCGGCCATAATATACTCAGCCGACATGATCCATTCTTCTATCGTCGCTGATAAACCACGTTTCAGCAAAATTGGTTTATTTGTCTTGCCAAGCTCCTTCAAAAGCTCGAAATTCTGCATATTCCGGGCCCCTACCTGAATAACATCCACATCTTCCACGAAACGTTCGATTTTATCAGCTGACATGATTTCGGTAACGATCGGCAGGCCAGTTTCCTGTTTAGCGATTTTTAAGAGCTCCAATCCCTTTTCTTTCAATCCCTGGAAAGAATACGGTGAAGTACGCGGCTTGAAAGCTCCGCCCCTCAGCATAGCGGCTCCGCCGAGCTTTACCGACTTAGCAACGGAAATGATCTGCTCTTCGGTCTCTACCGAGCATGGACCGGCCATAACGATGATTTTTTTGCCGCCGATCTTGATCCCGTTGACATCCACTACGCTGTCTTCCGGATGGAACATCCTGTTTGCCCGTTTGAACGGCTCCTGCACACGCATGACCTTTTCTACCCAATCGTTAACGCGCAGCAGATTGATATCTAAAGTACTGGTATCTCCGATAACGCCCAGGATCGTCATATTCACGCCGACGATCTCATTGATCTGGAAACCGTTATTGATCAGTCCGTTTTTAATCTTCTCACATTCCTGCATCGGTGCGCCTGGTTTCATTACAATAATCATTTTTGTTCTCTCCTTTTAATTTATATGGTTAAATTTAATTATAACCTGTTATAGCTCACGTCCAACGGCTCCTGCTATGATCTTCAGATCCTGCATCAACCTGCCGAAGCGTTCAGGTTTCAGGGATTGAGCTCCGTCACATAACGCATGCTCAGGATCATTATGCACTTCAATGATCAGTCCGTCAGCACCTACGGCTACTGCTGCCTTAGCCAGCGGCTCTACCATCCACCACATACCAGCCGCGTGGCTGGGGTCAACCACCACCGGCAAATGACTGAGTTTTTTTACTGCCGGGATCGCGCTCAAATCCAAAGTGTTGCGAGTATAATTTTCAAAGGTTCGGATACCACGCTCGCATAAAATAACACTATCATTACCGCCGGCCATAATGTATTCAGCCGACATCAGCCACTCCTCTATCGTCGCAGACAAACCGCGTTTCAGCAAAATCGGTTTATCTGTCTTGCCCAGCTCCTTCAAAAGCTCGAAATTCTGCATATTGCGGGCGCCTACCTGAATCACATCCACATCTTCTACAAAACGTTCGATCTTATCTGCTGACATAATTTCTGTAATGATCGGCAGCCCGGTAACAGCTTTAGCCTCCTTTAATAAATCCAGTCCGATTTCCTGCAGTCCCTGGAAAGAGTATGGAGAAGTACGCGGCTTAAAAGCGCCGCCACGCAGGATCGCAGCGCCCATTTGCTTCACATCCTCCGCCACGCCGATAATCTGTTCCCGCGTCTCTACTGAACAAGGGCCTGCCATTACCGTGATCTGTTTGCCTCCCACCTTCACCCCGCATACATCTACGATACTGTCTTCCGGGTGAAACATCCTGTTAGCACGTTTATAAGGCTCCTGCACACGCATAACCTTGTCAATGCAGTCATATACTCTCAGCTGATTCATATCGAAGGCAGCCGTATCGCCTACTACACCGAACAGGGTAAAATTAGCACCGCGGCTTTCATGGATCTGAAAACCCTTACCTTCCATCAAGCTTTTTACTCTCAATTCCTCTTCTGCGGGAATCCCCGGTTTCATTACTATAATCATTTATCTCCACTCCTTAATTTCATTTTTATTTACACAAGATAATAAAAAAAATCAGGCCTCGTAAGAGAGCCTGATTAAAAATTCATCTTCTTATTTACAGCAGCATATCTCAGCTACGGTATCGGCATCTGTTTACGGTAATAGAATTATGCAGTTTTGAGCAAGTAAAATAACCAGCGCTAAAATAAAAATAGCCCCGGCTAAAGTCAAAAGCATATTCATTTACCCAATTAGTTCTCAAAACAGATTCCACGATCAACCCACCTAATTTAAATTTCTTGTGTAAAACTTAATTGTTGTTATTTTAGACCCGTATCAAAAAGGTGTCAAGCAAAAGCATAAAATTCAAAAAAATTAATTTTTATGCACCGTCTATTGTAAACAATGTTACAACAAAATCAATGGAGCACACCGTTGATGCCACTTCCCAAAGTCATTACCCCGCCTATCAATACTACAAGCAGCGCAATGCGCTTAAATAAATGCTGATTGATACGGAAAAACATTTTTTCTCCCAGCCACCAGCCTAAAAGTACTGCCGGCAACACATACAGCGACAAAGCAATCAAATTTCCACCCTGAAATGTACCCGCAACAAAAAAACTGCCTAAAGTACAAAAACTGCCGATAGCAAAGATCCAGATCATATTGGCGCGCAGCAAATTTTTCTCCATATTCTCACTCAAAAAATATAAAGCGATCGGCGGCCCGCTGATACTGGTAGTCGCACTGAAAAAACCGCTTAAAAAACCAGCAGAAACACGTCCCAGCTTTTTATTTTTGACCTCAGGCACAAAATTTAATTCCATCAAAAGCGTTACAAGCAAAAGCGCTATCCCTAATAAAATCTTTAAATGATTAGCATCAGCCACTTTCAGCAGATACGCTCCGGGAATAATCCCCAACAGACTGCCGGCAGCTGTTATCAAAACTGTCGGCCACTCAAATTCTCCCCAGGTACGCCACATCATGATCACCCGCACAATAACACCGGCGATAATAACAAATACAACTGTCTCTTTCGGCCCCATGACCATCGTTAATACAGGAGCTGCGATCAGCGCAAAGCCAAAACCAGTTACAGTACTGAAAAAAGTAGCAGCAAATAATATCAACGAAGCAACTGTCAAGACAAAATAATCCATGGTTTCTCTCCGCTCTTTTCTGAAATAGATATCTGCATTATAACACAAAAAAGAAGCCCCTACAAAACGGAGCTTCTTCCAGTCGTCTTATTTCAGCCATTGACGTATTATTTTTTTCAAAAGCTTTAGTTCAAACGGCTTGGCTATGTGTGCATTCATCCCCGCGGCCAGCGCCATTTTCACGTCTTCCGAAAAAGCATTCGCAGTAATGGCAATAATCGGAATCCGGACCGCATCACTGCGAGAAGCAGCTCTGATTGCTCTTGCCGCTTCATAGCCATTCATAGTTGGCATCTGGATATCCATAAAAATCAAATCATAATATCCTTCAGGCGCCGCCAGGAATTTTTCCAATGCTTCTGCACCATCACCAGCGGATTCACAAGTCAAGCCCAACAGCTTCAAAAACTCTAAAGCAATTTCCAGATTGATTGCATTATCCTCAACTACTAGTACCCGTTTACCGCTATAATCAATATCAGCAGCATTTTCGTTATCACCGGCAGGTTGTTCATACTCGACCGCAACTCCGTTCTGACGCTGCACCTTCAGACAAACAGAAGCAGTGATCTTACTGCCCTTACCAACACAGCTCTCAACATCGATCGACCCGTTCATCAGTTTTGCCAGGTTCAAACTGATCGTCATGCCCAGACCAGTTCCCTGTATTTTACTGACCCGAGAATCTTCTGCTCTTATAAACGGCTCAAAAATACGCTCGATAAAACTTTGTTCCATCCCAATGCCGTTATCTTCTACAATAAAATCAAAAACAGCCAGATCATGCGGTAACGGCTTAACAGTAACCGTCAGCTTTACCACACCTTCATCAGGCGTATATTTAACGGCATTGGACAACAGATTAAGTAATATCTGCTGCAGTCTCAACGCATCACCCAGCACAGTTATATTTTTCAGTGCCTCTGTTTCCACAATCAGCTGATGCCGTTTCTCCTCAACAGCAGGTTTAATGATATCTAATGCTTCCTCAACTTTTTCTTTTAATAAAAATGCTTCCGAGTTCAATTCTGTTTTGCCGCTTTCGATCTTCGACATATCCAGAACCTCATTCAACAGCTCCAGCATATGTTTGCCAGAAGTGACAATTTTTTTCAAATAATCATCTACATGATCTTTGTCGTCGCAATGTGCCGCTAAAGCCGCCAGCCCCATAATAGCATTCATCGGCGTTCTGATATCATGCGACATTTTTGAAAAGAATTCACTTTTGGCCTGATTGGCCTGTAAAGCCAGCTGATATGCGTCACTGATGATTTGTTTATTTGCTTCCTCCTGCATCGTGCGTTCATGGATATCGCGCATCGTCAAAAGCAGCCGTTCTTTTAATTTACCAAAATATGAAAGCTTAACTTCTTTATATCTGTACCCGTCTTTAGCGGATGAACGGAAATACAGCATAACAGCCTCTTCCTGCTCCAGGCACTTCAGCAAACTATCAATACTCCAGCTTTTTAAATGCTCACAATCTTCTTCACAAACAAACTCTTTTATAAATACCGGCAGCTGTTCATTAATGCTGCCACGCAGCGGCAAGCCGTAATGAGCGCAATAACCGGCAAAACGCATCACATAATCACCACTGTTTAAATCACAGATGCAAACAGCATCATAGTCATGTTCTATCGTAAAATTATAAATAGACTGCAGCTCGATTTTTTCAAGCTCCATTCCTTTTTGCTCGCTGATATCCTCAATGATACCAATGACAAAAGTCGGCTGCTGCTGATCATCCCATGACATAACAGTCATTGTTACCCGCACCCAGCACTGCTTGTTCTTGTCACAGAATGTGGAAGATGCAGTTTTAGCCCCATTATGAATAGCTTCGTACATCGCATAGCAATCTGCCTTACTTTCACCGCTCACAAAATCTTCCACAAAGCTTTCCGGAATATTCCTGTATTCCATACTACAGTTAAAATATTTACTGGTTCTTACCGGCATAACTTCCAGACGTTTTTGCGGATAATAATAAAAATGGAAAATTTTTGTTCCTTCCAGAACCTGGCGCAGCAGTTCCTGAGTACCCTTATCCTGCTCCAGCAATTCCTGATTAAGCAGCTCCATCTGCTTTCTGTTATCAATATCCAGAAAAACACTTTGAATAACACGTTCTCCGTCAATATTTTTGATATATTCACCGCTGCCAATGATCCAGCAATAAGTACCATCGGCCCTCAGCGCCCGATATTCAAAAGACTGTTTCCCCTTGCCCAGCAGTATCGCGTTCATGCTCTGATATACTCTATCACAGTCTTCCGGCGCAGCCAGATCTTCTATCCGCCAGGATTTACGCTTCCAGAATTCTTCTTTTTCATAACCAAAAATCCTGATAGCTTCCATATTGGCATTTTGAAAAACAATACTTCCGTCAGCCTGTGGCCTGTATTGAACGATACCGCACAATACGGACTGAAACAGCTCGTCATAATAATCACGTTTACGTACAACTTCTATCAGCTGCCTGCTCTTTTCGATATTGGCCTGTCTTAAGACCTCAACATCGCTGGCATTCTGATGATAACCGCGAATATAATAAGCATTATCGTCTTCTTTATATAACTTGCCGCTGCAGCGAATAAAAATTGTGCCCCACCATGGATGCTTCCAGCGATACTGAACCTCTACCAGCCTTTTGGTCGTCAGCATCTGTTCAATATATTTCTGCACTATTTCCAGATCTTCTGCAAGCACGCCTTGCGCAAAATGTTTATAATTATCTTCCAGCGATAAACTCTTCTGCAGCCCTAAAAGTTCTAACATTTTATCATCGGCATACAGACGCACGTCAGTATTATTTTTGTTTATTTCCAAAAGCCATAAACCAATATTACTGATTTCCAATATTTCCTGCATCCAGCTGGAACTGTAAAAAATATCTTCTTTTAAGCCGCTAGAGTCCATAATAGTTCCTCTTTCTATTTCAAACTTCTTATTGTCTACATTATACCTTACTCTTAAACAATTTCCAATATTTGTTCTTTAAGAAATGTTTTTTAATATCCACAAATAACGCGCATAAAAAAAGACTCTCGCCCAAACGAGAGTCTTTACTTATTTTTCGCTTTGCAGTCCTTTTTCAGTCAGCATAGTCCAGCCTTCTTCCTGCACGATCAGGCCATCCTTCATCAAATGCCCCAAAGCACGTTTGAAAGCTGCTTTACTGATACCAAATTTTTCCTTAATGATTTCCATCGGTGTAGTATCACAGTAAGGCATTTTACCATTCCGTTTATGTAAAAAATTTAAAATATCTTCCGCATCGGCGATCATAGCATTTTCTTTTTGCTGGCGTAAGGACAGATTTACCCTGCCATCCTCACGAATATAAGTGATGCGAGCCGTGATCTCCTGACCAAAATCCAAACGCCCGCCGGGAACTTCACTGCGATGCAGAAACGCCAAAAAGCGCTGATTAGTAAAAATGAAGAAGCCTTCCGGCAGGATATTATAGATAGTACCTGTCACGCTGTCGCCGACCTTGACACCAACAGCAGGTTTGGAAGCCTTCAGCATTTCTTCTTCCACCCGCATACTGACAGCAGGGCGTCCTGTTTTATCGCGATACAGCTTTATCCAGACCAGCTGACCCGGCGACACATGCCCTCGCATTTCGCTGTACGGCAAAAATACACCGCGTTCAGCGCCAATATCCACAAACCCGCCGTCCTTGGTCACACTTAAAACCTTAACGTAACCGATCTGCCCTTCGCGCATTTTCGGTAATTTCTGGCTCGCCGTCAACCGGCCATGCGGATCTTTATACAAATAGACTTTAACTTCATCGCCAACATTGACCGCTTCCGTCTGCTGCAGCTTATGCAGCAGGATATCATCAGAAGTATCGCCCGTACCAGCGTCAAGGAAAGCGCCCATTTCGCCCAGACGTGCCACTTTTAAAGTAACAACGTCACCCGCACGATATTTAAGCTGCTTTGCCATGTCTTTTTCATCAGTCATTTTTGCTCTCCACAAATTCTTCCGACGGAGCATCAGCCCACAGTTGTTCCAGATTATAGAACTCGCGTTCTTCTTCAATAAAGATATGCGCAACACAATTACCATAATCCAACAAAATCCAACGACCTTCAGCATAGCCTTCTTTGTGAGTAACAAAAATGCCTGCCTCCGCCAATTTATCTTCGATATTGTCAGCAATAGCTTTAACTAGAATATTATTTCCAGCGCTGGCAATAATAAAATAATCAGTTACAGGAGAAATGTTCTCCATATTCAGCAGCAAAATATCCTTTGCTTTTTTATCGCAGGCTGCCGCCGCGATCTTGTGTGCAATTTCTTTAGTAGTAAAATCCATCTTTTCGCCTCCTTTATTCTTGTTCATCTTCATCATCTTTCATATAGGGAATGCCGATTTCGTCCAAAGATTTTTGAACTTCCTCGCGTGATGTAGCCCAATAGCTGATACCTTCTGTATCGTCAAAATTACCATACAGCATACCCGACTTGACCTTTTCGTCACCAAACAGCTTAAAGCTGTTTGCAGCCTTGATCATCGTCAAAGTGTTCATATCGGTCTCCACATGTCTGTCAACAGTCGAAAACAGCGCCGGGATCTTAGTCACCGTATCGATATTGAAAATCTGTGCTGCCGCCGCTTTCATAAACTTCTGCTGCCTTTGCACGCGGCCAATATCACCCAGCTCATCTTTGCGGAAACGCACATATTCGCCTGCCCGCTTACCGTCCAGATGCTGATAGCCATGTTTAATATCAATAACAAGATCGGCGTAAGGATCTTCATAATACATATCCTTTTCCACATATAAATCAACGCCGCCGATCAGATCGATAACATCAATAAACGCACGCCAGTCCACTAAAACATAATAATGGATCGGTACCTGCAGCAGATTGGCTACAGTTTGCTTGGCCATCATCACACCGCCGTAAGCATAGGCTGCATTCAGCTTATCCCAACCAGCCCGGCCCGGAATCTGCACCTTGGTGTCACGCGGCAGCGAAAGCAGCGCAACCTTATTATCGCCGGGATCAAAGCTGGCCAGCATCATCGCGTCAGTTCGCTTTGGTTCATCCGGAGCAGCATCACTGTCACCGTCATCTATACCCAAAAGCAAAATATTGATGCGCTTGTTCAATTTTTCATTTTGGGTTATCTTGTCGCTGGCACCAACAACATCAACCTTCGGCGGATTGATAAAATTGTCATAGATCCAGACTGTTCCCCAAAAAGCTCCCGTCAGCAGTACCGCCAAAACCAACAGTACAAATACCAGCCTGCCCCAACGTAATTTACGTTTCTTGCGGACAGGCCTGATTTCTCTATTTTCTTCCACAGACATTGGCATCTCCTACAAATTCAATTTAAGCCTTTTAAACTTAGCCGCCAATTCGTTATACCCCTCTATGCAATGAGGGTGTACCAAAAGGTCGTATTCCAGCAAATAACGTATCGTCTGCGCATAAGCCTTTATCATGGCCTGTTCCAGGTCAACCTTAGCCAGCCGGCGCATTTCCTCGATACCTGCAAAATCACGGGTCGGCTCCAGCAGATCAGCCAGATAGACAACCATCGCCATCTTGCTCATGCCTGCCGCACCAGTAGTATGAAAACGGATAGCATCCAAAATTTCCTGATCGGTAACGCCGTATTTTTCCCGGGAGTAATATACGCCCAGTTTGGCATGCAGTAAAATAGGCTGATTCCTTTCGACATCATCCATTGGTAAACCCAAAGCAATTGTATGCATCAAAAGATCACGCGTAGGTATCTCACGCCCGCAATCGTGCAGTAATGCCCCCACGCCAACCTTTTCCTTATCCAGTCCGTAAACAGCTGCCAGTTCAAGAGCAGTATCGTATACAGCCAAAGAATGTTTAAAACGCTTATGAGGCAAAGATGCTTTAAGAAGTTTTTTCATTTCTGTGATATCCAGCATGATAACAACTCCTCTCACTACCATTAAGACTGGTAGAGATGCTCCTCTAAAATATACTTTTCTACACTTTCCGGCACCAGACCCTTAATAGAAAGTCCTCGTCTGACACGTTCACGAATGCCAGTCGAAGAAATATCTACTTCAGGAGTATCCAAAAGTATAATTTTATTCTTAGCAGGCTCGCCAAAAAATTCGCAAACCTTGTCAATAGTCTGCCCATAACCGGGCCTGTCAGCAGCTATAAAAGTCACTTCTGCCAGCAATTCCCTGATGCGGTGCCAGGTGTTCAGCATCGGCACAGCGTCGGCACCAATAATAAAATACAGCTCATATTCTGGATAGCGGGCCTTTAGCTCCATAACCGTATCATAAGTATAGGAAACTCCGCTGCGCTGCAATTCAATATCAGTAACTTCAAAATAAGGATAAGGCTCTGTTGCCAGCTCCGTCATCCGATAACGGTCAGCAGCAGGTGCAAACTCCAGACCAACCTTATGAGGCGCAATAAACGCAGGAACAAAAATTATTTTTTCCAAGCCCAAATGCTCGTAAATAAACTTGGCCGTCTGCAGATGCCCCAAATGAACAGGATCAAAAGTGCCGCCCATAATGCCAAGCTTTTTGCTCTTCACTCGTTTACCCACCTTCCTTATTATCACTATATTATACCAAAAACAGGCAAGCTTGCACAACTATATTAGAGATTTTGCAAAAAGGAAATTTTTTAATGCTATAATCTAAATATTTTTCGGCCGATATTGACAAACATATAGCCTTATAATCTTTTAACTATTTTAAGCGTTTAGAACTGCTGAACAAATAAAAACAGCTGACCCTAAAATAAAGGTCAGCTGTTTTTTACATTCACCAACAAAATCTCCCATATCTATAAACAATCTATCTGTTATCAAAACATGCAACTTTTAACGCTTCTTACCAAAAATCTGCAGCAGCCGTAAAAACAGGTTAATAAAATCAAGATACAAAGTCAGTGCACCCAGCACCGCAAACTTGGCAATACTGCTTTCATCGTCATCTATGCTGTGAGCGATTTTTTTAAGCTTTTGCATATCGTAAGCAGTAAGGCCAACAAAGATAACGATCCCCACATAAGTAAGAATCCACATCATAGTGTCATTTTTCAAAAACATATTGACGACCGAAGCGATGATCAGACCAATCAAAAGCATAAACAAGATACTGCCCATTTTGCTTAAATCCTTTTTAGTGACATATCCAAAAAGAGCTGTTGCGCCAAAAGTACCTGCCGTTATCCCAAAAGTCGTTGCAATGGACTCCTGCGTATACATAAGAAAAATTGCCGACAGTGTAACGCCGGTTACAGCTGAATAAACAAAAAACAGAAAGCTGGCCATACTCGCACTCAGCGAATTGATTTTGCTGCTGATGATCATAACCAACACGATCGGCGCAAACAAAAACGCATAAAACGTTATTTGACTGCCAAAAATCAGATTTAACAACGCCGGAGAATGTGCCGTATAATAGGCGACTATCCCCGTTGATAAAAGTCCAAAAAACATCCACCCATAAACCTGGGCAAAAAAGCTTTGTACAATACTTGTACGCTTAACTGATTCCACATATGATTGATTTTCCATAAATTTACCCTCCTGAAATGTCTAAATAACTTAAGAAATTATGAATTAAATCATTTTATGTATTCATTATATTAGATACACTAAATTTACACAATTTTTTATATTTTATTTTCTTTAAATTATAATAACTATATAGAAGCTTTTTAATAAAAAACCTTTTACAATTTTATTTTTCATAATCACATTCAAAAAATAGGTCATATATCAATTTCAGTTAGAAATTTAGAAAAAAACTTTCAGCAGATACTGAACGCCAATAATGATGGCAACTAAAAGCAGCAGTGCTTTAGTACGGTCCTTTAAATCAAAAACAGTTTTAGGCCTTCTTAGATAATCTAAGAAGGCCTGCATTTTTTCGTGACAGGTTACTTTTTTAGTAATATTTTGCTTAACTTCATGTTCACTGCAATAATTTTTACTCATAGCGCAACGCCTCGATAGGATCTAAAAGTGCAGCTTTACGTGCAGGGTAGATGCCGAAGAACAAACCAATACCAACGGAGAATACCACCGCAATGATAATAGTTGGTATGGAGATCACCGTTTGCCAGCCGGCAAAATAGCTGATGGCATAGGAGGAACCGATACCTAAAATCACACCCAGTGTACCGCCGACAACGCCGATCACCATAGCTTCGATCAGAAACTGCAGCAGAATATTGTTGTAAGTCGCTCCAAGTGCTTTACGGATACCTATTTCCCGTGTCCGTTCGGTAACAGAAACCAGCATGATGTTCATAATACCGATACCGCCGACAAGCAGGCTGATAGCAGCTATGCAGCCTAACAGCAGGGTAATGGTATTAGCAGTTTCCATCATTGTTTCCATCAAAGCTGCCAGATTACGTACGGTGAAGTCATCATCGTCGCCTGCTTTGATTTTGTGCCGCTGGCGCAGCAGCTGTTCTACTTCGCCCTGCACCTGGTCGATAACATTTTCATTTTCGGCCTGGATCGTGATCCTGTTTATATGGGTAATACCCATCATGCGGTTTTGCGCCGTTGTCAGCGGTATGTATACCACGTCATCCTGATCCTGACCGCCAGCCGATTGACCTTTGGCTTCCAGGACACCGATTACCTGAAACGGTGCTTTATTGATACGCAGAGTTTTGCCAACAGCATCGCCTTCGGGGAACAGATTATCGACAATCGTCTGTCCGATAACACAAACTCTGGCTCTGCTGCTGAGATCACGTTCAGTCATATTACGGCCTTCAGCTAATTTATAGCTGCGGATATCCAGTACATTAGGTGTCGTTCCTTCAACACTGGCAGTCCAGTTTTGGTTGCCGACAACTAATTGATAAGATGAAGAAACAGCCGGGGCAATATAAGCAATGCCTTCGATCTGTTTTTCGATGGCGTAAGCATCTTCCGCCGTCAGACGCGCACCCTGACCGGCTGCCAAGCGTGCGCCGCTGGCGGTACGTCCGCCGGACATAACGATAAGCAGGTTACTGCCCAGACTGGAAATGTTGTTTTTGACCTGTTCCTTAACGCCAAAGCCCAAACTGACCATGGCAATAACAGCGCCGACACCGATAATTATTCCCAAAAGCGTCAGCAATGTACGCAGCTTATTGGAAATCATTCCGTCAATGGCCATTTTGATAGATTCGTTAAACATGGTCAGCCCTCCATTCGTCGCTGACCAGCTTACCGTCACGCATAGTTAAAATCCGTTTGGTCTGCTCGGCGATATCCGGCTCATGTGTGACCATGACTACCGTCTTGCCATTATCATTCATTTTTTTAAAGATATCCATAATTTCATAGCTGGATTTGGTATCAAGATTACCGGTAGGTTCGTCCGCCATAATAATGGCCGGGTCATTGATCAGTGCGCGTGCAATAGCCACACGCTGACGCTGACCGCCTGACATTTCCGTTGGATTATGGTCGATCCTGTCACCCAGCCCAACTGCTTCCAAAGCTGTTTTAGCCCGTTCCAGCCTTTCCTCTTCGCCAATACCGGCATAAACTAAAGGCAAAGCTACATTTAATTGTGCTGACAGTTTCGGCAGCAGATTAAAGTTCTGGAAAACAAAGCCGATTTTAGCATTGCGCGTACGCGCCAGTTCATCGTCACTATAGCCGGCGACTTCTTTGCCATCCAGATAATATTGTCCGGAGGTTGGTCTGTCCAGGCAGCCCAGAATATTCATCATTGTTGATTTACCACTGCCGGACGGTCCCATAATAGAAGTAAATTCACCGACACCGATTTCTACGCTGACGTGATCTAGCGCATGGACTACGGCATCGCCCATAACATATGTTTTCATAATATCTTCAAGCCTGATTACAGCAGTCATATGCGCAGCTCCTTTCATTTTATCAGTGCATCGGAGGGCCACCCATGCGATTACTGTTAGTTTGCGTTGCTTTAGCGGCCTTGACCAAAATTTTATCGCCTTCTTTAAGTTCAGGGCTGCTGACTGCGACCTTATCGTCACCGCTCAGACCGACTTCAACATCTACGTTGCGGATCTCTTTTGTTGCTTCATTATAAACCTGTACATAACGGCTGCTGCCTTCAGTACGCAGGCAATTAGCCGGTACCATCAGTACACCGTCTGCTTCATTGACAATAATATTTGCGCGGGCTGTCATTGTTGGCAGCAATTTACCTTCCGAGTTGGCTACATCTACATAAACGGTGTAATAAATAACATTATTTTCGGTAACAGCTTTACGGGATACCAGTCTTACTATACCTTCAAATGTTCTGTCCGGATAGGAATCAACTGTAAAGTTTACTTTCTGCCCTACTTTTACCTGTCCGATATCAGATTCATCAACCATGGTTTCGATCTGCATATTATCCAGATTGGCAATAGACATGATGACCTGAGGTTCGGAAATACCAGAGCTGATCGTCTGACCAACGGGGGTAGGTTTGCCTATGACATAACCAGAAATCGGTGTAGTAATGACAGTATCATTAACATTAGAGGTAGCCTGGTCATAATTTGCTTTCGCAACTGTATAATCGGCTTCTGCCAGATCATAATCAGATTTTGAAATAGCTCCTTTGGCCAGCAGTGCACTGTAACGATTATAAGTCGCTAAAGCATTTTCCATTTTGGCCTGCATTTGTGTTTGTGTTGCCGCCAGCGAAGTATCATCTAAACGTACCAGTACCTGTCCGGCATTGACATGATCGTTCTCTTCAACACAGACTTCAACGATACGGCCGGTTATTTTGGAACTGATATCGACATTATCTACGGCACTTAAACTGCCGGTAGCTGATATGCTGTCCGATAAATGTCCATATTCAACGGTCGCCGTCCGCACCGTTTCTTTAACTTCGGTACTGCTTTTATAATAACCATAGCCAAAATAACCGATCGCTATCACAGCTATCAAAAATCCCAGCAGATACTTATTACGTTTTATCCATGCTAACATCATACATCCCTCTTTACTTTCGTAAAATTAACAATTCTTATCAGCTCGTACTATGTTTAAAATTATAACTTATTCCATTCTTTTGGTCAAAACCTATGATAACGAAATTCTGTGTTTTTTTAATGACATTTTTTGCAAAAAGTATGACAAAAAAGTGATTTCTAAAAACAGAAAAAGCAGTCTGCGCTGGGCGCAGGCTGCTTTTAGTTTAAAAATCAACCACGTATTTGTCCGTCGCCGCTGATAAGATATTTGCTGCTGGTTAGCTCCGGCAAAGCCATTGGTCCGCGTGCATGCAGTTTTTGTGTACTGATGCCAATTTCAGCGCCGAACCCGAATTCAAAGCCGTCTGTAAAACGTGTTGAAGCATTAACATAAACTGCAGCAGCATCGACACGCTGCTGGAACGTGCGGGCATGGTTATAGTCACTGGTGACGATACATTCAGAATGTTTAGTCCCATATTTAGCAATATGTGCAAGAGCCTCTTCCAATCCGCTTACTATTTTTACTGATAAACGCAGATCTCCGTACTCTGTGGCCCAATCTGCTTCTGTAGCTGCCTGGATTCGTTTATCAAAAGCCTGCGTCTTACCACAGCCGATAATAGTGACGCCGGCGGCAAAATATTCTGTCAGCATCTGCGGCAAAAATTCAGCAGCAGCGTCTTCATGCACCAGTAATGTTTCCATAGCATTGCAAACTGCCGGACGCTGTACTTTAGCATTGATCGCAATCGCACGCGCCATATCATAGTCTGCACCTGCATCCACATAAGTATGACAGACACCGATGCCTGTTTCGATGACAGGAACCGTTGCATTCTGTACCACTGCCTGAATAAGTCCAGCACCGCCGCGGGGAATAACTACGTCGACCAGTCCGTTCATTTTTATTAAATCAGTTACTGCCTGACGATCACTACTGTCAACGAACTGTATTGCTCCAGCAGGGATACCTGCCGACTCTGCCGCTTGCGTCAGTATGCCGGCAATGACAATATTAGACTGCAGCGCTTCGCTGCCGCCCTTCAAAATAACCGCATTACCTGATTTTACGCACAAACCGATCGCATCAGCCGTAACATTCGGCCTGGCTTCATAAATAATCCCGATCACGCCAAGAGGAACACGTACCTTAGTCACAGTTAAACCGTTAGGCAGCCTGCGCCCGTCTAAAACGTTACCGACAGGATCTTCAAGCTGCGCTACCTGACGCAGACCTTCAGCCATAGCGTTGATACGTACCTGGGAAAGCGCCAATCTGTCTAACATCGATTCTTTCATATTATTAGCACGGCCGGCTTCCATGTCTTTGGCATTAGCCGCCAAAATTTTCGCAGCCCCTGCTTCAAGCGCGTCTGCCATCGCCAACAGAGCTTTATTTTTGATCACGGTAGAAGTTACTGCCAGTTCACCGGCCGCACGATGTGCCGCTTCGGCTTTAGTACGCACCATTTCATAAGTTGTCATGTCAGATACCTCCTAACCTAAAATAACCAGATCATCACGATGAATAACCTCATCGTAATTTTTATGGCCTATTTTATCTTCTATTTCCGAAGTTTTTGCACCTTTGATCTGCTCCAGCTCGGCTGAAGAATAGTGACTTAACCCGCGGGCCAGTTCGTGCCCTGCCATATCGACAACGCTGACGGTATTTCCCGCTTCAAACTGTCCTTCAACTGCCGTGATTCCTGCCGGTAAAATACTGCAGCCGCCGGCTTTACGCACGGCCTTAGCACAGCCTTCGTCAATAACAAGTTTGCCCATGATACGGGCGCCAAAAGCCAGCCAGCGTTTACGAAACTGCAGCCTGTTTTCTTTCGAAACAAAAACTGTACCTATATTTTCACCTTGCAAAATACGGGCTATGGCATATTTTTCATCACCGCGGGCAATTGCCAGATGGATACCTGAACTGGTAGCGGCTTTAGCCGCCTGGATCTTGGTAAACATCCCTCCTGTACCCAAACTGCTGCCAACACCACCGGCACTGGCCTCAATTTCAGGAGTAATATCACTGACGATACTCACCAGTTTCGCATCGGGATGTGTCTGTGGGTTTGCGGTATATAATCCGTCCACATCAGAAAGGATAACAACCAGATCAGCATCGACGATACCGGCAACCAGAGCCGACATATTGTCATTATCGCCTATTTTCAATTCATCTAAAGCTACAACGTCATTTTCATTGACAATAGGAATTACCCGGTTTTTCAGCAGCTCCATAAAGGTGTTGCGGGAATTTGTATAGCGGTGCCTGTCCAAAGATTCTGTTTTAGTAAGCAGCACCTGCGCTACGATCTGTCCATATTCGGCAAAAAGCTTCTCATAGGTGTGCATTAAAATACCCTGCCCCACAGCAGCAGCAGCCTGCTTGCCGGGAATAGTCTTTGGTTTTTCGGACAGGCCCAGACGGTCTACCCCTACAGCAACGGCACCGGAAGTAACAAGGATCATTTCTTTACCCTGATTCTGTAAGTCGGCAAGTTCCCGGGCCAGTCGGTCTATCTGTTCAAAATTACGTTTACCGTTAGCGTAAGTTATGGTACTGGTACCAACTTTCACTACGATACGTTTAGCTTCTTTAAGTGCAGAGCGGTCAAAAGTCATCCAGCTCAATCCCCTCGTTAAAATCTTAGTATTCTTTGAATTCAAATACCATATCGCGGATACGTACGGTTTGACCTTCCTGAATACCTTTTTCTTTTAAAGCCGCATCAATCCCCAGGCTTTTCCAAATCAGCTGGAAACGATACAAAGCTTCGTCATTATCAAAATTGGTCATAGCTACCAAACGCTCGATATTTTTCCCTTTTACTTCAAAATCAGCATCCGCACAAGCGGTGATCTCAAAACTGTCCGGGTCTATTTCATCCATAATGATATTCTCTTCTTCGTCCGGTTCCGGTTCAAAGTTCTGCAGCATCTCATAAGCCTTATACATCAGTTCCTGCAGACCTTCGCCGGTAGCCGCCGAAGCCTTAACGATTTCATAGCCTTTAGCTTCAACATATTCTTTAACACGCTGGAAATTTTCCTGGCCTTCCGGCAAATCCATTTTGTTGGCAACTACCAGCTGCTTGCGGCGTCCTAACCGTTCGCTGTATTGAGACAGCTCAAAATTGATTTTTTCAAAATCCTCAATAGGATCACGTCCGTCGGTACCGGAAACATCCAAAACATGCAGCAGTACTTTTGTACGTTCTACATGACGCAGAAAGTCGTGACCCAAGCCAACACCTTCATGCGCTCCCTCGATAAGTCCGGGAATATCAGCAAGAACAAAGCTGCGTTCAGCATCGATACGCACCACTCCTAAAACAGGGGTCAATGTAGTAAAATGATAAGCGGCAATTTCAGGTCTTGCAGCCGAAACCTGTGCAATGATACTGGATTTACCGACACTCGGATAACCTACCAGGCCAACGTCAGCCAGAAGCTTCAACTCCAGCTTTATCCAGCGCAGCTCGCCCGGTTCACCTTTTTCTGCAAAAGTCGGTGCTCTGTTGGTACTTGTAACATAGCAGGCATTACCTTTACCACCACGGCCGCCTTTAGCAATAACATATTCCTGTCCGTCCTCAGTCAAATCAGCCAGGCGCACACCGGTAGCATCATCGCGCACTAAAGTTCCAAGAGGTACTTTTACGATAACATCATCGGCACGTGGTCCTGTACAGTTGGAATTACCGCCGTGTCCGCCACGTTTGGCAACAAATTTTCTTTTGTAACGAAAATCAATTAAAGTATTGAGATTTTTATCAGCTTTTAAAATCACGTCGCCGCCACGACCGCCATTGCCACCGTTCGGGCCGCCTTTTTCAACAAATTTTTCGCGTCTGAAGCTGCTGCGTCCGTCACCGCCGGCACCTGCTTCGACATATATTCTCGCTCGATCAATAAACATGATATTCTCCTCTATCTTCAATAATTAAATATTCAGCATAAATGTCTCGTTAAATTTAACGCCTGCCTACTTATCTATTTCCTTATTATAATACAAAAAGGCCAGTGAAAGCAAAGTTTCTTTATTTACTATTATCTTTTTCCAGCCAGGTTCTAAGCAGCGGAGCAGCATATGTTCCCATCGCCCTGTAAACGGCTGCCGTCGGGTGTACGCCATCCAGATAAGCATCCTTCAGTTCTGCAGCAGTCAGTCCAACAGCAGGCTGCAGATCCAAAAGCCAGGCCCGCTCTGCGAAACGTGCGCTTATTGCCTCACGCAGCGGCAAAATATATTCGTTTAAACTCCTTTCTGCCGTTACAAGCGGCAAAACAATACCCAAATCAAAGTTTTTACTCTGACAATATCTCAAGGTTTTATCCAAATCTTCCAGAATAAATTTCTGCGGACGCATTTGAATGATATCATTAGCTCCTCCCAGAAACAAAATATGTTTAATATGAGCCGGCAAAGGCATTGTTTTCAGGCGGGATAAAATATCGTCTGTACAATCCCCGCATACTCCATAATTCAAAAATTTATCTCCGGTGAGTTTTTCAGCTTCGGCAAGCCACGATATACGCGGGCCAAAAGGGAAACCATAAATCAAAGAATCACCAAAACATGCCACTGTCTGCATTTTTCCACCACCTGCCAATTCTTAATGGCATTTTATCAAGCCTTCTCGCAAAAAGCAAAATATTTTTTGAGGTTTAGCTTGAAAAACTTTTAGTCCTAATATAATTATGTAATTATATTAAACAGATTATGTAATCATTGTAAGATGCAAACCCTATTGCAATAATGTATTATATAGACAAGGCAAAAGCATTTAATGCAATTACCTCCTCCCTTCTCTCTCAATTATTTTCATCCTTTCAACCTCAAAAAGCGGTTGCGACTACGGTGGTGCGAGTCGCAGCCGTTTTTTGGTTTTATAACGGCTTTTAATAACGTCTTAAAAAATTACCAAAATGGCACGTCTGAATAAAATTATAAAATGTGGCCGGCAGTTTTCTTTGCAAAGCACTGTTTCTACCAACTATCCATGTTTTGCGGCGAATCAATTCGCCTTTGGCATCACAAAGCGGTACCTGATAAACTTCCGGGTGGTCAGATAAAACTATTGAAGGCAGTAATCCATAACCGACGCCGCTAAATACCATTTCTTTACATAAATCAATGTTACTGACCTGCATTATAATATTCGGTTGTTCTTCGAAGCGACCGGACCACCAGTTATCCAAAAAATTTCTGAAATATGAATCTGTTTGATAGTCAATCCTTGACATATAAGGTAAATCGTTCAACTCAAATTTAGTTTTTGATACAGCACATAAATGATTTATTGTTAATAATTTTTTTACACCGTCATCCCAGCCAAAATCTTCTCGCAAAAAACCGAAATGAAACGTACCGTCTTTAGTATGTGCCAACACTTCGCTGCTGTTTTCAATCGTTACTTCAAAAGTCACCTTGGGATACATTTCTTTAAATTTCTGTATCAGCAAGGGTATATAATATCTGGCGATAATACTCGGCGATCCAATTCTCAACGTACCCGAAACGTCCACTTCCATATTGGACAGTTTTTCCATAAACAGTTCAAAACTCGTCAGGCAACCGGCTGCGTATTCTGCCGCATATTTTCCGGCATGCGTAAAAGTAATCCCTTTGTTACTGGAATTGATCAGTTTTACTCCCAGACATTTTTCAATTTTTTTAATGCGTCCAGTCAAAGCAGGTTGAGAAATGTATAAAACTTTTGCCGTATTAGTGATATTCTTTAACTCATATAATGTTTTAATAATTTTCCAATCAAACATGTCCATATTCCTGTTCCGCCTTCTTTCTCCAACATCATTAAAATCCGCCACAAGTTTCTTTATTTTTTATGTTTAATTTTAAATGCCTTAACTTTAATTAAAATATCTTAAAACAATTATTTTGTCAATAACTTTTACTTATAAATGTTATAATTTAAAACTATTTCCCAATATTTGTTTTTCCTTTTAAAATTATATTTGTAAATAAAATTAACGGGAAGGCAGATGCGCTATGAACATACTTGTTATCAACTGCGGCAGTTCCTCGATCAAATTTCAACTTCTTGATATGTTGGGCAACAATCCCCTTATCAATGGTGCACTTGAAAAAATTGGCAGTAATGACAGCCATTTAAAGTTAAAATATGAAAATATCGACGACCTGGAAATCGCAGTAAAAATTACTGCACACAATGAAGGATTAGAGTATATTTTAAATTTTCTTGTCAACAGCAAATATAAAATTATCGATTCACTCAGTGAAATCGACGCTATCGGACACAGAATAGTCCATGGCGGCGAAAAATTTAAAGAATCTGTTTTAATTACAGATGCTGTGATCGATGAAGTTACAGCCTGTATCCCTATTGCTCCACTACACAATCCACCCAATCTGTATGGTATCAAAATCTGCCGCGCGCTGATGCCAAATACTCCTCAAATTGCTGTATTTGACACAGCGTTTCATCAAACTATACCAACAAAGGCTTTTCTCTACGGTCTTCCGTACGAGTTATATCAAAAATACGGCATCCGACGCTATGGCTTTCACGGTATATCTCACCAATATGTTGCGCAAACAGCCGCACAAAAAATGCATAAAGAACTGGCTTCTCTAAAACTCATAACCTGCCATTTAGGTAACGGTGCCAGTGTTACTGCAATTAACGGCGGCAAATCAATCGACACAAGTATGGGCTTTACACCTTTACAGGGACTGACTATGGGCACCCGTTCAGGAGAAATTGACCCGGCAATAGTTCCTTTTATCATGGAACATGAGGATATGACAGCCAAACAAATTTATCGGTATTTAAATAATCAGTCAGGAGTATTGGGCATTTCTGGACTTTCCAGCGACTTTAGAGATCTAGAGACCGCCGCCGTTAAAGGTGATAAACGAGCCGATATTGCACTTGATGTCTTTACTTATCAGGTACGAAAATTTATCGGCAGTTATATAATGGCACTTGACGGATTGGATGCTATTATTTTTACTGCCGGCATTGGAGAAAACTCACCTTATATCAGAAATAAGATCGCCTCAAAACTAGATTATCTTAATATTTATCTTGATTCACAAAAAAATATTTACGGTCCTAAAGCAAGAGAGATCAGTACAGTTGCTTCCAGCGCACAACTCTGGATAGTCCCAACTAACGAAGAACTTATGATTGCCAGGGAAACACAAAACATTTGCTTAAGCTTATCATGATATTCAGCGCCAACCAGACGCTTAATGTTTGACTGAAATGCAAGAATTCCTGCCGTTACAAACGCATCATCCTATTGATAGTAATTCTTGCATTTTTCTGTAACGGCACCTAAAATCCACATAAATGGCATCCTATGATAATGGCATTGCCCAACAAAAATAAAATCAACCCGAATAATCCGTTCCACTTAAGTCCAACTTCATAGATAGAAACATCCAAAAATTTGGCCGTCGTTAATACCATTCCTGCAAAAGGCGACAGCATATACGACAACATCGAACCAAACAGCAATATTATTGCAATGATCAGCGGGCTCAGCGGTAAATTCAAAGCCATCAGGATTTGTCCCAAGATTATGATCACAATAAATGGGTGCATCCCGATCATTGCCAATAACATAATAATCAAAACATTTATTGGAATAATTGCCAGGGTGCTTTGAGCGGATAATATGCCGATATACGGCAAACATTTTTCTAAAATCCCGGAGGTTTCCAAAGCTTTGGAAAAAATTCCCAACGCTACATATAAAATTGCTAAATCTATTGTTTTCACCAGATTAACATTAAAGTATTCGCTGACAGCATTTTTTAAATCTTTTTCGTCCCGTAAAAGCCACAACCAGCCGAAGGCTAAAAGTAAGCCAGCCAGCATTACCCGCGAAGTATTATTTCCTATTCCTGCTGCATCAAAGAAAAAAATCAGAACTATCAGCAAGATCACTAAAAAAAGGATATTCACAATTTTTTTAAACGCTGCTTTATCAGCCTTTTTTTCACTTTCTGCTGCAGTTTTGAGACAACAGGCCTGTTGCTGCATTGGCACTTTACTCAAATATTTTTTCTGCAGGAAATAACTTAATAACAACCCTAAAACAGAAAGACCAAAGCCTATAGGGAAAATATCAATCCATTTAGTTTTTGTGGTATTCATGACCAAAAGAATATTTACCGCTCCAGGAGCCCACATAACAGCTACCGCATATCCTCTTGTCAAAGCAGTACTCATAAATTTATCATAATCGCCTACTATTTTTTTTAACGGTTCTCCCAATAAAGAAAGCATGACCGGAATCGTGCCGAAAAGCAGGAAGGTAGAAAACATGCTTATAATTACTGAGGAGAAAAAATAGACAGTTCGTTCATTATCAAAAACCTTTAATAAGAGATGGTTAAAATGCGCAGCATAATTGCCTATTTTGATGGGTATGGCAAAAAGCTGCATGATTACTAAAATAGCAGCAATATTCAGCATGTAATTGATGCCATTGACCCAGGCAGTCAATGGCTGCTGTGTATAAACATTTAACAGTGTTCCTAAAAAAAGAAACACTCCAGCCATTTTTTTGAAATTATTACTCATAATTTTTATGCCAAGAAAAACTATTAATATTCCGCACAACGCTATCAGATACTGGAAATCAAATATTTTAAATAAGGAAATCATTTGCAGTAAGGCTATTATAACAATCAACGCTACGCAGATTTTTATTCTATTAGCTGAAAAAAACATAGCCGCCTCCTTTTTACCGCTACTGATTTTTGAATTTATAAACGGCCTGAAAAGCAGTTGCTAATTATAAATTACACACTGCTCAACAGGCCATTTAGACAGATTTCAATTATTATTATTTTTCTACTTTAAAAACCATACATTCGCCTTCACCGATACCACCGCAAATAGTTGCCAGAGCGTAACCACCGCCGCGTCTACGCATCTCCTTGCAAACCGTCATAACCAGACGGGCAGCTGTAGCTCCGGTTGGATGCCCAATGGCAATAGCTCCGCCATTAACGTTAGTAATCTTTCTTAACGCCTCTACCTTTCCTTCGTTACTTTCTCCAAGAATTTTTGTAGTAACCAGCGGCATAACTGCAAATGCTTCATTGACTTCTATCAATTGAATCTGATCAATTGTCAGCCCGGCTTTTTGTAATGCTTTTTTAGCTGCTTCCGCAGGAATCGAAGCAATACCATCAGGATGGCCAGAAGCCTGAGCATGGCCGATAATAATTGCCAGGGGTTTTAAACCACGCTTTACCGCTTCTGCTTTACTCATCAGCGTTACCATAGCCGCACCAGTACTAAGTCCGGGTGCGTTACCGGCCGTCACTGTCGGACTTCCATAAACAGTCGGCAATCTCATCAGGCCTTCCAGCGTTGTCTCCGGTCTTGGAGATTGATCTCTGTCGATTACAGTTTCTTTACCTTTTTTATCTTGCATCACTACCGGAACGATTTCATCTTTAAATTTACCGGCCGCCTCTGCTGCAGCATATTTTTGCTGACTGCCATAGGCCCAAATATCCTGTAATTCTCTGCTGATATCATATTGCACAGCTCCTTTACCAGCCTGAACAGCGCGTGGTTCGCCAGTATATGGGCAGGATACTACCATAATATCCTTCAAGACAATGTCACCGATTCTTTTACCCCACCTAAGATCATTCAAAAAGTAGGGAACGTTACTCATATTTTCACTGCCGCCGCAAACTGCAATCTTAGCTTCGCCAAGCGCGATAGCCCTGTAACCCATGGCAATTGCCGAATAAGAAGAACAGCAGGCTCTGTCAACAGTCAGGGCATTGGCAGTTTCGGGTATACCAGATTCAAGGGCGGCCTGCCTGGCGATAGATCTGTTCTGAGTCGGCATATTGATCCCCAGATAATATTCTTCCACATCTTCCGGCTTCAAGTCAGCCCGCCGCATCGCTTCTTTTGTTGCGATACTTGCCAAAGCCACCGTACTCATATTTTTTAACGGCCCGCCAAATTTATCAAATGGCGTTCTGGCTGTACTTACAATAACGACTTCCTGCATTCTTAATTACCACCTTTCGTTAAATAACTTTATTCGCTTTTAATTCTGCAATTTTATGGTCATCATAATTCAACAAATTGGCAAGAACTTCATCATTATCGGCACCTAACTGCGGAACTGCGCCGTAAACAGGTTCTTCATCATCCAGTTTATACGGACTGCCCACTACAGTGACTTCGCCCATGACTGCGTCGGGAATACTTACAAACATTTCTCTTGCCTGTACGTGCGGACAATTGAAAATATCCTGAGAATTTTGTACCGGCCCGCAAGGCAGTCCTGCCGCCATCAAAATATCGCAGACTTCATTTTTTGTTTTATCGGCCATCCAGCCTTTGATAACAGGCATCAGCGTATCAATATTAGCAGCGCGTTTTGGACCGGAATCCAGGGCATTATTAATGAGATCTTCACGTTTGATTGCTTTACAGAATTTAATCCACATCGCCTGTGTCGGTACGATCAGAGCGACATAACCATCTTTAGCTTCAAACGGCCCCCAGGGGCAGATCAATGGATCCGGTCCTCTGCTGAGTATTTTTCCGGTAAATGAGTATACATTATGTGCGCGTTCTGCCAAAGCGATCATACAATCATACATGGATACATCTATAAATTCACCCTTACCTGTTTTCAGCGCCTTGATATAGCCCAGCAATGCGGCATTAGCCGCAAACACACCCGTTCCTACGTCGCCGATAGCCACACCTAACCATGTGGGCGGCCCATCAACCTGTCCTGCTAAATGCATCAGGCCGCCCATAGCCTGAGCAACGATATCATAAGCAGTCCGTTTGGCAAACGGGCCCTGTTTTTTTGGCAGACGGCCAAACCCGCTGATTGCCACATATACTGCTTTCGGATTTATTTCCTTGATCACATCATAACCAAGCTTAAATTTTTCCATCATACCGGGTTTAAAATTTTCGACAATAATATCACTTTTGGCAATCAATTTTTTTAAAATCTCAATACCTTCAGGCTTAGTGAAATCAACGGTAACACTTTTTTTATTTCTATTGAAACGCATAAAATAACCGCTTGTAGTTTTCTCGCCCTTCTTCAAGATAGGCGCCATTTCACGGGCAGAATCGCCAACACCCGCCCGTTCGACTTTGATTACCTCCGCCCCCTGATCAGCCAGCATCATTGTGCAGTATGGCGCTGCAACCTGCTGTTCAATACCAAGAACCCGCACTCCGTCAAGAATACCTTTGCCGTTCATAATCTTCCTCCTTCTTACGTTTCGACATTCATCCTGATCGCTTCTACTATTTTATTCATATTGGTACCGGGAGTAAAAACTCCTTTCACGCCCAAAGACAATAAATACGGAACATCGTCATCCGGTATGATCCCGCCAAGAACAACTGTTATTTTCTCCATTTTCTTCTCCGCAAGAATTTTGAAAATACGGGAAACAATATTATTATGGGCTCCAGACAAAATGCTCAAACCTATAACATCAGCATCTTCTTGTAACGCACACTCAACAATTTGTTCCGGTAAGTTGTGCAATCCCATATAAATAACTTCCATCCCCGCATCTCTAAGCGCTCTTGATACAACCTTAGCGCCCCTGTCATGACCATCCAGGCCCGGTTTTGCCACAATAACTTTGATCGCCTCTTTCAAGATCATTCAACTCCTCTTTAGATTGATCAAAAATCAAAATATTGTTGGAGGCTTATATCCGCCAAAAACATCCCGCAAAGTATCGCTTATTTCGCCAACGGTTGCGTAATTGGAAACCGCTTCAATCATCGCATCACCCAGATTGTCTCCTTTACGGGCCTTAGCCGCCAGTTTCGCCAACGCTTCACTGACTTTAACAATATTTCTGTGTGCTTTCATCGCCTGTAATTTAGCAATTTGTTTTTGGGCTATTTCATCATTTACTTTAAAAATAGGTACTTTGGCAGACTTACTGTCAGTAAACTTATTAACACCAACAATAATCCTTTCTTCATTATCGATACCCTTTTGATACTTATACGCAGCATCCGCCAATTCTTTTTGATAAAATCCCGACTCAATTGCTGCAATAGCGCCGCCCATTGCTTCAATTTTTTCAAGGTATTCAAAAACTTCCTGCTCAATTTTATTGGTCATATACTCTACATAATACGAACCGCCAAGAGGATCTACTGTTTCTGTAACGCCGGTTTCATAACCGAGTATTTGCTGTGTGCGTAAGGCCACTGTTACAGATTCTTCAGTAGGGATACTCAAAGCTTCATCAAAAGAAGAGGTTGCAATAGTTTGCACTCCCCCCAACACCGCAGCTAAAGTTTCAATCGTTACACGCGCTACATTATTGAGAGGCTGTTCAGCTGTCAAAGCACCGCCCATCGTCATAACAAAAATATTCATGCTTTGAGATTCTGCTTTCTTCGCACCATAACGTTTTTTCAACAGTTTCCCCCAAATTCTTCTGGCCGCTCTGAACTTCGCAACTTCTTCCAGCAAATCTATATGCGCTGCCAGGAAAAAGAAGAGACTGGGAGCAAAAGCATCAATATTAACGCCGCGTTTGACGGCCTGATCCAGATAACAGAGGCCATCCGCAATAGCAAACGCTATTTCCTGAGAGGCAGTCGCGCCGCCGTCACGGATGTGGTAGCCGCAGATTGCCAACGGTGTCCATGAAGGCATATGCTGCGAACAATACTCAATAACATCTACTGACATTTTTACACCATAGCCCGGCGGAAAAATAAACGTTCCTCTCGTAAAATATTCTTTTAATACGTCATTCTGCAAAAAAAACTTAATAGTGTCAGGATCAAGACCATTCTTTCTGGCAAACGCTACAAACATGGCCATCATAATCAAAGAATTGGCATTCGCCGTTGTCCTGATTTGACGTACTTTTTCTAATTGAATACCCTCAAACAAGGTCTCAATATCTGCCAGCGAATTGATGGAAACGCCTACTTTGCCGACCTCCCCTTCTGCCATACGGCTGTCAGAATCATAGCCCATTTGAGTCGGCAGATCTAAAGCAATGGAAAATCCGGTCTGGCCCTGCTCGATCAGATAACGGTATCTTTTATTGGCTTCTTCGGGAGTTGAAAAACCAGAATACTGCCCCATGATCCACAGATTATCCCTGTACATATTTTCATTCATGCCTCTGGTAAACGGATAATGGCCAGGTAAGCCTAACTGTTTCTCATAATTAAAATTCCCAACATCTTCTGGTGTGTATACTGATTTTAAAGAAACACCGGAAATAGTCTGGTGTTTTTTCATCTTTTCTTTCACCATCAACCACTCCTATCTTTTGCTGTTTGGGTATTGCTAACTTTCTTTAAATTTAACAACGCCGCTTTGTTTTAAACGTTCTATTTCCATTGCCTTATAACCAAGGCTCTGCAAAACTTCCAGTGAATTTGCCCCCAGCTCAGGCCCGATCCAGTTAACCGCGCCCGGAGTACGCGAAAGTTTGGGAACAATCCCCTGCATTTTTACCTTTCCCCACTGTTTATCGGCAACTTCAATAATATCTCCTCTGACCGCATAATGAGGATCCTCAAAAATGCTGGCTATATCATAGATTGGGCCCATGGGAATGAAATCACCTAAAATATCGAAACATTCTTTAGCTGTATGTTCATTGATCCAATGTTCCGTGTATTGATCAATTTCCGACCTGTTTTCCTGACGTTGGACCTGCGTCTTAAATTCTTCACGTTCCAGCCAGTCTTCCCTGTCAATCAATCGGGCTAATTTAGTAAATAACTTGTCATTTGCCAAGGCAATGCTGATCCATTTACCATCACTGGATTGAAAATGCCCGCTGGGAACAGTGGCAACAAATGTATTACCGGTACGTTCCCGCACAGTTCCTGTCAGATGATAATTTAATGCGGTGAATTCTAAAATACGAAAAATCGGCTCAAATAAAGCTATATCTATTTCCTGCCCTTTGCCGCTGCCCTTAATGTCTCTTTCATAAAGAGCCAGCATGATGCCATATGCAGCAGAAAATCCCACCAGATAATCAGCTACCGAAACTCCGGGTTTCAACGGCGGACGGTCTTTAAAACCAGTTATATAAGTTAACCCTCCCATGCCAACACCTACTCTGTCATAGCCGGCACGTTTACTGTATGGCCCCGTTTGCCCATATCCAGAAAGCCTGGTTACTATGATAGCGGGATTAATGCTGCGGATAGTTTCCAGTTCAAATCCTAACTTTTCCAAAATACCGGGTCTGAAATTTTCTATCATAACGTCGGATTCGGCAATTAATTTTTTTAGTATAGCTTTACCTTCATCATCTTTAAGGTTGATAGAAATCACTTTCTTATTGCGGTTTTCAACATTAAACCACAAGGAACGCCCCTCATGCTGAGGCCCCATATTTCTTAGGCCATCGCCGGTTATGGATTCAACCTTGATTACCTCTGCACCAAAATCACCCAATAACGCTCCGCAAAAAGGTGCAGCTACCACTTGTCCCAATTCCAGTACCTTTACTCCAGACAACGCCCCCAATGTCTTTTCCTCCTTATTTTTTATGCTTCTCCACGACCACGTCTATTCATAATCCAAACCAAAACAAATGCTAAGACCAGTAATCCGGCACTGAGCGGCGTCGAAACAAATACCCAGGGGTTCAGTTCCGAGCCGATAAGCGCCATCCGCATATTGGGCTCAATAATCGGCCCCAGAATCAAACCCAATACTACAGGTGCGACCGGGAAACCAAAACTCATTAAAATATAACCGCCTAAGCCGATTACGATAACCATTGCCGCATCAAAAAAGCTGTTGTTAGACGCATAGCCACCTGTAATGCACAATACGCAGACAATCGGCATGAGGATTTTTACCGGAATTTTTAAAATATATGGGGCAAATTTACTGCTTAACAAGCCCATAAGCAACATAACAATATTGGCAAAAATCAGTATCCACAGCAAAAAAGCTACCAGATCATAATGCTCTGTCAGCAGCATGGGGCCGGGAGTAAGTCCCTGAATCATAAGCGCGCCAAGCAAGACCGCCGTCACCGTATCTCCGGGTACACCTAAAGTCAATAATGGTATCAAAGCTCCACCTGTAACAGCATTATTAGAAGATTCCGTGGCCATGACTCCTTCAGCAATACCAGTTCCATACTTTTCCGGATGTTTCGAGGACCTTTTGGCCTCGTTATACGCCATCCACGACGCGATCGTAGGACCTGTACCGGGAACAGCGCCCACAAAGATACCGATAACCGAAGATTTAATAATCAGCCATTTATTTTTCCAATATTCTGAAAAATGCGGCATTATGCCGCTGATCTGGCTAATTACCTTACTATTGTCATCATCCAGCTTATCAAGCTTGGACAAAACTTCTGTTATCGCAAATAAACCGACTAAGGCAGGAATCAAGGAAATGCCGCCCATTAAATAAACACTGTCTAAAGTAAACCTCGGCAGCCCGTCAATAGGATCCATACCAATAGTACTTAAAAACATTCCAATGCTGGCACCGGCAATTCCTTTGATAATAGACTTACCGGACACCCCCGCAATACATACCAGCCCCAGAACGGCTACTGCAAAATATTCAGGCGCACCAAATTTCAACGCTATCTTGGCAATAATGGGTGCAAAAATCAGTAACGCAAAAGCAGACAAGGTGCCGCCGATATATGAAGAAGTTACAGAAATACTGAGTGCACGGCCAGCCTGACCATTTTTTGCCATTGGATATCCATCCATTACTGTAGCGGCATTACCAGGAGCTCCAGGAGTATTAATCAAAATAGCCGGTATCGAACCTGCATAAAATCCGCCGCAATACATGCCCATCAAAAATGATAAAGATATATTTAAAGGCATGTAAAAAGTAATTGGCGTAAACAAAGCAACGGCGGTAGTAGCCGTTAACCCGGGAGCTGCCCCAAAAACGATGCCGATTAACGTACCTAGTACAATCCAAAATAAACAATCAAAATTCAAAACATCCATAAATGACGTCATAACTGTTTGTATAGCCGACAATTCCATCCATGCATCTCCTTTCTAGATATTTAATCCCGGTAAAACTATCATAAAAGCTTCAGTGAATAAGAAATAAACAATGACCGCAGCCGCTATTGATACTGAAAACAATATCAATTTTCTTCTTTCACCAAACACATACATAGCGGCAAACAAAAATAAAACTGTTGCAAGGATAAAGCCTACATAATCCATGATGTAGACATAACCGGACAAAACAGCTAACATTGCTCCCAATCTTACATAATTAAACGTAGGCAGTTTGACCTTGTTCACACGTTTTTGGGATTGATAAAGTAAGCAGATACCACAAAAAATCAGAATTCCAAATAAAATATTTGGGAAAAACGCAGCGGACAAATCGGCGACCACCAAATTTTCCAGTCTCGACGCACCAATAAAACCTGTTGTTCCGAAAACTATCAATCCAATTCCAGAAACCATATCCTGATCAACTGTCTTCAAAAACAACGCCTCCCTTCTTTCTGCGTATCTATAAAAATTTTATAAATACGCAGAATTTTTATTAGTCTTTCATTATTTATTAATTTTTTGCCATACCGATATCTTTAAGGATCTTATGGTTTTCCTCTGCCTGTTTCTTAATCTTCTCCTCAAATTCTTTAGGCCCTAAATACTCTGGGATAAGAAAAAGTTTATGCCACGCATCCTGGACTTTCGGAGAGTCATAAGCTTTCTTTAATGCTTCCGCCAAAACATTAATAACTGGATCCGGAGTGCTGCCCGGTGCTAATACGCCGTACCATAAACCGGCTTGTAAATCATGTCCCTGTTCTTTAAAAGTAGGTACATCCGCAAGGTTTACCCTTTTATCAGCCGTAATCGCAATAATTCTTACTGCGCCAGATTTATAATGCGGCATCGCTTCTGTAAGGCCTGTAAATGTAGATTCTATATGCCCTCCCAACAAAGCCGCCATTGCCGGATTAGCACCAGCATATGGCATATGTGTTAATTTAATTCCGAGCTTTTTACTCCATCCTTCAAAAGTTACATGCTGAATATTTCCTGCTCCCGGGCTTCCATAACGCATTTTCCCTGGATTTGCTTTGGCATACTCAACATAATCTTTGACTGTTTTAATAGGTGAATCTGACTTTACGGCCAGAGCTAAAGGAATATCTGTTACCTGCGCTACAGCTTTAAACGACTTGTAGTCATAACCAACGTTAGAAGTATAGGGAATAATCGTCACATTGCCGATCGAAGCATTTAAAAGTGTGTATCCATCTCCCTTGGCTCGTGCTACTTCCGCAGCGCCAACACCACCGCCGGCACCTGGTTTATTCACTACAACAAAAGGCTGCTTGAGGATATTATTCAATTCATCTGCATATGGCCTGGCAGATAAGTCGGATGACCCGCCTGCAGCGTATGGAACGATTAAATTTACAGACTTAGTGGGATACTTTGTACTTAGCGCTGCTTTGTCCGTTTTTCCTGAACTACCGCAACCAGAAATTGCTGTCATAACGGCCAATGCCCCTACTAAAATTTTCAAACTACTCTTCGTGCTCAATTTCATGATTTTACCTCCGCTTCTTTCTTAAAATATTCTCATCCGAAACCTGAACCTTAACCTCCTTTGTATTTTTATAAATTGCGCTGTGTACGCAACAAAATCAACGCTCTTATATAACATTAAATTAATCTTTTTAAATGATTGACAATCTTTTCATTTTTAGAATAGCATGTTTGAACTTTCGAGAAAAATAGTACTTTTGGATACTCATTATAAGGAAAAGTTATTGTAAATTATTTTAAATATTTACTTTTAATAATATTTTAAATAAATAAAGACATTCTTCATCAACATTATTAGCTGTAATAAAGAATGTCTTTATAGACTGAATTTTTTCTCTCAAATAAAATAAACGCCTTAATTTTATAAAAATTAAGGCGTTTATAACAAAGCGAAGATATAAAATGATATTCTATTGTCCTGTATTTACCAGTATAGCATCTTTAAACTGTAAATTTTTGACAGTCGTTTCTAAAAATGTTTTTTCGTCCGCTGTCAAAGCCCGTTCTTTACTCATTATCATCAGATAAATCAAATTACCGTTCTTAAGGGTGGCATAAATCTGTCCGTCATATTTCTGCCCTACGCTGTCAGCTATATAGCTGCTGAATTTAATAAAATACATCTTCCCATTCTGCAGCTCACCTGCGACTACCGGCTCCTGCCAACCGCTGTTTTGCAGATTTTCCGCAAAATATTCCTTCATCACTCCGCCAGGTCTATAATTCAGGTCGGGCAATTCTTTTGTCAATTTACTGCTTTCCACCATAACATGCATTGTCATCGATTTATTAACAGGGTCACTTATTGAAAGCTGCGCGACCTGAACCCCAAGTTCGTCATTTGGATCGGTCGGCCTTTCCACAACTGTTACTGCATACTGTTCAGGTAAGCTGACAATACAACCACCATCAGTCACTTCATATGTTCTTTCAGCAGCGCAGGCAACCCCTATTGAAAGTATAAAAACCAAACTCATCAATAATAAAATTTTCCGCAGCATCATACCACTCCGTTCTTAAGTGTTCTGTTTACCATTATAACAGAAAGTAAGGTTCTTTGTATAAACAAAAAACCTTACTGAAAACTTTATTTTAATGAATCTTCCACATCACGCAATCTTCCCTTACCAATATTCTGATACAGATTATCATAACGTTCTTCTGCTAAATTTCGTCCTTCTTCCATAGCTTTTTTTATATCTTCAAAATACGAATTTACTGCAGCAGGTGACCATGTCTGCAATTCACATAACGCATACTTTCTAAAAAGTTCCGCATTAGCCCGTTCTCTTTTAACAGCATGTGGATATTTAAAGGCTAATTCATTCATCCACTTTTCTTCTATATCAACGATCCTTTCGATCTGTGGATTGTCCCGCAGGGTTGGTATCTGATCACCAATCAAAGCATATTTTTCAGTCATAACATTACGTCCGTCTTTTTTCGCTGTTTCCAAATCGCACAGCCACAAAGCAACTGTTTTATCCGATAAAACAGAATATGTCATACGGCGCATTTCCTTAAATGCAGGTATGGTATTAGCAGGAACAGCTTCTTCCGCATTGACACTCATAAACATTTCGGTCTCCAAATCAATGATCCGCTGCATGATCTCATTTCTCTGCATATTTTTCACTCCTTTACGGCAGCACGCTTTTGTGCTAAAGCTTCAACTTCCTCCAAATCTTTAAATCCTAAATTACCATACAGATATTGGTAACGTTCTTCAACTAAATTACGTTTTTGTGTCGCGGCTAAAAAGATATCACGATAATATAAATTTAAAGTTGCATCAGAATACGTTTCCAATTCGCAAACTGCGTATGTAGTAAAGCCGCCTTCAACAGCTATTGTCAAAGGATATTTTTTATGTACTTCAGAAAGCCATTCTCTTTCGATATCTACTATTTTGTAAATCAGTTCATTTTCATTTAACGATGGTATCAAATTTTCCATACGGGCATATTTTTCTGTCATTAAGTTACGCCCTGCCGCCGCTGCCGTTTCCAGGTCCTGTAAATACGATGTCAGTGTATCAGCCGCTAAAACCGAATGGCTCATTTCACGCATCAGATAAAAAGTTTTCAGCATTTCCTGACAATCAGCAGGTTCACTGGCTTTAACAGCGATAAACATCGCTGCTTCACGGGCGATAATCTTTTCCAAAAGCTGTTTTCTATCCATTTACAACACCGTCCTCAAATAAGCTTATCTGCTGCAGTAACAATCGTGCCAGTAAATTTGCCGCTTCTCTGGTAGGATGGATACCATCACTGCCAAAAATACATTTCCCATCCAGACTTTTTATCCTGTCATACCAGTCCAGTAGATTAACGCTTTTACCAAGCATTAATCTTGTCAGCAGGTTATTATACAGAACGATCTTTTTTTCTAAACCTGCATGTTTTAACAGATGGACTTTCTCTACAGGAGGATTATTGATAACAATCACTTTGCTCCCTCTGCTCTTGGCAAAATTTAGAAAAAGCTGCAGATTATTTTTATATTCATCAGGCGTTACCCAAGGGTCACGACCGTATTGTTCAGAGTAAAGCGGCCAGATTTTTCTTCCTTCCGCCGGCCATAAATCTACCAGACCCAATTGTAATATCGTATAATCTGGGCGTAAAAATTCTATTTCATTGGCCTCGCCTTTTATAAGACTTAAGCTTGTATTAGCATGGCGGCAGCGATTTACCAGACATACATCCTCGGTAAAATTTGCGCTGAGCATTCTGCGCAGCTGCTCGGGATATGTTCCTGCGTAATCGAGTTCTACATTAAAGCTGTTTTTTGCATATCGCGGTAAACCGTAGCTGTCGCCAATTACCAATACTTTCATATTTCCAGCCCCTAAACAAATATTTTCTAAATACAGTACTGTTTTAAAATCTTATTTATTCTGTATAGTCTTCGTTTTCTTCTAAAACTACACCTTGTTGATCAGGCACTTTTATTTTCAGCGGTAAAATAAAAGCTATAATCGCCGAAAGAACAAAAGAACAGAGAGCAAATTTGATAGAAGCAATAAAGTTACCCGTAGTATCAGCAAGATATCCGCCCATAAAGCTGCCCAGCGCCGGTCCTATACCCATAACAATCAGGGTGGCAAGCCCCCACAATTTGCCCAGACTGACGCGCCCATAGATAGCACCGGCATAACCAACGACGCCACCCGGTTCAATTGCCCAATAAACTGCAAACAGTACGCAGATCAAAGCACCCAAAGTGGTAGACTGCGGTCCCATTGTCATAAGCAGCAAACAAGCTACTGCGCCTACAGCCGGGCCGAAAATAAGCATTGTTTTTCTGGCTTTGATCTCATTTTTCATCGCTACAACTAATTTATCAGATACGATACCCAAAAGCGGCATCGTAAAGATACCGGCGATACCAATGATGATATAAAGGTTAGTTGCATTATCTAAAGTCATTTTCAAATCTTTGGTCCAATAGGTAACGACCTGAGTCCAAATCAAAAATTCAGCAACCATACTGGTCAAAAATGCCAGAATCGAACCCCAAATCGGAAACGTGCTAAAAGCCTCTCCAATTTTCCAGGGATACTCTTGTTGGGCTGCCGTGCCTTTAGCAGGTGGAACTTCGCCAAAAGCATGTAAGCCATACTGTTCCGGGTTCTTTTTTGCCAGTAATGCTGCCAGTAAAAGTGCTACGAGCGAAATCCAACCCAAAATTGTCATTGCATCACGCCATTGTCCTGCATTTTCGACCAGCATCGGTTTCACGCCCAAACTGAGTACAATCTGCGCCATTGGGGCACCGGCAAAAGCAATACCCCACATTTTGGCATAATATTTTCCAACGAACCATTTACGAATGGAAATGGTAGATGATACCCACAGCATACCTGTTCCGATACCGGCAAAAATAGCATAAGCCGCATAATAAGAATATAAAGATTCAACCTTCGCTGTCAGATAAAAACCCAGCATACAAAAAACTGCGGCAATAGTATAAACAGGTTTTGTACCCCATTTATCCAAAATCATACCGCTAAAGAACGCTGTAATGGCATAAATGCTCATCATCAGCGAATAGCCTAACGATACCTGTGCCCCGGTCCAACCCATCGTCTGCGACATTGGCCCGGCCAGGATAGCAAAAGTAGAGCGGTAACCAAACAGGCAAAATACTGCCAGCCACGCAGCAAAGACTACAAAATAAGAGGTTTTTTTCGCATCCATATAAACCATCCCTTCGTCTCACAAATCTATAAAAGATTATGAGTTAATAGTAATTACAAATTTCAGCTCCATTTTGAAAAGAGGCGGATGCAGGCTCCTGCATCCGCCAACTTACTTTAGTTAAGGAGGAAGTATTGTAATAGACTTATTTACTTGTAAACTGTTCGCAATATACGGCTTTCAAATCACCGTAAGTCCAGTCTTTTTTCTTAAAGCCATCGCAGATACCAATGTTGTTTTCGTCAGCTTCTATAAAGCATTTGCAGCATTTACATTTAGCAATAGGCGTAAACATCGGACAGGTTTCGCTGTCAATAAGGATAATACTGTCGTTATTGGCATGGCAGATACCTTTAGCAACGTCAATAGGGGTAAAATTACGGCAATCAGCATGATTATTTTTAGCCATTGTGACTCACACTCCTTCGTATTCGGTTCTTGCAACAACTTCGTCCTGGATCGGTTTACCGATTTCTACCCAGTATTGAGTAAAGCCGGCTACACGTACCAACAAATCACGATAGTTATTAGGATGTTTTTGAGCATCTTTCAAAACTTTAGAATCGACGATATTAAATTGAATATGGAAGCCGCCTTTTCTCATGTAAGAACGGGTCAGATCCAACAATTTCTTAGAACCTTCGATACCTTTTACTGCATTCGGATGCAGTTTCAGGTTCATCTGTGAGTTTTGAGATCTGCTGTGATCCCAGCAAGTAGCGGATTCAAATAATGCATAGGCACCATTGCGGTCAGTACCAGGATATGCAGACATAGAAGCGTCAGCAAAAGTAGTACCGGAAAGACGCCCGTCAGCAGATGCAAGTGTTGCTGCACCTTGCGGAGCATGGGTAGATACAGACATCTGGCAAACATAGAACGGCTTAGCGTACAAGGATTCATATTTATCGCCGCAGCCACAGTACCAGTCTTCAAATTCAGCCAGAATTCCATCGACTTCAGGAATATCGTTGCCATATTTAAAGGATCTCAGGCAATCTGCGTGGATCTGATCGTAACGTCCGTCATCATCATCACGTTTTTCCTGAGCTTCAAGCGAGAAGCTGCCGATTTCATCAGCATTTTTGAAGCCAAAGTTATTAATAAGCGCATCTGTAAGTTCTTCCAGAGTATATTTCTTATCTTCAAACACCAATTTTTTAATGTTGTACAAAGAATTGACCATATTGATAGTGCCAGTGTCTTCAATGTTATAAGTAGCATTGTAGCGGTAGCCCATATTGCCAATATGCTGGCCTTTTGCCAAGCAGTCAGGTTTCAGGAAGGAATTTACCAGCGACATGTTATGTTTACGCCATACATCATGCTGAATATTATTGGTAGTTACAAGGCAATCGATGACGATATCATAATATTCAAGGAATTGTTCATACAATTCTTCATAAGTTTTAAATGTTTTGTTATGAGGTGGCAGAACCTGCAAATCAATACGTCTGTCATAGCCATTGGTAAGAACCATTTCCAAAACTTTCGGATTGGAAATAAAATGTACACCTACGGAAGTCGGCTGGCCTGCGCCGCCCGGGATCCAATATTTCTTGCCATTCAATTCCAGTTCTTTCCAAATACCAGGCGAAGTTTCCAAACATCCGCCGATCGAGAAGGCACGGGCATCTTCCAGGTTCATACCTTCCGGCCCGTAATTTTTCATGATAAATTCGATACCGCCGCGGTTATTCATCCAGGCCGGATAACCGGTACCGCTCTTTTCGCACTCTACAGCTTTCAACAGAAATTCTTCCGGCAATTTATCATCATACAGTACTGACAGTGTCGGTTGTGTGGTCTGACAAGTCATACCAGCTTCCAGCAGCAGCATTTCCAGTCTGTTGGCAGCCGGCTGACCGTCACGGGTCAAACCTCCCAGGCAGACATTATTGAAAGTATTGCCGGAAAGTACGCCGCCAACAACACCCATTGAAGCAAAGCAATCAATACAGGTCATTTTTACACGGTAGCATTCTAAAAGTTCCAATACCTCAGCTTCAGTGATACGTCCGGCTTCCATATCCTGCTCAAACCATGGCCATAATACCTGTCCAATACGTCCGGGCGACATACCTGAAATAGCATCTTCATTAACAGAAGCCATATGGACCATATAAATCATTTGCAGAGCCTCACGGAAATTACGTGGTTGTTTATGAGCGATATGCTCCATGATCTCAGCTATCTCTTCATATTCTTTCTTTTGTTTAGCATTTTTCTCAGTTGCAGCCAAACGTTTGGCTTCATCAGCATAATGCAGATGCCATGTTTGGATACCTTCCAAAACAAGTTTGACCGCTTCGTAGAAATACAGCCTGCTCATACCGATAATGCCATCACCGTCAGGACGTCCTGCAGTTTCTGCAATACCTTCTTCACACATTTTGATCAAACCGTCATAACCATATTGCAGCGGGTAGAAATAATTGATTACTTCACGGCCCTGCGGCAGTGTATAGCCGGAATCAAACATACAAATCAGGCTGCGCATAACAGCTTCTTTAATCGGATATTCCGGAACCATTTGTTCATAACGATGACCAACATCATCCACAGATTTGCCAACCCACTCACGAGCCAGTTTAGTTAAAACACGAACTTCGTCTTTGCGGATACCATATTTACCGGCAATGGAAACAACGTTACCAAAACTTTCAGTTACGTTGCCGCCACCAGCGCCATAAGCACTGACCTGGTCAGCACTGGCAGAACCGGAAGCTAAAGCAGCCTGGTACAGTTCGTCTTCCTTCGCCATAAAGAATCCTTCAGATAACCACGGCATCGGGAAAGAACCACGATAGTACTGGGTCTTAGCACCAACAAGCAACTCACCTGGATAAATACTGGGAGTCAAATGCTCGAAGCCCGCCTTTAATGCTCTGCCGCGGCGCACTTCCATAATGTCACCCTCATTAGCCTGAAATACACGGTTATACCAATAGGGAAATTCGCAGGTTACAGAAGACAATGTCTGCAGATAAATATCTTTCAACTTAGCAGCTCTTTCTGTAGCCCCTTCTTTTACTTCGCGGTCAACCATCTCTTTCGGCGCTTCACCGCCAGCTTGGAGATTCAAGGACATACCTTGCTCTTCCAATACGTCAACGAGTTTTCTTGCCATAATAAATCCTCCTTTTTTACATAAAATTCACTATAAGACCTGCAGCATTTTTAGAAGCAGTCATCCATTCAGTATTCACGCTTGCTGCATCCTTAGGTTGCCTTAAGTGTACTATGCGAAAAATCTTAAGTATTGAGCCGCCAGTAGGAGTTATAAGTCTGAAAAAATCAAACGCTGCTACACCTCAGGTACTAGCAGGTCCTAAACACAAAAACAGCGGCAGCACACTGGTCCAAGCAAAACCAATGCGCTGCCGCTGTTTTATTGAGGAATTTTAAAATGGGGTGTCAGAACCAACATAGGCTTTGATGCCTAAATCAAGCAGCACCTTCTGCAAAGCTTCTAATTTTTCAGGAGGCGTAGCTTCATACATACTGTAAGGATAAACCATACCACAAGACTTCCATTTTGAATCGCCAAGACGATGGAATGGCAGAAGATTGAATTCCGTTAAACCAACACTGTGCATAAACTCTGCAATGGCCGCCATATTTTCTTTACTGTCATTAAAGCCTTCGATAACAGGCGATCTCAAGACCAGTCTTCCCGGCCAATCTGATTGTGCCAATGCCGCGATATTTGCTAAAATAAGTTCATTTGGAACTCCGGTTTTCTCTTTATGCTTATCAGAATCCATATGCTTCAGATCATTAAATGCAAAATCAACATATTTCATAGTTGTCAAATAGGTTTCCTGAGGGAAAAATCCGCTCGTTTCAATCGCTGTATGGATATAAGCATTACGGCACTCCTTCAGTACCGCCTGCAAAAAATCTTTTTGATACATAGGATCGCCGCCGCTGAAAGTAGCCCCACCTTTACCAGACCAGTAATGCCTGTCACGGTCAAAAATTTTCATCAGTTCGGAAACCTTCATCTCTCTGGAAGCCGGGACAAAAGCTTCCTGTAAACAAGCATCCACACATTCATGACTTTCACAATGTCTGCACTTTTCCCAGTCTATTGCCAGGGGTATTTCTTTTTCATCGCTGATAGAGATTGCCTGATGCGGGCATTTTGGGATGCACCGGGTACAGCCTTGAGTCCTGTTGATGCATTTCATTACCCTAAATAAAGTCCGTACACGATTCTCTAAACCTTCCGGATTCGCACACCATTCGCAGCGCAGCGGACATCCTGATAAAAATACCAGCGTACGGCAACCGGGACCGTCATGTACAGAATAAGACTGGATATCAAAAATACGACCTGACAAATCCTGTTGAACACCTATAGGGGATAATGATCTTGCCATAAAAATCTTCCTCTCTGCCAAAAGCTTTGCGTATCATTACTTTCTGTTTCGATTGTACAATATTTTCCAGCTGACTTCTTGAGCCTTAGGCCGTATTATTAAATACAAAAAAGCCATAGGACTAAGACTTTAGTCCTATGGCTTCATACCAATTATTTATCTTTTAAACTTTTCATAAACAATTCATCATTGACGATTTGCTCCAATAATCTTACCACATCATCCGGGTAGGCATATTGGCTGCATTCCTGCCGCAGTTTTAACAATGCTTTGTTATCATCGCCGTTTTCACTTACTAAAATACTGCCATAGCGGTCTAAAACAAAACTGATACCGGCCAGCTTTTCTAAATGGCATTCCTTAATTTTTCTCTGCAGGGTTTCATCAACACCGTTCAAATAGCCGCGAATATACAGCAACAGTGGTTTAACCCATTTGTCCATTTTCAGCGGCTCTAAAAAAGTCATTTCATCCTCGGGGACAGTCCCCTTCTGTTTACATAAAGTAGCGATGATATCCTGTATCCGTACCAGCAGCAGTCCCTGCTCAGTTTCATTTTTAGATAGATTGAGATAGTCACACAGCTTACGGCAATAATGAAATTTGCGGTCAGCAACAACCACAGCTTCCGATGGTAAACACTGTTTCAGCAAAACATTCAGGCTCTCAATAACTGTGCCTCTGCTTTCCATTTCATCAAACATGCTTTTTTTACCAAATAAACTGTCTAAAATAGCATGCAGTTCATTGTAGTCTACAGGTTTTACCAAAAACTGGTCAGCGCCTATTTTATAGCCATGAATCCTGTCCGCAATATCATTAAGAACAGTAATCATTACCACGGGGATATGCTGCGTTTTTGTATTTTCTTTTAATTCCCTGCAAACTTCATATCCACTCATTCCCGGCAGCATGACATCAAGCAGGATAATATCCGGCAGATATCGTTCAGCTAAACTGATAGCATCTTTCCCCTGCTGGGCAGTAACAGTTTCATAGCCCCAGCTTTCAACAAAATCTTTAAACAAGTCCAGGTTTTTAATATTATCATCCACTATCAAAACAGTTTTCATTTACGCACCTCACCTTTCACTGTTTCTTCATTCCCTGCTGCAGCGGAATCAAAAAAATTACTTCCGTTCCTTCACCTAAAGCACTTTTTAAATAGACATATCCACCATGCATCTCAACCATCTTTTTTACCAGTGGCAGACCCAGTCCTGTACCTTCGTATTCACGGGTATAAGAACTGTCGACCTGTTCAAATTCCACAAATACTTTTTTCTGATCCTGCTCGGCTATACCTATACCATTATCGCGCACAATAAATTCGGCAACATCTTCACGCTTATAAACATAGATTTCTATCTGCCCGCCAGTTCCGGTAAACTTTACTGCATTTGATAACAGATTATATAAAATCTGTTTTAGCTTGGCCGCATCAGCTTCGATCATAAAATCATCAGGTTCAAATTTCAACTTTACTTTTAACTGTTTACTTGTCACATAACTTTTCACGTTTTCCACAGTCTGCAAAACAATTTCTTTCAAATAAAATTCGCTGTAATTAAGAGTCATTTTCCCGCTGGCGATCTTGGATATATCCAGAATATCATTGATCAGCTGCAGCAGATGAGTACTGCTGCTGAAAATATTAGCTACATATTTTTTCTGTTTCTGATTCAGTTCACCTAATATATCGTCCTTTAAAATTTCAGAAGAACCGATTATAGCATTTAGCGGAGTTCTCAATTCATGACTGATATTCGCCATAAACTGGGATTTCGCCACATCTACTTTCTTCAGCTCATTCAATGCCTCCTGTAAATATTTAGTTCTTTCCGCAACATTAAGTTCAAGCTGCTCATTGTTTTTTTGCAGTTCAAACGCCAGTTGCTTCTGTTGCTGATGCTCACATTCCAATTGCTCTAAATACAGTTTGTTCTCCTGTTTCCTAAGTTCTAACTGAGTTGTAAACTTTTCAAACATCTCCTGCAGCATAGCACCTTCGTCATCCTTTTTCCCATTAAGTATTGCTTTGTTACCAAAATTCTTTTCATAATAATCTCTAGTCAAATCGGTAACATGCACAATCGGACAGCTTATTTTTTCAGCCAGCAGCTGCCCTAAAATAAGCATGGCCCACAGACATAAGAAAAAAAGACCTAAGACATACTTATAATTATTACTGACAATTCCCGAAAATTTTTCTTCTGGGATGCCAATTCCTACAACAGCGATTGGTTCATCAGCACTGTTAAAAATTTTCTGATCTAAAAAAACATGTATTTCATCATCGACATCCACTTTTCCAAAATACTGTTTATCGTCTTCCAAATATTTACCTGTTTCATGCGGGGCCCTGCTGCCGACAAAATTACTTTTAGTATCAGTCTGAATATTCGAGGCAATCCTTATCCCGTCAATGGAAAAAGCCAGAAATGAATTATCCAGATTTCTGCTGTAGCGCTCAGCAAAGTAGTTATCATTATTAAGTACATCACATAATACAATAGCTCCGATAACGTCGTTATCAGCAGATTTATCTCTGATCGGTACTACAACTATACCCATCAGAGCTTTATGCAGATACTCCTGCGCCCCCGGAGACTGGTTAAGTATTTTGATCGAAAAATTGTCATATTCAAATGAATCTTTAGTAAACAGTTCTTCAAGCCCGACAACTTCTTCTGATACATGCGTTTTCCCAAACAGCATGCTGCTGGCAGCCAGGATTTTAACAGCACTGCCATCTGGATATAACAGATAGGGAGAACTGCTTGCCAATATACGGTTCTCTCGATCTACAATAACTACATAGTCAAGATAATTAAAATTACGTTTTAAATTATTTAAAGCCATAGCAAGTCTGTTTCTATCATCATACATGGCTTTATTAATATCTGAATCACCTGCGAAAAGCAATCCTGCTTTTCTCATCTCGTCCATCCTGTTTTCCATATCATTACGAACAGTTTTCATCGCAACCTGTAAATAGTTGCGTTCATTCTCCTGGATCTGTCTGTCAAAAAAATGCTGCGTTGAAAGTACTAATAAAAGCATGGGTACCAATAGCAAAACCAAAACAAAAATACTCAGTTTTTTCTTTATGCTCATCTTCTTTGCCCCATTCGATTTTATTACGCATTAGGTACTATCCTGCAATACTCCAAAATCAACTGCATCCGATCTTTAATATCAAGTTTGCTCAGGATATTGCTGACATGTGTTTTTATGGTTTTTTCACTGATAAAAAGCTGTTCTGCAATCTGTTTATTACTCAATCCCTGACAGATAAGCATTGCTACTTCTGCTTCACGCCTGCTCAAAATACCGTTAAAAACATTTAGATCAGCTTCAGTTTTTTCCGCCCCAATATTTTCAACAACATTTAAATCAAAATTTACCAGAGCCATTGTCTGCACCAGCAATTCCCCTATCCGCTGCAGCTTACGCTGAGGCATTAAGGGTATATTATAACGTTCTATAATTTCCTGAGGCACTGTCTGCGCCTCTGTAGCAATGCCACCGCCGTAGGCAATAGCAACCAGCTTGTTATTATAATAAACAGGGCACATAAAATACGTTAACCCCAAATAACACGTAAACAATTTTATCTGCTGAGTTTTTTTGAGAAAACACATTGATTTTTCTTTTTCCTGCTGACAGCGTTTTTTATTATTTTGAATTATCTGGTGACAAAGAAGACTTGAGTTTGACCACACTGTTAATGGAGTGCCTTCTAAATCAAAAAAGCATAAACTGATATTATCAACACGGGCAAAAGAATCCTGAAAGGTTTGTAATTTTTCCTTCCCAATAAATTTCAACCACTCCTGTGAAGAAAAAGTGTTGCGCATCATTTTCATCTCCTTAAGTACAACATCAAAACAACTATACGGCAGTGTAAAATGATTATATCGTTTCAATTGCCTTTTTACAACAAAACAAATATAATCTCAAAGAATTCCAAATACTTATATTGCATATTTATTCCTTTAATATCACTTACAAATATTTGCATACTTTGCACTAAAAAATCTTTAAAAGCATCCATATACCAACCATGTGAATATTTTCGGCTTATACTTATATTTTAATAGAAGTCTCTATCTGCAAATAGACTGCCAAAGTTAGAATTATGGTATTTATTTTACTCCTTAGGGATGATTATAGAAACAAACATTAGGCTATATTACAACCAAAGATGTATAAAATTACTCCTGCAGTTGTAATATTTGAGCATAATTTAAGAAATCTTTGCTAAGTAAAAATAAAAACCACCCGTAAAACGGGTGGTTTTTACAAATACTGCCATACTTATCTGCTGCTATTTTTTTAACAAAAAAGCACTCACATAAGTGAGTGCTTTTAATTTTAAATTACATTGCTGCTTCTTCTACCGGATAAACACTGATTTGACGTTTGTCGCGGCCTTTACGTTCAAATTTAACACGGCCTTCGATAGTAGCGTAAATGGTGTAATCCTTACCCATACCAACATTGTTGCCGGGATGGAATCTGGTACCACGTTGGCGTACGATAATGCTGCCGGCAGTTACCAATTGGCTTTCGTGAGCTTTAGTGCCCAAACGTTGAGCATTGGAATCACGACCATTGTGAGAGCTACCGGTACCTTTTTTATGAGCATGCAATTGCAGGATCAGTTTAAACATTGCGATTCACCTCCTGTATGTATGAATGCGAACGTACTTCGGATACTGCTCTGCTACTCCCAGCAAACCATATTCCATAGTTGCCAGAATAGCCTGAGTCAATTCATTCGGAGTATTATTCAAGTTTACTTCTAAAATGCCGTCTTCTTCATCTACGTGATATGACGGCTGACATTTCAAATGCTGTTCCAATCCAAGGATTGGTGTCTGCGTCAAAACAGAAACCGCCCCACAGACGATATCTTCGCCTGCTGCTGCAAAGCCTGCGTGACCGCTGACCTTATAGCCTGTTATCAGTCCCTGTTCGTTCTTAAATAAATCTACTGTAATCATTGCTGTTAAGCTTCGATTTTAGAGATTTCAACTTTAGTGAACGGTTGACGATGACCTTGGCGTTTGCGGTAGTTGGATTTTGCTTTATATTTAAAAACAAAAATCTTCTCAGCCTTACCATGTTCAACAACTTTAGCAGTTACTTTAGCGCCGTCAACAACGGGTTTGCCGATTTTAACATCACTGTCAGCAACAACAGTCAAAACTTCGTCAAAAACGACTTCACTACCAGCTTCAACGTCCAATTTTTCAATGTTCAGAACATCGCCTTCGCTAACGCGGTATTGTTTACCGCCGGTTTTAATGATTGCGTACATCTATTTGCACCTCCCTTATGATAGACTCGCCAAATTCGGTACTCCTAAAGAGTTTACGGAACCTCTCTGCGCGGTTGGGGACAGACTTAATCAGTCTATACTCGAATATTTTATTACAAACGGCGTTATTTGTCAACACCAGTATTGTCTAAAATAGAAAAGGTTTCTATGTGCAGACCAGTATCTGCTTCTACCTTAATTTTACAGGCCAGTTCACGTTCCCACTGCCGCAGATCTTTAGCCCGCAGCCACTCTACCATCCAGGGATTGGCAGAAATCAAAATACTGCGTGATGCGCATGGCTTAGCCAGTAAAGTCCGCAAACGCCGTTTTATTTCCAATGCTACTGTTTCGCGTGATTGCACTCTGCCACCCCCCTGACAGATAGGACAGGGAGCATACAGAACCGTTGAAAGATTCTGGCGAGCTTTTTTTCTCGTAATTTCAACTAAATTCAAAACCGTAATATCCTGAACACGCGGCTTCATTTTATCATTCGAAAGCGCCTGCTGCAGCACATGCAGAATTTCCTGCTGATGCTCCTGCGTATGCATATCAATAAAATCTACAACTATAATTCCGCCAATATCCCGCAGTCTAAGCTGTCTTGCAATCTCGACAGCCGCTTCACGATTGATCTGCATAATAGTTTCTTCCAAATTTTCACGGCCGCTGTAACGGCCGCTGTTAACGTCAATAACAGTCATTGCTTCTGTATAATCAATTACCAGATAACCGCCGCAGCTCAAGTCTATCCGCCTGTCAGAAATAGTATCTATTTCCTCCCGCAGTCCATAGTACGCAAAAACATCTTCCTGCTTTTCATGCAGCAGAACCCGGCCCGTTGTACCTCCTGGCATGTTCTTCAGTAACTCGCAGACACGTCCATATACTGCTTTATCATCCAGGATAATTTGGGAAACATCATTTGTCAGATAATCACGTACGATCCGTACTGATAAGTCTAATTCCCGATACAAGGTTGCAGGAGCTTTTTCTACTTTCCCGCGTGCTTCTATGACACGCCAGTTAGCGCACAAATGCCTGATATCCTCAAGCAATGCTTCCTCACTGGCACCAATAGCCGCCGTACGAATAACGATTCCCATACCATCAGGCTTTGCTTCCTCAATAATAGCTTTTAAACGGTTTCGCTCCTCTTTATTCTCTATTTTATGCGAAACTCCAATATAATCCGCCAGTGGCAAAAGCACCACATAGCGCCCAGGTAACGTCAGCTCGCGTGTCGCGGAAGGTCCTTTGCTGCCCCTGGCATCTTTCGTTATCTGAACTAATATGGACTTACCTTCAGTAATATCATTACTTTCACCCAGATAAAGAAAGGCATTCTGCTGCAAACCAATATCAATAAAAGCCGCCTGAATGCCAGGAACAACATTATTTACACGCCCCTTAAAAATATTACCGACAAGATGTTTTTCACTGCTGCGTTCCACTAAATATTCCATCAGTCTACCGTTTTCAGTCAGACCCATACGTGTTTCTTCTGACGTAGCGCTGATAATGATTTTGGTTTCCATACAAAAGCCCCTCCTTTCCTGAACTATTGAATAGACTTGTCCATATGTTCCAACATCGGCAATCTGCGGCCATCAGCAGCTGCACGATACAGATCCAGTCTGGTGATATCTGCCTTTTCAACAGGCAGCTGCATTCCAAAATGCTGATTTAAGGTATTTAACAGATCTGCTGCTTTCATACTGCCATTAGGTGTAATACGACAGGAAAATTTTAACGTCAACATATCATTTTCCTGCTTTGCACATATTTCCGGTATATAAAATTTTACATCAATTTCTTTGATTTTGTTTCTAAGCTTTGGCGCTGCCTTAGCATAAACGATACTTTCTGCCGCGTTAAAAGCAGCTACGGCCTCAACATACTCACCGGAATAAGGCAGCACAACAAGATAATCTGCACCTCCGGCGGAAGCCATCAGCGCCGGTGCGTTGTTCGCAGTTACATCTGCGGCCATAATCTGAATGCCGCGAGGTAAAGCCGCTGTCATCTTCTGCACAGCCTCGTGTACTTCCATCGGCTCAGCCAGTTCTATCTCTACAAATTCAGCCATACTGACAACGCCAACACCAAGCGCCGAAGCCAGAGAAAACTTTAAATGCGGATTAAAGCCTTCGGAATAAGCAGCAGGCAGTTTAGCGCGTCGGATAGCTCTTTCAATAGTCCGCACATATTCTAAATGGGAAATAAAACGTATTTCTTTCTCTTTAGTTATCTGCATCCTTAATTTCATACTAAGCCCTGCTCTTTCCAGTCGATTATTTTTACGCCCAGCTTTTGGCAAACACCGCAACCTGTACAGACACCGTGACGACAATCGTGGGTCAATTCTTCTGCCAGGGCTTTTTCATATTCCCTGCGCAGAAAACTGCGTGCTACAGCAGGCTGGATATGTTCCCATGGGAATAATTCATTAGCTCCGCGTTCGCGGCCTATATAGAATTCTTTGTTTAAACCTGCGTCCTGCAAAGCTTCCAGCCAGCGATCATAAGAAAAATGTTCGCTCCAGCCATCAAATTTGGCTCCGCGCTGCCAAGCCAGATATAAGGCTTTTCCTAAACGGCGGTCACCACGGGCAAAAACAGCTTCAAGCACACTGGTCACCGAGTCATGATACTGGAAGGTGATATTTTTTACTTTTAAGGCATCTTTCAATAAAAATTGTTTACGCCTTAGTTCCGCTATATCATCCTGCTGCACCCATTGAAACGGAGTATAGGGTTTGGGTACAAAAGAAGAAGCACTCACGGTTACTTTCGCACCGCGCCGACCTGTTACTTCCTGATATTTATATTGTACTGCCTTCGCCAATTTAGCTATAGCCAGTACGTCTTCGTCAGTTTCACCAGGTAAACCTATCATAAAATATAATTTTACCGATGACCAGCCTGCAGTAAAAGCAGCACCAACCGCATTCATTAAGTCTTCTTCTGTAACGCCTTTGTTTATCACGTCACGCATTCTCTGGCTGCCAGCTTCCGGTGCAAAAGTCAATCCGCTTTTACGTACAGCCTGCACTTCTTTCGCCAGATCTACAGAAAAACTGTCAATACGAAGAGATGGCAATGAAACACTAACCTTTTCATCTTTAAATTCTTCGATCATATCATGTATCATCGGTGCAAGACAAGAATAATCTGCCGTGCTTAAAGATACCAGTGAAATTTCGTTATAACCTGTATTATCCACCAGTTGGCGTGCCAGCTCCTTTAAAAGCTCCGGCCTGCGTTCACGCACAGGACGATAGACCATACCTGCATGGCAAAAACGACAGCCGCGGCTGCAGCCGCGAAAAACTTCCAGCATAATTCTGTCATGCACGATTTCTCCAAACGGCACGATCGGAGCTGTCGGATAATTAACCGTATTCATATCAGAAATAACTCTTTTTTCAACTGCCGCCGGCGCAGCATCACAATTAGCTACTACTGCTGCTACAGTGCCATCTTCATTATAAGCAACATCATAAAATGATGGTACATAAATACCTTTGAGCTTTACCGCACAGCGCAGGAAACCTTGCCGTCCACCAGGCTTACCTTCACGTTTCCATTTTTTATAAGCCTCCATCAGCTCGACCATAACTTCTTCACCTTCACCAACAACGGCAAGATCAAAAAAATCTGCCAGAGGTTCCGGATTATATACACAGGGTCCGCCAACAATAATAAAAGGATCTTTTTCTGTACGTTCCTCTGTTTTTACAGGTATACGGCCCAAATCAAGCATATTAAGAATATTTGTATAAGAAAGCTCATACTGCAAAGTAAAGCCAACAAAATCAAAATCCTGCAATATCTTTTCCGTTTCCAAAGTTCGCAGCGGAATAGCATTGGCTCGCATTTTTGCTTCCAGATCTACCCAAGGGGCGTAAACTCTTTCAGCAGCAACACCGTTTTCAAGGTTCAGGATATGATATAAAATTTTAAATCCCAGATAACTCATCCCAACTTCATAAATATCCGGAAAAGCCAAGGCGATACTTACTTCAGTTTCCTCCGGACTTTTTACAATACTGTTAAATTCTCCGCCTGTATAACGAGCAGGTTTCTGTACACTGCTGAGTATATCGATCGTTAATTCTTTTTCCATACTGTTCCTCCTCTAAAATTGCAGCTGCTGACGCCGCATATTGATGTTCAGCAGCAGCCCGGCCAACAGCATATTCGTAGTCAGCGAACTCACTCCATAACTCATAAACGGCAGCGGCACACCTGTAACTGGCATAATCCCAGCAGTCATTCCAATATTTACCAGCACATGGAACATAAACATGAAAGTAATGCCCACTGCCAGCAAGGTACCGAAATCGTCTTCGGCGTTCAATGCAATAGTCAGCCCGCGCCAAATAACGATCAAATATAATAATAAAATAATAAAAATACCAATGAATCCAAACTCTTCACCAGCTACAGCAAAGATAAAATCAGTATGATTCTCAGGCAGAAAATTAAGTTGGCTCTGCGTACCTAAAAACCAGCCCTTACCTGTCAAAAGGCCAGACCCAATAGCTATTTTTGATTGAATGACATGATATCCAGCCCCGAAAGGATCAAGCTCCGGATCTAAAAATACACGAATCCTGTTTTTTTGATATTCTTTTAAAATATGCCACAATGCAGGCATCAAAGCGATAAGCGCGCCGCTCATATACATCAGCCACCTGACCTTAAACCCGCTGATGAGCAGCATCCCAAGCAAAATTGCCATAAAAACCAGCGACGTACCTAAATCCGGCTGCTTCATAACCAATATAAAAGGTACAAAAGCATAAGCCAGCGCCGGCAAATAATCAGTGAAACTGTCAAGAGTTTCCAATCTTTTATTTAAAAACGCAGCCAGACAGACAATCATTATTGCTTTAGAAAACTCAGAAGGCTGAATACTGAGCGGGCCGATCTGGATCCATCTTTGAGCACCCAGCTGGCTGTGTCCTAAAAACATTACCGCTAAAAGCAGGATAATATTAAAAACATATAAGGGAGTTGCAATATCTTTAAGCAGCCGATAGTCGAAGCGCAACGAAAAAATAACCAGGGCCAAATCTATTGCTAAAAACAGACTTTGCCGTTCAACATGCCATGCTTTACCTGTCGTTACGGCAAAAGAATGAGTAGCGCTGGCAATCAGGCAAATGCCTATTCCAACCAACCCAAAAATAGCTATAACCAGCCACCAGTCCAAATTACGAAAATATCTATTTTGCTGCATTTGCTATCCTTTCCGCAGTTTCTGCTTACTTAACCGCTTGTGACGGTATCAGACCTTCTTCTCTAAACCATTCTTCAAACACTTTATATACAATCGGACCAGCTGAAGTAGAACCAAAACTGCCCTGCTCAACTACTGCCGCAACTACCAGTTCCGGAGCATCTGTAGGCCCATAGGCTACAAATAAACCATGATCGCGTCCATGCGGATTTTCTGCCGTGCCTGTTTTCGCAGCCATTGGCTTCGGCAAATTGGCAAAATAAGAAGCCGTTCCGCCAGGTTGTGCCACACCCATCAAACCCTGTTTAATCAGTTCAAGAGTTTTTTGTGATACCCCCAAAGCATATGGTTCCTGATGCTGACGTACTTCAAAAACACTTCCATCATTATTAAGGACTTTATCTACTAAATACGGTTGGTGATAAATACCACCTCCGGCGATGCAGCTCATCATCACCGCCATCTGCAGAGGTGTTGCAAGGTCTATCCCTTGCCCGATAGAAGCGTTAAAGGTATCACCCAGAGTCCAGTCCTCCCCTGTAAATATCTTGCGTTTATTTTCAGGGGTCGGAAGCAGCCCTGAAGCTTCACCCTCAAGTTCAATACCTGTTTTCCTGCCCATACCGAATTTGCGTGCAAAATCAACCAGATTATTGATCCCTAAGCGATTGCCCATTTCATAAAAATATACATTATCCGACATGCTTAAAGCCTGTTGAAAGTTAATCCACCCCAGGGCTTCTCCGCCGGCGTTGCCCATAGGGATAAGCCAGTGCTGACCGGAGTCAAAAATCAATTCTTCCGGTGTTACCTTGTCAAGTTCCAATGCCGCCGTACCCGTAATGATCTTAAACGTTGATCCAGGGGGATATTCGCCTGATATTACTTTGTTGCCCATAGGATAGTTAGGATCATTATTTATAACCTGCCAATCCTTTTCCGATATCCCATTTACAAAAAGGTTAGGATTAAACGCAGGCCTGCTTACCATAGCTCTTACCGCACCGCTGCGCGGATCAATCGCAACAATAGCCGCTGCTCTGGCGTTAGGGGCAATCCCGCTGGACCGCAGATATGCCAATTGCTCATCAACAGCTTTTTCCATAACCATCTGCAATTCTTTATCAATGGTCAGCTGCAAACTTTTCCCGGGTATGGGGTCACGCTGACCCAGTTGTTTAACAACATTACCGGCAACATCTACTTCCTCATCAAAGCTGCCGTCTATTCCGCGGATAACTTTATCAAAAGTTTTTTCAATGCCAAATTTACCAACAATACTACCGCCTGGCATCCCTTTATAGCTGCCTTCAGTAATATCATATTCACTGGCCTCGCCAACATAACCTAACGCGTGAACTGCCAGTTCTTTATACAAATAATTGCGGATTGGCTGTAATTCCAACAAAACTCCAGGTAACTCCAACCTGCGTTCTTCTATTTTTGTTACGATTTCAGGGGAAACATTGCTTTTTAAGCGGGTTGGCTCATAACTGTTTTGATTAGCTGCAATACGCTTTCTAATTTGGTCTTCCGGCATATTTAATATTTCAGACAATGTACCGATCACTTTTTCATTATCACGCTGCCCCTGACGCTGAAGTGCCACAGCATAACCAGGCAGATTATTAACTAATTCCTGCCCTTTATAATCAAAAAACAGGCCGCGCGGAGCAGTGATTTTTGTTCTGCGCAATCTGTTACCATCAGCCTGATTGCCATAATAATCGCCTTTATAAAGCTGCAAATAGGCCATTCTGCCGAGCAAAATTAAAAATATGCATACTGCTGCTGCCAGCATAACTTCCAAGCGGCGCGCGTATCTTTTGTTCAGCACAATTTGACCTCCTTTGTTTAATGCAATCCATCATCCAGTTCTATCCATTTCTGCAGTCTTTCTGTCAGAAGATACAACGGAATTACAAAAATAATATTTCCCAGGCAATAAGCAAACGTATCCTGCAGTGCCAGCTCTAACAGTAAAACAGAAAATCCCTTAGCCATAATAACCTGCAGAATAAAATAACAGCCTCGCAAAGCAACTGTTATTGTAACAATCGCCACAATATTGTAAAACATACTGTCTTTAAATACCTTTTCTTTTGTATAGCCAACATAATACCCTATCGCAGTCCTTGTCAAAATATGAAAACCAAAAATACCACCGGTTAAAAGATCCTGCAGCAATCCTACGAAAAAGCCAGCTATCCCACCGGCAAATGCACCTTTCAGCATAGCCAAACAATAAATAAGCAAAAGCGGCAGATCAAATTTAAACCACTGATTTTGCGACAAACTCATCTGTAAAGATAAACATAACAGAAACAGGACGGGCCAAATCAGTTTCCTCATTGTGCCTGTCCTCCTTCGGTATTACTATTTAATTTACCTGTTGCTGCTGCAGGGTTGCTATACCCGGTAACAACAAAAACTTCTTCTACTTTACTGCTGTCAACAGCAGGATCAACATCTGCGTTCAATAAAAGTCCTGCCGCCTCTGGGCTGGTTTCTCTTACAGTACCAATTACCAAACCTGCCGGATGCCTGCCACTGAAACCGCTGGTAATAACAACATCACCTTTTCTTACATCCGCTTCCCTGGGTAAATGTTCCATTTCTAAAGGCATATTTTCCATGCTTCTTCCGCAGATAACACCAACCGCTCTGGAATCAGCCCTCAAAATACGTGCCCCGATCTTACAACGGCTGCTGGTAATCAGCATGACTTTAGCAGCAGCAGGATAAACTTCTTCTACCAGCCCTACGATACCATCACCCGTAACAACAGCCATCTCTTTATCCAGACCATCTGCAGAACCACGATCGATGATTACAACATCCTGTAAATCGCCCATATTCCGCCCCACAACTTTGGCAGGCAGTAATTTCTGTTCAGGCACGTGCTCTTTATATTGCAAAAGCTTTGTCAGCCGCTGGTTTTCAGCGTAAAACTCAGCCATAGCTATATTAGCCCTTCGCAATTCAGCGTTTTCTTTTTTTAATTGCTCGTTTTCTGCTTCCATTGTCGTAATAGCTTCCAGCTTCTTTTCCAAAGAAGAAGCTGCGCCTGTAAACGTCTGAATACAACTGTTGACAGGACTTATTACTGCAATCACCACTCTATTCAACACCGGAAATCGTACTCTTCCTTCAACAGCCAACGCCATCAGAGCTACCAATGCTATCACAATCAGAAGCAGGCTCATATTTTTCTTACTCACAATAATAATTCAGCCTTCATTTATTATTAGATGCCATAAATCCTTTTTTATAGATATCTACATTTTCAACCGCAATACCAGTACCTAAGGCAACACAGGACAAAGCATCATCAGAAACATAGACAGGCATCCCTGTTTCTTTGCTCAGTAGACGGTCAAGATTACGCAGCAAAGAAGATCCTCCTGTCATAACGATACCGCGATCCATAATATCAGAAGCCAGTTCCGGAGGAGTTCTCTCCAGAGTATTACGTACGGCATCGACAATATTAGCCACCGGTTCACTCAACGCCTCGCAGATCTGGTTCGCATTAATAAGCAGATTTTTAGGCAACCCTGTCACGAGATCACGACCACGAATTTCCATTTCTGTAGCTTCTTCAAGTTCCATCGCAGTGCCAATAGTAATTTTTATTTCTTCTGCTGTCCGCTCACCAATCAACAGACTGAATGTTTTCCTGATGTAACGTACAATAGCATCATCCATTGCATCACCGCCGGTCCGGATAGAACGGCTGATAACGATACCACCCAAGGAAATAACAGCTACTTCGCAGGTTCCGCCGCCAATATCAACGACCATACTGCCGGTGGCTTCTTGTACAGGCAACCCTGCACCAATAGCAGCCGCCATTGGTTCTTCAATCAAATATGCTTCCCTGGCCCCAGCTTGTACAGTAGCATCAATAACCGCACGTTTTTCAACCTCAGTAACGCCAGAAGGAACGCCAACAACAATACGCGGACGGACTAAAGAATGTTTGCCAATTGCTTTTTTTATAAAGTATTTAAGCATCGACTGGGTAATATCAAAATCAGCAATAACGCCATCCTTCATCGGACGAATAGCTACGATATGTCCAGGAGTACGACCAATCATCTGCTTAGCTTCGGCACCAATCGCCAGCACCTCTTTATTCTCTCTGTCTACGGCAACTACTGAAGGTTCTCTGATAATAATACCTTTACCTTTAGCATGCACCAAAGTATTCGCAGTTCCCAAATCGATTCCCATATCATGAGCAAAACTTTTAAAAATACCAAACATTCTTCAACACCTCATTTATCTAAATAACCTTGCTCTCTAAAACTAAAAAATATTCCATCGCCAATTACCAGGTGGTCAATCAGCGGAATTCCCATAATTATCCCGGTCTCATTCAGACTACGAGTCAGCTCTTTATCTTCCTGACTAGGTTTAGGATCTCCAGAAGGATGATTATGTGCTACCAAAATGGCAGCAGCATGGTACAGTAACGCCGGGGCAAACACTTCCCGAGGATGCACAACCGAACTATTGACAGATCCTTCTGAAACTTGTTCCATTCTTATGACCTGATTTTTGCTGTCTAATAATAACACCAAAAATTTTTCATGTTGTTCGTAACGCAATCTTGGCAATAAAATCTCAGCACCTTTTTGCGGAGACTCTATTTTTAACTTGACCTGACTTCCAGCTGCTGCAATACGCTTGCCTAATTCCAACGCAGCCAAAATTGTTGCAGCTTTTGCGGGCCCCAGTCCCTTGACTTTAGCCAGCTCTGCAACACTGTGCACACAGGCTATATTTTGATATAACCCACTTGAAGCAGTCAATTCTTCTGCAATTCTTAAAGCAGAACGCTTCTGGGTACCAGTACGTATTAAAATAGCTAAAAGTTCAGAATTACTTAACCCAGCAGCACCTTGCTGCATCAATTTTTCACGTGGTCTGTCATCCAGCGACAATTCTTTTATACACTGGCTCAAAAGCCCTTCACTCCAATTTGTGCCATCATTTGATACAAGCGGGTGAGCGGCAACCCCACGACGTTATTATAGCAGCCCTCTATTTTCTCAACTAAAACTGCACCACGTCCCTGAATTCCATAGGCTCCAGCCTTATCAAAAGGTTCGCCGGTCGCAACATAAGCATTAATCTCAATTTCTGATAAGCTTCTAAACCATACTTTAGTCTCTACTATTTCTACTAAATTCTGAGTCTTATAAAAAACAGCAACACCTGTCAAAACCCGGTGCACTCTGCCAGACAATTTCCGCAGCATCACGGCTGCATCATTGCTGTCAAATGGTTTGCCAAGTATTTCATTTTCCAAAACAACCATCGTATCAGCAGCAATCACAGGTATTTCGCTGCCAACTTGTTCAACAACAACCTGCCCTTTACCTAAAGCATTTACTGCTACCACTTTTTCAGCGTTATCTCCACTAACCTCATCAAAGGCGCTGGTATATACATCAACCTCTAACCCAATCTGACGCAATAATTCTAAACGGCGCGGAGATCCGGACGCTAACCTTACCAGCATCAGCTCATCTCCTATTTTTTTTCATTTTCATCTTCAGTATCATCAAAAACTATTGGGTCAGGTGCTTCTATTTCTATAACAACAGGCTGTACACCTTCACGTACTGCATCACGTTTAAAAATACGCGCATAATTAACAGAAACCAACAGCCAGATAACTACACCCAGCATCACAGGCATTGTCTTATCAATATCGAAAAATACAGCGATACTGTTTCCAAAAACAGCACCGGCAATCACTGACAATACAGGAAAGCCATACAATATCATCTGCATCTTACGTTTATTCATTTCCTGATATTCAACACCGACTACATCGCCAACTTTGGCATTGATAGGACACCAGGCTTCTAAATATTTAGGTATTTTTTCCCCTTTACTTTTATCTTTATCAAGCTTTATTTTCGCTCTTTCGCCATGCTTCTCAATCAATAATCCTACTAATTCAGCTCTCATTTCTGCCATAAATACTCTCCTTAATTATAGGCGTATATGAAAACATACCAATAACCAAATCCAAAAATAACGCCGTAAATAGCGACAAAAATACCTACACCCTGCCATGTAATAGGATAGCCAAAGTTAATATATTCGCCAAAAATACCTCTTTTATTGAAAAAAGTGTATTTCATACGTCTTTTGAACCATTTTGCCTTATTTTCTGATCCAACTGCCTTAGCAATCATAAAAATATAAAAAAAAGCGCCAACGAAAACTTGAATGATACGAGCACAAATCAAAGAACTATCTACATTTACCAATGCTTCCATTGTTTTCATCCTTTCTCAATAACTCAATTTAAGTTTAAAAATTTATCAGGCATCTGTTTGCGCAGTTCGCGCAAAAATTTTTCGCTGCATTTAAAAATAATACCAGCCAGCCTTTTATTATCTTTACCTTCAGTAAACACTAACAAACGCTGTTCATTAGGATCTACTGAAGAATACCTGTGAATATAATGACGGATTTTAGTTTTCTTAAAAAAACTTTTGATATATTTATTGGTATAACTTTCAGTTTTAGTCAAATCCACTTTAAAACTGCGTCTAATTCCCACGCCATGGCTTATGACTTCCATCTCGCCATCACGTAGAATATATGTATACTTAAAAACAACACGCCATATCCACATCAGCAGAAATAAAATATTAAAGCCCCAACCTAAAGGGCTAAAATATCCTGTATTGACATAACGATACCCTTCATAAATCCATAATAAAACTATAACGGCCAAACCGCCATATGATATCTGCATTCTGCGATCACTGACTTGAGATTCTTCTCTATATATTTCGTTCAAACAAAACAATCCCTTCATTCTCTATTATCCAAGGACTGAACACACCTTTAGACCATTTCTTATTATAACAAATTTTTGCTATAAAGGATACACTCTAAAGCCGTTCCTCTAAAAAAATTCACAAAAACAAGTATTAAAAAACAGGCGTGATATACACGCCTGTTTTTACATAATTCATTTTATAAAATTTACTGTTTTTCCGAAGTAAATTTAATTACCGGGGAAGAAAGGCCATACGATAGGAATTACAACCAGGGATACGATAAAGGATACGATAACAAGACCGGTACCTGCTTTAACATAGTCC